>Ga0208357_1001151_pt1 | contig 19733 bp, 17 predicted proteins | sample NGESurdeep092012_6_FD_184487 | JGI IMG/M metagenome (GOLD analysis project Ga0208357, IMG submission 184487) | Arctic peat soil microbial communities from Barrow, Alaska - NGEE Surface sample F52-2 deep-092012 (SPAdes) | ecosystem: Environmental > Terrestrial > Soil > Wetlands > Peat ... | reverse complement strand
GATCGACCCGGTCGCGACCGCCAGCGCGGACATCTCCGCGAAGATCGTCGTGCCCGCCCCGGCCAGCCGCCGGTTCAGCAATGGTCGATTCATCCGCGCCCTTTCGCCGCCGCGCCGTGGGCGCTGGCCGACCGCCATTCCATGCTCATCCTGACGGCGTGACGATACCTCTCCGGCGCCGCCCCCGCGGCCCGGGTCTGCCGCTGCGCGGTTATCCGGCTAGGGGGCTGCGCGGCTAGGCGCGCACGCCGCGGCTTCCGGCCGAGGCGTGCCGCCCGGCCGAGCGAGGCTGGCGGCGAGCGCCGCGGGTCCGGCGCAGCAGGTGCAGCCCGGCGAGCCGGGACCACATCGACCCGCCCCGGGCCAGCTCATGGCGGGCCGTCATCCGGCCACCGTCCCGGCCCCCGGCGACGCCGCACTGGATGGCGCCGCGCTCGACAGGGGTGCGCCGGACGACCCTGGGCCTGACCGGGCCGGGGCCGCCGGGGCAGGGTTGGGTATGGCCGGCAGCAACCCGAGCGGGCTGGGGTCACCGAACTCCAGGCGGAGCATCACCTGACCGGCCCGGAGGGTCGTCACCGAGACGCTGCTGGCCAGGTAGGGCGGACGCTGGGCCCGCAGGAAGGCCGCGAGTGGCCTGATCGGGCCAGCCGCGGCCAGTTCGACGGAGCGAAGCGGCGCCGCGGGATCGGCACCGGGGCCGGCGTCGCCGAAGCTGATGACCTGCAGTGGCCGCAGCTGGGCCAGCGCGGTGATGGTGGTCAGCAGCCGTGTGTCCACCCGGCCCCGGGCCAGCGCGAGCCGCGCGGTCGGGGTCAGGCTGAGCCGTCCGTTACGGATCAGGGTGGCGCCTGCTGTCCGGCGCGCCACCTGGTCGGAGGCGAGGGCCTGGCGGTAGGCCACAGCGCCGTCGGGCGCGGCCGCCAGGACTTCGACGCGTGCGCTGCCGGTGCCGAAGCTAGCCAGCACGAGCGGGGCGTACACGCTCCCCAGCCGGGTGCTGAGCTCGCCGCGGACGGCTGCGGTGGCCATGACGATGTCACAGCCCAGCGGATCGGCTCCCGCGCTGGCCCCGAGCATCAGCAGGGCCCCGGCGGCCATCCCCCGGGCCCGAAGCGCGGCGCACATCGCCGGATCGCAGCCCACCACGGCGCTGTGGCTCGCCTGCCGGGCGACCCAGGTCGCGGCCTGGATCCGCTCAGCCGTCGCCATGTCGTGGCTCCCAGCCGCCCCCGCCGACGCCGCGTGGCCAGCCAGCTGGGTCATCACTATCGTCACCGACGCCACCACGACGGACAAGGTCAGCGCGGCCAGGACCGCTCGGGGTCCCCGCCACCACGGCCGGCCAGGCGGCGGGGCCTGCGCCGGGAGCAGCGGGGACGGCGCCGTGGGGCGCCCGGCGGGTCCGGTGTCTTCGGCCAGGCCGGGAGCCGGGGCGAAGGCGCTCGCATCCGCGCGGACCTCGGCCACGGCCGCCTCCCGGTAGCAGTGCTCCGCTTTCCGGTAGTCGCCGCGCGCCTGCGCGAGAACGCCCAGGCTCTCGTAGCCGCGAGCCACGCCGCCGGCGTCGCCGACCTCGGCGAACATCTGGACCGACCGCAGGTACCCCTGCTCGGCCGCGGCCTGCTCGCCGCGGGCCTGCGCGATCACGGCCAGCTCGTGCAGCCACCGGGCGCAGCCGGCCGACGGCGACGGCATGGCGGCGAGGGTTTCCTGGATCAGGTCTCTTTCCTGCTCGAGATGGCCCCATGCGCGCAGCTGGGCACATATGCCCGCCGTCAGGGTGGCGACCTGATCGAGGTCGCCCGCATCAAGGAGATGCTGCCGGGCCGTGAGCAGGTCATCGATGTCCGCCGAGCGGCCCTGCGGCCAGGCCGCGGCGCGCCATTGCCAGTACTCCGCGGCCCGCCGGTGCGCGACCGCCAGCTCGGCGCGACGGCCGGCGGCCGCGAGGAGCGCCTGCCACTCGGCGGCCAGCAGCCGGTCCATGAACAGCGCGGGGGCGTCGGCCGCCACGTCACCGGGCTGGCTCAGGCTCAGGAGGCCGCCCTGCTCGCAGGCGGTGATCAGCCCGGTCAGGCTGGCCGGGGCCTGGTACGGCGCAGTCGGGCCGTGCGTCCCGGGCGTGCGGGCCGCGGTCCAGTCATGCAGGCCGACCTGGAAGAGCACCGCGTTGCGGTCGGCCGGCTCCCGGTAGACGCTGACGCCAGTGAGCAGCGTTCCGGCCTCGGTCCCGATGGCCGCGCTGAGCCGGTCCAGCAGCGCCCGCTGCGGGTCGGCTTCGGTCGGCGCGGGCCCGGCCGTTGGCTGCGGTGACCCGCGCGCGTGCCGCGGGCCGGACGTTAAGCCGCGGTTCCTGGCGGACCGCGACGCTGGAGCAGCCTTCGTTAGCACCTAGCCCCCCTTTTAGGCATGCCGGACAGCTGCCATACAACGGATATATAGCACGGAGGACTGCGGCGGGCGTGCCTTTTCGCTGCGGCTATTCACAAGAATTTGGCCACTGCAGGAGAATTTAATTTCATTATTCTGCTTGGGCTACTATCGGAAATGCTAAACCTTTTCGGGCGCTTTCACCTGGTCTCCGGCTGCTCGCATGAGAAAGGGGCAGCCCCGGCGGGGCCGCCCCTTTCAGTCGCGCCGGGACCCGCGGCTGCGGGTCCCGGCGCGGTGGTCAGAGCGGGCGAACCTGCTCGGCCTGAGGCCCCTTAGCGCCCTGGCCGGCGGTGAACTCGACTCGCTGGTTCTCCTGAAGACTGCGGAATCCGTCAACCTGAATCGCGGAGTGGTGCACGAAGACGTCGGCGCTGCCGTCGTCCGGGGCGATGAAACCGTAGCCCTTGTCGGCGTTGAACCACTTCACGGTGCCCTGAGGCATGTGCCTTCTCCTACTTGGTGATCTACGGGATCCACGGATGAGGACCCCGGGTTGCGCGGCAGCGCGCCCCCCGGTACGGCAGGGGCCTCCCGGCGGAGGCTCCGGCGCCAGACTGTCTGGCGCGCGCATGCAGCTTTCGCGAAATGCGAATGCAACCACCACTATCAAACACCATCCGGCGAGCCAGTGGGTCAGGTCCCGCCCGGTTGAGATGGCCGCGCCGGGCAGACTGGGGGCAGAGCGGGAGAATTACCCCGCCTGCCGAGGCCTTGCTTCGGGCCGGTCATGGCGATAAGTAACGGTGAAAGACGAGAAGCTTGGATATTCCGTAATGAGGCTCTTGCTCGCTTTTGTCGGCCAACTCATCTGCGCCGCAACCGGCTCCGCCGCAGGAGGCGGTCCAGGCGGCGATCCCTGCTGAAGGCCAGCACCACGACCGTGGCCACGCCGCCGCCGAAGGCCAGCCAGGGCAGGAGCATCAGCATATCGGCACCGCTCACGCTGTCTCCTCCTGCGCCTGTGGCCATGGCCGGAACCGCCCAGCGCGGCGTGATCCGGTGCTGTCACGGGTATTCCAGCGGAACCGCCGGGTGGCGGCGTGCAGCCTGTGTGGCGGCCGTGTGGAGCCGAAGGCGGTCCAGGCGGCTGACATGGGCGGTCACCCGCGCCGCTGCTTTGGGGCCCGACGTAGCCTGGGGGCAGACCACGGGGGGAAGGGGCTGGTCCATGCCAGCGACGATTTTGCTGGTCGAGGACGAGCGCAAGCTGAGGGACCTGGTGCGCTCCTACCTGGAGCGCGGTGGCTTTACCGTGCTTTCTACCGGCTCGGGCGCGGAGGCGCTCGCAGTGGCCGGATCGGCCACGCCGGACCTGATTGTCCTGGATCTGGGGCTGCCTGATGTCCCCGGCGAAACCGTGGCCCGGGAGCTGCGCGCGGCCAGCGCGACCCCCATCCTGATGCTGACGGCCAAGTCCAGCGAGGAAGACCGGATCAGCGGCCTGGAGATCGGCGCCGACGACTATGTGACCAAGCCGTTCAGCCCGCGCGAGCTGGTGCTGCGCTGCCAGGCGATCCTGCGCCGGGGCGGCCAGGCCGAGGGCGCCGCCTACCAGAGCGCCAGCTACGGGCACGGCGAGCTCGTCATCGACGAGCAGCGCCGGACGGTCGATGTCCGCGGTGCCAGCGTGGCCCTGACACCGACCGAGTGGGCCATGCTAGTCGCGCTGGCCACCGTGCCCGGCCGCGTCTACTCACGGTTCGAGATCATCAACCGGACTCGCGGTTACGAGTTCGAGGGCTACGAGCGCAGCGTCGACTCGCACGTCAAGAATCTCCGGCGCAAGATCGAGGCCGACACCGCGCGCCCGGAGATCATTCAGACCGTGCTCGGCGGCGGCTACCGCCTGGGCCTGCACCGCGATGGCTAGAACGGGCGACGCCGCCTCGCTCGGGATGCGGCTGTCGCTGGCGTTTGTCGCCGTCGCGCTGTCGGCGGTTGCCCTGCTGGCCGTGCTCACGGCCGCATTGTCCGTGGCGGCCATCAGCCAGTCCGCGCAGGGGCAGCGCCTCCGGTTCACCCAGGCGATGGCGGTCGTCGCGGCCGCGGCGCGAAGCCAGGCTAGTAGCTGGTCCCGGGCCGACCTCATGCCGACCGTGGACCTGGCGGCCAAGCTTCATTCCGACGTGCAGGTGTCGGATAGCTCGGGCCGTCCGATAGCCGTCTCGGGTGACTTCGGCGCCGACACGGGCCCGGTCGAGCAGGCTCCCATCTTCGTGCGGGGGCACCGGGAAGGCCTGCTGGTGGCCCGTTTCCAGAATGGCCTTGGCCCGAGCGACCTCCGCTTGCGCTCCCAGTTCTGGAGTGCGATTGCCGGGGCCGGCGGGCTGGCCGCGCTAGTCGCGCTGGTGGTGGCGATCGCGATCTCGCGGCGCATTACCCGGCCCGTCGTACGGCTGATCGAGACGGCCAGGGCAGTCGGTGCCGGCGATCACTCGGCTCGGGTGGGCAGCATCCGCGCTCCGCCTGAGCTGGCCGACCTGGCGGAGACCTTCGACCAGATGGCGGACGCGCTCGCCCGGCAGGAGCAGCTGCGCCGGTACCTGGTCGCGGACGTCGCTCACGAGCTGCGCACCCCGGTCGCCGTGCTGCAAGCGGGCCACGAGGCCCTGCTCGACGGCGTGGTCCCGGTGACATCGGACCAGCTCGTGTCGCTGCACGATGAGGCTCTGCGGCTGGCCAGGATGGTCGATGACCTGCAGACGCTGGCGGCCGCGGAGGCGGCGGCCCTGCAGCTCAGCCTCAAGTCCTGTGACCTGGCGGAGATAGCCGCGGCGGCGGCCGGCAGCCTGGCCGGACGGCTGGAGTCCAGCCAGCTTGCCCTGAAGCGGCGTTTGCACCCGGCGCCGGCCCGCGCTGATGCCCGGTGGATGCACCAGGTCGTCACCAACCTGCTCGGGAACGCGGCCAAGTTCACCCCGCCCGGCGGCCGGGTGGTCCTCAGCACGGACCTGGACGGCGACCGCGCCACCCTGAGCGTGTCGGACAACGGCGTGGGCATCACTGCCGAGCAGCTGCCGCACATCTTCGAGCGGTTCTGGCGCGGGACCAACACCACCGGCGTGGCCGGCAGCGGCATCGGGCTGGCGGTGGTGGCCGAGGTAGTCCGCGGGCACGACGGCGACCTCCGGGTCACCAGCCAGCCCGGGCAGGGCACGCTCATCGAGGTGTCCGTGCCCCGGGCGTGACCGCTGCGATCTGGCTGCACCCACACCAGGCCACCACATTCACAGCATCCCGTGAGCATCCCGCCCAGCTTTCCTGAAGCCTGACCGGATCTGCTGGACAGCAGAACCGGAGCCCGCCCAGGGGACCGGGACAGGCGTTACGGGAGGAGCTCCAATGTCCGCAGACGTGGCGATGAGCTCGCTGCGCACCCATCGCACCAACCCGGCGGCCGACTCGCCGGGTACCCGGCCCGACAGCAGCGCGGTGGAGCTGGCCCCGCACTGGCGGGCTCTGCTCGAGGCACGCTGGCGGGCGAGCCTCGAGCGGGTGACCGAGCTGTCCCTGGCTTACTACAACGCCGAGGAGGCCAGTGCCCGCGCCGCGGCCGGGCATCTGGCGGACAGACGGCTGCCGGACAGGCGGCAGCGGCTAGCGGGCAGGCGGCAGGCGAGCACGCGCAAGGCAGGCTCGCGGCAGGCCAGGCTGCTGCTGCGGCGGGCGATCGCGGAACGGCGGGCGCTGGCTGAGATCGAGGTGGCGCTAACGCGGCTCACCAATGGCTGCTTCGGCAAATGCGAGCGATGCGGCGGCGCCGTCTCGACCGCGCGCCTGACCCGCACGCCCCAGGCACGGTACTGCCGGGCCTGCGACCAGGCGACCCGCTGACCGCGGATTTCCCTCCACGCGAATTCCCTCCACGCGAAGCACACACCGTCGGCAGCGCGACTGCACCTGCGCGGAGTCTTATGGATACGCGGCACCGTGAGCTGCGGGGGCGCTCATGAGGCCGAGCCGGCTCGCCCGCTAGCCGCCTGGCGGGCGAGCCGCCCGGAGCTAGCCGGGGAGCCACCCCAGGGGAGCTGGCCAAGAATGCCTGGACGTGCCTGGTCGACGCTGACCAGGCACCCCGCTGACCATAGTGGCGCGTCGGGCCGGCACCCGGCTGAAGAACAGGTAAAGGTCTAGTTACAGCTAGTTACCGTTATCGCTGGCCTATGCCGTGTCCGCGCCGAGACCGCCCCCTCAGACTTCCCCAGCTCCGTCTCGGAATGCCCTCGCCCGCCGTGCATCCTCACCCGTGCGGCCAGCGGGGTCCCGGAGACGGCAGAGCCGGATGTGATTCCTCTCATACCGGGATAATGCGCTGTCCGGTGGGCATTGCCGCGGCGGGTCCTGCAGGGTAGGTGAACGACAGCACCCTGCGTGCGCGATGGTTACCCTATGTGACCACGCCGCCCTGCCCTCGCGTCGAGTCCGCACGCCGCTGCCCAGGTCCGGCGTTTCGCCGGAGGGACGGCATGTGCCGGGGTGGTAGCCGAGCGCCGTGCCGCGCCCGACCAAAGGCTTGTCTTGTCTCCTAGCAGGACACCCAGCTTTGCCAACTCTTCCCGCTCATCCCGCTCGGTCAGGCTCAGGCTCGCGGTCAGCGGGCCGGCCCTCGCCCTGCTGGCCGTGACCGGCGGACTCCTCGGATCCGCTGGCGCCGCCCCGGGCGGCCACCTGGTCTCGGTGAGCGGCAGGCCGGCCGCCCGGCCCATCGCCCTGGACGCGTTTTTCTCGCCGCAGTCCCGGGCCGCCGTCAGCGCTAGCGCCAGCCGGCCAGGGCACAGCCCCACCCCGCGGCAGATCGCCTGGAAGATGCTGAGGCGCTTCCACTGGTCATCGGCCCGGCAGTTCCCGTACCTGAACAAGCTGTGGAAGCGGGAAAGCGGCTGGAATGTCCACGCCCTGAACCCCTACTCCGGTGCCGCTGGCATTCCGCAGGCGGTGCCGGGGTCCAAGATGGCCAGCGCGGGACCGGACTGGTGGAGTAACGCGTGGACGCAGATCCGCTGGGGCCTGCGCTACATCCGGGCTCGCTACGGGTCTCCGCGCAATGCCTGGTACCACGAGATCAGCGTCGGCTGGTACTGACAGCCTGGCCGGCAATCGCGGGAATGGGACCTGGTCCTGGCCGGGCCGGGCCGGGCTCAGGGCCAGGTCTCGCGAGCCTGGATCAGGCCCAGGTCTCGCTGGCCACCCGGGCGATCAGCTCGCGAGACTGGTCTGGATCCAGCGACCCGGCGGTGAGGCGCTCGAACGCCACCCGGTACTGGTAGACCTCGTCCTCCTTATCGGCGTACACCTCATTGCGCACGAGCTGCTCGAGGTACACGGCGTCGGCGGGCGGCTCGACGGCGAGGACGGGCGGAAAGGCCAGGACGGTAAACGATCCGGTCCCGATGGGATGCGTGCCGGCCAGCGGCAGCACCCGCAGCGTGATGTTCGGCAGCCCGGAAACGCTGAGGAGATGCTCCAGCTGCCCGCGCATGACCCGGGCCTGGCCCATCCTGCGGAGCAGGACCGACTCGTCGAGGACCACCGACAGCTTGAGCGACCTGTCCTCGGTCACGAGCCGCTGGCGGCCGAGCCGCACCCCGATCAGGCGGCGGATCCTGCCCGACGGGGTGACCGGCATCCACTCGACATGGGACTCCATGGCCGCGCGCATGTAGTCCTCGGTCTGCAGCAGGCCATGCACCAGCTGTGCCGACCAGCACAAGGCCGTCTCGGCTTCTGCCTCCAGCTCGATATAGCCCGCGTACTCGGCCGAGACAACGTCGGCGTAGGCCTCCCACCACCCCTTGCTGCGGGGCGCCTGGGCCAGCCCGAGGAGCTCGGAGCGGTGCGCCCCGCCCACGCCGTAGAGATCTAGCAGCTTGGTCAGGTCGGTGGACTTGACGCCAATGCGATTGAGCTCGATCCGGCTTATCTTCGAGCCCGACCAGCCCAGCTGATCGGCAACGTCATCGCCGGTCAGGTTCGCAACCTCGCGTAGCCGGCGTAGCTCGGCGGCCAGCCGGCGGCGGCCAATCGTCAGGCTGCCGCGTTCAGGCATCTCCCGCCTATCTCTCTTGCTCGCTTGCCCCGGCTCAGGACACGGGACTCCTGAGCAGCGTACCGATCTGTGCGTCCAGACGAGGGCAGCCGGAAAGCTGCACCGCATCATGCACTGCACCTTGCAGTTTCTAAGATTTACCAGACAACCAAAGTAAAGGCCACTCCGGAGGGGAAAGGGAGACCGCCGGGCAGACCAGAAAATCTGATCATAAAGTGCGGTCGCATGGCGGGATCGCTCGCACCCGCGATTCACCCATCTGCGGGCCGCGTGCGGTCCTCCCGCTGGCCGCCGAATGGCGGGCAGCCTAGGAGCGCCGGCCATTATCTGCTGGTCGGCGCGACCGCGAGCGAGGCCCGGAAGGATGCCTCTGCAGCGGATGGCCACGGACATCGCCGGCACTGACCGACGCCGAGGCCAAGGTCCAGCCCCGAGCGACCAGGCGGGCCGGCAGCTCGCAGCCAGAACTGCTCCCAGCCGTTGCCCGGCTAGCCGGTCGGCCAGCGGCTGAGCAGCGGGCCGACCAGCGACTGCGCAGCGCTGAGCAGCGGCTGAGAGCGCGTCGCTAGCAGATCAGCTGGCGTCGAAACGGCCGGCCGTCATGGCGGAGACGAAGTCGCGCCAGGCGTCCTGGCTGAAGGCCAGGACGGGAGAAGCGGCGCCGATCTTCCCGTCGCGGACGCAGACATCGCCGCCTGCCAGGCGGCCCACCTCGACGCAGGAGCCGTTCATGTCACACCGTGAACTGCGCTGCCAGGCCGTTCCTGGCGCCAGCTCGCGTGACGAGTTTCCGATGGGCTGTGCGGCCATGAAGTCCTCCAGAAAATAAGCGCGCCCGAGATACGGACGTGGTTATAGAAGCCCCATCGGGCTGAACGGGCTGCAGTGATCACGTTAGTCCGGATGGGACGAAGGGACTCTATCGATCGCTGAGGTTCCAGGTATGACTGTTTACCAAACGGCGACGACATCCCCGTTGGGACGAAATGCGTAGTTCGGCGGAAAGGCGCCCAGCGGTGGCACCCTTGACGAGATGCGCACACTGTGCCCCAATTGTGAACAGAACCGCACAGCATCTCCGCCGCTGATCACGCAGATCACCGCAGGCTCCGAAGGCAGGCTCCGGCCTCCGCCGCATGAGGTGACCGCCCCGGCCAGCACCTTCGTCCAGCAGCCCAGCATCACGCCGGTGAAAGGGTCGTACTCGCTGACGGTGCAGCCGGGCTACATCTACACGCTGACCACCACCACAGGCCAGGGCCACGGCACCGCGGCCAGCCCGGCCCAGGGCGCCCTGTCCCTGCCCTATTCCGACAGCTTCGATAGCGACGCCATCGACCAGCAGCCCGTTACCTGGCCCAGCAGCAGGGCGCCTTCGAGGTCGAGCCGTGCGGCGCCGGCCGGTCCGGGCGCTGCGTCCAGCAGCAGGCGGCGGTCCAGCCGATCGAATGGGACGGCAACTCCAGCCCCTACACCATCGGCGGCAACCTGAGCTGGGCCAACTACACCGTCTCCGCCGACGCCCTCATCCAGCAGGCGGGCGCGGTGCAGCTCATCGGCCGCGCCGGCGGCCAGCACAGCTTCGGTCCGGCCAGCATCAACGAGTACTACCTGCAGGTCAGTAACACCGGCGCCTGGTCGATCGTCCGTAACAACACCAGCGACACCCTCACCACGCTGGCCAGCGGCACGGTGGCGGCGCTGGGCACCGGGACGTGGCATCACCTGGCGCTGACGTTGTACGGCACCGCCATCAGCGCGGCCATTGACGGCAGCACCGTCGGCAGCGTGACCGACTCGACATTCCCCTTGGGAATGGTCGGCCTCGGCACCTCCGGCTACCAGACCGATCAGTTCGACAACCTGTCAGTGACGCCGGTCGGCTCGGCGGTACCGACCGGCCCGATCGTGGCGGGCGACGACACGGCCAAGTGCGTCGACGACAACGCCGGCTCCGCTACCCAGGGCACGCACGTGCAGATGTGGGCCTGCAACGGCGGCGCCAATCAGCAATGGCAGGCAGTCAACGGAACCCTGGTCAATCCGGTGTCGGGCAAGTGCCTGGACGACCCGGGCTTCACCACCAGTAACGGAACTCAGCTGGAAATCTGGACCTGCAACGGCGGGTCCAATCAGCAGTGGCAGCTCCCCTGACCGCGGTCAGCCAGCTTCTGCCCTGGCGGCGCCCGGTTCGGCCCCGCCAGGGCTAGCCCGCTGTGTCGGCTAGTGTCAGCAGCGTGAACGAGGAGGATGGCGAGCTCGTCATCGCCTTCCGGAAGGGACGCAGCGACGCCCTGTCGCTGGTCTACCAGCGGTACGGGGCGCTCGTCTTCACGATCGCGCTCCGGTCGCTGAGCCTCCGGGACGACGCCGAGGACGTGACGCAGCAGGTCTTCGTGTCGGCCTGGCGCAGCCGGGACACCTTCGATCCCGACCGCGGCGGCCTGGCGGGCTGGCTCGTCGCGATCACCCGGAATAAGGTGTCCGACGCGCTCCGGGCCCGCCAGCGCGAGGCGGGCGCGCTCCGCGTGGCCGCGGGGCGGGTGGCGGCCGAATCCGGCCCGGAACCGCCGGACCGGGTCGTCGACCGCATCGTGCTGACCGACGAGCTGACCCGGCTCGGCGAGCCCCAGCGCATGATCATGATGCTCGCCTTCTACACCGATCTCACGCACGAGCAGATCGCGGCCGCGCTGCGTCTGCCGCTCGGCACCGTGAAAAGCCACATTCGCCGCAGCTTGTCGCGGCTCCGGACCAGGCTGGAGGCCGACGGTGTCTCATCTTGACCCAGACCTTCTCGCCCTGATCGCCCTCGGCGAGGAGACCGAGGACCCCGGTCAGCACCTGGCCGGCTGCGCCGAGTGCCGCGCCGAGGTCGACCAGTTCGCCGCCGTCGTGGCCACCGCCCGGCACGGCGGGGATCAGAGCGGGGAAGGCCGGACCGGGGCGGGCCGGGGCGGCCCGGTTCAGCTGACCCAGCCCCCGCCCGAGCTGTGGGACCGCATCGCCGTGGCCGCTGGCCTGGAGACTGGCCCGGACGCCAGCCGCCTCGGCCGCGTCCCGGACCTGGCCGCCCCCGGCGGGACGAGCCGCCCCGGCGGGCCCGGCGGGTACGCGCCGGCCCGGCAGGAGCCCGCGGGCCGGGCGGCCGGGGCCGGGCCGTGGTGGCGCCGCCACCCGCTGGCCGCGGGCCTGGCCGCGGCCTTCGCCGGGCTTATCATCGGCGCCGGCGCGGCGCTCGGCATCCACCAGCTCCGCGCGTCCCCGGCGACCCGGGTCGTGGCCAGCATCCCGCTGCGCCCGCTGCCGGAGTTCCCGCAGTGGCACGGCGCCAGCGGGACGGCGGTCATGCAGACCGGGCCGGGTGGCCGGCAGCTCAGCGTCTTGCTGCGGGCGCCGCGGCGCCCCGGCTTCTACGAGGTCTGGCTGCTGGCGCGCGATGGCGTCAGCATGATCTCCCTCGGTGACCTCCGCGCCGACCACACGGGCCGGTTCGCCATGCCGCCGGGGGTCGACCTGCGGAATTACTCGCGCATCGACGTCTCGTTGCAGTCCTTCAACGGCAGCACGCTGCACGCGAAGACCAGCGTCGTGCGGGGCTCGCTGCCCTGAGCGCGGCGCGGGCCAGGGCCAGCCGCGCGCGGGGGTCGCACAGGAAATCAGCGCCCGGCTGCATCTGTTTGGGCGGTCTCGCCCGTATCCCTCCCCGGAAGGCCGCGCACAGTCGCGGCCCAGAAGGGAGAACGACATGCGCGCATTCCGGCGTCTGGCCGCGCTCACTGCGGTGACCGCGTCCGCCGGCCTGCTGCTGGCCTCCGCCGGCGGGATTGCCTCCGCCGCGGCCAAGCCAGCGGCAAGCGTCCGCCTCACCAGCGGTCATACCTGGGTGACCACTGGCCCGGGGATCGCCACGGCGCTGATCAAGCACGGCATTATCCCGCTGGCGGCCGCTCCCGGCGCGCAGTGGCTGACCCTCAGCCCCGGCGTGGCCGCGCACTTCGCGTTCCCGGTCACCGGCGGCAAGGTGAGCCTCAGCCCGCTGGGCGGCCGGGTGTATCACCGCGGCGGGATCGTGTTCCTCAACGCCAGGACCGGCAAGCAGATCGAGGTGAGCAACTTCACGATCAGCCTCACCCATGGCGACCTCACCGGCATCGTCAACGGGAACCCTAAGGTCCGCGTCCCGATCTTCTGGCTCAACCTGTCTCACGCGGTCCTCAAGGCGGGCAAGCACGCCGTGTGGGCCCGGGGCATCGGGCTCACCCTGACCAAGGTGGCCGCTGGCGCGCTGAACGCGTCACTGGGCACGAAGCTGTTCGCCGGGGGCCTCAAGCTCGGCACGGCGGCCACGCTGCTGCGCTTCTAGACCCACTGCGGCCAGGCAGCTTCCGCCTGCGCGGGCGCGGCCCATCGTGGATGTCCCGTTGATAACGCCAGCACAAACGCCAGCGCGTTACCCACGGGACATCCACGATCTGACTGTCGGCCCAGGCGCGGGCGGTCAGAAGGGGAGGGGTTCGGTTCCGGTTACGCAGACCTGGTCGAGCTGCTCGGGCGCCAAGGCGCGCGGATCGGCGGTCAGCAGGGTCCGCCCGGCGGCCGCGTCGGTCATCGCCGCGAACGCCGCGGCCGCACTCAGCCGTGAGCGCGGCTGCGCGCTGGCTGGGGTGCCCAGGCCGGGCCGGTCCGACCGTCCCCGCACCAGCCGGGCCAGGCCGGCGAGCGGGTCCAGGACCTCGATCGGGTAGTCCGAGCCGGCTACCACCGGCACCCCCGCAGCCGTCAGGGCCGCCCAGGGATAGGCCAGCTCGCGTCGGCCGGGCGGCAGCGCCAGGCGGACCTGCGCCGAGTCGGTCACGGCGAAAGACGGCTGGATGCAGGCGGTCACCCCGGCAGCGGCCATGCGCGCGATCAGCTCGGCCGACAGCAGGCTGGCGTGCTCGATCCGGGGCCGGGCGGCGGCTATCCCGGCCAGGTCCCCGCCCCAGGCCAGCTCGTACCCGTCCAGCACCGCCGCGACCGCGCGGTCGCCGATGGCGTGCGCGGCGATCCGCCAGCCCGCCTCGATCAGCGGCGCGATCCGGCGGGCCAGCGCCGGGCCGTCCAGGAACAGCACGCCCTCTTCCCCGGTGTCGGCGAACCCCCGGCACACCGCGCAGGTCCGCGGCCCGAGCCAGCCGTCGGCGTAGAACTTGACGCCCTCCACCCGAACCCAGGGGCCGGCGTAGCCCGACCGCCGGGCGGCCAGGTCGGCGCCGGCCGCCTCGGCGGCCAGGCCGCTGGCCAGATAGACGCGCACGCGGGCCGGCAGCGGGCCGGCGGCCTGCAGGGCGGCGAGCGCATCCAGGTAACCCCAGCCGCGGACGCCCATCTCAGTGACCTCGACCAGCCCGGCCGCGGCCGCCCGGGCCAGCCCGCCAGCCCGTGCGGCGGCGCCGGGTCGCCGGGCATGGGATCCAGGACATCCATCGGGGTGCTGCCATCACGGGCGACTGCCTGGTGGAACGCGCGGACGGCGGGCGCGGCGACCAGCATCTCCAGCCCGGCCGAGTCTTTGAGCAGGTGACAGTGCCCATCGGCGAAGCCCGGCACGGCCGCCGGGCCCGGCCAGGTGGCCGGCTGCGGGGCCGGCGCCCGGGGCGGGCTGCTGGGCGGGCTCCGAGGCGGGCGGCTGAGCGATGGGGGTGATCGGCTGCATAGCTGTCCTCCGGCGTCCGGCCGCTAGCCTAGGGCGGGTGTGCCGCCTGCCCACTTCATGATCACGTCCGCTTCTCCGCGCTATGTGACGAAAAACCGTCGTGATCATGCCCGGCCCGAGCGCGGCAGCCTGCCTCCGGCGAGAGCGAGTGAGAGTTGCCCTACCAGACTCCCGACAGCGACGTTGTCTCCATCATCGACGCGCCGCCGACGCCGCTGGCCCAGCTGGCGCCCGGCGGGAACTACGTCGCGCTCGTGGACTACACGGCCTACCCGCCGGTCGCGGAGCTGGCTCGACCCTACCTGTCGCTGGCCGGACTGCGGATTGACCCGGTCATCGCCGGCCGCCAGCGCACTCGCCGGCTGACCGGCCTGTCGGTGATCAGCCTGTCCGACGGCCGGGAGCGGCGGATACCGCTGCCGGAAGGGGCGTCGGTCAGCGTGCCGACCTGGGCTCCTGACGGGCGCCGGTTCGCCTTCACCGTCGACGAGCCGGACGGCATCGGCGGATGGGTGGCCGATGCGGCCACGGCCACGGCCAGCCAGGTGCCCGGCCTGCGGGTCCGCGACATCCTCGGCGGCGACCCGACCTCCGCCGCCGCGGCGCTCCGGTGGTCGCGCGATGGCAGCACGCTGCTCGCGCTCGGCGCGCCAGACGGGCCGCCGGAGCTGCCGCCGGCCCCGATTGAGCCGCAGCTGGAAGAAGCCACGGGCAAGCACTCGCAGATGGCCACCTTCCAGGATCTGCTGCGGACCGAGGCCGACGAGAGCGCCTTCGAGACCCTGGCCACCACCGTTCCGCTCCGGGTCGACCCGGCGTCGGGCGCCGCCAAGGAACTCGGGCCGCCCGGGCTCTACCAGCAGCTGCGCGAGTCCCCGGACGGGGAGCACATCCTCGTGCACCGGCTGCAGCGGCCGTTCTCCTTCCGGGTGCCCTATCACTACTTCGCCCGGCGGGCGGAGGTGTGGTCCGCCGGCGGCATGGCGGAGCAGGTGCTCGCCGACCTGCCGGTCAGCGACGAGGTGCCCCGGCAGGGCGTGCCCACCGGGCCGCGCGGCGTGTCCTGGGCCGAGTCGGCGCCGGCCACCCTGCTGTGGGCCGAGGCCCTCGACGGCGGTGACCCGCTCGCCGAGGCCGAGCACCGCGACCGGGTCATGCGCCTGGCGGCCCCGTTCGCCGCGCCGCCCGCCGTCTGCGTCCTGGTCCGGCACCGCTGCCGAGGCTGGCTCGACCTGAGCGAGCCGGACCGCGTGCTGCTGACCGAGCACGACCGCGAGCGACGGTGGCTCACCACCTGGCTCTCCGACCTGGCCCAGCCGCAGGCGAGCCGGGTCATCTTCGACCGCTCGGCCGACGACTCCTACGCCGACCCGGGCTCGCCGATCATGACGCTGCATCCCGACGGGACCCGCACGGTGCTGCAGGACGGCTCGGTGATCTACCTGCGCGGTGACGGGGCGGGGCCGCCCGGCGACCGGCCGTTCCTGGACCGCCTGGACCTCGCGACCGGCGCGGCGACCCGGCTGTTCGCCAGTCCCGACGACGCGTACGAGGTGGTCCTCGGCTTCCTGGCCGGCGGCCGGGACCAGGTGCTGATCTGGCACGAGAGCCGGTCCGAGCCGCCGAATCTGCTCGCGGCCGACCTGCCCGAACCCGGCGCGCCCGTCGCCGCGCGCCAGCTCACCTCGTGGCCGGACCCGCATCCGCAGCTCACCGGGCTGGACAAGCGGCTGGTCACCCATGACCGGGGCGACGGCGTGCAGCTGACCGGGATGCTCTACCTGCCGCCCGGTTACGAGCGGCAGCGGGACGGCCGCCTGCCGCTGGTCCTGTGGGCGTACCCGCTCGACTACGGCGATGCCGCGACGGCCGGCCAGGTCCGCGGCAGCACCAAGCGGTTCACCCGGCTGCAGGCCTTCGACCCGACCTGGTTCGTGCTGCGCGGCTACGCGGTGCTGGCCAACGCCACGGTGCCGGTGATCGGCGATCCGGACACCATGAACGACACCTACGTCGAGCAGATCACCGCCGCGGCGGCGGCCCATATCGGCGCGCTCGACGCCGAGGGCATCATCGACCCGGGCCGCGTGGCGGTCGGCGGCGATAGCTACGGCGCGTTCATGACGGCGAACCTGCTGGCGCATACCGACCTGTTCGCCGCCGGGATTGCCCGCAGCGGTGCTTACAACCGGACCCTGACGCCGTTCGGCTTCCAGGCCGAGCGCCGGAGCTTCTGGGAGGTGCCGCAGGTCTACGACCGGATGTCGCCGTTCCGCTACGCCGATCGGATCAAGGCGCCCCTGCTGCTGATCCACGGGGCGCTGGACGCCAACTCCGGGACCTTCCCGCTCCAGTCCGAGCGGCTCTTCCAGGCGGTCCAGGGCACCGGCGGAACCGCGCGGCTGGTCGTCTTCCCGCACGAGAGCCACGGCTACGTGGCCCGCGAGTCGGTCCTGCACATGCTGGCCGAGCAGTTCGACTGGCTGGACCGCTGGCTCGGGGACCGCGGGCAGTAGCGCCGCGGCCCCCGAGACGGCTGGCCCCTAGTGGAGCAGCCGCAGCGTGTTGACCGCGTCGTCGACGTAGTAGACACCGCGCCCACCCGGCACCACGGCCAGGCCGAACAGGGCTCCGGCACCCTTGGGGCTGCCCGAGCTGTCCAGCAGCCTGGTGGCGATCTGCGCGCCGCCGGGGGTCGTCTCGACGATCCTCCCGTCGTTCCCGTTCACGGTGAGCACGTGACCATTGGGGGCGATGGCCAGGCCGAGCGGATTGGCCAGCGCTCCGTTGCGGGTGACGACCGCGCCGGTGCCCGCGCTGGTGCCGCGGACCGCCGCATTCGCGATGGCCGTGATCCGGTTCTCGCGCGTGTCGGCGACGTAGAGCGTGTCGTTGCGGCCCAGCCCAACCCCGGTGGGCCCCAGCACGAACGCGGTCGCGTTGGTCTGCTCGGCGAACCCAGAGCCGATCTTGGTCACGGCCTCCAGCTGCGGCGGCCGATTGCGGAAGACGTGCAGCAGCAGCCGCAGGACCGTGCCCCGGTGCACGACCGATCCATGCGCGGCCACCGTGCCGTTGAGCACGTTAGTCACGAACAGGTCAGCGCGGGTCGAGTTCAGGTTCAGCGACGTCGCGTCCCACGGGCCGTTGATGCCGTGTCCGGAGATCGTCTCGCGGACCCGGCCCCACCTGCCCAGGACGATCAGGCAGCCGGCCTTCGCGGTCGAAGCCTGCCCGTTGGTCGACGGCGTGCTGCCCACGACCACCCAGCCGCCGGGCAGCACCGCGAGCGCCGTGCTCAGCCCGACCCCGCCGGGGCAGGCACCCGGCAGCTTCCCGATGCGGGCGAACAGCGTCCGGTGCCCGCTCGGGCTGATCTCCACGATGGTCCGGCCGGTGCCCTGCAGGTTGGCCTGGTTATTGAAGTTGCTGATCAGCACATCGCCGGCGCGGAGCCGGCCGCGACTGTGCCGGATGACCACAGTGCCGTAAGGGTTGACGTCCCCGTTGCGCGGCACCGTGGAAGCGAGCGTACTGATCTTGTGGAAATGACCGATGAAAGATGCGGGCGAGCTAGCCAGTGCCTGCGCCGCTGGCGCGATGGCCAGTCCGGCAGCGGCCCCGGTCACCATGGCCGCGGTGCGTAGCCGATGAACTGACGACATAAGATGCCCTCTCCAGAGCAGGTCAGCTGGGTCGGGGCGGCCACGGGTGGCCTGCCGCGATTCAGCCGGCGCCCCGGCGGGGTGCCGGGCCGCTGCCCCTGGAACGGGCGCGCGAGCTAGCGGGTTCAGCTCACAATGCCGTTAAGGGTTTGTCGCTGATTAAACCGTAGCTTCTGGTGATTCGGGTTCATGATGTGCTATGGGCGTGATGGAGGGAACCAGGGAGACGCTGGTGGCGAAGTTCGAGGCGATCTTCCCGCACCTGGATGAGCGGCAGCGGCGGCTGCTGATGGGGGCTGAGGCCCGGGCCCTGGGTCACGGCGGGATCCGCGTGGTGGCGCTCGCTGCCGGGGTCCGCGAGGCTACGGTGTCGCTGGGGGTCGGTGAGCTGGAGTCCGGCACCGCTCCGCTGGGCCGGGCCCGTAAGCCCGGCGGGGGCCGCAAGCGGCTGGCTGACCTGGACCCCGGGCTGCGGCCGGCGCTGCTGGCGCTGGTGGAGCCGGACGAGCGCGGGGATCCGATGTCGCCGCTGCGGTGGACGACGAAGTCGCTGCGCGCGCTCGCGGCCGAGCTCACCCGCCAGGGCCACCGCGCGGGCGCGGACACGGTGGCGGACCTGCTGCACGAGGAGGGGTTCAGCCTGCAGGGCAACGCTAAGGCCCTGGAGGGGAAGCAGAGCCCTGACCGGGACGCGCAGTTCCGTTACCTCAATGAGCAGGTCAGGGACCGCCGGGACGCCGGGGAGCCGGTGGTCAGCGTGGACACCAAGAAGAAAGAGCTGGTCGGCAATTATCACAATGGCGGCCGTGAGTGGCGCCCGGCCGGCGACCCGGTCCGGGTCAATGACCACGACTTTCCCGACCTGGAGCTGGGCAAGGCTATCCCGTACGGGATCTACGACCTGGCCGCGGACACCGGCTGGGTGAACGTCGGCACCGACCACGACACCGCGCAGTTCGCCGTCGAGTCGATCCGCCGCTGGTGGAACGACGCAGGCCGGGCCGCCTATCCCCGGGCACGGCGCCTGCTGATCACCGCTGACTCGGGCGGCTCGAACAGCACCCGGACCCGCGCCTGGAAGACCGAGCTGGCCGCGCTCGCCCTGGAAACCGGGCTGGAGATCACCGCGTGCCACTTCCCGCCCGGGACCTCCAAGTGGAACAAAATCGAGCACCGGCTGTTCTCCCACATCACCATGAACTGGCGGGGCAGGCCCCTGACCAGCCACGAGGTCATCGTCCAGGCCATCGCTGCCACCACCACCCGCGCCGGGTTACGCGTCCGCGCCGAACTGGACACCGCGACGTACCCGCCTGGAGCAAAGATCAGCGACGAGCAGATGGCAGCGCTCCCCATCCGCCGCCACGACTGGCACGGCGACTGGAACTACACCCTGTATCCCGCGCCGCCCGCCCCGGCACCAGCTCCAGCGCCGCGGCCCGGCCGCGGCGACCGCCCCGGCTGGGCCCATCCGGCCCTGACCGGGATGACAGCCAGCGACTGGGACCGGCTCACCGCCGCGCTGGCCGTCCCCTACCAGGCCCAGCGCGAAGCCGACCGCCACATCGCACGCGGCGGCCCGGCAACCCGGCGGCGCGCCGGCGGCCACCCCCAGGCGATGACCCTCGCCGAGAAAACCCTGGTCACCATCATGCGGCAGCGACTGGCAGTACCCCAGCCCGTCCTGGCCGACCTGTTCGGCGTCTCAGCCAATACCATCGGCACAGCCGAACGCCAGATCAAGCCACTGCTCCAGCGGGTCGGCCACACCATCGAGCCCGCCGTCGCTCAGCTCACCACCCTGGCCGACCTCACCGCATACGGATCAGCCCACGGCATCACCCTTACGCCAAAGACCAAACCAGCGCGTTAATAATCGACGGGCCCT
>Ga0208357_1001149_pt1 | contig 19761 bp, 18 predicted proteins | sample NGESurdeep092012_6_FD_184487 | JGI IMG/M metagenome (GOLD analysis project Ga0208357, IMG submission 184487) | Arctic peat soil microbial communities from Barrow, Alaska - NGEE Surface sample F52-2 deep-092012 (SPAdes) | ecosystem: Environmental > Terrestrial > Soil > Wetlands > Peat ... | reverse complement strand
CGGAGACGTTGTCCATGTCCATGTCCGGTGTCGAGTAGAGCGGCCCCAGGGCAATGGGGCGCCGGGAGGCGGCCACGTTGATGGGGGCCAGGAAGATGTGGAGGTGCTTCGAGTAGGAGAGAAAGACCAGGAACCCGGTGATGAAGGCGATGTTCAGCAGCACGAACACCGTCTCCAGATTCTGGGCCGTCCCCGGACTGACCGAGTTGAAGGCCTCGCCGATCCCATGGGAGGCGAAAGTCCACCAGCTGTGGTCGTAGGGGAAGTCTCCCGGAGTCCGGGTCTGGGCCGCCCGGTAGCCGAGCAGGGTCAGGATGACCCCGCTGATCATTCCCAGGGTGATCCAGGCGGCGTCCAGGTGGGAGCCGTAGAACCGTGAGTCCCGCTCCCTCCGCTTGGGCGAGTTGACCAGCCGGATCACGGCGAAGACGGCCAGGGAGACGAGGACGGCCGAGGCGAAGAAGTCCTCGATGAAGCCAATGGCCGGCCAGTGCCCGATCCCGGGGATGGCGAAAGTCTTGGAGAACAGGTCCCCGTAGGCCTCGATGATGGTCAGCAGGAGGATGGTGAAGCCCCACATGGTGAAGAAGTGGGCCAGCCCGGCCACCGGCTTTTTGAGCAGCTTCCGCTGGCCGGCTACCTCCGACAGCTCGGCCCAGATCCGGGCAGGGGCGTCCTTGAAGCGGCCCTTGTCGGCTTTACCGGCTTTGACCAGCCGAAACAGGAAGTAGAAGCGTCGGCCGGCGATGGCGAAAGCGAGGACGGTCACGGCCAAGCCGATGGCGATCCTGACGGGCACGTCTCCTCCTGGGGGGTCTGGTCAGTCTGAGGGTACTGATCAGCGACGGAAGTTCTCGAAGTACCGGCTGGGGGTCGGCCCCCGCTGGCCCTGGTACTTCGAACCGAGGCCCTGGGAACCGTAGGGGTTCTCGGCCGCCGTCGTCATCTGCAGGAAGCTGATCTGCCCAATCTTCATCTCCGGGTAAACGGTGATGGGCAGATTGGCCACGTTCGACAGCTCCAGGGTCAGGTGCCCGTCCCAGCCGGCGTCCACGAATCCGGCCGTGGAGTGGATCAGGAGCCCCAGCCGGCCGAGCGAGGACTTCCCCTCCAGCCGGGCCACCAGGTCGTCGGGCAGCGACACCCGCTCCCGGGTCGAACCCAACACGAATTCCCCGGGGTGGAGGATGAGGGCGTCCCCCTCGGAGACGTCGACCAGCTCGGTCAGGTCCTCCAGGTCCTCCCGGACGTCGATGACCCGCATCGAGTGATTCCGGAAAAGCCGAAAGTGGTGGTCGACGTGCAGGTCGACCGACGACGGCTGGATACAGCCGTCCCCCAGCGGATCGATGATGATCCGCCCTTTGTCCAGTTCCTCACGGATGGTCCGGTCTGAGAGCACCACGGCCAGCACGATAGTGTGGCTCGACTCTCGCGGGCGTAGTTCAGCGGCAGAACATCAGCTTCCCAAGCTGAGAACGAGGGTTCGATTCCCTTCGCCCGCTCTCGGATTCCTTCTGGTCAGCGGTGTCCCCGCCCATCGGATCAGCGTCCGTATCATCGTCGATGGCGCAATCGTGGCGGATCCGAAGTGATGACCTTTAGTGGCCACCCCTAGATCGAAACAAGGTCTCAAGATCCGAGACACGAAATGAATGGTCCTCAAGCTCCAAGAGAAATCCCATGTCGAGGAGACCGCCCAGTGCTTGCTCATACCAGTATGTGCTCGCAACTTCTTCCCCCGCATCAGGCTGCCCCGGAGGATCAGGCAATGCAGTCGACTCGGCCACGAGATCCCAAGAAGAAGCGAGGTCGTCTGGTGACAGTGTCAGCGCTGCCTCAGGATGATTGACCTTCCGTTCTGCGAGCAATTCGAGCGTTGATGCAAGCAGAGCTCTGGGAAACTCGTCCAAGCGCTCGAGATTGGTCATCGTTGGTTTCCTGCTTTCGCATTCGCTCGTTTCACGCCGCCTGCCAGCGACCACTCTAACGGCGCCTTTACGATCTCGTCTCGGGTCTTCGGAGGCCTGGCGCCGCATCCCGTCGAGAAGGAGCGCTGCCGGACGTCCTGGCGATCGCCCCAGGGCGATCGCATACGGCGACTGTCCCACCTCTCTCTGGCTCGAGCAAAGTTGCCCAAACCCATCCTGTATCGCTCATCTCTGGCGGGTGGCTCTGGACACTGACGTCAGCGTCATGGCGCATTCATGGCGCATCCGTGTCCGTCTGTGGACGTTCGCCCTCGTTCGCCGACTCGCTGACCTGCCGTTCCCGTTCGCCGACGTTCGCCGATTCGGCGTTGTCGATTTTCCCAAGCTGAGAACGAGGGTTCGATTCCCTTCGCCCGCTCTCATCGAAGTCCTGGTCAGACGAGCTGTTGACTTTCACATCAGCATCATGGCTCAGTGATGGCGCACTTTTTGACGCAGTCGTGTAACCACTCGACGTGCAACGGTACGCTCGAACGCCGATGACACAGATGGTTCTGCGCTGCACGGCAAAGATCCTGAAGCTTCTCGGACCTGACGCGCTCGAGACTGCGGGATCTTCGGTGGCTCCGCATGACGACGACTGGTACATGAACCTGCTCTGGCTCGATGGTCGCAAGTGTCTCCTTGTGACTCATGCGGGAACCAAGTTCTCGGCGTTCGTTCCCGATGTCAGGGTGGCTGCTCTCCGGTCCATCGGGGGCTTCACAACCAGACTCATCGAACACGAGCTTGACTCGGAAGGGCTGCCACTTGACACGTTTGGTCGGCTCGATCCTGCCAATGTTCGGATCGCCAAGACTGCCGATCGAAGCGTCCTGGGCTGCATGAACGACCTGGGCCAACTATGTCGATTCGCTGTCGAGGATGCCGGCGGCCTTGAACGCTGCGATATCGGGGCGATCAATCGTCGTCTTCGGAGAACGATCCTTGGTCCCCTGGGTTCCAACCATCCGATCGAGCTTGTCTTCCAGCGCGTCGGGGATCTTGGCGCCTCGCCCACGACCGTTCCTTCATTATCCGACGTCTGCCGGGACTGCGGCACCCCCGATCCCAGGGCCTCGATCGATGGGGACCACCTGTGCGACCGCTGCGCTGACCGGCGAATTGCCCACCACACTGGCTATCCTGAGTTACCCGATCCTCCATCCCCGATGGTTCTGAGCGCCGTCGACGGTCGGCGCATCACACTCCGCTTTCGCCTCCGGCGGGCCCCCACCGGCGTCGAGATGGAACTCGAAGATGCGAGCCTCGAACCCCGGCAGGGCTTCCATCTGGCCGTCCTGGGTTCCCACGACGCGGACATTGCCGAGTTGGAGGCTCACCTCCGCCGCATGGCGAAGGAGGAGCTGGGGACGCGATACCTGGCGCCGAACAAGCACCGGGCGGGTTGGATCCTGGCGGAAGAGCACGACGAGCTGCGAGGCCGGCTGGTCTGGCACGATGGCAGCGAGGTCGGCACGCCATACGACGTGGTCATCGACGGAAAGACGCTCAGCTGGGAGGAACTCGGGCAAGCCCTTGAGGCGTACGAGGGCTGGCGGTTCGTCTTGCGCCTTGATGATCCATGTGACGATGTCCGGCCCGACGCGTCGGTGCTTCCGCTCCGCCAAGTCCCGAAAACGCCAGGTGGAAGCGCGTGAGTTGGCGTTTGGTCACTACCAGACCATCGGAACCGACTTCATCCTCACAGGGTCTTAAGCCGTCGGCTCGCTCGGCCGAGGTCCACCACGTCCGGAGGGAGACGACCGCCGTAGCTCTACCGGGAGGCGAACAATCGCCCGAGCTCATCGGCGAACTGTGGAACTCCTGACCGTTCGAGGCGGAGGATCAAATCCAGAGTCGTAAGGGGTGGCGCCTTGGCATGTTCCGCCTGCTCGCCAATGACGTCCTGGACAATGACCGGGCTGAGGTCGAGCTGATCAAGCAGGAAGTCATCGGGATGGCCGGATTCGAGATCGAAGGCAGCAAGGGCATCGGAGGGGAAGTCCGCCAAGTTGCTCGTGACAATGGCTTGGCCTCCTCCCCGGATCGCCACCGCGACCACCTGCCGATCATCGGGATCAGGCAGCGAGATCGTTTCCTCGAGGTCCTCCCATCCCGTCACCATGGCGTGATCGAAGGCGACCTCCATGTCGTTAAATCGCCTTGCAACTGTCGCTGCGTCGATATCTCCGACGACGCATTCGTGAACCGGAATGCTGACTTCGGCGGCTCATCGCTCATTGGCACCTGCTCCGGCTCCTTGTCGTGCACCGGCGCCGTCAACCGATCGGGCTACGGAAGGACGATCGAGGAACTCTGGGATGACTCGGTCCAGGCCAGTTCCCACACCCCGTCTCGGTGCAGCACCGTCCGGGCACCGAACCGCGCCTCGAGCAAGTCGGCAGCCGCCACCTGCTGGGCACCCGAAATGTACGGATAGTGGGCAGTGTCCATCACCAACTCGACTGCCATGGCACGGAGAGGAATCGATCCTTTGACAGTTTGGTAGATGTACACATGACGTCTGGCGCTGAACCGTCCGGAGATGTCACCCGAAGCGATGACTTCGGCATCGGCAGGAGTATGGGCGAGCACAATTCCCAAGGCATCTGCCTCGGAGGCGGGAAGGAGGCTCATAGTCGCGTTGTCGGTAAACGATCCTCGGAGGTATTCGTGGGCATACCGAACGCCCCCGAGAAGGATCGCTACCAAAAGGATACCGGCCGCCAGCCATCGGGTCGTTCGATGGCTATTCCACAACTGGGACGGGAGATGCAACGGCGCGGCGGCAGTGGCCAGCGACGTCACCAGGGCAACGCTTCCGATGAGGACGAACGGGACGACGGCGAATTGTTGAAAAGGTTCACCGATGAACAGCGTGTTTCCCTGGAGCGCCGAGCTGAGAAGCACAATGGCGGGGACACCGATTCCCCAGGGCGTAATGATCCCGATCACCCCGCCGGGTGGGAGATACCTCCAGATCATTCGGGCCTTGTTCCCCAAGACATGCAAAGGCCGACCAGGATGGGCGATCATCCCTCCAAGAACAACGACCGCGCCCCGGAAGCCGGCGGGCAGAGTCGATCGCCCAGCCAGGTACGCGTACTGGTCGAGCAACGAGCCCTGGTTGGCGTGCAGGACGGTGATAAGCCCCACCCACACCACTCCGGCGCCGACAAGTAACAGACCCGGGCGCCGCGTCGCACGACCGGCCAGGAGAGCCGAGATCCCGACCCCGACGACGCACAGTCCCCCGAGGTCACCACAAAGGAGACAGAGACCGACCCAAAGCCAGGCGCGACGGTGCCGACCCGACCAGACGTCGTAGGCGGCAAAAACGGCGAAGAAAGTGGCCGTGGCCTCTAGATGAAAGTCGAGTGCAGCCGAGTAATAGACGAGAGGATTGACGAGGAGGAGAAGGACGACAACGACAAGGACTCCGTAGGCGAAACGCTTGGCCACGGCGCGAGAGACCAAAAGCGCCGACGTCCAGGCGAAGACGACGATCCCGGTGCCGACAAGAGAAAGGTTCTGGACGACGAGCAATACAAATGGGGATCGGAACACGAGAAGAAGAATGGCGATGGGCCACAGGATCAGCCCGAAGTGGTTGTCGAGGTACGAGGAGCTGACGATGGTGGAATACGGATCGAGATTGCCCCGAGATATCTCTGTGGCCGCCTGGTTGATCGTGGCGAAATCGATTCCGAGATCAAACCGGTGGTACTGGAACCACGAGTAGACCGTCAGTGCGATGAACTGGCCACCGAAAACAAAGGAAGCAACAGGCGGGCCGAAGCGTGGGCCTCGCTTGTAAACCGGACTCCCCTTTTCATCTTGGTGACGGCCAGCCGCGTGTGCGCTGGTCATCCCGCCTCTGCGCCGGGTCGTAGACCGTCCAGAACGGTGGCGCAGAGAAGGGCCGCACCGGCGTCGTGGTCATCGATGAATCCGATACCGCCGAGCTCGAGAGCCACGAAACCGTGGATGCTGGCCCAGATGATCTGAGCCAGGACGGGGGCACTCTCTCCGGCGATCACACCGGCCCCCATGGCCCGGGCCACGGCGGCCACCAGACCCTCGAAGGCCTCGGCGGCCACCTCCTTGGCATGGTCACTGGGCTCGAATCCGGGGACGGCCCGGAGGAACATCAGTTGGTAGGCCATGGGATGGGCCAGGGCCAGGGCCCGGTAGCGGCGGCCGCCTTCCAGCAGCGCCTCCCGGGGGTCGCTCAGGGCGGCCAGGGTCTTCATGGCCCCGCCCAGGCGGACGAAGCCCTGGATGAACAGGGCTTCGATGATGCCGGACTTGGAAGCGAAGTGGTTGTAGACGCCCATGGGGGCCACGCCGGCGGCGGCGGCGATGCGCCGGATGGAGAGGGCGTCGGGACCCTCCCGTTCCAGAAGCTCGGAGGCGGCATCCAAGAGGCCCGCCTCCATACCGGCGCTGGGGGTTCTCCGACGGGTCGGTGTGCTCACGGTTGCATCGTATAGAAGAACATCGTACTATAATAATAGCACAGCGTTCTCTAGTGAGAAGGATGGCCCCAATGCCTGCTCCCGGCTCGCACGACCGTCGTTGGTGGATGCTCCCTGTCCTGTGCCTCTCGGTGTTCCTGGTGGTGGTCGATAACACCATCGTCAACGTGGCCCTCCCCAGCCTGAGTCGTCAGCTGGGGGCCTCGACCACGTCCTTGCAGTGGATCGTCGACGCCTACAGCCTGGCCTTCGCCGGGCTGCTGCTGGCCGGCGGCGGTATCGGGGACCGGCTGGGCCGGAAAGGTGTGATGCAGGTCGGGTTGGTCTTCTTCGGGCTCTTCTCGGCCGCGGCCGCCGCCTGTCGCACCACCGGTTCGTTGATCGCCGCCCGGGCCCTCATGGGGGTGGCCGCCGCCTTCATCTTCCCGGCCACCTTGGCCATTCTGACCAGCGTCTTCACCGACCACTCCGAGCGCCAGAAGGCTCTCGGCATCTGGGGGGCCACCTCCGGGATCGCCGTGGCCTTCGGACCCATCACCGGGGGCGCCCTCCTGGAGCACTACTGGTACGGATCCATCTTCCTGGTCAACATCCCCATCGTCATCGTCACCATCATCAGCGGCCACTTCCTCATCCCCAAGCTGGACGCCGAGGTGAAACACCGCTTCGACATCCCCGGCGTCCTGATCTCTACGGCCGGCGTGGCTCTACTCGTTCTGGCCATCATCGAGGGTCCCCAGTGGGGTTGGCTGTCGCTCGGCACCGTGGGGTGCTTCGCCCTGGCCGCCGTCCTCCTGGCTGTGTTCACGATGGTCGAGCTCAGGACCGAGAAGCCGCTACTCGATGTCCGGGTATTCCGGATTCCCCGTTTCACGGCCGGGGCCCTGTCGATCGCCGTGGCCTTCTTCTGCCTCTTCGGATTCATCTTTCTGATCACCCAGTACTTCCAGTTCGTGAAGGGCTATTCCACGTTGTCGGCCGGAGTCCACACCCTTCCCTTCGCCATCGTGGCCGCCATCTTCACCCCTATCGGTGCCGTGGCCGCCCTCAAGATCGGGGCTCGCTACGTGGTGGGGGCCGGGTTGCTCTTCATGGCCGCCGGACTGGTCATGGCCGGCTTCACCTCGACACCGCAGGCTGCGTTCTTCGGTCCCATCATCGTGTCCATGGTCCTTTTGGCCCTGGGTCTGTCGTTGATCACGGCCCCGTCGACCGAAGCGGTTATGGGTGCCCTGGCCGTGGACCAGATCGGTGCCGGGGCGGCCGTGAACAACACCACTCGTGAGCTCGGAGGGACTCTGGGCGTGGCCGTACTGGGCTCGGTGTTCGCCTCGGCCTACGCCCCCAAGATCGTGAAGGCCTTCGGTCCCTATCCCATCCCGCCGGCGGCCAAGCAGGCCGCTCACCAGTCCATGGCTGCCGCTTTGACGGTGGTGGGGCGGGCGCCGGGCGCCGCTCAGCCCGTCCTCCGGGCCGCCGCTTTCTCCGGATTCGGGGCCGGGTTGAAGATCGCCTGCATGGTGGGCGCGGGGGTGGCCGTGGTCGGTGCCTTGAACGCTTTTCGGTTCCTACCCGGTCGACGCGGCGCCGAGACCGCCCCACACGACGCCGACATCTGCGGGGAGCTGACAGAGACGATGTCACCGGCGAAGATCGGCGCTGCCTCGACCTGGACCACGGTGAGCAGGTACGACTCTCCCGTCTCCACCATGGGGTTGGGGTCGACCTGGACGGTTATGGGGGGCGGGGTGCCCCCGGTCCCGGTGCTACCTCCACCGCCACTCTTGGTGCAGGAGTGGGTCTTGTGACAGTGCTTGACCTTCGCCTGGGCCGAGGCCACCCCGGAGGTGCCGAGCAGGGGCAGGGGAGATGGCCATGGTCAGGGCCACGAGACAAAGAGAGCGACGGTGTTGGCGCATCCAACCATCGTTCCTCGCCACCACGGCGTGGAAATCGTCACCTTTGATGATCAGGCCGGGGCCAGCCTCGAAATGTGACGTGGGTTGTCAGAGTTGCCCATGTGAACGACCGCTCGGGAGTCACTGAGGGAGGATCTTCTCCCAGGCCGTCATGTCTTCGCGATACAGCCAGCGCTCGAGCTGCTTTCCCTCTCGGAAGTGGAAGACGCTGACCACCCGGGTCTGGACTTCGGTCTCGCCGCGCTTCACACCCATGACACTGAGGGCACAGAGGTGGTCGTCGTTGCCGAACACATCATGCTCCGTGAGCCAGAAGCCATGGGCCACCAAGTTCCCCCAGCCACTCGATGAGGCGGTGGCGGCCTCGGACCTCGCCCACCATCGGGACGTGCCACCCCTCGTCCGCATCGATGAGACCGGCCAATGCTTCCCGGTCGCCGGAACGGAAGGCGTCGGCGGTCGCTCGAGAGGCGATGGCGTTTGGGTGTTCCGGATACAGCGCAGGACGATACGCCGGAGCCGTCGCATCTGACTTCGGCCCAGCCGGTTTCGGCCGCGGAGGCCACTCGCCACTGGGGCGCAGCCCCGGCGGGGACCATCGATTCGGCCCTGGGCTCAGACACTAAGGTTGAAAGATGCCTGGGTACGACCCCGAAGCCGTCCGCGCCAAGTATCTCGCTGAGCGCGACAAGCGGTTGGTTCCGGGCCGGGCCGACATCCGCGACCTGAAGACCGACGAGCACTTCGCCCACTACCGCGACGACCCGTTTACGCCGGTCACCGAGCGCGACCGGGTGGTCGACGAGGTCGATGTCGTGATCGTGGGCGGGGGGATTGCCGGAGTCCTGGCCGGTGCCCAGCTCCACCGGGCCGGGGTCGAGCGGATTCGCATCATCGACCAGGCCGGCGGCATCGGGGGCACCTGGTACTGGAACCGCTATCCAGGGGTGATGTGTGACGTCGAGTCATACATCTACATGCCGATGCTGGAGGAGCTCGGCTATATCCCCTCGAAGCGTTATGCCTTCGGCCAGGAGATCAGGAGCCATCTCGAGGCCATCGCCGACCAGTTCGACCTGAAAGCCGATGCCCTCTTCCACACCGGGGTGACCGACGCCGAGTGGCACGAGGACACGGCCCGGTGGCGGATCCGTACCGACCGGGGCGACGAGGTCAGCTGTCACTGGTACGTGCTGGCCGTCGGGATTCTGAATCTCATGAAGCTACCCACCGTCCCGGGCATGGAGGACTTCGCCGGACGGTCCTTCCACACGGCGCGGTGGGACTACGGGTACACCGGTGGCGGCCCCGACGAGCCCCTCACCCACCTGGCCGGCAAGGCGGTGGCCCTCATCGGCAGTGGGGCCAGCGCCATCCAGTGCGTGCCGCCGCTGGCCGAGTCGGCCAAACACCTCTATGTGTTCCAGCGCACGCCATCGGCCATCGGCGAAAGGGGCAACCGGCCCACCGACCCCGACTTCGCCGACGGGCTCGGGCCGCGCTGGCAGCGGGACCGGATGGACAACTTCCAGGCGGTCATGCTGGGTCGACCCACCGAGGTCGACCAGGTGGACGACGGCTGGACGCACCACTACGCGGCGGTCCAGCATCCCCCGAGAAGCAAAGACATGACGATGGCCGAGTACATGCGTAGCGCCGAAGAACTCGACTACCAGATCATGGACTCCCATCGGCGCCGGATCGACGAACTGGTGGCTGACCCGGCCAAGGCCGAGATCCTGAAGCCGTACTACCGGTACCTGTGCAAGCGCCCGTGCTTCCACGACGAGTACCTGCTGGCCTTCAACAACGCCAACATCACACTCATCGACTGCCCGGCCGGGATCGACCAGATCACGAGCCAAGGCCCGGTGGTCGACGGGAAGCAGTACGAGGTCGACTGCATCATCTACGGCACCGGCTTCGAGGCCGAGCTCACCCCGCTCTATCGTCGCGTCGGCCACGAAATCGTCGGTCGGGAAGGTGTCACTCTGGGCGAGAAGTGGGCCGACGGGGCCGCCAGTCTGTTCGGGATGATGAGCCGAGGCTTTCCGAACATGTTCGTCATGCCGGCACCGGGCCAGCAAGCGGTGGTCACCGTCAACTACACCCAGCTGGCCGTCCTCGGAGCCGAGTTCGTCGGCGCCACCATCGGCCTTCTTCAAGAGCAGGGGGTGGAGGTGTTCGACGTGAGCGCCGAGGCCGAGGAGGGGTGGACACAGAAGATCGTCGACTCCTTCATCGACGGCAGCGCCGTCATGTCCGCCTGTACCCCGTCACGCATCAACAACGAGGGCCACCCGGAGGCGATGAATCCCCGCAACGGGAACTACGGCCGCGGCATGGGCGACTGGTTCGGCTACCGCCAGGTGCTCGAGCAGTGGCTCGAAGCGGGCAGTCTTGAAGGTCTGGAGCTCGAGGTCCGGTCGGCGGCATCGTGAGCGCTCGTCAGCAGGTCGCCGTGGTGACCGGCGGCGGGGGCGGCATCGGAGCGGCCATCGCCGAGGAACTCGGTCGCGGCGGCTGGTTCGTGGTCACGCTCGATCCGCTCGTGACGCTGGACGGTTCCGAGCAGCTCCCGGAGCAAACGGAGACCACCGCCGGTCGCATCGTGGCGGCAGGAGGCACGGCCCAGGCTTCTTCGGTGTCGGTGACCGACCCTGATGCGGTCAGCGGCCTGTTCCGAGAGCTGGTCGACGAGCACGGCGGACTCGACGCCGTCGTCAACGTGGCCGGCATCACCCGGCCCACCTTCTTCGCCTCGGGCACCGAGGAAGACTGGCTGGCTGTTCTCGGTGTGCATCTCGGGGGTTACCTCAACATCCTTGATGCCGCCCTGCCACTCATGGCCGCCGCCGGAACCGGACATATCCTCGGCGTGACCTCAGGTTCGGGCTGGCGCGCCGCCGATGCCGGCGCCTACAGCTGTGCCAAGCGGGCCATCGCCGCCCTCACCTGGCAACTGGGCCGGCAGGTGCCGCCAGGCGTGACCGTCAATGCCATGTCGCCCATCGCCGCTACCCGGATGGTGGCCGCCGCCCTGGAACGCGCTCGGAAGGCGGGCCGGTCGGGCGGTGGTGGGATCTCCTTCCTCACCATGGCCGGCCCCGAGGATCTCGGGCCCCTCGGTGCCTACCTCGTCGATGACAGCTTCGGGTGGTGCAGCGGCCAAGTGCTTTTCGTCGGCGGCTCCGAGGTGGCGGTCATTGACGAGCCCCGGCTTCTCGAGGTGGTACGCAGCGACGAGGTCGTCTCCCTGGACCGGGTACTCGAAGCCGCCGTCCCCCGCGCCCTGGCCACGGCCGAAACCGCCCAGGTGAGTGACGGCGGCGGGAACCCCCGGTTCGGGCCCATCTTCGACGAGCCAGCTCCCGCGGCGGTCGCATCAGCCCACGTGCGATCGTGTGTCGTCGTCACTGACCGCCCGCGATTCGCCGCGTCGCTGACCGCTGCCCTCGAAGCTCGGTCCATCACCTGTCACCCCGTCGAGGTCGTCCACACCTTTGCCGAAGCGGCCGAAGCCTTGCGGTCCGCCGTCGACGCCACCGGGCCGATCGACGCCATCGTCGTCGCCCCTGCCGGCAGCCAGCCGGCGGACAGTTCAATGGATGGTTGGCCGCGGATACTGGCTGAGCACCGCGGGATCGTCGAGCAGATCCGTACCGACGCCGCCTGGGCCCGGGCGGCCGCCGATTACTCGGCCAGCGCCGGCCGCCCGGTTCAACTGGTGACCCTCACCGATGCCGAGACCACAGGTGGTCGTAGTCGAGCCCAGGCCTCGGCCCAACTGGCACGGGCCGCGGCGGGAGCAACCGAAGGGCGCGTCACCGCCTTCGCCGTCAGCATCGAGGCTTCGGAGGAGGAGGCTGAACAATCGGTGGGTGCACTCGTGTCCCACCTGCTCAGCCATTCCGATGCTGCCGCTCTGGCCGGTGCCGAGCTGGCCATAGGCGCGGACCGGATCGGCCTCCGCAGCCACCCCCGACCACGGGGAAGCATCACTTATGGCGGGCCCTCGGTCCCCGGTTGGCTCGACGCCACGCTCCGGGAGATCGTCGGTGTCACCAGCCGGGCCCTATCCGTGGAAGCACGATGACAAACCCGCCAACCCGCATTGTCGACGCTCACGTGCACATCTGGGATCCCGCCCGCACGGACTGGTATCCGTACCTGGCCCATCCTCCGAAGGGTGGCGCCGGTGATGCGTCGAGGATGTTCCGCCGTTTCGATATCGACACCTACCGGGCCGAGACGGCGAAGTGGAACGTCGAGAAGTTCGTCAACGTGGCCGCCGCCACCGGTCGATCCTCGATCGAGGAAACCATCGAGCTCGATGAGAAGGCTGACTCGAACGGCGGTCCCGCCGCCATCATCGGTGGTCTCCCGCCCACCGACACCGTGGCTGAAGCCATCAAGCTCCTTGACCGGCAGATGACGGCGGCTCGGTTCCGCGGGGTCCGGCCGATGGGCGCCAACATGGGTCCGGTCCCCGACTCAGGAGTGCTCCAAGCCATGCAGGAACGGAACTTGGTCTTCGAGCTGATGTCCCACCCTGATCAGCTTGGAGTGGCCGCGGAACGGCTGGCCGGATTCGAGGATCTCACCGTCGTCGTCGAGCACACCGGCTGGCCCCGTTCGAACTCTGACGAGGAGCGCGCTCGGTGGCGGACGGGCATCGACGCCCTGGCCGCCCTGGGCGACAACGTCGTGTGCAAGCTCTCAGGCCTGGCCATGCCGCTCGAGTCCATGAGCGTCGAAGCCTTCGCCCCGTGGCTCGAACACGCCATCGAGGCATTCGGCGTCGACCGCTGCATGTTCGCCAGCAACTTCCCCGTCGACTCCATGTACGGGACTTTCGATGAGCTCTACGAGACGTTCAGCTCAGTGACCGCCGGCCTCAACGACGAATCGCGCCAGAAGCTTTTTGCCAGCAACGCAGAGCGTGTGTACCGCTGCTAGGCACGGCTCGGCACGTTTGAGGAGTTCCGGCTCCTCTACAACGATCGCTTTCGACGACTGGGCCGGTCCCCCATCCGAGCCTCAGTGTCCGACCGGTCCTGAGACTGTTCCTTCCCCACCTATCGGCTGTGCTCAACCGCGGAAAGCGCCAGTTATTGACTGACGTCTAACCCACGGCCGGCGTCTGGCGGGCCCTGATGTACCGCTACTTCTCGAGCAAGCCCGAGTTCTTCACCGCCATTTTTCAACGGGCCAGTGACCAGCTGCTCGAGGCGACGGAATTGGACGGCAGCCTGTCATTGGCCGAATCGGTGGAAGCCGGCCTCGACGCCCACTTCGACTACTTCGAGGCCAACGCCCGCACCATCCTGGAGGCCAACCGGGGCCCCCTCTCCGGTGATCCGACGGTCCGGGCCATGTGCCTCCGCACCCTGGTCACGGCGCTCACGCCTGATCCATGAGGACCTCCATTTCCGGCGATACCGTCATAGCCATGACGACTCAGTGGCAGTACAACATCGAGCAGTTGGGTGCCAGCCACACCTACAAGAACACGGCCGGCATGGGCGGCCTCCAGATGATGCTCAACGACAAGGCCAAGGAAGGTTGGGAGTACGTCGAGTCACAGGCCGCCTTCGATGGCCAGGGCCGTCTCTACATCTTCCGGCGCGATGCCGCCGCCCCCCCCGCCACCTGAGCAACCGCACCATGCGAGTCGTGATGTGCGGGGTCAGAGGCTCGACGCCCGCCCCCGGTGTGGACTTCGTCCGCTACGGCGGTAACACCTCCTGTGTGGCCCTGGCCCACGACGGGGCGGCACCATCGCTGTTGCTGGACGCCGGGACTGGGCTCCGCCGGGTGACGTCGCTCCTCGATGGGGTCGCCTTCGACGGGGCCATCCTCTTGAGCCACCTCCACTGGGACCACACCCATGGCCTGCCTTTCTTCCCCTCGGGCGACCGCGCCGACGCCCGGGTCGACGTCTTTCTCCCGGCCCAGGGCGATCCTTTGGCTGTCCTCTCGGGGGCCATGAGCCCACCGCATTTCCCCATCACCCCCGACCAGTTGAACGGCCGCTGGACGTTCAACTCGCTCGAACCGGGACCGCATCAGATCGAGGGTTTCTCCGTTCTGGCCGCCGAAATCCCCCACAAGGGGGGCCGCACCTTCGGCTACCGGGTCTCCGACGGACACTCGACCATCGCCTACCTCCCAGACCACTGCCCGACGGCCCTCGGTCCCGGCCCCGACGGACTCGGAGAACGACACCCGGCGGCGCTCAGTCTGGCCGCCGATGTCGACCTCCTCATCCACGACGCCCAGTACACCGACGACGAGATGCCGGCCAAGGGCCATTTCGGTCACGCCGCCACCACCTACGCCGTTCGTCTGGCCGTGGAGGCCGGGGCCCGGCGGGTGGTTTTGTTCCACCACGATCCCGGGCGGACAGACGACCAGGTCGACGCCATCGTCACGCATCACCGGGCCCAAGCGCCTCCGGTGGTGGTCGACGGCGCCGCCGAAGAAATGGTGATCGAGCTCCCCCTCTAACCTGACCCGTCCGGGTGGTGCTCGCCGAGGACAACTACCTGGTCCGCGAGGGCCTGGGCAAGCTCATCGACAGCGAGCCCGATCTCGAACTGGAGGCCTCCTGCGCCGACTAAGACACTCTCCTCGGGGCAGTGGACCGCGAACTTCCCGACGTGGTGGTCACCGACATCCGCATGCCACCCACCGGGACCGACGAAGGCATCCGGGCCACCGGGATCATCCGCCGACAGCACCCCCAACATGGGGTGCCAGTCCCTATATCCGCCGCAGGCGGGCATCACCGAGGACCCGACGGGCACAGTTCTTCCCGACCATCCCGTGGACGCCACCGCCGGGATGGGCCGAGGCCGAACACAGGTAGAGGCCTTTGACGGGGGTGGCGTAGCGGAACCAACCGGGGACGGGCCGCAACACCAGCTGCTGGTCGAGAGCACTCGATCCCGCCCCCAGGTCACCACCGACCAGGTTGGGGTTCTCTCTCTCCAGGTCGACCGGGCTCCGCACAGCCCGGCCCACGATCCGGTCACCGAGCCCGGGGGCGAAACCCTCGAGCCGCCCAAGCACCACCTCGGTGAACCGGTCACCGTCTTGCGTCCATGAGCCGCCGTCACCGGGAACGGGAGGGACATGGGTCTCCACCCACAGGGTGTGGCCGCCGGCCGGGGCTCGGCTCGAGTCGGCCACCGACTGCTGGCCCACGATGAGCATGGGCTCGGTGGGCACGATCCCCCGACGGGCTTCATAACCGGCCCGGGCCATGGCCCCGAGATCACCGGTCAGATGGACCACCCCGCAGCCGGCCAGATCGGGATCGAGCCAGGGGACGGGTCCGTCCAGGGCCAGGTCCAGCTTGAAGACACCGGTCCCGTAGCGGAAGCGCTTCAGTCCGGCCAGGAAGCGACCGGGCAGCGCATCGACGCCCACCAGGGCACCGAACAACGCCCGCGGCCCGGTGTCGGCCAGCACGGCCCGTCCGGCCCGGAAAGAATCGCCGTCCGCCGTCTCCACGGCCACGGCCCGGCCCCGCTCCACCACCACCCTGGTCACCTCGGCGCCGGTCCGGACCTCACCGCCGGCACCGGTGACGATGTCGACCAACGCGCTGGCCAATTTTCCGGCCCCGCCCACCGGCACCGGCATGCCCTGGTGCTGGGCCACCATGGCCAAGATCAGCGCGACCGGCACACTCCCCGGTTGGTCGACGGCCACGTCGGTGTGGGAGGCCCCCGAGGCCAACAAGGCCCGGGCGGCCGGATCGATGAACCGGTCGGTGGCCAGTGCCTCCATGGGCTCGACCATCATCCGGGCCGTGTCGAACAGGCCGCTCCGGGCGGCGGCCACAAAGGCGGCCGTCGGTCGGAGCGAGGGGATGGGCCCGAGCATGACGGCGAAGAAGCGCGCTCCCACTTTCCCCCACCAGTCGGTCAGGGCCAACCAACCGGCCCCGTCTTCCGCCTGTCGCCGGGTCAGATAATCGGCCGTCGCCTGCCGGTCCCGATGGAGCACGGCCACCTGGCCGGGGGCCACGGCGGCGGCCACCGGGGCGTCGAAGTGGGCCCACGCCACCCGCCGGTCGAGGCCGAGCTCGGCGAACACCGGAGAAGCGTGGAGCATCCCATAGAACGCCGAGTAGGTGTCGTGGATGTAGCCCGGTTCGGTCAGCGCCGCGCTGTGCACGGCCCCTCCGGCCACGTCGAGACGTTCGAGCACGGTGACGCTCCAGCCGGCCCGGGCCAGCAGAGCAGCGGCCACCAGGCCGTTCGGTCCCGAGCCGATGACGATTGCGTCGGTGGTCAGCGCGCGTCCTCTCGTCGGTGCCCGGTGCTCAACTCGGCCCGGGCCTCGGGATCGATGTCCGACCCGGAGACGACGGCCAGTTTGCACGGCGTCACCGCCTGCATGGTGGAGGTCTGTATCCCGCCTTCGAGAACGGCTCTCTCCCTGTAGAAAAACCCGGCCCGTATTCGGCCACCCCCTGGCCGTCGAGCAGCATGGCCCCCGTCCCCGCGACACATGGTCGGACAGTGTCACCCCGAGGGAGCGCAGGGTGACGACGCCCACGATCTTCATCCGGCTGGCGGTCTTCCCCGTCCCCACAGTCACGATCTGACCCATCTGTTTGGTGGTGCCCCTCACGCCGGTGGCCGACCTCGGTATCCAGTCGGTGTTCCTCGACCCCACCGGGGCCAACCTCGGAGCCTGGCAGCCGGGCACCTTTCCCGGCTTCACCGTCATGAACGAACACGGGGCCCCCAGTTGGTTCGAACTCCACACCCGCGACCACGCCACCGCCATGGCTTTCAACCGTTCGGTCTTTCATTGGGAGACCACCGCCGTCAGTGACACCGACGAATTCCGTTACACCGTCATGCGCCATCCGAGCGGCGACGGCGAGCTGGCCGGGATCATGGACGCCGCCGCTTTCCTGCCCGACGGCGTGCCCTCCTCCTGGGCCATCTACTGGGAGGTGACCGACGCCGACGCCACCATGGCCCAGGTCAAAAAGCTCGGCGACTCGGTGGTCATGGAAGCCGAAGACACCCCCTACGGCCGCCTGGCCACGGTGACCGATCCGGCCGGTGCCGTCTTCAAACTGCGCACCGCCCCGTAGGGCGGCGGGCTCAACCGGCCGAGCTCAACCGACCGAGCCTCAGGCGGCCGAGCGTCAGGCGGGGCCGGCGGCGCTGAGCCCGACCAGATCGGCCATGACCTTCACCGAGTGTTCGAAGAGGACTTCGGTTTCCTGCACCACACCTTCGAAGCGCCCGAAGAGCTCGAAGCTGATCTGACCGAACAGCAGCGTCCACACCACCAGGGCTCCGGCCACCACCGGGAGGGGGGCGTCGGGCATGGCCAACTGCCCGATGGCCCGGGCCTCGGTGGCCATGGCCCGCGACAAGGCCGGGCCTTCGGGGACCTCCACCTCTCCGGCCCGGTAGGCGTCGAGGACGATCCCGGTCAGAACGAGCGTCGTCCGGCTGGCCGGTCCGATGGTGAAACCGGGGGCCTGGTACCCGGGAATGGGTGAGCCGTAGAGCAGGGCGTACTCGTGCGGATGTTCGAGGGCCCACCCTCGAACGGCCCGGCACACGGTCCGGAACCGTTTGAGGTTTCCCCCGCCGGTGCCGGCCGCCGTCTCGGCCACATCGGCCAGGGCGTCGTAGCCCTCGATGATGAGGGCGGTCAGGAGCTCGTCGCGCGACGGGAAGTAGCGGTACATGGCCGACGAGGCCATTCCCAGCTGCCGGGCCACGGCCCGCAACGACAGCGCGGCGGCTCCCTCCACGGCCAGCTGCCGGCGGGCCTCGGCCACGATGTCGGCGCTGACGGCGGCCCGGACCCGCTGACGGGCACTCTGCACCACTCCCGGTGTCGCTTCCATGGGCCCACTATCCCACAATCCGAGATCACTGACAACGTTATGAGAGCACTGCTCTTGACAACTCTGGCGCAATATGTGAACAATGCTCCTGAACAGAGAGCACTGCTCACAAACCAAGGTCAGGAGCGACACCATGAGGGCAACGAACACCCCCGCCGGTTCCCACAGCCACCGCCGCCGGGCCCGGAGGGTCCTGGTCGCCACCGGGATCCTGGTCATCCTCTGTCTGGCCGGCGGCTCGCTCGCCTCCCCTCACCTGACCTCGTCACTGAGCGACTACGACGCTCCCGGTTCCGCCGTCGTCCTGGCCCAACAGGAGCTCCAGCGTTCCACCGGCGCCAACCCGGAAGAGGGCTACGAGGTCGTCGTCCGGACCGCGGAACCCATCGGGGTGGCATCGCCCCTGCCCGGCCGGGTGGCCACCGTGGTCCGGCTCCTCCGGGCCCGTCCCGAGGTCAGGCGGGTCATCGACTACGCCGACACCCATGACCGGTCCATGATCTCCGGCGACGGCCGCTTCACCGTGATCGTGGCCACGGTGGGAGCCGTCCAGGAACAGAAAGCGGTGACCGCGCTCCAGAAGGCCATCGCCGCCCAACCGTCGCTCAAGGGCCAGGTATGGCTCGGGGGACCCACGGTGGCCGACGTCCAGATCGCCTCGGTCTCCTCCAAGGATCTGGGCCACGCCGAGCTGTTGGCCCTGCCCTTCTTGATCGTCCTTCTCTTCTTCGTCTTCCGCGGGCTTCTGGCCGCGGCCGTCCCTCTCATCGGTGCCGTGGTGGCCATCGCCGCCACCCTCGGGGCCATGGGCCTGGTCATGCTGGTGGTGCCCCTGTCGGTCTTCGCCCTCAACCTGGTCATCGCCCTGGGGCTCGGCCTAGCCGTCGACTTCAGCCTCCTCATGGTGTCGAGATTCCGCGAAGAGCTCGACCGACGGGGCGCCGTCGACCAGAACTCCATCGACCAGAACTCCATCAGCGCGGCGCTGGTCACCGTCAGACGCACGGCCGGACACACCGTGCTCTTCAGTTCTCTCACCATCGCCGCCGCCATGGCCACGCTGGCCGTCTTCCCCGAGCGTTTCGTCTACTCCATGGGCATCGCCGGCGCCCTGGTCGTCCTGGCCTCCGGGGCCTTCGCCCTCTTCGTGCTGCCCTCTCTGTTGGCCCTCTTCGGTGCGCGGATCGGTGTGCCGGCCCGGGCCGGTCGGCACGCCGATCGGGCGGGAGCCGGGGCCCACGCCACCGGGCGTTGGTACCGGATGGCCAGAGGCGTCATGCGGAGGCCGGCCGTCTGGGCCATAGCGTCCGTCTTCGTTCTGGTGGCCCTGGCCCTGCCCTTCCTCCACGTCTCGTTCACCGGTGGTGACGCCAGCGCATTGCCCACCAGCAGCTCGGCCGGCGTGGCCTACCGGTTGGTCCAGACCAAGTTCGTCGACTTCTCCGAGGCTCCGGCCGGGCTGGTCGTCCACGGCCACGGTCTGACCCCGGCCCGGCTGG
>Ga0208357_1001147_pt1 | contig 19797 bp, 13 predicted proteins | sample NGESurdeep092012_6_FD_184487 | JGI IMG/M metagenome (GOLD analysis project Ga0208357, IMG submission 184487) | Arctic peat soil microbial communities from Barrow, Alaska - NGEE Surface sample F52-2 deep-092012 (SPAdes) | ecosystem: Environmental > Terrestrial > Soil > Wetlands > Peat ... | reverse complement strand
CGGCGCCGCGGTCGATCGCCTTGCCCGGCACGTGGTGGCCTTCGTCGAAGATGTACAACGTCTCGTCCGGCCGCGGCAGAATCACCCCGCCCCAGGCGGGTATGCCGTCGGCTCCTTCCTCGCCGGGCATGGTCAGGTCGGCCAGTACCAGGTCCTGGTTGGCCACGATGATCTCGGCATCGTCCACCGCACGACGCGCGGCGAAGAAGGGGCACAACATGAACTGGCCACACTTGCGGTTGGTGCAGCCGCCGGCGCTGGTGGTGATCATCGGCCGCAGCAGGTCGCTGACCGGCTCCGGCGCACTGTCCATGTCGCCGTCCCATTCGTTGCGATCGAACGCTTCACGCAGCTTCGCCAACGCCTGCTTGTCGCGCGCCTGCGGCGGCTTGTTCCACAGCAGCAGGTCCGCTTCAAAGCCGGCCAGGCCCAGTTGTGCGTCGTTGATGCTGTTGGCTGCCATCAACAGGTTGCGCGGGCACATGTAGCGACCGCGGCCCTTGGCCAGCGCGACCTTTGCCTCGATCCGGTTGAGCTTGAGATACAACGGGATGTCGCGCTGGACCAGCTGTTCCTGCAGCGCCACCGTCGCGGTGGCGATCAGCAGCTTCTTTTTCTGGAAGCGCGCCACCTCCACGCCGGCGATCAAGTAAGCCATCGATTTGCCGGTGCCGGTGGGTGCTTCGATCACCGCTACGCCGCCAGTGTGGCCGAAGGATTTGGCCACCTCGGCGATCATGCGGCCCTGCGAAGCGCGTGCGCGAAAGCCCGGCAACCCCTCCTTCAGTCGAGCATAGGCGGCACGAATGGCGTCCTTGGTGGTGTCGGCGAGCATGCGGCGTGGCAAACCTGTAGTGCGATGTGGGAGGCCAGCGACGCAGCGCGCCGGGTTGACGCGGTCGGGGCGCGGGATGCAGGCCGCTGGCGTGTCAGTTTATCGGAGATGCGGACGAACGCCGCGGGCGTGCAGGCGATGCCATTCTTGTGGTCACCGCGGGGACTGTCGCAAAGTGGCAAGCGTGTATGCTGAGCCGGGACCATGGCGGCCCGATCCGGGAGCACCCCGGCAATGATAGTTAAGGGGGCAGAATGGAGTCGATGCCGTTCGACGACTCGCTGCAATTGACGTGGCTGACACGATTGATCGCCGCTCACTCGCCCGGCGAGGTCGCCGAGGCGATCGCGGAGCTGGCGCGAGAGTGCCCTGGCTGCGAGTCCGCCTGCGTGCTATGGCGGCTTCGCGAGCGCGCCGATTGCCAGAGCGTCCCCTCCACACGCATCGACCCTGCGGACTGGCCCTGGCTCGAGCTGGCCGCCAGTTCGGATGCGCCGCAATGGCATTCGGACCAGGTTCGGCTGGCGCTGCGCCTGTGCCTGCTGCCCGAGCCCGCACTGCTGGTGCTGGAACTGCAGCCGGAGCAGGCGAACGCCCAGTTCCTCGAGAGTCTGATCGCGCCGTTGCGGCTGGCGGGCCAACACCTGCAGCGAGCGCTTGACTGGATCGAGTTGCAGCACTCACACCGCCAGCTGGAGCGCTCGGAGAACCTGCAACGGGCGCTGTTCGCGATTTCCGAGCTGGCCGGCTCCGAACGCGACATGCCGGCCGTGTTGCGCGGTATCCACGCCATCATCAGCTCCCTGATGTACGCGGAAAATTTCTTCATCGTGCTGCATGATGCCGAGCGCGACACGATCCGCTTCCTGTATTTCGTCGATGTCCAGGATCCCGTGCCGCCGGGCAAAGGCAGCGACATGGCGCTGAGCGAGATCGAGCACACGCTGACCTGGTATGTGCTGCGCGATGGCAAGGCGCGCATGGGCGATGCTGAAGAGCTGCGTAACCAGGCGGGCGGCCCGGTGGCCGTGATCGGCCCGGACAGTCACGACTGGCTTGGCGTGCCGATGTTGCGCGATGGACGCCCCGGCGGCGTGCTGGTGGTGCAGAGCTACAAGGCGGACATTGGTTACACCGACAGCGATCTGGCCTTGCTGGAGTTCGTGGCCAGCCACATCCTGATTGCGCTGGAACGCAAGCAGGGCAAGGACGACCTCGAACAACGCGTGCGGGCGCGCACGGCCGAGCTGGCGGAGGCCAATCGCGGGCTGCAGCTGGAGATCATGGAGCGGCAGCGCGCCGAGCACCTGCAGACGGCATTGTTCCGGCTCGCCGAGCTGGCCACGACGCGCATTGATCGCGGCGAATTCTACCGGCGCGTGCATGCGGTGGTGGCCGAATTGCTGAACGCGGAAAATTTCTACATCGCCTTGCTCTCCGACGACCGCCAGCAACTGCAGTTCCCGTATGCGGTGGATGCGGTCGAACGGCCGCCGGCCAGCCGTCCGCTGGGGCGCGGCCTGAGCGAATATGTGCTGCGCCGCGGCACCGCGCTGCGCGCCGACAATGCCGCGATCGAGGAGTTGGAACGCAGCGGTGAGCTCGCGTTGGGCCGCATGGGTTCGCCGGCCGTGTGCTGGCTCGGGGTACCGTTGATCGTCGGTGATGAGGTGATCGGGCTGGTAACCGTGCAGAGCTACAGCGAGGCGGTGTCGTATGGCCCGTCCGACCAGGAGCTGCTGAGCTTCGTCGCTACCCAGATCGCCAGCAGCCTGACCCGGCGCCGGGCGACCGAGACGCTGCAGCGTGCCTATGAGCAGCTCGAACATCGGGTGGAGGAGCGCACGCTGGCCTTGCGCAAGGAGATCATCGAACGCGAGCGTGTGCAGGATCAGCTCAAGCACCAGGTCATGCACGACCCGTTGACCGGTCTGCCGAACCGAAGCTATCTGCGTGATCGCATCGATCGCGTGATCGCTCCGGCACTGGCCGAGCCCCGCCAGTTCTGCGCCTTGCTCTACCTCGACGTGGACCGTTTCAAGATCATCAACGACAGCCTGGGCCACCTGGCCGGCGACGAAGTGCTCAAGGAGGTGGCTACACGCCTTTCCAGTTGTGTTCGCCATCCCGACCTGGTGGCGCGCCTTTCCGGTGACGAGTTCGCGATCCTGCTCGAAACGGTTGAGCAGCCCGCCGATGCCAATGCGGTGGCGCAGCGGGTGATGGACGCATTGGCCGCGCCGATGCCGGTGGGTGGCAAGGAGCTTCAGGTCACGGCCAGCGTCGGCATCGCGATCGGCGACGACCATTACCGGACCGCCGACGAAGTGCTGCGCGATGCGGACATCGCGCTGTACCGCGCGAAGGAGCTGGGCCGCAAGCGCTACCAGCTGTTCGACGAGACCCTGGCCAGGAACGTGGTGGACGTGTTGACCCTGGAGGGGGAGCTGCGCGCGGCCCTGAAACACGATCAGTTCGAGCCATATTTCCAGTCGATCTGCCGGCTGGATGACGGCCAGGTGGTGGGCTATGAGGCGCTGATTCGCTGGAACCATCCGCAACGTGGCGTGTTGTTGCCCGGCGACTTTCTCAAGATCGCCGAAGACAGCGGGTTGATCGAGGTGATCGACTGGCGCATGTTCGAACTCAGCTGCGAGCGATTGCAGCGGCACGGCCCCACCAACACCTTCATGACGATCAACGTGTCCGCACTGCATTTGCGCCATGACGACTTCGATGTGCGTTTGCTGCAGGTCCTGGAGCGCATCGGTCTGCCGCCGTCACGACTGGTGGTGGAGGTTACCGAAGGTGCCCTGCTCGACAACCCCGAGAGTGTGCGGGCCATGCTGGAGCGACTGCGCGAGGTGGGGATCGGCGCCGCGCTGGACGATTTCGGCACCGGCTATTCCTCGCTCAGCTACCTGCACTCGCTGCCGTTGCGCATCCTGAAGATCGACCGCGCGTTCGTGCACGAGCTGGACAAGGGCGCGAACTCCAGCAGCACTACCGTGGTCGCCGCCGTGCTGGCGCTGGCGCGTGCGCTGGACATCAGCGTGGTCGCCGAGGGCATCGAGACGGAAATCCAGTACGCCGCCCTGCAGGCCATGGGCTGCGACATGGGACAGGGTTACTGGATCGGCCGGCCCTCACCCATCACGACATGACCCATCGCGTCATGAGTTGAACTTGCGTCGCGTGGTGCACGCGCGACCCGCTGCACCATCTCAGCCGTCCTGGTCAGATGTCGCGGCGGATGCCTTGCGGGCGGCGATCTGTCGTAGCGCCTGCTCGAATGCCTCCGGTGGCTGTCCGCCGGAGATCAGGTGTTGATCGTTGACGATGGTTGCCGGCACCGATTGGATGCCACGGGAAAGGTAGAACTGCTCTTGCGCGCGGACCTCGTCGGCATACGTCCCGCTGGCAAGGATCTGCCTCGCCCGTTCGCCGTCCAGACCCACGTTCGTGGCAAGCTGCACCAGCGTGTCGTGCGCACTTACATCTTCCCCGTCCGTGAAATAGGCGCGCAGCAAGGCTTGCTTGAGCGCAAGCTCCTTGCCCTCGAGCGCGGCCCAATGCAGCAGTCGGTGCGCATCGAAGGTGTTGTAGACGCGGCTGCGCCGATCCATGTTGAAGGTGAAACCCAGCGCCGCGCCACGCTCGCGGATCATCTCGCGGTTGGCGTCGATCTGCTGCGCCGAACTGCCGTACTTGCGCACCAGATGTTCGGTGGAGTCCTCCCCCTCGGCGCTCATCTGCGGGTTCAACTCGAATGGCTGGAAGTGGATTTCTGCCGCGATCTCGCCATCCAGTTTCGCCAGCGCCTGTTGCAGTGACGCAAGGCCAATTGCACACCACGGGCAGGAAACGTCGGAGACGAAATCGATGCGAACGGAAGCGGGAGAGGTCATGGGCTGTCTGCCGGAGTAGGAAACAGGCCGAAGATGGGGGTGGCACGGGCCGCTTCAAGGCGTCGGACTGGCGTTCGACAGCGGAAGTCGCATCGAATGAGATGCCACCGATTACACTGAACGTTCCCCCGGACGCGCTCATGTCCGGACGATTCGTCTTGCCGCACGAGCAGGTACATGTCACATCATCGAAAAGCTCAAGGGATCGCGCCCGTTCCGGGCCGGGTCGTTTCGTGGCATCCGGTGCCGCGATGAAGATCCGTGCGCGCATTGCCACCTGGCAGCGCCTGCGCCAACAGCCGACCTGGAAGTTGTTGGCGGCGGACAACGCGCCGCTGATCGCCGCGCTGCTGCAAGCCCTGCTGCTCGATGCCGAGCGTCAATTGCCGGCGTCGCTGCTGCACGAGCGCCTGGCGCGCGAACTGGAGGAGTTGCGCGCGCATGGCCACGCCGTGCCGCGCACCGCGCAGGCTTATGTCGCCGAATGGCTGGGCTCCGGTTGGCTGGAGCGGCGTTTCCCCGAGGGCGCCAGCGAGGAGCTGTACGAACTGTCCACCCAGGCGATCGGCGCGCTGCGCTTCCTCGGCAGCCTCGATGCCGGTCGCAGCGTGGCCACCGAGAGCCGCCTCGCGCTGGTGATCCAGCAACTGGTGCAGTTGGCCCGCCAGACCGACGCCGACCCGCACAGCCGGCTGGCCGAATTGCTGACCGAGCGCGAGCGCATCGACGCGCAGATCGCCGCCGTCAGCGAGGGCCGCGTGGACGTGCTGGACGACGCCCGCGCGCTGGAACGCTCGCGCGAGATCATCGCGTTGGCCGACGAGCTGGCCGAGGATTTCCGCCACGTGCGCGACGACTTCCAGCAGCTCGACCGCGATTTCCGCGAACGCATCATCGACGACGAACGCCAGCGTGGCGAGATGCTGGAAGCGCTGTTTGCCGGCGTCGACGTGATCGCCGAAAGCGAGTCGGGGCGGAGTTTCGACGCATTCTGGCGGCTGCTCACCGACGCGGAACAAAGCGGTCAGCTGGAAGCGGCAGTGGATGCGGTCACTGCCCGCCCGTTCGCGCGCGCCCTGGACCGGCGCGAGCGCAGTTTCCTGCTGCATCTCACCCGCACCCTGCTCGATCGTGGCGGCCACGTGCACGACGTGCTGCAGCATTTCGCGCGCAGCCTGAAGGGCTTCGTGCAAAGCCGCGCCTACCTGGAGCAACGCCGCCTGCACCAGTTGCTCAAGCAGACCCAGGCCGAGGCGCTGAAGCTGCGCGACCAGGTGCGCAGCAACGAAGGCATCGACTACACGCTGACCCTGAGCAGCGCGCGACTGCACTCGTTGTCGCGCTGGCGGCTCAACGATCCGCGCAGCAGCCAGGTCGATGGCAGCATCGTGCGCGCCGAAGGCGCGGCGATCACGCTGGACAGTGTGGGCGAGCTGGTGGCGCAGTCGGAGATCGACTTCCGCACGCTGAAGCAGCGCGTGCGGACCTTGCTGGCGGAACACGCGCAATGTTCCGTCGGTGCCGTGCTCGAACACTATCCGGCCGAGCAGGGCTTGGGCAGCGTAGTCGGTTACGTCGCGCTGGGCAGCCGGCACGGCATGCTGGTGCCCGACCAGTCCGAGTCGGTGAGCTGGCGCGGCGAGGACGGCCACGAGCGCCGCGCACGCATTCCCCTGCTGTACTTCCTCAAGGAAAAACGCGATGAACTGGTCTGAGGACATGGCCGAGCCGCCCCCTGAAAGCCTGCCACCGGAAAGCGTGGGCGATCCTGCCCTGTTTCCCGGCGACAGCGGCAGCCTGCCATTCGAAGCGCGCCGCGTGTTGTGCCAGTTGCTGGCCGGCCCCAGCGTGGACGCCGAGCGTCACGTCCTGCTGTGGCCGGTGCTGCTGCGCGAGGAAGCGGCGATCCGCGCGCGCCTGTGCGAACTGTTTCTGGAGCTGGTGCTCGATCGCGACCTGCGCGTGGCCTTCGTGCGCCAGGCCGATACCGGTGAACTGGAAACGCCGATTTTGCTGCGTTCCAGTCCGCTTACCTTCATCGACTCGGTATTGCTGCTGACCCTGCGCCAACGTCTGGCCGAGGCCGAGGCGCAAGGCCAGCGCGCGGTGGTGGAGGTGGACGAGTTGCAAGCGCAACTGTCGGTCTACGAACCACCACAAGGCACCGACCGCGCCGGTTTCACCAAGAAGCTCAACGCCGCGATCGAGAAGATGAAAAGGAACAACGTGCTGCAACCGATCCGCGGCAGCGAGGGGCGCCATGAGGTATCGCCTACGCTGAAACTGCTGTTTTCCGCCGAGGACGTGCAGGCGCTGGGCGCGGTCTACCGCGAGCATGTGGCTGGGTCGCGCGGCGGTGCCGATGTGGGGAGCGAGGAGGACGAATGATGAAAAAGTCCGACGCCGCACCCTCGCTGTTTCTGTCCGACCTGCCCACGCCGCGCGAGGAGCAGTTCCGCATGCGCCGCCTGCAGGTGCTTAACTGGGGCACGTTCTCCGGCTTGCATGAAGTGCCGATCGCCGAACGCGGCTTCCTGTTCGTGGGCCGCTCCGGCTCGGGCAAGTCGACCCTGCTCGACGCGATGTCTGCGCTGCTGGTGCCGCCCGCGCTGGTGGATTTCAACGCCGCCGCACGCGAGGCCGAACGCAGTGGCCGCGACCGTTCGCTGGTGTCCTACGTACGTGGTGCCTGGGCCGACCAGCACGACGAGGATTCGGGCGAAGTCGCCACCCAGTACCTGCGCCGTGGCCCGGTGTGGTCGGCGCTGGCGCTGGAATACCGCAATGCGCTGGGCCGCTGCGTAACCTTGGTGCGGCTGCTGTGGATTCGCGGCAACAGCTCCACCGCGGCCGATGTGCAGAAGCATTTCATCATCGCCGAGCGACCGTTCGACCTGGCCACGGAGCTGGAAGGTTTTGATCTCGACCTGCGCCGGCTCAAGCAGCGCCTCGCCGACGTGCACCACCACGACAGCTTCAATGCCTACGCCGAGCGTTTCCGCCGTCTGCTCGGCATCGGCAACGACACCGCACTGCGGCTGCTGCACAAGACGCAGTCAGCGAAGAACCTGGGCGACCTCAACCACTTCCTGCGCGACTTCATGCTGGAGCGCCCGGAAACCTTCGCGGTGGCCGAACGTCTGGTGGCCGAATTCGCCGAGCTGGACGAAGCGCATAAAGCGGTGGTCACCGCGCGCGAGCAGATCGAGACCTTGCGGCCGGCACGCGCCGCTCACGATCGACTGATGGACGTGCGCCGCGAACGCAGCGAACTGGACGAATTGCTGAATGGTATGGACGGCTACCGCGAGCGCCAGCGACTGCGCCTGCTCGACGCGCGACTGAACGAACTGGATACGCTCGACCGCGGCCTCGAAGACGAGGAGGGTCGCCGCCAGCAAACCCTGGAACAGCATCAGCGTGAACTGGGCGAACTGCAGACGCGCCATCGCGAACAGGGCGGCGACCGGATCGAGCAACTGGAACGAGATCACGACAGCGTGTCGCGCGAGCGCGATACCTGCCTGCGCCATCGTGGTGTAGCCGATACCGCTTGTCGGCAACTGGACTGGCAGCTCGCCGGCACTCCGCAGGGTTTCGCTGAACAACTCGCGCGCTCGCGCAGCCTGCTCGATGCCGGCCAGGACGCTGCTTCGCATGCCGACCAGCGCATGCTGGAACTGGGCATGCAGAAGAACGAAGCCGCACATGCTTTCACCAGCGCACGGGCCGAGATCGCCGCGCTGGAAGCGCATCCATCGAATATCCCCGCCCACTTGCAGGCACTGCGCAGCCGCCTGTGCGCCGCGGTGGGCCTGGCCGAAACCGCGCTGCCGTTTGCCGGCGAGCTGATCCAGGTGCGCGCGGACGAACAGGCGTGGAGCGGCGCGATCGAGCGCCTGCTGCACGGTTTCGCGCTGTCGCTGCTGGTCGACGAGCGACATTACGCAAAAGTGGCCGCGTGGGTCGACGCCACCCATCTCGGCGGCAAGCTGGTGTATCACCGCATCGGCTCCGCCGATGTGCTGAGCGTATCCGCGCCACCGCCACGTTCGCTGCGGCACAAGCTGGAACTGGCACCGCACGCGCACCAGGAGTGGCTGCACGGAGAACTGTTGCGCCGCTACGACTACGCCTGCGTGGACAGCGTGCAGGCGCTGCAGCGCAGCGAACGCGCGATCACCGCGCAAGGCCAGATCAAGCACGGCCGCAGCCGCCACGAGAAGGATGACCGCCACGCCGTCGACGACCGCCGTCACTGGGCGCTGGGTTTTGACAACCGCGACAAGCTGGTGCTGTACAAGGACGAAGCAGCCGCGCTGGCGCAACAGATCGCCGAGGCCGACCACGCGATCGCGGCGATCAAGGCCGAGCGTACGTTGCAGGCCAGCCACGCCGCCGCGGCGCAGTCGCTGGCCAACCTGCGCTGGAGCGACATCGACGTCGCCCCGCTGCTGACGCGGCTAGATGCGATCGGCGCCACGCTGAAGGAACTGCGCGAAGGCGACGCGGCCTTGCGCGACCTGGGCGAGCGCATCGAGGCGGAGGACAAGCAGGTCACTGCCGCGCGGCGCCTGTTGGACGAAGTGCGCGATGAACGCCGCGATCACCGACGCGAGCACGAGCGACGAAACAAGGAGCGCACCCGCTGCACAGAGGACGTCGCCACCAAGCCTTTGACGCCGCTGCAGCAGCAGGGGCTCGATGCGCGGTGCGACAGCGGGGCGGCGTTCGCGCTAGACAACTTGGCAGAGCGCACGCTGGTGATGGAGCGCGCGCTCAACCAGAGCATCGGTGCGCTGGAGACGGAGGCCGCCGAACGGATTCATGCGATCGTCACCTGCTTCGAAACCTTCCGCCGCCGCTGGGCGCAGGATGCTGGCGACGTGCAGGCCAACCTGGAAAGCGCGACGGATTTCTTCGCCCGGCTGGGTCGGCTCGAACGCGATGGGCTGCCCGCACACGAGGCGCGCTTCTTCGAGATGCTGCGCGAGCAGAGTGGGCAGAACCTGGTGGAACTGCAGACACGCATGGACCTCGGGCGCAAGGACATTCGTGCACGCATGGAAGATGTCAACGCCAGCCTGGAGAACGTGCCGTTCAACCGCGGCAGTATCTTGCAGATCAAGCCGGAAGATCGCCGCCTGCCGGAGGTAATCGAGTTCCGCCAGCAGTTGGCCGCCGTTCTGGGCAACCAGAAAACCGACGACCACGAGCGCGCCGAGGCGCAGTTCGAGGGCCTGCGCAAACTGGTCGCAAGGCTGGCCTCGACCGATCCCGAGCACAAGCGCTGGCGCGAGCAGGTACTGGACGTGCGCCTGCATGTGGAGTTCATTGGTGAGGAGCGAGATGCGCAAAGCGGTCGCCAACTGGAGGTCTACCGCAGCGGTGCCGGCAAGTCCGGTGGCCAGCGCCAGAAACTGGCCACCACCTGCCTGGCCGCCGCGCTGCGCTACCAGCTCGGCGACGAGGACGGCGGCGTGCCGCAGTACGCGGCGGTGGTGCTGGACGAGGCGTTCGACAAGGCTGACAACGAGTTCACTGCGATGGCCATGCGCATCTTCGAGAACTTCGGTTTCCAGATGATCGTGGCCACACCGCTGAAATCGGTGATGACGCTGGAGCCCTTCATTGGCGGCGCCTGCTTCGTCGAGATCAATGGCCGCCACGATTCCGGCGTCTTGATGATCGAATACGACGCCGCCAGTCAGCGCCTCGACCTGCCGCGCGCCGCACCCGAAGGCGACGATGCGCAGCCCTGAACAGGCCGTCGCGCTGCTGCGCGGCCAGTGGCAGCGCCAGGCCGGCGACTGGCTGGATGCTGGCGGCGACTGGCCGTTGCGCGTGTCGCTGGCGGCACCGGGCGAACGCCAGGCCTGTGCGCACTGGACGGGGTTCGAGGCGTGGCGATCGGCGTGGAAGGACTGGCATGGCGGTGAGCTGAGCTGGGCCGAACGGCGCTGGTCGCTGCTTGGCCGCCAAGCCGTGCCGGAAGCGTTGTCGCTGCCCGACGCGGATGCGCTGGCCGCCCTGCTTGGCGAAACCGTGCGCTGGCAGCGTGCCCGCGCACGTTTTGATGCGTGGATGGCGCGTTGGCCCGCGTTGGCGACCAGCTTGCGTCGTCAATTCGACTTGCTGGCCGACGCCGACGACACCGAGTTCATCCGCCTCGGCGACATGCTGACGTGGCTGCAGGCCCATCCCGCATCGAACCTGTTCGCCCGCCAGTTACCGGTGGCCGGACTGGACAGCAAGTGGCTGGAAACCCGCACCGGCCTGCTTGGCGATTGGCTGCGCACGCTGGCCGATTTGCCGCGCGAGACGGATTTCTGGCAAGCCAGCGGCCTGCGTCGCGAGCCCGACCGGCTACGCCTGCGTGTGCTCGATCCTGTCCTGCGTGCACGCGTCGGTGGCCTGGGCGACATCCACGCGCCATTCGACGAACTGGCTGCGCTGGATCTGCCGGCGCAGCGTGTCTTCATCGTCGAGAACAAGCAGACCGGCCTGGGCTTCGATGACCTGCCGGGTGCCGTGGTGTTGATGGCGCGCGGCTACGCAGTGGATCGCCTGCACGAATTGCCATGGCTGCGGTCCGTCGAAGCAGTGTATTACTGGGGCGACCTCGACACTCATGGCCTGGCCATCCTCGGCCGGCTGCGCGGCCACCTTCCGCAGGTGCAATCGCTGCTGATGGACGAGGCGACTCTGCTGGCCCATCGCACCCTGTGGGTGACCGAACCACAACCGCACCGCGCCGGCGCGATCGCGCATCTGGAGGCCACCGAGCAGGCGTTGTACCGCGACCTGCGCGGCGACCGCTGGGACGTGCGTGTGCGGCTGGAACAGGAGCGGATCGGCTGGGACATGGCGTGGGCGCGGATCCGCTCAACGCTTTCTGGCTGACGCGACTAAGCGGTGATCCGGCTCGCTTGCCAACCGTTTGACAGCTGCCGTCACGCCGTTCGCCACGCTATCGAACAGCGCCGCGGGAAAATCCTCCGGCAGACGTTTCGCCAGCGCGTCGAGTACACGCGGGGTGCGTTCGATGAGGTCTTCGATTATCGCCGCTACGCGGTCGCCGAGCCCCAGGCTTTCGGCCATGCCGACCCAGTGCCAGCGATGAATGTCGTGAATCAGGTAGTGGCGATTGCCGCCCTCCACCGCCATGGCCACGCGGGCTTTGCGAGGATCCATCCGGTTCGCGCCGCGACCCTGGATCGGCCAGGTGGACAGGATGTCGTACAGCGGCGTGCGCCGGTAACGTCCGCCGGGAAGCAGGGTGAGGCTGAAGTTCTTGGCGTGGCCATCGGTGGCACCCATGATCCAGAACAGCAGTTGCGTCTTGAAAAAATTTTCGCGATCCGTGTCGGCGTTTTCGGACCCGCGCAGAATCTCCATGATCCGGCGGATGCCGGGGCCGCCATCGCTTTCGTACTTGCGGTTCGGCGGCAGTCCGGTGACCTGGCAGAAATCTTCCTGTGGAATGCGCAGCCAGTAATGGCCGTCGCGCGCGCGGATGCGGTCGAAGCGCTCGACGATCAGCGCCTTCTGGTCCTCGAACCGGCCGATCTCGACTTGGGCGACGGGCAGGCCGTATTCGCGCACCAACTCCATGCACAGCCATTCCAGCTCGACCGACATGCGCATGTCGGTCTGCACGTTGCCCACCAGCCCGAGCGGCAATTTGAAGATGTGGGTGGATGGCGTGGAACCGTGCGGAATGCACCAGCGCCCGCGGTGCCGCAGCAACGCGGTCTTTTCCTGTGCGCCTGCAATGGACAGGCGAAAGGCGTCATCGACGGGTGTTTCGCCCAACTGCCGGGCCATGGTGGTGTTGCGCAACACATTCGCCACGCCGGCTTCGTTGAGCGATGTTGCCTCGATGCGGCGAATGTCACTTGGCTCGGTCCCTGCAGGCAGCAACTGGATGGCCCCGACACAGTCGCGACCAATTGCGGCGAGCAGGTCGAACGCTGCAGTGGAGCGCGCGCCATACCGGTCGCGCAATCGCTGCAGGATGCGCTCGTTGTCCGGGATCAGGTTTTCGAAATACGCGGCAACCTTGTCGCCGCGCAAGGTCTGCATGTCATCGCCACGGCTGCTGGCGTGGCCGAACGGCAACGACAGCGACAACGGACGCCCCGTGGCGGATCGGATCCAGTCGGTGTCGTAAGTCAGCCGGTCGGCAGCCCCTTTGGGGCGTTCCCAGGTGCCGACGTACAGGCCGTTCATCCACATGTCCAGAGCCAGCGCGCGCGGCGTGACTACCATTCCGGCGCGCCCGTGTCGCGCAGATTCATCGTGGGCTTTTCCTGCAGCAGCAGTTCAAGCCCCAGCACCTGGCATAGCCGATGGATGCGGTCGAAGGAGACCCGGGCGGCGTTGTTCTCCAGCTTGGAGACAGCCTGTGTACTGATGCCCAGCTGCCGGGCAATATCGGTCTGGGTAAGGCCGCGGCTCAGGCGTGCGCCGCGAAGGATGTCGCTCAGCTGGGCGGGGAGGAGAATCGGCGTCGAACGCATGATTCAACCTTTAGGTTGATGTGTTGAAATTCAATCTACAGGTTTAAATGATGCATTTCAACCCTTGAGTTGAACTATGACTATGCACCCTGTGTCGCGATATCCCGCGCCACCGCCTCGGCCACCTTGATGCCATCCACGGCCGCCGACAGAATGCCGCCGGCGTAACCGGCGCCTTCGCCGGCGGGGTAGAGTCCGCGCGTGTTGAGGCTTTGCAGGCTGTCGTCGCGGGTGATCCGCACTGGCGAGGAGGTGCGTGTTTCGACGCCGGTGAGGATGGCGTCGTGCATGGCGTAGCCCTTGATCTGCCGCGCGAACGCGGGCAGCGCTTCGCGGATCGCGGCAGTGGCGTAATCGGGCATGGCACTTTCCAGGCTGCCAAGGGTGACGCCGGGCTGGTAGGACGGTTGCACCTCGCCAAACGCCTGCGAGGTGCGGTTAGCCAGGAAGTCGCCGACCAGCTGGCCCGGCGCATTGTAGTTTTCGCCGCCCAGGACAAAGGCATGGCTTTCCAGTGCACGTTGCAACGCGATGCCGGCCAGCGGACTGCCGCTGTTGTCGAACGATGTGAAGTCGACCGGCTCGACGCCGACCACCACCGCGGCATTCGCATTGCGTTCGTTGCGTGAATACTGGCTCATGCCGTTGGTCACCACACGCCCCGGTTCGCTGGTGGCGGCCACCACGGTGCCGCCGGGGCACATGCAGAAGCTGTAGACCGAGCGACCGCGGCCGGCGTGGTCGCCCTTGCAGTGATGCACCAGTTTGTAGTCGGCGGCGCCGAGTAACGGATGACCGGCCTGCGGCCCGAAGCGGGCCTGGTCGATCACCGACTGCGGATGTTCGATGCGGAAGCCGATCGAGAACGGCTTGGCCTCGAGGTAGACGTTGCGTGCGTGCAACATCTCAAAGGTGTCGCGCGCGCTGTGGCCGAGCGCCAGCACCACGTGGTCGGCGCGGATCTGTTCGCCGCTGGCCAGGGTGACGCCGCGGATCTGCTGCTGGCCGTCCGAGGTCGGTTCCAGTAGCAAGTCATCCACGCGCTGGCTGAAACGGATCTCGCCACCCAGCGATTCGATCGTGGCACGCATGTGCTCGACCATCGACACCAGCCGGAAGGTGCCGATGTGAGGCTTGCTGACGTAGAGGATTTCCTCCGGTGCGCCAGCCTTGAAGAACTCGGTGAGCACCTTGCGGCCGTGGTGCAGCGGGTCGCGGATCTGGCTGTACAGCTTGCCGTCGGAGAACGTGCCGGCGCCGCCCTCGCCGAACTGCACGTTCGACTCCGGATGCAGGGTGCGCTTGCGCCACAGGTCCCAGGTGTCCCTGGTGCGCTCGCGCACCTCCTTGCCGCGATCGACGATGATCGGCCGAAAGCCCATTTGTGCCAGCACCAGGCCGGCGAACAGGCCGCACGGGCCGAAGCCGATCACCAGCGGGCGCTGCTCGATCCGGCGCGGCGCCCTGGTGACGAAGTGGTATTCGGTGTCCGGCGTGGGCTGGACATGCGGATCATCGGCGAAACGTTGCAACAGCGCCGGCTCGCAGCGGGTGTCCACGTCCACCGCGTAGATCAACGCGATCGCCCCGCGTTTGCGCGCGTCGTGGCTGCGTTTGGCCACGCTGCAAGCGATCACTTCGGCGGCGCTGATGCCCAGTCGTTTGAGGACGGCGGTGGTCAGCTCGGCCTCGCCGTGATCGAGCGGCAGCTTGAGGTCGGTCAGTCGCAGCATGGGGCGTGGATCCGGGAAACAAGGGCAAGTGCCGGATTTTCGCAGATAACGCGCGTAGGAGCCGCGCTTGCGGGCGATGCTTCTCCGAATCCCGAACGAAAAGCATCGCCCGCGAGCGGGCTCCTACGCGCGGGGTGGATCACGCCTCGCCGATGAAATCCGATTTCCCGATATCGGTACCGGCTTCGCGCAGGATGTCGTAGGCGGTCGTGCAGTGGAAGAACAGGTTCGGGATCAGAAAGTGCAGCAGATAGGCCTGGCCCTCGAAGTTCATCTCGCCGTTGCGCATCTTGAGATGGATCGCCCGGGTTTCGCTGCCGTCGATCTGCGCCGGTGTGAAGCTCTTGACGTAGTCGATCGAGCGCTCGATGCGGCTGTAGGCCTGCGCCAGCGTCGTCTCGTTGTCCTCGAACGCCTGCGGTTCCACGCCGGCGAGGCGGGCCGTGCCGCGGGTGGCCATGTCGCAGGCGATCTGAATCTGCTTGATCAACGGCAGCATGTCGGGAATCAGCCGCGTCTGCAGCAGCACCTCGTCGCTGACGTTCTTCGCTTGCGCGTGCTGCTCGCCTTTCTTCAGCACATGGGCGAGATTGCCCAGCGCGCGGATGAAGACGGGAACGGCTGCCTGGTGCATGGAGAGTGTCATGGGTGTACTTCCTGGAGGGTGGGATATGGCGCAGGTGGAACGGTGAAGACGGATGAATCGCGACGATGCGTCGGCCATGCCCGGACGATACATCGCACCGGCGGCAATCACCGAGTCGACCGGCATCAGCGTAGCGGAAAACACGAAGGCTACACCCGTCAAGTGAATCGCGAACACCGTGCCGAAGGGGTGCAGCCACTCCGCAGCGTTGGCGATACCATGGGGCATTATCCTGTCAGGGCATGATCATGGTTCGACCTCTGCTTCCGGTTTGTCTGTCGCTGGCGCTCGCCGCCTGTTCCCCCCACCAGGACACGCCGGCACCGACACCGGTGTCGAAGGAAGAGCTGGCCCCGGCGCCGCCGGCCAGCGCACCAGCGACCCCGGCGTCCGACGCCGTCGAAACCACCGCCGCCGTGCACCAGCATCTGGCTGATTACGCCACGGTGAAACTCACGGCCGACCTGTCGGCGTTCGATGCGAAGCAGAAGAAGATGATCGCCGTGCTGGTCGAGGCCGCCGACAGCATGAACGCGCTGTACTGGAAGCAGGCCTGGGGCGACAAGGACGCCCTGCTGAAGAAGATCGACGATCCCGCTACCCGCGAGTTTGCCGAGATCAATTACGGCCCCTGGGACCGGCTCGACAACGACCAGCCGTTTGTCGCCGGCATCGGTCCGCGTCCGGCCGGTGCGCAGTTCTACCCGGCCGACATGACCAAGGCCGAATTCGAGCAGTCTCCGCTGAAGGACAAGTCCGGGCTCTACACCTTGCTGCGTCGTGATGCGCAAGGTCAGCTGATCACCGTGCCCTATCACGAGGCGTACAAGGCCGAGCTGGAGAAGACCGCCGGCCTGCTGCGCGACGCTGCGAAGCTGGCGCAAGACGCCGGTTTCAGGAAGTACCTGACAATGCGTGCAGACGCCCTGCTCAGCGACAACTACCAACCCAGCGATTTCGCCTGGATGGCGATGAAGAACAACCCGGTCGACATCGTGATCGGTCCGATCGAGACCTACGAGGACCAGCTGTTCGGCTACAAGGCGAGCTACGAAGCCTACGTGCTGATCAAGGACCAGGCGTGGAGCGCCAAACTCGCCCGGTTCGCCAAGTACCTGCCCGAGCTGCAGCGCGGCCTACCGGTGGCCGACAAATACAAGGCCGAGAAGCCCGGTTCCGACGCCGACCTCAACGCCTACTTCGCGATCTACTACGGCGGCGATGCGAACGTCGGCGCCAAGACCATCGCGATCAACCTGCCCAACGATGAGCAGGTGCAGCTGAAAAAAGTTACCCGCCGGCTGCAACTGGAAAACGTGATGCAGGCGAAATTCGACAAGATCATGCTGCCGATTGCGCATGAGCTGATCGCCGAGGACCAGCAGAAGAACCTCACCTTCGACGCGTTCTTCCAGAACACCATGTTCCACGAAGTCGCGCACGGTCTCGGCATCAAGGAAACACTGGACGGCAAGGGCACCGTACGCAAGGCGCTGAAGGACCAGGCCTCCAGCTTCGAGGAAGGCAAGGCCGACATCCTCGGTCTGTACATGGTCAGCAAGCTGGCCGAGAAAGGCGAACTGGGCAAGTCCAAGCTGCTGGACAACTACGTCACCTTCCTTGCCGGCATGTTGCGCTCGGTGCGCTTTGGTGCCAGCGACGCGCACGCCAAGGCGAACATGGTGCGCTTCAACTTCTTCAAGCAACAGGGCGCGATCAGCCGCGATGAAACGAGCGGTCGCTATCGCGTCGATTTCGACAAGATGACCGCGGCGATGAATGCGTTGTCGGCCAAGCTGCTGACCATCCAGGGTGATGGCGACTACGCTGCCGCGAAACAGCTCACCGAGCAGATGGGTACGGTCGGGCCGGTGCTGGCCGCCGACTTGAAGCGGCTCGACCAGGCCCACATCCCGGTCGACATCCGCTTCGAGCAGGGCCTTGATGTGCTGGGCCTGAAAAAACCCTGACGTGCCGATGCCATGGCGCGGGTCGGCCGATCCCGCTCCGTAGGGCGGGCAATGCCCGCCGCTCTTGCCCGCCTGGAATCAAGAAGCGAAAGCCGGCGGGCGGTGCCCGCCCTACGGCGGCGGTGACGAGGTTCTGATCCAGTCGGCGACAGCCTCCGGGTGTTCGAGGTGAAGGTGGTGGCCGCCGGCCATGTGCTCGACGCGGATCCGCGGCACGCAATCGGCACGAGCTTGCATCGGGCCACCGGGCAGATACGAAGTCGCCGGTTGCGCCAGCAGCAGCGACGCGGGCGCCGTGATGCCATGCAGCAGCGCGTGCACCTGCGATTCGGCCAGCCGGATCGGGCTCGGCCGGGTCAACGCCGGATCGCTGCGCCAGCTCCAGCCGCCTTCGGTTTCGATCAGGCCGCGCTCGACGATCGGTTGCGCCAGTTCCCCGGCCAGGCCGCTGACCATGCTGCGGGCCTGGATCGCCTGTTCGATGCTGGGGAACACGCGCAGGCGTTTGCCGTTACCGCTGCGTGGCGCCAACGCCTCGCGAAAGCGTTCCAGCGTGCGTGAGCCCTCGTCGCCGAGCGGACCCAGGCCCTCGATCAGAAACAGCCGTTCGATCCGCTCCGGTCTTGCGGCCGCCACGAGGGAGGCGATTCCCGCACCCAGCGAGTGTCCAAGCAGCGTATAGCGCGCAAGCTGCAGCACCTCGGCGACGGCGAGCACGTCGCGCACATAGTCGAGATAGTGGTAGCTGCTGCCGGTGGCCAGGTGCTCGGAATGGCCATGGCCGGGCAGCTCGAGCGCGATCACCTGATGACGGTCGGCCAGCAACGGCGCCAGTCGGGCAAAGCTGCCGGCGTTGTCGAGCCAGCCATGCAGCGCCAGCAGTGGCGGCAGCGACGAGTCGCCCCAACGCTGCGCCCGCAGCGATCGCTGCGGCAACCTGATGGTGGATTCAGTCGGATTCGGCACGCAGGGTTCTCGCGCGCTGCCCGGCCTGGATGCGCCGCTGGCGTGCGGCCGCGGCATCATGGTCCGCGGCGAACTCGGGCCAGCCCTGGGTGTGTCGCAGCACCAGCGCGGCGAGGCTGTGCACCTGGCCTGCACTGTCATTGAGCGCTGGAATGTAGCGCAGGGCCTCGCCACCGGCGTCGATGAAGAAGTCGCGGTTCTGCATCGCGATCTCTTCCAGTGTTTCCAGGCAATCCACCGCGAAACCCGGGCAGGCCACATCGAGCTTGCGCACGCCTTCGGCGGCAAGTTTGCGCACCGTCGCATCGGTGTAAGGATGCAGCCAGCGTTCGCGCCCCAGCCGCGACTGGAAGCTGACGACCACTTGCCGTTCGTCCAGTTGCAGGCGTTCGCGCAACAGCCGCGCGGTAGCCAGACACTGGCAGAAATACGGATCGCCCGCGTGCACGTAACGCTCGGGGATGCCGTGGAAGGAGAGCAGCAGTTTGTCGCCACGGTCGTGCGCCGCCCACCAGTTTTCGAGGCTTTGCGCGAGCGCCTGGATATACGCCGGATCGTTGTGATAATCGTTGACGATGCGCAGCTCCGGGGGCCAGCGCAACCGCTTGATGGTGTCGGCGACGGCGTCCAGCACCGAGCCGGTCGAGGTGGCTGAATATTGCGGATACAGCGGCAGCACCAGCAGCCGGCGCACGCCATCGCGCTGCAATTGGGTGATCGCCTGCGTCACCGACGGCTCCCCATAGCGCATCGCCAGCGCCACCTTGATCGGTGCCTGCGGGCGTTGCCGCGTGATCTCCGACTGCAGGCCTTGCGCCAACGCCTCGCTGAGGAAGCGCAGCGGCGATCCGCGCTCCTCCCAGATCTTCCCGTAGGCGCGCGCAGAACGTTTCGGCCGCACGCGCAGGATCACCCCGTGCAGGATCAACCACCACAGCCAGCGTGGATACTCGATCACCCGAGGGTCGGCGAGGAACTCGGCCAGATAGGGTCGCACTGCCTGGGCCGTCGGCGCCGTCGGGGTTCCCAGGTTGACTACCAGTACGCCAGCCTGAACGGGCTGAACATCCGGGTCGTGGGAATAGCCGGCAAGGCCGGTATAGTTGTTCGGCATGGGCATCGTGACCGTCGAAACCTGGCGGCGCCTGGTGGATCAAACGTTGTAGTTTGCCACAGGCTGCCGGGCGGCGATGCCCACCGAACTACCCTCACTTTCT
>Ga0208357_1001146_pt1 | contig 19801 bp, 15 predicted proteins | sample NGESurdeep092012_6_FD_184487 | JGI IMG/M metagenome (GOLD analysis project Ga0208357, IMG submission 184487) | Arctic peat soil microbial communities from Barrow, Alaska - NGEE Surface sample F52-2 deep-092012 (SPAdes) | ecosystem: Environmental > Terrestrial > Soil > Wetlands > Peat ... | reverse complement strand
CTGTCCAGCTCGCGCACGCAGGTCGGCGATGTGACGTTGATCTCGGTCAGGTAGTTGCCGATCACGTCCAGGCCGACGAACAGCAGTCCGCGTCGGCGCAGTTCCGGAGCCACCTGGGCCGCGATCCAGCGATCGTGATCGGACAGCGGCACGCCCTCGCCGCGACCGCCGGCCGCCAGGTTGCCGCGGAACTCGTCGCCTTGCGGGATGCGGGCAAGCGCATAGGGCACCGGTTCGCCCTCGACCACCAGGATGCGCTTGTCGCCGGCACTGATCTCCGGGATGAATTTCTGGGCAATCACCATTTGCCGGTCACGGCCATGGCTGTCGCCGCCGAGCAGGGTTTCCAGCATCGAGTTGAGGTTGCTGTCGCCGTAACGGACCCGAAAGATACCGCGGCCGCCCATGCCATCCAACGGTTTCAGCACGACTTCGCCATGCTCGGCGGCGAATCGGCGCAATTCGGTCGGTTCGCGTGCGACCAGGGTGGGTGCGATGCATTGTGGAAACGCCAGCGCAAACAGCTTTTCGTTGCAGTCACGCAACGCCTGGGGGTCGTTGACCACCATCACGCCGGCGCGTTGGGCCACTTCCAGCACCATGGTGTCGTAGATGAACTGCGCGTCGACCGGCGGATCCTTGCGCATCAGGACCACGTCGAGCTCGCGCACGTCCCGCCACTGCGGCTCGCCCAGGGTGTACCAGCTGAGCGGGTCGTCGCGCACGGCGAGCGTGGCCAACCGCGCCCACGGCACGCCGTCGCGCAGCGCCAGGTCGCCCTGTTCGAAATAGTGCAGCGCGTGGCCGCGTCGCCCGGCTTCGAGCAACATGGCCAGGCTGGTGTCCTTTGCCACTTTGATGGCGCCGATGGGATCCATCAGCACGGCGACCGAAAGGGTCATCGCGGGTTCTCCGTGGGTTGCCGGATTTGTGCGTTGGCGCCTGCAGGCAGGAGCAGACAGGTGGCTATACTAACGGCGCATCGTTGGCGCAGTCGCCTGTCGTGGCCAGTTGGAGCCCGGCGAGTGGGAGTCCGCGAGGTGTCGGATGGTGCCAATCTGGATCAGTTTGTGCGACCCATGGGCACAACCGGTGATTGTTGCTTGACAGTTTCGCCGGGCAGGCGCTAAACAGCAAAGGTTCGGGGATGCAGTCACAACGGGGGTTTTCAGCGGGTTGGTCAACGAAATTTCCACATGTGTACCATCAGGCATAATCGTTGCATGCCATGGTGCTTGTCCTGAGCTCGTGGCGGGCCGCGGGGGAGTAAGTGAATTTGAACGCAAGTGCTACTGATCTGGCCGGTCTCAAGGTCATGGTGATCGATGACTCCAAGACCATTCGCCGTACCGCGGAGACCCTGCTGAAGAAAGAGGGCTGTGAGGTGTTGACCGCCGTCGACGGTTTCGAGGCGCTGGCCAAGATCTCCGACCAGAAGCCGGCGATCATCTTCGTCGACATCATGATGCCTCGCCTCGACGGCTATCAGACCTGTGCGTTGATCAAGAACAACCCGGAGTTCCGGAGTACGCCCGTGATCATGCTCAGCTCGAAGGATGGCCTGTTCGACAAGGCGCGTGGCCGCATCGTGGGCGCCGAGCAGTACCTGACCAAACCATTCACGCGCGACGAGTTGCTCGGCGCGATCCATCGTCATGTCAGCACCGCGGCAAGCCACTGACTGCAGATTCACAAGGGGAAGCCGTGGCCAACATTCTCATCATCGACGATTCGCCCACCGACGTGCGCGTGTTCACTACGCTGCTGGAGCGGGCTGGACACCATGTCGCTGCCGTAAGCGCGGCCGAGGAAGGCATCGAACAGGTACGCGCCGACCCGCCGGACCTGATCATCATGGACGTGATCATGCCGGGCATGAATGGCTTCCAGGCCACGCGCACGCTCACCCGTGATCCGAAGACCCAACACGTGCCGGTGGTGATGATCACCACCAAGTCAATGGAAACCGATCGCGTATGGGGCATGCGCCAGGGCGCCCGCGCGTTCATCACCAAACCGGTGAACGAAAAGGAACTGCTGGCCTGCATCAACGATTTGCTGTCGAGCGGAACATGAGCGACTCGGTCAACCGCACCCCGTTCGAGATCCTGGCCCGCTACGAGCGGCTGTCGCTGGCACACGCCGCCGACACGCAGGACCATTTCGAGGCGCCGGGGTTGTGGCGCGGCATTGCGTTCCGGGTGGGTTCGCGGGTGCTGGTCAGTGGCATCGACGAGATCAACGAGTTGCTGGCCGTGCCGGCAATCACTCCGGTGCCCGGTACCCAGGCCTGGCTGCTGGGCGTGGCCAACGTGCGCGGCAACCTGGTGCCGGTGGTCGATATCGCCCGCTTTCTGCTCGGCGAGCGCGCGCAGAACTCCGATCGCAGCCGCCTGCTGGTGGTGCGCCAGGACAGCGGCAGCGTGGCGCTGCTGGTCGATGAGGTGTTCGGTCAGCGCACCGTGGACGCGCAGCAGCGCCAACACGCGCAGGGCGAGGACGACCCCCGCCTGGTGCGCTTCGTGGAAAGCCGGGTGGGCGAACAGCAGATGGCCATTTTCAGCATGAACCGGCTGGTACGCGCGCCGGATTTCCGTCAGGCCGCAGCATGATGGCGGGGTGACTCCAGCCCGGGGACGGGACGGCACCGGCTTCAGGCGCGGCAGGTGGGGAGACAGGCCTTGGTCGGTATGCGCCTCGGGGATGCGACACCGGTAATGGATCAGCGGCACAAATCAGCTAGACCGATGAGGTGAACATGAGCACTACAGGGGGCGTCAGCCGGGAACGCGGATATACCGCACTCATTGTCCTGTTGCTGATCGCGATTGGTTTCGCGGCACTCGACTTCTTCATGCTCAACCAGAAGAACGGTGAGGATCGTCAGGCGATCGCGTTGACCACGCAAATCCAGGTGCTGTCACAGCAGACGGCGAAATTCGCGCTGGAATCCGCGGACGGCAATGCGGATTCCTTCAACGAGCTCGAAGCCACGCGCAACGCCATCGATTCGGCCGTGAAACGGCTGAACAAGGGCGATCCCGCCAGTGGCATGGAGCCGTACGCCAACAACAACACCACCCCCGCGGGGCGCGCGGTCAGCGCACTCGATGCCTCGTGGACGAAACTGGATGCCGATATCGGCAAGATCCTGTCGAACAAGGCGGCCGTGCTCGATTCCGGCCAGCGAGCCGCCACGCTGTCGCAGCAGATGCCCCTGCTCAACTCCAGCATGGAACAGGTGGTCAACATCCTGCAGCAGCGCAACGGCAGTGCCGACCAGATGCTCGGCACCTCGCGCCAGATGTTGTCGGCTGACCGCATCATTCGCCGCGTGCAGGAGGTCCTGCAGGGCGGTGACAACGCGCAGTCGGCCGCCGACGGCCTGTCACGTGATGCGCAGCTTTACGGCAGCGTGCTGAAGGGCCTGATCGAGGGCAACCGCGACAGCGGCGTGCGCCCGGTCAACGACCCGAATGCCCGCAAGATCCTGACCGACATGCAGACGGACTGGGACAAGCTGGCCGATCCGGTCGCCAAGCTGGTCGCCGCCGCCGGAAATATCGCCGACGTGAAGCGCGCCGGCAACCAGGCATCCCTGGATTCGCAGACGGTGTTGTTGCGCGCGAACGATCTGTCCGACCAGGTCGGCAAGCTGCCCCTGCGTCGCTTGTTCCCGAACGTGTGGTGGGGCTTGTTCGGCGCCGTCGCGGCGGTCGCATTCGCGCTGCTGCTGGTCATCGCGCTGGTCGCCGACCAGCGCAAGCGGTTCGCCCAGAGCACCGAGCTGAACCAGCGCAACCAGGAGGCGATCATGCGCCTGCTGGACGAGATGGGCTCGCTGGCGGAAGGCGACCTGACCGTGAAAACGACGGTGTCGGAGGACATCACCGGCGCGATCGCGGACTCGGTGAACTACGCCATCGACGAGCTGCGAACGCTGGTGACCACCATCAACGAGACCTCCGAACAGGTCTCCTCGTCGGCGCAGGAAACGCAGACCACTGCGCGACACCTGGCCGACGCGGCGGAGCAGCAGGCGCAACAGATCAGCTCGGCGACTTCCGCGATCAACCAGATCGTGAGTTCGATGGACGTGGTGTCGAAAGATTCCGCCGAATCGGCGGACGTGGCCGAACGCTCGGTGAAGATCGCCTCGCGCGGCGCTGAAGTGGTGCGCGAAACCATCTCCGGCATGGACTCGATCCGTGACCAGATCCAGGAGACGTCCAAGCGCATCAAGCGCCTGGGTGAGTCTTCGCAGGAGATCGGCTCGATCGTGGAACTGATCAACGACATCGCCGAGCAGACTAATATCCTGGCTTTGAATGCCGCGATCCAGGCGGCTTCGGCCGGTGAGGCAGGCCGTGGTTTCGCGGTGGTGGCGGACGAAGTGCAGCGCCTGGCCGAACGCTCCACCAGCGCCACCAAGCGTATCGAGACCCTGGTGCAGGCGATTCAGTCCGATACCAACGAAGCGGTGAACTCGATGGAGCAGACCACGGCCGAGGTCGTCGCCGGTGCGCGACTGGCCGAGGATGCGGGCAGTGCTCTGGGCGACATCGAGCGCGTGTCGCACGATTTGTCCGCACTGATCCAGAACATCTCGACGGCGGCGCGCGAACAGTCCGCTGCGGCAACCGATATTTCAGTCTCGATGAACGCTATCCAGGAAATTACTTCGCAGACCTCGCACGGCGCGAGCCAGACAGCCGACTCGATCGGTACGCTGGCGCAGTTGGCGAGCGACCTGCGGCGCTCGGTGGCTCACTTCAAGCTGCCGGGATGATATCGGTCGGAGCAGGCACCAGCCGGATGAATACACGCACAAAACAGGGGGCAGTCTCGCTGGTTTCGCCATGCCTGCATGGCGCGACCGCTGAGAGAGGCGCATGAGACTTCAAGACCACATCGATTTCACCACGCTGCAGTGGGTCAAGCCGGAACTCGACGATACCCTGTCGGTTGCGCGCGAGGCACTGGAGTCCTACGTCGACAATCCGGACAAGCGCGATTTCATGCGCACGTGCGCGGATCGCCTGCACCAGGTGCACGGCACGCTGAGGATGGTCGAGTTGTACGGCGCCGCGATGGTCACGGCGGAAATGGAAGCCCTGGTCGGCGCCCTGCTGGACGACCAGGTCAGCCACCGCGAAGAAGCCTATGCCGCGCTGATGCGCGGCCTGATGCAATTGCCCGACTACCTGGAGCGGCTCTCCAGCGGTCATCGCGACGTGCCGGTGGTGCTGCTGCCGTTGCTGAATGATTTGCGCGGCACACGTGGCCAGGAGCCGCTTTCCGAATCGGCGATGTTCCACCCCAATCTGGACGCGTTCCTGCCCGAGCAGGCACCGGCGGCCATGAGCGAGGCCTATGCTGCGACGCATCGCGCCGAGTTGCCTGGCTTGCGCTTGCGCTTCCAGCATCAATTGCTGGCCTGGTTTCGCGGGCAGGATGCCGCGCAGCAACTCGTCGGCATGCGCAAGACCCTGCTGGCGATCACCGCACGTTGCCATCACGTGCATGGCCGTCGACTGTGGTGGATTGCCGCCGGCGTGCTGGAGGGCCTGGAGCAGGGCATGCTCAGGGGCCAGGCCGCCGAAGTGCGCCAGTTGATCGGCAAGGTCGACCGCAACATCCGTCTGTTGATCGAACACGGAGAAAACAGCCTGCGCTCCGGCGATGCGGACGAAGTGGCGTGCAAGCTGCTCTATCTGGTGGCACAGGCCCGCCAGCGCAGTCCGCACATGGAGCAGTTGCGCACCACCTACGGCCTGGACAGCCTGCTGCCGAATGCCGGCGAGCTGGAGCATGCACGCGGCTCGATGGCCGGGCACAATCGCGCCCTGCTCGACTCCGTATCGCGCGCGCTGAAGGACGACCTGCTGCGCGTCAAGGAAGCGCTGGATCTGTTCCTGCGTCAGCCCGACGGCGACCCGGCACAATTGGCCGCCCAGGGCGAGGTGCTCGAGCGGGTGGGCGACACCCTGGGCATGCTGGCGCTGGCCGTGCCGCGCCGGGTGGTCACCGAGCAGCGCCGCGTGCTCGACGAGATCGCAAATCGCCTGCGTCCGGCTGACGAGGAGACCCTGCTCGATGTGGCTGGCGCGCTGCTCTATGTTGAAGCCTCGCTGGACGATCACATCGAAAGCCTGGGCTCCGAAGACGAGGCATCGGACAGCGAAGCCATGCATGGCCTGCCGCGCAGCGAGGCGCTCGGCGTCGTCGCGACCCTGATGCAGGAGGCCATCCGCAATACCGGCAATGTCAAGGACGCCATCGTGGCTTTCGTGGAATCCGGCTGGGAGCACGCTCGCCTGGCTGGCGCCCCGCAGTCGATGGACGAAGTCGCCGGCGCCATGCGCATGCTGTCGTCGTCGCGCCCGGCTGAACTGGCCCAGGGTGTGGGCCGCTTCATCGATTACGAATTGCTGCGCGATCATCGAGTGCCCAGCGGCGAGCAGATGGATCACCTGGCCGATGGGCTGGCGGCGTTGGAATACTACCTCGAGGCGGCACGCGAGCATCGCGGCGGCCTGGACCACATCCTGGACGTCGCCGAACACAGTCTGGCTGAACTCGGGTACTGGCCGGCGCCACCGCTGCGCGCCGAGGTCGTCGTGCTGGACGCAGCCGTCGCCATCGATAGTGACGCCAGCGTCCAGCACGACAAGCATCCGGAGCTGTCCGAGTCGGTCAGCATGCTGCCGGGTGCGGACCTTGGCAACCTGTTCATCGGTGACGCGCAAGCGCCGGCTGAACCGGAGCATGACATCGCCGGCCTGCGCCTGGCCGAGACCGGATCGCCCGCGCCCGCAGCTGCCGGACTCCCCTATGCGGAAGATGACTGGGTCGAGATCGAGGAAGAACTGGTCGAGCAGGTGCCGGTGGGCGACCCGCTCGCCGCGAACACCCGCTTCAATGTCAACGCCGAGGGTATCGACGACGACATCCGTGAAATCTTCCTTGAGGAGATGCAGGAGGAAATCGACAACCTCAGCGCCGCCGAAAAGAGCTGGCTGGCTGATCCGACGCAGACACCGGCTCTGGTCAACATCCGCCGTTCGTTCCATACGCTGAAGGGTTCCGGTCGCCTGGTCGGTGCCGGGGTGCTGGGCGAGTTCGCGTGGAAGGTGGAGGACATGCTCAACCGTGTGCTCGACAACACCATCGAGCCGACTCCAAACGTGCAGGAACTGGTGCACCACGCCATCGAGGCATTGCCCCAGTTGCTGGCCGCGCTCAACGGCGAAGGCACGCCGGACGCGCCGCTCAGCGCGATCATGCAGACCGCGGGGCAACTGGCTGCCGGGCGTCAGGCAAGCCTCGACGACCTGCCACCGCGCGCCATCGAAACGGTCACGCGTACGGTGATCCGGCGCGTGCCGCGCGCCAGCGTCGACGCCGAACAGGTGCCGAAGGCCGGATTGACGGAGGCGGACGTCGCCGCGGCTTTCGCGGCGTCCGAACCGCCCGTGGCGGAACCGATGGAGAGCATGCCGGTGATGCCGCCGGTGGATCCGGTGCTGCTGGAAATCCTGCGCAGCGAAGTGGCGCAATACCTGCAGACCATACGTGCCGCCATCCAGCGCACCGACGACGAGCTTCCGGTCAGCGAAGAGCTCCTGCGTGCGGTGCACACCCTGCACGGCGCGATCGCGATGGTCGACGTCCCGTTGCTGACCCAGTTGCTGTCTCCGCTCGAAGGCCTGTTCAAGCGCTTGCGCGCGTCCGGCCAGCCACTCGCAGCGGAAGGCGTACGCGTGCTTGGCCAGTCGGTCGACGTGGTCGACCAGGTCATGCGCCAGTTTGACGCCGCCGATCCACGACTGCCGAACCTCGATGCGCTCACCGCGCAAGTCATCGAGATGCGCGACAACTACCCGGAGTCCCAGGTCGCGCACGTAGTGTTCGAGCCGCGCGAACACGAGGGCGACCAGCCTGGATTCGTGGAGGCGGAGGAGGACGGATTCGACGAAGAGGCGATGCACGCTGCAGCGCTGTCGGGTGAGCCTGAGGCGACCGCTGCGCAAGACATCACGCTCGACACATCGCATGCTGACGTTGCGGCCGAGATGGCCGCGGCGCTGAGTGCCTTCGATCCAAACGCTGCCAACGAGCAAGTCGCCACGGAGCAAGCCGCCACCGAGCAAGCTGTCACCGAGCAAGCCGCCGGCGAGCAGGAAGTAGCCGAGCGGGCCGCGGCCGAGCAGGCAGAGGCCGAACAGATAGCCGCCGAGCATGCGGCAGCCGAGCATGCGGCAGCCGAGCACGCGGCAGCCGAGCACGCGGCAGCCGAGCAAGCAGCAGCCGAGCAAGCAGCAGCCGAGCAGGTAGCAGCCGAGCAGGTAGCCGCCGAGCATGCAGCGGCCGAGCAGGTCGCAGCTGAGCGGGCAGCGGCCGAACAGATAGCCGCCGAACAAGCGCCAGCCGGGAAGGCAACGGTCGGGAAGGCCGCAGTCGGGAAGGCCGCGGCCAAGCGGGCAGCCGCCGAACAGAGAGCCGCCGAGAAGGCAGCCGCCGAGAAGGCAGCGGACGAGAAGGCAGCGGACGAGAAAGTCGCTGCAGAGCGGGCAGCGGCTGAGCAGGTAGCGGCCGGGAACGCCGAGCCGGTTCGTGCGCAACAGCCTGCCTTCACCTTGCCAGGTGGTGGCGAGATCGATGCGGATCTGCTGGAAGTGTTCATCGACGAGGCGCGCGAGATTCTCGATCACGCCGATGGCGTGCTGGCGCAATGGCATGAGGACCCGAACGACGCGTCCAGCGTGGGCGAATTGCAGCGCGACCTGCATACCCTGAAGGGTGGCGCGCGAATCGCGGGGCTGGTGTCAGTGGGTGATCTGTCCCACGCGATCGAGACCGTGCTTGAGAAGCCGCTCCGCGATAGCAGCAAGACCCCCGGCCTGATCAATGCACTGGAGGCGAGCTTCGACCAATTGCATGCACTGGTGCAGCGCGTGTCGCAGGGCCAGCTGCCCGAGTACCCGCAAGACACCATCGATCATCTGCTGGTCATGGCCGGCGAAAAAGTGTTGGCCGATGACGAGACGCCGGCAGCGGTTGTGGCGCCCACTCCGGTCGAGGACGCGCCGCGACCCGCGACGGCCGCCCACGCCAACTGGAGCGACCTGCCCGACCTGTTGCCGGAGGCGGAGCACGAAATCCACTCCTCGCAGGAGCAGATCCGCGTCCGCGCCGATCTGCTCGACAACCTGGTCAGTCACGCCGGCGAGGTGGCCATCTACCGTTCGCGCCTGGAGCAGCAGGTTGCCGGTTACCGATTCAACCTGGTCGAGCTGGAACAGACCGTGGCGCGCTTGCGCAGCCAGTTGCGCATGCTGGAAATCGAGACCGAAGCGCAGATCATCGCGCGCTTCCAGCGCGAGCATCGGGAGGCCGGCCTGACCGTCTTCGATCCGCTCGAACTGGATCGTTATTCGCAACTGCAGCAGTACTCGCGTGCGCTGGCCGAGTCCGTATCCGACCTGGTGTCGATCCAGAACATGCTGGACGAACTGACGCGCCAGGCCGAGACCTTGCTGATCCAGCAGTCGCGGGTCAGTACCGAGCTGCAGGATGGTTTGCTGCGCACGCGCATGCTGCCGTTCGACACGATGGTGCCGAACCTGCGTCGTACCCTGCGCCAGGCCGCACAGGAAGAGGACAAGCGTGCCCAGTTGTACGTCGACGGTGCGCATGGCGAAATGGATCGCAACCTGCTTGACCGGATCAAGGCGCCGTTCGAGCACATGCTGCGAAACGCGATCGCGCACGGCATCGAGAGCCCGGCCGAGCGCCGCAAGGCCGGCAAGCCGGCCGAGGGCTCGGTCCATATCAAGGTGGCGCGCGAGGCGACCGAGGTGGTGATCCGGGTCAGCGACGATGGCCGCGGCCTGAATCGCGAGGCGATCCGCAAGCGCGGCATCGAGCGTGGCCTGCTGCGTGCCGAGACCAAGCCAAGCGACAACCAGTTGCTGTCCCTGATCACCCAGCCCGGCTTCTCCACCGCCAGCAAGATCACCCAGCTCGCTGGTCGCGGCGTCGGCATGGACGTGGTGGCGAACGAGATCAAGCAGCTCGGTGGCTCGCTCTCGATCGAGTCGGAACACGGCCAGGGTACGACCTTCGTGCTGCGCCTGCCGTTCACCCTCGCGGTGACCCAGGCCATCCTGGTGCGCATCGGCGAAGCCACCTTCGCGATTCCGATGACTTCGGTGCAAGGCGTGGCGCGGGTCAATCCGGAGGATCTGGCGGCAATGCTGACCGAGGACGAACCCTCGTTCAGCTACGGCAACGAGGCTTACGGCATCCACGACCTGGCCGAGCTGCTCGGCCTGCCACCGGGGCTTGCCGCCGAGGACGAACAGCAGCCGTTGCTGCTGACCCGCGCGGGTGACTTGCGCGCGGCGATCCGCATCGACGCTGTGCTCGGTTCGCGCGAGATCGTGGTCAAGTCGGTCGGACCGCAAATCAGTTCGGTGCCTGGTCTGCTGGGCGCCACGATCATGGGCGATGGCGCGGTGCTGATCATTCTGGATCTGGCGCCGCTGGTTCGCCATGGCATGATCCGTCGCGAGCAGCGCCTGGCCGATGGTCTCAGCGCCGTGCAGGCGCCCGTCGTCGAAGAGGTGCGGGTGCGGCTGCTGGTCATGGTGGTCGACGACTCGATCACCATGCGCAAGGTCACCGGCCGCGTGCTGGAGCGTCACGAATACGAAGTCAGCACGGCCAAGGATGGTGTCGATGCGTTGGAGAAGCTGCACGAACGGGTGCCCGACCTGATGCTGCTCGACATCGAGATGCCGCGCATGGACGGCTACGAGCTGGCCACCCTGATGAAGGCCGACCCGCGCCTGCGTGACGTGCCGATCATCATGATCACCTCGCGTACCGGCGACAAACATCGCCAGCGGGCGTTCGACATCGGCGTGGATCGCTATCTCGGCAAGCCCTATCAGGAGGCCGAGTTGCTGTTGCAGATCAGCGAAGTGCTGGAACAGCGCGCGATGGAGCAGGTCGATGACTGATACGCCACCAGCGGTTGCGTTGCTGTTTGACGACACCGAGCTTGCGGCGCATCTGCGCGACGCGCTGCATGAGCGCGGCGCGCGCATCGTCCACGAGGGTGGTTTGTCCGGCATCAGCCGGGAATTGCTGGAACAGGTCGGTGCCGATGTGCTGGTGGTCAACCTGGATGACGGCGCCGACGATGCGCTCGATCACCTGTACGAGGTGATCGACGGGGATCGACCGCGAGTCGTGTTCAACGACGCCCAGGCCAGCCGCAGCCTGGATGGGTGGGATCGCGCCCGCTGGGCGCGCCATTTGGCGGTGAAGGTGCTCGCGGCAGGCGATATTGACCCGCCGCGGCCCACGGACGCCCGTGAGATCCAGTCGCCAGCCGTCGCGCCGGTGCCGCCGGCCGCGATGCCGGTCGAAACGGAGACGAGCCATCAGGTGGCTTTCGAGGAGTCCGCGGAAACCGAGACACTGTTGCTGCAGCCAGCGATGGTAGCGGCGTCCGCCACGGAGATCGTGGAGCCGGTGGAAGCCTTGGCGCCGCAGCCAGATCCGGACTGGGCCGGGGAGCAGGGCTTCCCCGCATTCGACGAGGATGCCCATGCGCAGCCCGAACAAGAGTTCCCAAGCTCCTCGGAAGACCTGGCGGCCGAACTGGAGGCACTGCTCGCCTTGGGCGACCTGCCCGGCGAAGAGCATGCGGAAGCAGCGGAACCGGGGTTGCGGTTCAGCGCAGACGAGGAGCCGCCGGCCCTTTTCGATGGCAATTTCGGAGCGCCTGACGCCGCCGAACCAGATGTAGCCGACACCTCTCCAGAGCCTGTGGATAAACCCATGCCCGAAACACCGACGCCGACATTCCAGACCGACTACCTGCAATTGTCCGAACTGACCGAGGGGTTGGTCGCCAGCGAGCCGGCCGCCGAGCCGAATTCGGCGCCGGCGCCCGCCGTGGTGAGCGCACCCGACGGGTGGGCGTTGGTCGACGACAATGCACCGGCAAAATCCGGGGACGAACTGAACGCTGCGTCGTTCGGTATCGAAAAGATCAGCGCAGCTGACTTCCTGGCGCCGGATGTCGAAGCGGTTTCGCCCGATGTCGAGGCCACGATGAGCCTGGAGCTGGTGTCGCTGGAGGAGTCGGTTGCGCCGCAAGCGTTCGTGCCGGATCACGAAATGCTGCTCGACGATCTGCACTCGGCCTTGAGCCGGGTCGTGCTGCTGGGCGCTGGGGTCGACGCCATCGACTCGGTCGGGGTCTTCCTTGCCGCGTTGCCGGCCAGTACACGCCTGACCTTCGTGCTCACCCAGCACCTGGGTAGTCGCTCGGATGAAGCGCTGCTCGGAACGTTCGCCAGTCAATGCGCGCTGCCCGTACAACTGGCTGACGCCGGCCGTCGCGCGACGGCCGGCGAGGTGTTGATGGTTCCCGCTGGCCAACAGATACGCCTGCGTCGTGACGGCAACGTCGAGTTGCTGGCGCGTGGCGAGCACGACGCAAAGGATCCGTCGATCGACGCCAGTTTGACCATGGGCGCCAATGTCTTCGGCCGCGACGCGCTGGCGATCGTGTTTGCCGGCGGCGGCAACGATGCCGTCGCGGGCGCACAGGCGATCCACGATCGAGGAGGCCAGGTCTGGGTGGAGTCTTCGTCCGGGGAGCATTTTGCCGACATGGTCAGCGGAATCTTCGCCGAACGACTGGTCAGTTATTCCGGTACGCCGTCCGAATTGGCGGCGCACCTGCTCGAGGTGTTTCCATGAGTGATCGGTTATGAGTGATCCGTTGCCGCGTGAAATTCGCTGCGTGCTGGTGCCGGTCGGCGACCTGCGTCTGTTGCTGCCCAATGCCACGATCGCCGAGGTGGTCACGCAAAGCGCGCCCGAGCCGATCGAAGGCGCGCCGCCCTGGCTGCTCGGCCGCATCGCGTGGCGCGGTTGGCGCGTGCCGTTGGTCTCCTTCACGCGATTGGCCGGAAGCGCCGAGGGCGATGAAGAATTGATTGTGCGCGTGGCGGTGCTCAAGGCGCTGGGTGGCCATCCGGAGCTGCCGTTTATCGCCGTGCTGACGCCGGGCTTTCCGCGCCTGACGACACTGAACGCCGAATTGATCATCCCCACCCACGACGGCAAGGAGTTGCCTCCGGGCGTGCGCGCGCACGTGCTGGTGCGCGACGACGTGGCGATGATTCCGGATCTGGAGTGGATCGAGGCAAGGCTGCTCGACCTGCTCGGGGCTGCCGAACCGGAAGATCAGGCAGCTGGCCCGTCGGTGGAGCTTTCCGACTCGACGGATAGCGAAGCCTGACGCAGACCGGCCAACCAAAGTCCAACAGGCACAGGGTCCGACAGGCCGCCAGGAGCGTGGGCCACAGAAACGTTCGAGGCGAAGAGCTTTACAACAGCGGAGCTGCAGCCCGGACGGTTTCTGCGGCCCACGCTCCTAGAGGTCGCCGTGGCACGCCTGCAGCGCGCTCAGCGCCGCCAGCCCGGCGGTTTCGGTGCGCAGGACGCGCGGACCCAGACGCACCCGTTGGAAACCGTGCCGCTGTAGCGCGAGGGCGTCTGCCTCGCCGAGCCCCCCCTCGGGGCCGATCACCAGCACGCCGCCCGCGGCGGCAAAGCGCAGCTCGCGGATCGTGCCTGCGGCCTGCGGCATGAGTGCCAGGCGAAGTGCGCCGTCATCCGGCAAGTCGGCAAGCCAGCCAGCAAGGGTCTGGATCGGCTGGACTTCGGGGATGCGCGCCCGCCCGCTCTGCTCGCAGGCGCTGGTCGCCACCGACTGCCAGTGCGCGACCCGTTTGAGTGCGCGTGGACGGTCCAGCCGAATCTCGGACCGCTCGGTCAGCAACGGCACGATGCCGATGACTCCCAGCTCGGTGGCCTTTTGCACGATCAGATCCATCTTGTCGCCGCGTGCGATGCCCTGCGCAAGCAGCAACCGCAGGGGCGACTCGTTTTGCACAGTCCGCAGCGAGGTGACGCGAACCGTGACGGCACGCTTGTCGATCGCGCAGATAGTGGCCTGATAATCGCAGCCATCGCCGTTGAACAAGGTCAACGGGTCGCCAGTGGTCATGCGCAGAACGCGGGCTGCGTGTTCGCTCGGCTGCGCCGGCAGCGTCAGTTCGGTACCGACGGTCAGCAGCAGGTCGGCATGGAGTCGAATGGTGCGCATGCGGAGTGTGGTTGCAAAAATCCAAGCATAACGGAGCCCGATCGGTCAGGGGTTTCGCTCATCGCGGCAAACTGAACGCGGACGAAGCCGCGTGGGCGGAAAGTTTGCTCCTCCCGCATCAACGGCGCAGCATGGGCTTACCTCCCGCACCCATTGACGAGGTTCCCCCATGTCGCGATCAACCATGTCTCGATCAACCCTTCTCGCGGCCGGCGCAATCGCCGCCTTCGGTCTCGCATCCAGCGCGATGGCCTGGAGCCCACCGGTTACCCAGCAGACGCAGGCCCAGTCAAGTCGCGCGAGCCAGCAGGCGGCCAAGGCCGATCGGTCGGCAATCAAGCCGGGCGATCGCATGTGCCTGCGGAATACCGGCAGCCTGATTCCACCCAGGCACGGCAAGTGCCTGGCGGTTGCCGGCAGCAGCTACAGCGCCGAGGACTTGCGCCGAACCGGTGCGCCGGATACTGCCAGGGCGCTGCAAATGCTCGATCCCAGCATTCGCATCGGCCACTGACGGCGTGTGACTGACGGCATGTAGACAAGCGCGTTGGCAGTGCGATTGCGTGATCGTGCATCTGCGTGCACGCACGCCAGACGTGTTTCCAGATCACGCGCGGCGAGCTTGGCAATGCTGTTTTCGGGGACGTTCATCCGGCTATGATCGACCCGCGCCGCGCACGCTCAAGTCGGCGCATGGATCTTCCGGGAATCGATGCTTGAAGTACCTGCGAAATATTCTGGTCGCACTGGCCGTGTTTGCCGCGCTGATCATGGCGCTGCTGTGGTTCCTGCCGGCGCGCTGGGCGCTGCCGTGGATCGAGCCGCAATTGCACGGACTGCGTCTGCAACAGGTGCATGGTTCGGTATGGGAAGGCGATGCAGGCGAGCTCATCGGGGTCGAGGGGCAACGGCTGGGGCAATTGCACTGGCGTCTGTCCCGACGCGCGCTGCTGGGCGACGTGCAATTGCAACTGGCGTTCGACGGGCCGCAAACGGGATTTTCGGGCGAGCTGCGGCGCTTGCCGGATAGCCGGATTGCCGCCGACAACTGGCGCCTGCATGCCGACCTGGCCGTGCTCAATATGGATACTCCATCGCCCTGGGGACGGCCGCTGGGCGAGTTGCAGTTGAGCGTCGAGCACGTCCTGCTGCAAGGCGGCTGGCCGTTGCAGTTGCAGGCGCACGGGCGGTGGCAGCACGCCGCCGTGCAAACCGGGCAGGGCGACGTGGCTCTCGGTGACATGCAGCTTGAGGCGCAAGCGCAAGGCGGGATGATCCAGGCGCAATGGCACGATGTCGGCAGTGGGCCGCTGCAGGCAAACGGTGAGCTGCAACTGAGCCCGCTGGGCTGGCGACTGGACACCACGCTGCGCGCCCGACAGACTGATCCTGCGTTGCAAGGCTGGTTGGCCCGGCTCGGGCCGGTTTCCGCTGACGGTAGCGTGCATATCCGGCAAAGCGGCGGCCTGGCCGGCCCTGCGCCATCGACCGACAGGGGCATCACACCACCATGAATCCGGATACCGCCGCTTCGGCGCTGGCCGCGGCACGCGACGCGGCGGCCGCTGCGGCCGAGGTGATCAAACACTACTGGCATCGCGGCGTCGAGGTGGAACTGAAGGCCGACGCCACGCCGGTGACAATCGCCGACCGCGAGGCCGAGCGCGCGATCCGGCAGATCCTGCAGGCCGCGCTTCCGCAGGCATCGATCTACGGTGAGGAGTTCGGCCTGGATGGCGAACGCGGCGGCCTGATGTGGCTGGTCGACCCGCTCGACGGCACCAAGAGCTTCGTGCGCCACACTCCTTTCTTCTCCACCCAGATTGCCTTGATGGACGGCGACGAGCTGGTGCTGGGCGTCTCCAGCGCCCCGGTTTATGGCGAGACGATGTGGGCCAGCGTCGGCGGCGGCGCGTGGCTCGATGGCGAACGTGTCCAGGTGGCCGACACGCGCACGATCGAGCAGGCTTCGCTCTCCATTGGCAACGTCAGGACCCTCACCGCCGATGCGCGCTGGGACGCGCTGGGTGCGCTGATCCGCGACAGCAACCGGATTCGTGGCTATGGCGACTTCTGCCACTACCACCTGCTGGCGCGCGGCTGCCTGGACCTGGTGATCGAGTCGGACGTGAACATCCTCGACATCGCCGCGCTGGCGGTGATCGTGCGCGAGGCCGGCGGCGTATTCACCGATCTCGCCGGTGCCCCGCTGACGCTGGAGACGGGCAGCGTGCTGGCCGGCACGCCCGCGATCCACGCCCAGGCCCTGCCGCGGCTGCGCGGCTAGTAGCCTGCTACCATGGATGGATGTCCAAACTGCCCATCATCCATGCCAGGCGGGATGTCACCGACAGTCGTTTCCTGCAGGTCGAACAGATCGACCTGGAGTTTTCCAATGGCGCGCGGCGCACCTACGAGCGGTTGAAAGGCAGCGGCCTCGGTGCCGTGATCATGGTGCCGATGATCGACGATGAGACTGTGCTGCTGGTGCGCGAATACGGCGGTGGCGTGGGCCGCTACGAGCTGGGGCTGCCCAAGGGGCGGCTGGACCAGGACGAAACCGCCGAGCAGGGCGCCGAACGGGAACTCAAGGAAGAGATCGGCTACGGCGCGCGCAAGCTGAAGATCCTGCACAACCTGTCGCTGTCGCCGGCCTACATGACGCACATGGCGCACGTGGTGCTGGCGCAGGAGCTGTACCCGGAGAAGCTGTCCGGGGATGAGCCGGAGGAACTCGAGGTGGTGCCATGGAAGATGGCCGAACTGCATGCCCTGCTCGGGCGCGACGATGTCACGGACGGACGTTCGATTGCCGCGCTGTTCATGGCTCGCGAGTACCTCGCCGGGCGCTTCCAGCGCTCATGAGCATGCCACCCGAAAGCGTGCCGCCCGAATTCTCCCGCCGCATCGGTGCGATTGCGCGCGCCGCGGGCGACGCCATCCTGAACATCTATCACGGCGATTTCGCGGTGCAGACCAAGGTCGATGCCTCGCCGCTGACCGCGGCCGACCTGGCCGCCCAGCAAGTCATCGTGGCCGGCCTGGGCCAGCTGGAAACAACCCTGCCGATCCTGTCCGAAGAGGCCCGGGCGCGGCCGTGGTCCGAACGTCAGCACTGGTCGCGCTACTGGCTGGTCGACCCGCTCGATGGCACGCGCGAGTTCGTCAAGCGCAACGACGAGTTCACCGTCAACATCGCCTTGATCGATCAACGCCGTTCCGTGCTTGGCGTGGTGCTGGCACCGGTCACGGGCGATCTGTACGTGGCCGAACTTGGAAAGGGTGCCTGGTTGCAGCATCGGGCCGGCGACGAGTGGCAGCGCCTTCGTACACGGTCACTGGCGCAGCCACCGACGGTGGCCGGCAGCCGCTCCCACGGCGGGTCGCAGCGCAGCATGCTGGAACAACTGGTCGGTAGCGACTACCAGATGCTTGCGCTGGGTTCGTCGCTGAAGTTCTGCCTCATCGCGCGTGGGCAGGCGGACATATACCTGCGTCAGGGTCTCACCAGTGAGTGGGACACGGCAGCGGCGCAATGCGTACTTGACGAGGCGGGTGGGGCGGTGCTGGATCTGCAGGGGCAGCCGTTTCGTTACAACCGGGGCGAGTCGTTGTTGAACCCCGAGTTTGTCGCGGTGGGGGATGCGGCGGTTGATTGGGCGGGGCGGCTGCGAGAGGCGATTCGTGAATAGTTTCGATGGAGCTTCTGCTCGGCGTGGCCCCTCATCCCTCATGATTTCGTCGGAGCTTCTGCTCGGCGTGGCCCCTCATCCCTGCCTTCTCCCCTCAAGGGGAGAAGGTGTTCCGGTGCTTGTGGGCATTTGTGCGGGATGAGTACCGAGCGCTACGGGTTGGAGGATTTGCTGGGGATCATGGCGCGGTTGCGCGATCCGGAGCGGGGTTGTCCGTGGGATGTGCAGCAGGATTTTGCCTCGATTGCGCCGTACACGATCGAGGAGGCCTATGAGGTCGTCGATGCGATCGATCGTGGTGACTTCGACGACCTGCGTGACGAACTCGGCGACCTGCTGTTGCAAGTGGTGTTCCATGCGCGCATGGCCGAGGAGGCGGGGCGGTTCGAATTTGCCGACGTGGTGCATGCCATCAGCAGCAAGATGCGGCGGCGGCATCCGCATGTGTTCGGTGCCGTGCGCTATGCCGATGTGGCGGAGCAGGTGCGCGCATGGGAACAGATCAAGGCCGCCGAACGTGCGGAAAAAGGCGAGCTGGCCGACGCCAGTGTGCTCGCCGGCATCTCCAGCGGATTGCCGGAGTGGAAGCGCGCCATGAAGCTGCAACAACGTGCGGCGACGGTGGGGTTTACCTGGCCTGGCCCGCAGCCGGTGCTGGACAAGTTGATCGAGGAGGTCGCGGAAGTCCGTGCCGAGTTCGACCAGGGTGCCGATCCGGCGCGGCTCGAGGATGAGATCGGCGACGTGTTGTTTGTCGCGGTGAACCTGGCCCGCCACGCCGGCGTCGACTTCTCGCGCGCCTTGCGCCATGCCAATGCCAAGTTCGAGCGGCGCTTCCGCAAGATGGAGGAGTTGGCGGCAGCCGACGGCGGCAGCTTCGCCGAGCGTGACCTCGCCGCCCAGGAAGCCCTGTGGCAGCGCGCCAAGGCGCAGGAATCGTCTGGCTGAATCCCCGGCCGGATTTTCCGCCCGGGCTGGCTCGCGATGGCGCTTGCAACCTTTTGCTCACTGGCTGCATCCCAACCGATATCCCAATCACTGGAGTCCGCCCATGCGTCGTCTTGCCCTTGCCGCGCTGTTGCTTGCCCCGCTCACTGCTTTCGCCTCGCCTTGCAAGTACGAGGCCCCGCGCAACCTCCAGCTCGACCTGGCCGGCGTGAAGTCGGTGCAGATTTCCGTGCACAGCCATGATCTCCACCTCGTCGGCAGCGCCAGCAGCCAGGGCCTGAGCCTGACCGGGCGAGCCTGCGCCTCGGACAAGTCGGCGCTGGAGCAGTTGCAGGTCACCCAGCAGCGTGATGGTGACCAGTTGCGGATCGACATCGGCGGGAACCAGCACTTTTCGTTCAGCCTGTTCGGCAGTTCCTACGCCAATCTCGACGTCACGGTGACCTTGCCGGCCAGCATGCCGGTGAACGTCGGCGTGGGCTCCGGCGATGCCGACGTGCGTGGCGTGCAGGAGCTGCAAAGCATCGTGGGTTCCGGCGACCTGCATGTGCGCCAGGTCGCCGGGAAATTTTCCACCAGCGTGGGTTCGGGTGATGTCGACGCCAGCGATGTCGGCAGCCTGGACGCGGGTTCGGTGGGCTCGGGCGACCTCAAGGCTTCAGGCATCAAGGGCGATGCCAAGGTCGGCAGCATCGGTTCGGGCGATGTCACGCTGCACCAGGTCGGCGGTAACGTGAGCGCAGGTACGCTGGGCTCCGGCGATCTCACGGTCAATGGCGTGGCGGGTGATTTCACGCTCGGCGCCAAGGGCAGTGGCGACGTCAATCATTCCGGCGTCAAAGGCAAGGTCAGCGTGCCGCACGACGATTGAGCGATCGTAGACGATGAACCAATCGTAGGAGCCCGCTCGCGGGCGATGCTGTTCTTCGGTGTTCGGTGTTCGGTGTTCGCAAGAGCATCGCCT
>Ga0208357_1001144_pt1 | contig 19806 bp, 17 predicted proteins | sample NGESurdeep092012_6_FD_184487 | JGI IMG/M metagenome (GOLD analysis project Ga0208357, IMG submission 184487) | Arctic peat soil microbial communities from Barrow, Alaska - NGEE Surface sample F52-2 deep-092012 (SPAdes) | ecosystem: Environmental > Terrestrial > Soil > Wetlands > Peat ... | reverse complement strand
TGCGACTTGTCTCATCGTCTACCTCCAGGATTCTTGTTGCCGAGTGGAGCTCGCGCACCGCCGCCGACCGCAGACCTTGGTTCGGCGTGTCTGACCTGACTTTGTTGTCGCAAAGACCTACAGGCGCTTCATGCATGCACCGCCAATCCCAGTCGGTCGATTGCCGTTGGAACATTGGCTTGGGTGGCACTTGTGGGTACATCTTTTCCCACGAGAAACGTCCTCCTGATGCTGTCAGACGCCGGGCTTGGAAATGCTTGCCAGTATCCGCGCATCATGGCCTGGAGCAGAACGCGCTTGGTCTGCTTCATCGACAACTTGGGTGCCGCCTCGACCATGCACGGCGTTGGGCGCGGTGCTTTGAGTACATGGTTGGGGTCCCAAAAACCGCTCTGTCTGATCGTATGGGGTGTCTAAAAGGGGGGGACTGAAGTACAAGTCCATCATGATTGTTATGCGACGCAGATTCTCCTCGGGTTTGCCTTCATGAAAATCCCCTATAGTGACCGGACAACTTTGAGATGGAGGACCGCGTGGACCACGTAGGTTCCGTACGCCTAGCGGGGGGTTCCGATGGCACCGAGAACGCGCCCCACAATGGCAACTATCGGCTCTCGCACCTGCGCGCGCTCGAAGCTCAGGCAGTGCACATCTTCCGAGAGGTGGCAGCGGAGTTAGAGCGCCCGGTTCTTCTCTTCTCCGGCGGCAAGGACTCCATCGTCATGTTCCATCTGGCGAAGAAGTCGTTCTGGCCTGGCCCCATCCCTTTCCCTGTCCTGCACGTTGACACCGGGCGCAATTTCGCGGAGGTCCTCGAATTCAGGGATCGCCACGTGGCCCAGCTGGGAGTGAAGTTTACGGTGGCCAGCGTGCAAGATGACATCGATGCCGGTCGCACTATTGAGCATGGTGGCCCCAGATCCACTCGAAATCGACTTCAGACACCGACCCTGCTACGCGCTATTCGTGAAGGCGCATTCGATGCCGTATTCGGGGGTGCTCGCCGGGACGAAGAGAAGGCCAGGGCCAAGGAGCGCATATTCAGCTTTCGGGACCGGTTCGGCCAGTGGGATCCCAAAAACCAGCGCCCGGAGCTCTGGAACCTCTATAACGGCCGCCACGATAAGGGCGAACACATCCGCATCTTTCCTCTCTCGAATTGGACCGAGCTCGACGTGTGGCAGTACATCGCCGATGAAGGGATTGACGTGCCACCGATCTACCTGGCGCACCGACGGAAGGTCTTCGAGCGCGACGGCATGTTGATGGCGCTCACCGAGCACCTGTCGCCCGAAGACGGCGAAGAGGTCTTCGATGCCTTGGTGCGTTTCAGAACGGTAGGGGATGCCGACTGCACCGGCTGCGTGGAGTCAAATGCCGATTCGATCGATCTCGTCATCGCCGAGGTGGCGGCCACTCGCCTGACCGAGCGTGGAGCTACGAGGGCCGACGATCGGATTTCCGAAGCGGGCATGGAAGATCGCAAGCGGGAAGGGTACTTCTAAGTGGCCGAGCTCTTGCGACTCGTTACGGCGGGGTCGGTTGACGACGGAAAATCCACCCTGATCGGCCGCTTGCTGTACGACGCCAAGGGAATCTTTGAGGACCAGCTCGAATCGATCAGGCAAACCAGTGCCCAGCGCGGGAACCCCGAAGTGGATCTTGCTCTCCTCACCGACGGTCTCCGTGCTGAGCGCGAACAAGGCATCACGATCGACGTCGCCTACCGCTACTTCGCTACACCGCGGCGCCGGTTCATCATCGCCGACACTCCCGGGCACATCGAATACACCCGCAACATGGTTACCGGCGCGTCGAATGCCCATTTGGCTTTGATTCTCATCGACGCCTGCAAGGGGGTCATCGAACAGACCCGCCGGCACGCCTTCCTGTCTTCCATGCTCGGCATCCCCCACATGGTGGTATGCGTCAACAAGATGGACTTGGTCGAGTGGGACCAGCACGTCTTTGGGGGGATAAAGGCCGAGTTCATAGATTTTGCGGCCCGCCTCAACGTGCAGGACGTCACGTTCATCCCGATATCTGCATTGCGGGGCGACAATGTGGTGCAACGATCGGAAAACCTTTGGTGGTACGAAGGGTCTCCGCTCCTCACCCACCTCGAATCGGTCTACATCGGGAGCGATGAGAACCTGATCGATCCCCGCTTCCCGGTGCAGTACGTCATCCGGAGCCAGATGGGCGAAGAACCTGATTTCCGTGGCTATGCCGGGACGGTAGCAAGCGGCGTGCTGCGACCGGGCGACGAGGTGCTGGTCCTACCTTCGGGCATGGTGTCGCACATCGCTTCGATCGCCACCGCGGACGGCGCGCTAGCCGAAGCCTTTCCGCACATGGCGGTTGTCATCACTCTGACCGATGACATTGCGGTTTCTCGAGGTGATGTCCTGTGCCGGCCGAACAACCGACCGACCATTGTCTCTGAGCTCGAGGCCACGGTCTGTTGGATGGACGAACGATCGAGTCTGACCGTCGGCCGGACGTATCTCCTCAAGCACAACACCCGCACCGTGCGGGCAACCGTGCATTCTCTGCACTACCGCTTGGACATCAACGGTTTACATCGTGACAAAGAGGCTGAGGCCCTAGGGTTGAACGAGATCGGACGCGTCAACTTCACGTGCACGGAGCCGCTCTTCGTCGACGACTACATCACGAACCGGGGCACCGGGGGCTTCATCATTGTCGACCCAGTGAGCAATGGAACGGTGGGGGCCGGCGTGATACGCGTGATGGCCGTCGCCCACGCCAGCCCCAATGTCGCGCTCGAGGGCGGGAAGCTCGCACGGGAGCGTCGCTTCGCCGCCCTGGGGACCTCGGGGGCCACCGTCCTCTTCACCGGTCTTTCCGGATCGGGCAAATCCACCATCGCGGCCGGCGTCGAGGAGGCCTTCGTCACCACTGGACGGCCGGCCTTCATGCTCGACGGGGACAACCTGCGACACGGGATCTGCGGCGACTTGGGCTTTTCGGAGAAGGACCGCATGGAGAACGTACGTCGAGTGGGGGAGGTGGCAAAGATGTTCGCCGAGTCCGGCGCCCTGGCCCTGATCTCGATCATCAGCCCGCGTGCGGCCGACAGGCTCCTCATCCGTCGACTCCACGTCGAAGCGAGCCTTCCGTTTCTAGAGGTCTTCCTCGATACGCCGCTCGAAGAATGTGAGCGGCGCGACCCCAAGGGGCTCTACGTGCGAGCACGCGCCGGTCAGCTTCCTGGCTTCACCGGGATCGATTCCGAATACGAAGTGCCCGAAGACGCAGAACTGGTGTTGCGACCGTCGTCAGGCACCATACCCGAGCAGATCTCCCTGGTTCTCTCGTTAGTGGGGGACGAACTCAGCAAGCAGTAGCACCCAATCAGAGTGGTCACACCACTTTTCCAAGGGAGTGCCTTCAGTACGCACCAAACTCCCGGACCATTGCCCGGGGTGTATCCCAGACGATATTGACGTCCCACCACAGGGACCAACTGGCCACGTACAGGTAGTCGAGCCGACCGAGATCGTCCATGCTGAGGTCGTTTCGTCCTGAGACCTGCCACAGTCCGGTAATGCCCGGTCGGAGGTCGAACCGCCGGGCTTGCCACCCCGTAAAAGTTTCGGTGGAGGTCGATATCTAAATCGCGTTCCCCTGATACCTCATCACCGACCGGGCCGGACGGTGGCCAACCACGCAGATTGGCAGTTGCCTGCGCAAGAGATCGCCGAGGAGTTCCGCTGTGATTGACACGTTGAACGACGCGCTCTTTCGTTGCGGCGAGGCATTGATTGAAGATGAAGACCGCCGCATCGGACTGATCGAGGTTTTGACCCTCAATAAAGGTGGAGTTCGTGCTCATAGACGAGTCCAGCCTGCCGCGCTTCTCCCCGATCACCGCGGCGGAGGTAAGTGGCCGACGCATTGGGTGGACCACTGCTGAGCAGCTAACTTTGCTTCACTCTGGAATCGCCAACGGGCGCGGATTCGACACCTGACCTCGAGTTGAACGCATGTAATCACTACAAAATCACAAGCGCAGCCCTGCCATGTGACAACAGTTTCATTTGGTGCCAGTATTTCAACCGCAAGGGCTGATTGGAATTAACCATGTCAGCCTCCATCCTTGCCACGAGATGCAGCGGTCGTCGTCCAACGGCGAGGGCTCTTCGCGATTCAATCGTTCCGAACGGTTCTTCGTTCGCGCAGTTGCCCGCCGTCCTTCGGCCATCATTTACCAACACTGATGCGTCGATTCGTCACGCTTCGGTCCTCCGGCGATCTGCCGGTGAAATGCGTGGGAGTGGCGATGCGCCCAACCACCAGACAGTTCTGATTCAAAAGGTGTTGCGGTTCTGTCAGCTGGGGCGAAGCAGTTCGCCCCTCCTGGCCCGCATCAGCGGTGACTTCCTTCATGGGAACTCGCTGGCAGTAAAGGGTGACGCATTGATCCACGGGCCCAGTTTGGTCGCCCGGCCCGTGGGGAGCGAATGGCGAAACCACCGCCCGCATCAATTAAGCATCGAAACCAACTAAATAGGGAGACCAGCATATGAAAATACTGAAAATGAAGGCTACGCACTTGGCAACATCTCGGCAGGAAGTTGGCAGTTGTCGCCATTAGTGGCGGCACAGCGCTAGGACTGTTCGGTGGTGCTGCTGTTCACACCCAGTTCTCGGCGAGCACGTTGTTACACGCCGACGCGTCAGGGGCCCTCGTGGCTCTTACCGTGAACGGCGGCACTGACACGCACGGAAACCTGACTTGCACGAATCTGCTTCCCGGCGGTGCAGTCTGTAGTTCGGGCCAGATCAGTCTGAACAACACTGGTACCGTGCCCGAGGACTTCACCGTCACCCTGGGACAGATCACCGTCAACAATGGTGGGGTAAATGGTGACGTTTTGTCGAACCTCGACCAAGCGCAAATATGGATGGGCTTCGGTGCGGGTGCGGTGCTCGGCACTGGGTCGCATGGCGAGGGTCCAGTTCCGCTTACAAATTACTTCACCAACGGCACAGGCGCTCCAATCGGCCTGGGCACATACTCGATTGGTAGTAATGAGGCGGCCAACTCAGAGAACCACGGAAGTATGACGTTGAGCCTTGAGCCCGGCTCCGCGCTCGTATCCCCCGATGACGCTAATGCGTGGAATGGGGCCAGTATCACCGTCCCCTACACGATCACAGCGACCGCGGGCGTCTAGCCTCAACGGTTTCACCGAAGTGGCGGGGTGGGCGACCACCCCGCCACTGCACTTGCTCTAGGAGGTCTCGTGGCACCAAGACATGCCCGTACGAAGCGTCGGCACCGTCTTATCCGCCGAGTGCTTACTGGGCTCCTGACGCTGGTGGTCTGCGCCGGCGTCTTCGTGTTCTTGGCGGCCAATTACGCCTACATCACCACTCCGTCCATGTACCCGACGATCCCGCCGGGGTCGATGGTCTTCATCGAGGTACAGCACACTTACCACGTCGGAGAGGTGATCGAGTTCAAGGGCAACGGCCTCTTATGGGTCCACCGGCTCGTAAAGATCGAGCCCAACGGGGACCTCGTCACAAAGGGCGACAACCCGATAAGCACGTCAGACGTCTTTGTGCCACCAACAACGATGAAGGACGTCGTGGGCTCGGTTGTCGTGAGCGTCCCCTACCTTGGATTCCCGGAGCTCATCGCGCATGACCCGAGCTACGGGCTCTCGTGGCTTCGCGCCGAACTGGGGTTCAAAGGCAAGCTCCTAGTCCTGGCGCTGGTGACCGTCATCGGTGCACTAATCGTCATTCGGAAGCGCCGCCCAGCTCACACCGACTCAGAAGATCGTCCCGCCGACACCACTTCTTCGGTGCCGAATAAGTGACAGCTGATGATCGTCTGCGCTCCCGGGCACGTGACAGTTCCGCGTACGATTCAAACCGAGCCATAAGTCATCGGCACCGTTCGCGCGATCATTCTGGTCAGATGCTGGATTTTGGACACCAGCAGATTATTCACGTCGCCTTCGCGTGCCTTGTCACGCCGCGATCCGCCGCAGGAGCAATGTCTCCCTTTCATGATGACCTCCTCTCGCCCCAGATGAAGAGTCTGAAAAACTCTGACCAAATCAAATTGAGCGGTGTTCGAGAATGACATCACTGCCAGCGCCACCGTTCAGTGATGAAAGTCTCAACGTTTGAGCCGTGACCTGTGATGGACCGATACCACCGAGATTTGAGACTTGCACTAGATCTACGACACCAATCCAGGAAGACCCGAGCCCCGTTCCGTGCCGAGCGTCTTCATGAGTTGGCACGCAGGGGTCAGTTTGGTGAGCGTCGACGACCCAGCACAACAATCGGCGAAAATTGATTGTCGTGCGAATCGTGAGTCCTACTTCGTTGGATGAGGGTTTATCGGAAGCGAGAGACTTGAAAACCCATCTCTACGGTTCAACTCGCTAATCACAACGATTTGACAACGCGCAGGCGTTATTGTAGAAATTATTCCTGCAGGGGCAGAACTGGGGACCGGAAGTGTCAACCAACGAAGGTTCGCCGAATCTCGGTGAACGAGCCTCTTCCTCGAGTGATGTCGCACCCGATTTGGCGTTCACCCTGCGTGACCTGTACGAGCGCGCCAGTATCTCGGGCAACTCCTTGGCCGTCGAACTTGGGCGCTACCTCACTATCGACGACACCACTGTTTCGTCAGCTTCCGAAGGCGACTCCCGATCCAACACCTCAGATGACGATCACAGTGTCCACGAACAGGCGCTCGCCGCAATCCTCGAAGTAGTCACCTCGAATTCCAATGCGGCATTCGAATACGTCCGCATGCCGGAACCACCGGGTGGAGTTCGAGAGTGGTGGGCACGAATGCTTAGTGGATCCACAATCGATTCGCAGTCGTCAGCACGAACCAAGAGTTCAACGTGAATGTGACGGCTCACTAGAGCGCAAGGGCACGGGATCGTGGGGTATCTCCGAATCAGGTACTCCACGATCCGATACGGCCCGCTGGTCGAGCAGAAGAGAGCAATTTCTCAGAGTTGAAGTCATCTGCTCGACCAGTCCCGTAAAACGAATGTGAGGGTTATCCCTATGACATGAATTCGGCAGTGGCTTGGTACCATGCTTGCACGAGTGGATTGGTGTCCATGATCGGTGCCACGCCTTGCTACGTGGCAGCGACGGGCGATGAATGTTCGATCCACCGAAGAGAGTGGGAGACAACGTGATATCGACGCGAACGATTCGAGTGGTTGCCGTGGCCGCATTGCTCAGTACCGGGATCTTGACCAGTGGCCTGATCAACGTCGGTGGTGCGAGCGCCGCCGCGGCCAAGCCAAAGTTGGTGGTCACTCCCTCGACCGGACTGACCAATCACAAGACCGTGACCGTATCGGGAACCGGCTTCAAGCCGAAGGACAACGTGTACATCACTGAGTGTCAAGCGACAGCCAAGGGTGAGGCGGGCTGTGACATCTTCACCGCGTTGCCGGCCAAGATCAGTTCGAAGGGCGTACTGGCGAAGACGAAGTTCAAGGTGATCACCGGCAAGATCGGCAATGGAAAATGCGGTACCACGGCGGCGAACCTGAGGAAGTGCGCGGTGAGCGTGGGTAACGTTACCGGCGGCGACAGCGCGGTGTTCAAGATCGTCTTCGCCGCGCCAATGAAGTAGCCGCTCGCACCTCGACGCTTCAATGGTGATACTTCGGCCTCGTCGTTTGTGAGGCCGCGTTCTAGGAGAACGATGTTGCGCGCCGGGACCATACATTGGTCCGGGCGTTTGATTTGACAGCATTTAGCAGGACTGGCTGTACGCGAATGCAGCGCGCAGGAATCACCTAGGGAGGAAAGGGGAGCATGGCAGAGGAAACCGGCCCCCCTTCGTCGCTCGAGCGCGAGCCAATTCAGGTGCGCGAAGTCATCGTGCGCGGCATTCGCGCCCACTTCAGTTTCGCCGCGTTGCTCGCCATACTTTTCTTGACGTTCCTCGACAACACGGTTGCGAGTGCGGTTCTCACGAGCGTCCAATCGGAGCTCCACGCCAACGTGTCCCAGTTGCAGTGGGTCGTGGGCGGATACGCCCTGGCCTTCGCGAGCCTCATGTTGATGTTCGGGGCCCTCGGTGACAACTTCGGCCGCAAACGTTTGATGTTGATTGGCGTCGCGATCTTCTGCGGCGGATCGATCGTGTGCGCGATCTCGGCCAATCCGAGTGAGCTCGTGATCGGACGCATCATCATGGGCATCGGCGCGGCCGCATCGGAGCCCGCGACGTTGTCAATGATTCGACACGTCTATCCCGAGCACAAGGCTCGCGCGCGCGCCCTGGGCGCGTGGGCCGCGGTGTCGGGTCTCGCACTCGCCATGGGACCGGTCATCGGCGGGATCCTCGTCGGCATCTGGTCGTGGCGCGCTGTCTTCTGGTTCAACCTCGTCTTCGGTGCCTTGGCGTTCATCGTCGCGGCGATTGCGTTGCCCGAGAGCGTGAACTCGATCCGCCGGAGCGTCGACTTCGCGGGCTTCTTCTTCGCAGCGGTCATTCTCGGCACCGCGACGTTCGCGTGCATCCAGGGCGAGTTGACCGGTTACGAGAGCGGCTGGGTCATTACCTTATTCATCATCAGTTTCTTGACGGTCCCGATCTTCTACCTCGCCGAGAAGGGCGCGAAGAGTCCGATGCTCGAACTGGGATTCTTCCGACGCAAGTCCTTCACCGGGTCCGCGTTCATCGCCTTCGCCAGTTACTTCTCGATCTTCTCGATCTTCTTCTTCGTCGCGCTGTACTTGGAAGTCGTGGCGTCCGTCAGTGCCTACGGGTTGGCACTCGACTTCTTGCCCCTCCTCGGCGGCATCGTGGTGGCGTCGCTCTTCACCGGCCGCTGGGTCGGACGAATTGGCTCGCGGATCCCCATGACCGTGGGCTGTCTCTTGGCTGGTCTGGGCGTGATCTTGACCTACGCCGCGATTGGGCCCGGTGTCGACGTATCGACCCTCGGCTGGACGATGGGTATCGCCGGTATCGGCTTCGGCATCGTCATCGTTCCGGTGAACGCGACCGCGCTCTCGAGTCTGCCCGCCGCGAACTCGGGCATGGCCTCTTCGGCGGTCAACACCAGTCGCGAACTCGGCGCCGTCGCCGGCGTCGCGATCCTCGGATCGATCGTGAACGGGCAACTCACCGTGAACCTGACCGCGCGTTTGGTTCAACTGGGCATCCCGCCGTCCTTTCGCGATCTCGTCATCACGGCCGTGACGACGGGCCAGACCCAAGCTGAAGAAGCGGGACTCAGTCCAGCACTTCGAAAGCAGTTCGCGAAAACCATCAACAAGGTGGTCAATGCCGCCTACGGGGCCCTCACCCACGGACTCGATATCGCGCTCATCGCGTCGGCGTCGTTGCTGCTCGTCTCGGGCGCCGTCGCCTACTGGACCGGCACGTCCGAGAAGCTCGAGTTGGTCGACGCCGTCGAAGACGTGCCGCAACTCGTTGTCAGCTAATCGAAGGCTCGTCGACGTTGACGGAACGTCGCCGCGGCTCCAGCAGTTCGATCGCCACCATCACCGAGAAACAGACGAAGAAGTTCGGTTCGACGAACGTCCCGAAGCGGTCCGTCAGGTACGCGACGGCCAGTAATGGATAGCCGATCAACATCGCGACGCCGACCACCTTGATCGAGCGCGATACCCAACCGGACTCGTCCCTCGTGCGCTTCCACGCGAAAAAGACCGCGGTCGTCATGGCGGCGAACTCGATGATGCCCGAGAAGACGTGGAGGTAGTGGTGTAGCGGGAGTCGCAGATGCCACTCGGCGCTGCGACAGGCCGCGCTCAGTCCTTCGGGACAGGCGTAGGCGTAGTGTCCGCCGACCGCGCCCGCGACCGCGAACAGCAGGAGCCATTGCCACTCCTGGCGCTTGCCCTGCGGGCCCCAGGGACCACGCACCAAGAAGGCGACGAACATGACGATGCCCGCGGCGAGGTCGAAGTGCGAGAAGAGCGTGGCGTCGTGGCGACCGGTCGCCTCCAGGTCACTGAAGAACGCGTTGGTGTTCGTGAGCAGGTTGGTCGCTATGACCACCCACACCCACCAGTTGTAGAGGACGATGCCGACGAGACCGAGGAACTGGGCTACGAAGGTGCGAAGGCTGTAGTCCGCGCCGCGTCGAACGACACGAGGTGGTGACGAAGGTCGCGAGAGCGAAGGCGTGGTGCCTCGGTCTTCACGACTCCCACTCATTGGCCCCCCGAAGGATCCTTAGACGACCGTCAGCGTGATCGGTACCGCGGCGAGCGCCTTGGAGACTGGGCAGTTGGCCTTGGCGTCCTCGGCCGCGGCCTGGAAACCGGCGGCGTCGAGGTTCTCGGCTTCGCCCGAGAGCGTGATGCGGATCTCGGTGATGCCGACCCCGGGCTGGAAGTCGACCTCGACCGACGTGTTGAGCGAGATCGCGGGATTGCCCGACTTCGCGAGGCCGTTGGAGAGCGCCATCGAGAAGCATGACGCGTGGGCCGCGGCGATGAGCTCTTCGGGACTCGTGCGCCCATCGGCCGACTCGGCCCTCGACGCCCACGTGATGGGATACGTGCCGATGCCACTCGAGGTCAGTTCGACCGTGCCCTGACCTTCAAGAAGGGTGCCCTCCCAGTGGGCTCGTGCGTTGCGGGTTGTCGCCATTGGTCGTCCTTCATTCGTGACACCGGGTCCCTCCGCGGTGATCGAACTTCACACTACCCACGGGGTTGTCAGAGTCGGTCACTAGCGTGACGCTCACGTGGGAAAATCCGCGTCGGGGAGGGGAGCGGTGACGACTCGCGTCTATTTCGAAGAGGGCCGGAGTTCGGTCTTCGCCGCGGCGATCGACTGGCCCGGTTGGTGTCGGCGCGCGAAGACCACGGACCTGGCGCTCGAAGCACTGCTGGACTATCAGGACCGATACGCCGCGGTTCTCTCGATGCCGTTCAAACCAGGGGGACTCGAGGTCGTGGGAACGCTCCGCGGCAACACGACCACTGACTTCGGCGCGCCGGGAGTGGACACGCCGTGGGACGCCGAGGCCATATCCGCGCGCGACCTCGCGCGCCAGGTCGCGGTGTTGGTCGACTGCTGGGCGTACTTCGACGGCGTCGTCGAACACGCCCCGGCGATGTTGACCAAAGGTCCGCGCGGCGGTGGACGAGATCGCGACGAGATCGTGCCCCACGTCCGAGAGGCCGAGCGTCACTACTGCTCGAAACTCGGCACTCGGGTGCTTCCGCGAACACCCTGGGTCGAACAGCGCGCGGTGATTACCGAGGTACTGCTCGCGCGTTCACCAGCTGGCGTGTGGCCGTTGCGGTACTCACTTCGCCGTCTCGCCTGGCACGTCCTCGATCACGCGTGGGAGATCGAGGACAAGAGCGCGTAGGGGCGAGACATTGGCCGGGCAAGCGTCCAACTAGAGTCGCTCCGTGAGGCTACGTTCGAGTTTGGGCATTCTGGCCCTCGCTCCTGTGTTGATGCTTTGGGGGGTAGCCCCGGCGAGTGCGAGCTCCACAGGAATAAATCCGTCGGCCAACATTGTCCCGAACCCCGTTATGGAAGACGGGTTCTGTAATCCGACGAATGGCGTAATCCCCTGCACAGATCCTTGCGTAGCCACGAACCCCGCATCGGCCCTGACGTACAACAACGAACTCGTCTGCGCGCAGTACACGATGGAAGAGATCAACAACGCCCGAGCTCAACTTGGCGAGAGTGCCTTGACGTTGCCGTCAAATTGGCTCGATCTCACTCCGCAGGAGCAGGTCTTTGTCATCCTCAACATGGAACGCGTCAGTTACGGCGAAAGTCCAATTTTGGGTATGAACGCCGCGCTCTCGACGGTGGCGCAAACCGGAGCCCAAAACAATGCTGATCCGATTGCGGCTTCGGGTTTCGCGACACAAAACGGTCCGGGTGGTGGTGACTGGGGTTCGGTCTGGGCACAAGGGTCCAACGCGCTCATCGCTGACTACCTCTGGATGTACGATGACACCTGGGGTGGCAGCGCAGCGACCACGTCCAACATTGATTGCACTTCGGCCACTGCCGTGGGTTGCTGGGGACACCGCGACATAATCTTGGGTTATGGCGGAGGGCTACGAGGTGGGGTAGGCACGACGTGCGTCACGTGCGAGGCAGGTGTCGGCTACGCCGCCACTGATACCGGACTGTCATGGACTGAGCTCATTGAGGTCCCCGAAGGCTCGCCACCAGCGATGACCTTTACCTGGGCCGATGAGTTGCCCTACTTCTCCGGCGAATATTCGAATTACTCGATCGCGTCACCGACCGGACTCACGCTTACGGTCCTCAATTTTAAACGTTTCCCCGGACGAGGTGACGAAGTGTCGCTTTTTGTGAACTGGACGCTGACCACGGGTGCAGCGACCACGGCAACTTTCGCAATCTACAAGGGCAGCGGTTGCAAGAACCGCGTCCGCTCCATCAGCGACCACTACGTTCTCAGCGAAGGCGGTGGCGATGAGGGCCTCTTCAGTACCGGGGGCTCCAGGTTCTTCCTCCCGACTGTTAACTACAGCGCCCGAGTAAGTGTTACGACCCCACGCGGGAAATTGTTGGGCAGGTGCATCGTCTTGGGTCGAGGACCCGACTCCCCTACAAATACAGGTGTGGTGATCACACACTAAATAGGGAGTATCCCTTTGAGTACCGATCTTTTGGTAGGAAACTGCCCTTACTAATCACCCCTCTACGCGAAGTGGAGGGGTGATTAGGAGAGTTTTCGCCAGCTTCGACGGCAGTTCACATCGTGAGGCGCCGGGTATTCCCGTTTTTCTCGGCGAAGGACCGCGGAGTCGCACAGAAACTCTCAACAAATCCAATTCCCCAGCGAGGTTCGCGTGCATCGACTTCGAAATCTGGTTAGGTTGCTGCCCTTGTCACTTCCAGTTGGAATCAGCAGATCCATTTCGCAGTCACCATCTCATCTCGCCCCAAGAGTAGGTAGGGCCGAGGCACCAAGGACCTGGATTACGCACGCGGACCGTTGACGCGTGGGATAAATGTCGTCTTTCGAGGAGGAATCAATCTCACTTCACGTTCGCGACCATGGACGCGAAGACTGCGATTTTCAACTAACTGACTGATGGTCCTTCAAGAGGCTCATCCGGCGCGTGAACTCGTTCTCGTCGATCTCGCCCTTGGCGAATCGCATCTTCAAGACGTCTGAGGCCGCACTGTCGGACGACGTCGGCGTAGCCGGACCGCCGTGCGTGTGGTGGTGGTGCGACTGCAGGTGGTCGAAGTGCCGTATGACGAAGTAGGCGACCGCGCCGATGAAGAGAAGGAACAAGAACATGATGACCAACCTCGCTATGCCGAAGCCCTCGTTGGGACCGCCGAAGTACATTCCGCCAATCTGGCGTCCGGGACCGAATGGTCCCATGGGACCGAAGTGGACTGACCTTGAAATTTGCACGCGAATCCTCTTTCGACCTTGACCAGAACCTACTGGCGCGCGCCACCGCGCTCGGCGACAGGAATGTCAAAAACCTGAGAATTTATGGGTTTCTTAAGGGTTAGACCGTGACGTCCTCGGTCGCTTCCACCGCGACGTGAGGAGTGATCCGGTCCAACCACTTAGGGAAGTACCAGTTCGCGTCGCCGAAGAAGTGCATCAAGGCCGGCACGAGCACCGTGCGAAGGATGAAGGCGTCCATGAACACCGCGCCACCGAGGCCGATACCGAATTCAGCGATGATCCGCTGGCCCCCGAAGGCGAAGGAGAAGAAGACGCAGATCATGATCAGGGCCGCGGCGGAGATGACGCGCCCGGTGTTGGCCTGACCACGGTTGATGGCCTCTTGGTTGCTGCCGGTATTGAGCCACTCCTCGTGCATACGCGAGACCAAAAAGACCTGATAGTCCATCGAGAGCCCGAAGAGGATGGCGATCATGATCGTCGGCAGGAACGATTCGACCGGCCCCGTGCCGGAGTTGATCAACGAACTACCCCAGCCCCATTGGAAGACCGCGACGACGAGACCGAAGGACGCCCCGGCCGCGAAGATGTTCATCGCCGCGGCCGTGAGTGGTATGACGATGCTGCGGAACGCGACCATCAACAACAGACACCCGAGCAGGACGATCACCCCGACGAACAACGGGATCTTGGAGGTGAAGACCTGGGCGAAGTCGACGAAGATCGCCGTGAGGCCGCCGACGTAGATACCGGTGTGGGTCGTGTCCACGGCCGGTATGTAGTCGTTTCGAATCGTGCTGATCAGATTCTCGGTGACCCGGGAATCGGGACTCGTGCTGGGTACGACGTTGACGACGGCGACTTTGCCGTTCTTGGAGATCTGCAACGGGGCCACTTCGTAAACGTCGGGCTTTCCCTGGAGCTTCTGATCGAGCGCCTCCATGGTCGCGAGGTCCTTGGGGTTGTGGATGGCACCGACGACTTGCAGCGGACCGTTCACGCCCGGGCCGAATCCTTGAGCGAGCAGGTCGTAGGCCTGACGAGTCGTCGAGCTCGCGGGGTCGGTGCCCGCGTCAGAACTTCCGAGGTGCAACGAGAAGAAGGGAATGCAGATGAGGACGATCGCGATCAGCGCCACGAGCGAGAGTTTTCGCGGGTGCGTTGACACCGTGTTGGCCCAGCGCTGCCAGCGAGAGTTCGTGACTATCGGCTCGGGACCGTGGGCCGCCAGCGAACGGCGCTCTCGACGGCTCAAGACGTGGTTGCCCTGGAAGCCCAGGAGGGCCGGCAACAAGGTCAACGAGGCGAGCATCGTGATCAATACCGTCAACGACGCGGCGATCGCGACGCCGTTCAGGAACGAGAGCTGCAAGACGAGCATCCCCAGGAGCGCGATGCACACCGTCGAACCGGCGAAGAGCACGGCGCGTCCCGAGGTGTTGATCGCCGTGACGATCGCGTCTTCGCAACTCAGGCCGCGTTTCAAGCCCTGTCGACATCGCGTCACGATGAAGAGGGCGTAGTCGATGCCGACGCCCAGTCCGATGAGCGAACCCAAAATGGGCGCGAAGGTGGCGATGGAGAGTCCGTGGCTGAGCAGCGTCGTCGACGCCGTGGCGATGCCGACGGCAAAGAGCGCGACGCCTAACGGGAGGAGCATCGCGAAGAATGAACCAAAGGCGAGGACCAACACGATGGCGGTCAGGATCAATCCGAAGATGAGGTCGGGACTGCCCTTTTGCGATCCGAGTTGCTCGAAGGCGTTGCCGGCGAATTGAACGTTGAGCGATGAAGAGCGCGCGGTGATGCCGGCGTTCTCGACCGGTTGAATCTGAGCCGACTTGAGCTTGTAGCCCTGCTTGGAGAAGTAGACGACCGCGAAGGCGATCTTTCCGTTCTTGCTGTTTTGGAAGGAACCCCCGACGAAGGGCGAGATGACGCTGGCGACCGAAGGCAACTTCTCGACCCGCTTGACCATCGCGTCGATCTCTTTCTTGTGACTCGCGATCGTGCCGGTTCGCGCCTGCAGGACGATCTCGTCGACGTCGCCGGATTTGCTCTTGAAATTGTTCTGCAACAGTGACAGCGCGTGGGTCGAGTTCGTGCCCGGCAGGGTGAACGTATTGGCGTAGGCGTTGCCGAAGGTCTGTGAGAAGGCGTTCATACCCAGGAACAGAATGACCCAGAGGGCGAGAATCAACCATCGGCGACGATAGGCATAACGGGCGAGGGATTTCATGAACGAAAGTTCTCCTGATTGGGCGAGAGGGGGACCGAATAAAATCGTGACGCTGAGTTATTGGCAACACAACATTAGGGGAGAAAGAGAATGTCGCCAGACGGTACTCGGCCGGCGCGTTTCGAGGGGCACGAGTACCCCCAGAACCTGCCCGAACCGGATGACATTCAAGTCGGTGCGCTCGCGCCGTGGAGCACGTTGTCAGTCAGTGAACGATCCGGACTCACGTTGGAACTCGTTGAATCGAGACTGAAAGCCGCGCTGCGACACTTTGACAACTCGGTGATCCCAGGCGATCCCAGCGCCATGACGGTGACCGATATAGATGGTCAACCGATTACCCGACGTTCCGCCGTGCTGGTGGCGCTCTTTGAAGAGGGCGGCGAGACACACCTGGTTTTGACGCGACGTTCGTTCTCGATGCGCGAGCACCGCGGTGAGATCGCGCTCCCGGGCGGGCGCAGTGACGCTGGCGAAACGCCTACCGATACGGCACTTCGAGAGGCGCGCGAAGAAGTGGGCATCGACGAGAACGCGGTGCGCGCGGTCGGATGGCTGAGTCCCATCGTGACGTTCGCCCTCGGATCGGCCATCTGGCCCGTCATCGGATTCTTGGCGGAACGTCCCGTCATGGTCACTGATCCCGGCGAAGTCGACCGAGCGTTCACGGTGCCGCTCTGGGATCTCCTCTCAGAGGGCACGTTCCTCGAAGAGCGGTGGCGACGTGAACTGGCTCGACCCGGTGCTGACGTCGACGGCTACTTTCCGATTTACTTCTACCGAGTCCCCGGCGATCTCATTTGGGGCGCGACCGCGCGCGTCGTGACCGAGTTGCTCTGCGTCGTCACCGGTGTCGATTGGCCCGAGGCGAAGCGGGCTTGGCCGTAAGTCCGTCCAGTAGAATGGGCGCAGCGCACTCCCCTTTTTGGGTTGCTGTTTCTTTGACGGAGGTCACCATGGCAGAAGTAGAGATCGGCATCTATAAATCGGCGAGACAGGCCTACGGCTTCGACGACATCGCGATCGTGCCCTCGCGACGAACCCGTGACCCCGAGGACGTCGACATCTCCTGGCAGATCGACGCCTACAAGTTCGAGTTGCCGGTACTCGGTTCGGCGATGGACGGTGCGATGTCACCCGACACCGCCATCGAGCTGGGTCGCCTCGGGGGACTGGGGGTCTTGAACCTCGAAGGTCTCTGGACTCGCTACGAGGACCCGATGCCGCTCTTCGAAGAGATCCGCGAACTCGACGACGACAAGGCGACCGCGCGCATGCAACAGATGTACCTCGAGCCCATCAAGATCGAACTCGTCGCCCAGCGCATCACCGAGATGAAAGCGGCCGGCATCACCACCTCGGCCTCGGTGACGCCCGCGCGCACCGATTGGATGGCCAAGACCATCCTCGACGCCGGTCTCGACATCCTCGTCATCCAAGGAACCGTCGTCTCGGCCGAGCACGTCTCCAAGACCGTCGAGCCGCTCAACTTGAAGAAGTTCATCCGCGAGTTCGAACTGCCGGTCGTCGTCGGCGGCTGCGCGAGCTACCAGGCCGCGCTGCACCTCATGCGCACTGGCGCCGCGGGCGTCCTCGTGGGCGTGGGACCGGGCAACGCCTGCACGTCGCGTGCGGTCCTCGGTATCGGTGTTCCCCAGGCGACCGCGATCGCCGACGTCGCCGGCGCGCGCATGCGCCACTTGGACGAGACCGGCGTGTACGTGCACGTCATCGCCGACGGCGGCATGAGCAAGGGCGGCGACATCGCCAAGGCCATCGCCTGCGGCGCCGACGCCGTGATGATCGGCTCTCCGTTGACGAGTGCCGTCGAGGCCCCGGCCCGGGGTTTCCACTGGGGCATGGCGACCTTCCACCCGACGCTGCCGCGCGGCACGCGGGTGCGCACGCAGGTCCGTGGCACCTTGAAAGAGGTCCTGCTCGGACCGGCCCACGAGAACGACGGACGACTGAATCTCTTCGGTGCGCTGCGCACCTCGATGGCCACGTGTGGCTACGAGACTCTGAAGGAGTTCCAGAAGGCGGAGATCATGCTCGCGCCGTCACTCCAGACTGAAGGAAAGCAGTTGCAGCGCTCCCAGGGCGTCGGCATGGGACATTGACCCAGAACGTCCTCGTCGTCGACTTCGGCGCTCAGTACGCGCAGTTGATAGCCCGGCGTGTGCGCGAAGCGCACGTCTATTCCGAAATAGTCCAGAGCACGATCAGCGCCGATGAAGTGCGCGCCAAGGCACCGGCCGCGATCATCCTCTCCGGTGGACCGAAGTCGGTCTACGAGGTTCCGGCGCCGTCACTCGATCCGGCGATCTACGATCTCGGCATCCCCGTGCTGGGAATCTGCTACGGCGCACAGTTGATGGCCCAGCAGTTAGGCGGCGACGTCGCCAACACCGGCATCGGTGAATACGGTCGCACGACGATGACCCGCCACGGCACCTCGGTCTTGATGGAGGAGTGGCCGGCGAGCGTGACGTGCTGGATGAGCCACGGCGACGCGATCGCCAGAGCCCCCGAAGGATTCGTCGTGACCGGTTCCTCGCCGGAAGGTCCGGTGGCGGTGATGGAGAACGTCGAGCGACGACTCCACGCGGTGCAGTTCCATCCCGAGGTCGCCCACACCGAGCACGGACAGGACCTGCTCTCGAACTTCTTGCACCACGTCGCTGAGATCCCGCCGACCTGGACGAACACCTCGATCATCGAGGACCAGGTCGCGGCGATCCGCGCGCAGGTCGGCACCGAGAAGGTGCTCTGCGCGCTCTCGGGCGGCGTCGACTCGGCGGTTGCCGCAGCGCTCGTCACCAAGGCCGTCGGGAATCAATTGACCTGCGTCTTCGTCGACACCGGTCTCATGCGCAAGGACGAGGGCGAGCAGATCGAAGAGACGTTCACCCGTCAATTCGGGGTCGAACTGATCCACGTGAAGGCGCAGGACCGTTTTTTTGACGCGCTCGCCGGGGTGACCGACCCCGAGCAGAAGCGCAAGATCATCGGCGAGTTGTTCATCCGCGAATTCGAAACCGTGGCGCGTGAACTCGGTAAGGGCGACGACGGTCCGAGGTTCCTCGTGCAGGGGACGTTGTACCCGGACGTCATCGAGTCGGGCTCGGGCCACGCCGCCAACATCAAGAGCCACCACAACGTCGGTGGCCTGCCCGAGGACCTCTCCTTCGACCTCGTGGAGCCGCTACGGAACCTCTTCAAGGACGAGGTTCGTCACGTCGGCGAAGAGCTCGGACTACCGGCCGAGATCGTCTGGCGCCAACCGTTCCCCGGTCCGGGACTGGGCGTGCGCATCGTGGGCGAGGTGACGAGAGAGCGCGCCGAGATACTGCGCAACGCCGACCACGTCGTCGTCGACGAGATCAAGAAGGCGGGGCTGTACCGCGAACTCTGGCAGAGCTTCGCGGTGTTACCGGCCGTGCGTACGGTGGGGGTCATGGGCGACGGACGAACCTACGCGTACCCGATCATCATCCGGGCCGTCACCAGTGACGACGCCATGACCGCCGACTGGGCGCGCCTTCCCTACGACGTCATCGAGAAGATCGCGAACCGACTGATCCGAGAAGTCGACGGCGTCAACCGCGTCGCGTTGGACGTGACGAGCAAGCCACCGGGCACCATTGAGTGGGAGTGAGTCGTAACTCGTTCTCCGAGGAGTCGCTCTGGGGAACTGACGGCGGGAACGTCGAAGAGCGATTGGATCCCGATTCACTACTCGAGGGACTGACCGCACCCCAACGCGAGGCCGTCGTCCAACGCGGGGGACCGCTGCTCGTGATCGCCGGGGCGGGATCGGGCAAGACGAGAGTGCTCACGCGACGTATCGCGCACATCTTGGCCAAGGGTGACGCCCGGCCGTGGGAGATCATGGCCATCACCTTCACCAATAAGGCCGCTGACGAGATGCGTCGTCGCGTCGTCGACCTCGTCGGCGCCGACGCCCGTGACATGTGGGTCTCGACGTTCCACTCGGCGTGTCTGCGGATGTTACGCTCACACGCCGACGTGCTCGGCTATCAGCGCGGCTTCACGATCTACGACGCCGGCGACGCGGAGAGCGCGGTCGAGCGCATCATGAAGGAGCTGAATCTCGAC
>Ga0208357_1001143_pt1 | contig 19833 bp, 20 predicted proteins | sample NGESurdeep092012_6_FD_184487 | JGI IMG/M metagenome (GOLD analysis project Ga0208357, IMG submission 184487) | Arctic peat soil microbial communities from Barrow, Alaska - NGEE Surface sample F52-2 deep-092012 (SPAdes) | ecosystem: Environmental > Terrestrial > Soil > Wetlands > Peat ... | reverse complement strand
ATAATTTTCCATGAACGGCAGGTTCCACCAGCGGCAATGCAATCGCGCCGAGCCGTCGTCGAGGATGATTTCAAAAACGGATTTATTGCCGCCGCGAAAGCGTTTGAGTCCGAGCGCGACGATTTTTCCGCGCGCCGTGAATGGTTCGTCCTTGGTTAGTTCGGAAATTTTTCGGAAATGCCGGCGGTCTTCGTAACGCTTGGGCCGGTGCAGCAGCAAATCTTCAACCGTGAAAATTTCCAGCCGCGCGAGTTGCGCCGCGCGTTCCGCGCCGACGCCCCAAAGCGAGGTGACGGGATTTTTCAGCGGAGAAATTTTATTTTCCGGCGACGACATTGGCCGAACGATACAAACCGTTCAACGCCGCTTCAACGGCAAATGAATCGTAGGAGCCGAGGTGACGAGGCTCATTTCAAAAAGTTAGAGACTCCTTACGTCGTCTCCTACAAATTTCCGCGCGCAGGACTCAAGCGCGTTTTGGAGTCTTTCGATTTTGCATCGGCATGAACCAAGCTATCACGGCAATGAGTATGGCCGGGTAGAGCAGATTCATTAATTCCGCGATAGCAACAGGTGGGTTGGGATAACCTGCATAAGCCAGTAAAGCACTTCCAACCAACAAAAAATACACTAAAAAAACGGGTAATGAAACGAACAGAAACCTGCGACGTGAACTGAAGATGTTCTGTATCCAGAAAAATCGTTGGCCCAACTTTCCGCAGGCCAGCAAAAACATAATCCCAACCACTGGCAGTAAACTTAAATAGCGCAACTCAACATCCGAGGTGGGACTGTTGCTCAACCAAACAAGGAATGGAGAAACAGAATGGTGGTTATAAAGAATGTGGACAGCAATCCCCTGGCAAAGCGAACACACAAACGATGAAATCTCTGTCCAAGCTCTGATTGTCAGGAGAATTACGGCCGCCCAAAAAAATCGTTCGCGCCAAACTCCGGACGGATTCGATTTCACATATTCCTGGCGGAGACGATGCGGCTGGCCGACGCGGCGGCGCGCGAGCCAGAAAGATTCTTCGTCGTTCAAGCCGCGTTGCTGAAATCCAGCGATGGCGTCGCGCAGGTGCGTTTCCAATTCGCGCCGGTCGTCGGACGCGAGATTGGGTTGCGCGGCGAGTTCGTTCCGCCAGTTTTCCACGGCGGCGTTCAGATCGAAACGGGTTTGATTTTCCATAATTTGCACAGGGAGTTGTGAACGGCCAGCCATTGCCGGCGCTCGGTTTTGAGGGCTTTGCGTCCGTCCGAACTGATGAAATAATATTTCCGCTCGCGTCCGGTGTCGGCTTCCTTCCACTCGGACTCAATCAGGCCGTCGCGCTCCAGCCGGTGCAAAACGGGATAGAGCATCCCGTCGCTCCACTCGATCTGGCCGCCGCTCAACTCGCGGACTTTCTGGATGATTTCGTAACCATAACTTTCGCCGCCGGCCAAAATGGAAAGCAAAAGCGGTTTCGAGGACGCGGCGACCAAATCTTTCGTAAGCATGGCGGTCTTATACATTGAACTGTTAGTTATGTCAACAGAAAAATTTCGAAATGCAGGAACCGACGTAACGAGGCTCTAATTAAATCCATTATTTACGAAAAAATGACCACATGGCGTAAACGTATATTGTAAATCAAAAATAATGAGACTCCTTACGTCGTCTCCTACAGTTTGCGCGCTAGTTTTTCCAGCACGTCGAACAGAACCGGCGGGTTGGGCAGATGTGCCTCCTTGCTGTCGTGCGAAATCAGGCCGAATCCTTCGCCGTAGGCCGGCCCGTTGACGACGCACATGTCTGTCGAGCATTCGGCGACCTGCCTTCGCGCGGCGGCGACGGCGTCCGCGCGCGAGCCGTCCGTCTCGAATTTCCAGCCGGTTATTTTTGACTTCGGAAACCAGCCGCGCAGTTCCGTGAGAATTTTCGGCGTTGGCAAAAGTTCCGCGAACAATTTCCCAAGATTTGTGGGAATTTTTCTTCTGGCCCTGATTTCGGCCATCTTGCCGGATTCGCCCGACGCGAAAATTTTTCCGAACGCAAAGTCACTCACCGCCGCCGCGTGAAAAATCGCGTCCGCCCTTTTTCCCGAAAACGATTTTAATTTTGTCCGCAAATCCGCCGTCGTGGAAAAAGTCTCGACACGCTGCGCCAGCCGCTCGCCGCGATGCGTGGCCATGTCGCCGATGAGCAGGACGACCTTGTGGCCGCGCGCGGCGAGAAAATTGGCCAGCTCCGTGCCAAGCCGTCCCGTGGAAAAATTTGTGAGCCGGCGCACGTCGTCCAGCGGCTCAAACGTCGGCCCGGCGGTGACGATGCAGTTCATAAAAATAAATTAGCCGCAAAGGAACGCAAAGAACACAAAGAAAAAGCAAAACTTGGTGTCTTGGTGACTTGGTGGTTAAAATGTAATTCGCATATGAGCAAAATTATCGGCATAGATTTGGGCACCACGAATTCACTCGTCGCCACGGTGGATTCGGGAATTCCATTTGTCATCGCCGATGCAAATGGACGGCGATTGACGCCATCAGTCGTGCATTTTCCATCGGCACATTCAGAAGCAATTGTTGGCCACGAAGCCAATCGCGTGCGTGTTGTCAAACCGGCGGAAACGGTTTATTCGGTCAAACGATTCATCGGCAGGCGCGGTTCGGAAATTTCCAACGATGAAAAAAACGTGACGTTTCCGCTAAATTGCAGTCCGGTGGGGCGAGCGTCCTCGCGAGCCGAAGACGGCTCGTCAGTAGCCTCGCCCCACCAAGTTGCGGTGACGATTCCAATTCACGGCAAAAATTATTCGCCCGAAGAAATTTCCGCCGAAGTTTTGAAAAAGTTGAAACGCGACGCGGAAGATTATTTTGGCGAAGAGATTTCGCGCGCAGTGATTACTGTTCCCGCGTATTTCAACGACGCGCAGCGCAATGCGACGAAGCGGGCAGGAGAACTTGCCGGATTTTCCGTCGAACGAATTGTCAATGAACCAACGGCAGCGGCTTTGGCTTACGGTTTGGACAAGTTGCGCGAGAAGTCGAAGATCGCCGTTTATGATCTGGGCGGCGGCACGTTTGACCTTTCGATTCTGGAATTGAACGAGGGCGTCTTTCAGGTGCTGTCCACGAACGGCAACACGCGGCTTGGCGGCGATGATTTGGACAAGCGGCTTGTGGATTTTTTGGTGGAGAAAATCAATGTAGGACAGGCGTCGCGCCTGTCTCCATCTTCAAGTCCTGAAATCAATCAGAGACAGGCGCGACGCCTCTCCTACTTTTCACGCGTCCGCGAAGCAGCGGAAATTGCAAAAATAAAATTGTCCACGGAAACGGAAGTGGAAATCACGCTGCCGTTTCTCACGCCGGATTTTTCCTTCAATTACAACCTCACGCGCGCCGAGCTGGAAAATCTCACGCACGACATCATCGCGCGGACGCGCCCGCATTGCCTGCGCGCGCTCGCGGACGCGAAGCTGGAGGCAAAAGACCTGGATCAAGTGATTTTGGTCGGCGGGCAGACGCGGATGCCGATGGTCAGAAAATTTGTCGGCGAACTTTTCGGCTGCGCGGATTTTGAGGAGGCGCGCGGCAGCTTGCGAATCGGCTCTGATTTTCACAAAACATCGGGGCCGCAATTGAACACGTCGCAAAATTCTGACGAGGCTGTGGCGCTCGGAGCCGCAATTCAGGCGGAGATTTTAAGCGGCGGTTTCAGAAATGTTCTGCTGCTGGATGTCACGCCGTTGTCGTTGGGCATTGAGACGTTTGGCGGATTGATGAATGTTTTGATTCCGCGCAACTCGACAATTCCCGTCAAGGCCGGAGAACTTTTTACAACGGCGATGGATTTTCAGCGTGAAATGCTCATCCACGTTTTGCAGGGCGAACGCGAGCGGGCGAAGGACAATTGGAGCCTCGGAAAATTCACGGTTGAGTTCGAGTCCGCGCCGCGCGCCGTTCCGCGAGTCGGAGTGCAGTTCGAAATTGACGCGAACGGGATTCTGCGCGTCCTCGCGCGCGACACGAAGACGGGCAAGGAAAAAATCGTGGAAATGAAATCCGCCGTGGACGTGGACGATTTCGCCGTGCAAAAAATGGTCGAGGAATCGGTTGACCATGCCTTTGACGATCTGGCCGCGCGCCGCTGGATTGAGGCGAAGTTGAAGGCGGATGAAACCCTGGGGGCGACAAAAAACGCGCTTGCAAGTTACGCGGACGGAATTGAGAAGGATTACCGCGACAAAATTGAGACGACCGCGCGCGAGGTCGAAAAGGTTCTGGCGGAAGTAAATTCCGGAGGTTCCGGCGATTTGCAGCAATTGCAAACCGCAATCGCCGCCCTCGACGAAATCACGAGGCCGCTGGCCGAACTGCTCATGGACAGGGCGATGGAGGCGGTGCTGCGAAAGCGCGGGCTGATTCAGTGAGGTCAATCATACTTTGGCCGGTTCAAAAGCCAAAAAACCAAGGTTGTCACCACGATGATGATGACAATGGACAAACCGATGAAAAACCGGATTTGCTTCTGATGCGCCGAAAGATTCCTTTTGGGAAGCATGACTTCAGCCTGTAAAAAAACCGCACGATTTACAAGATAATTTTACCAAGCAAGGAATTTCGCGAGCAGCGGCGCGACGGCGAGCGCGGGCAGGTAATTCGCCAGCTCGACTTTGCGGACTTCAAAAATCACCAGCGCCACCGCGCATGCGGTCAATCCGGCGGCGGCGCTGACCGGGCAAATCAATCCGTGTGCATCGAGAAACGGCCTCGTGCAAAGCCGGCAGGCCAGTGTGATTGCGCCGAGAAAACAGTAAGCCGGAAACGCCGACAGCGCGGACGGCCAGCCGAAAATTTTCACAAAACCGGTCATCGCGAGCGCATCCATCACGGCTTTGACGGCAAGCAGATAAAAATCGCCGGACAATCCTTCCGTCACCGCGCCGAGGATGCCGAGCGGCGCGGCGCAAAACAGGGTCGCGCAGGCGTTAAAGCCGGCGGTTTTGCGCGACGGATTGGATTGCGCGGATGAAATCAATTTTCCGGCGAACCGTCCGAGGCGGTTCGAGATTTTTTGCAGGCGCAGGATTTTGCCGGCCAGATTTCCGAGAACGATGGCGAGCAGCGTGATCAAAATCTGCCTCGCGCACGGCCAGAAAGCGCCGTTGACGTTCAGCCAGACCAGCCGCAGGCCGAAGAAGGCCGTGGCCGTGCCGAGCGCCCGGCGGAGAAAATCCTGCGAGCGCGCGGAAAGCGGCACGCGTTGCGCCAGCCCGAAAATCGCGCCGAGCAAAATGCCGATGGCGTTGAGAAATGCGCCGGTCATCTGAAGACTCAACCATTGCGCGGCCAAAGTGCCAAGCCGGAAAATTTTGCGCCCGGCGGCGAAGCCTGTTATTTAAGGGCGGATGGCCGTCGCCAAAACAACCTCCCGCAGCCCGTGGTCCTGGATTCCGACGCTTTATCTTGCGGAGGGGCTGCCCAATGCGCTCGTGGCGACGGTGTCGGTCGTGTTCTACAAAAATCTCGGCGTGTCGAACGGGGACATCGCTTTTTACACCGGCTGGCTTTATCTGCCGTGGGTCATCAAGCCGCTGTGGAGTCCGGTCGTGGACATTTTGAAAACGCGGCGGCAATGGATCTGGGCGATGCAATTTCTCCTGGGCGCGGGGTTCGCCGCCGTTGCGCTGACCATTCCCGCGCCGCATTTTTTTCAACTGACGCTGGCGTTTTTCTGGCTGCTGTCGTTCAGCTCGGCGACGCACGACATCGCGGCGGACGGTTTTTATATGCTGGCGACGACGGAGCGCGAGCAGTCGTTTTTCGTCGGCGTCCGCACCATGTTTTACCGTGTGGCGACAATCTGCGCGCAAGGGCTGCTTGTCATTTTGGTTGGAATAATCCAAGTCCGCACGAGCTTGCCAAGCATTCCGTTGCAAATTGAAACCAGTCCGGACGCGGTGCTGGTTGAAACCGTCCATCCAGAAAAATCCAATGCCAGCATTGCGAACCAAAACGGACAATCTGTGTTTGCGGAACCCGAAACCATTAAAATCAATCCGCAGACGCGTCCAAATTTAGACATCCAAATTCTTCTTAATACAGCAAAGGCGTGGAATGTGGAAAACGGATTTTGTCCGGTTGAAACAGAAGCCAGACCAAATAAAATATCCTGGTGGACACGGAATTTTTCCCAACCACTGAGTGAAACCATTGAAAAACATTTCGGCGCAAAGGCAAAAACTACGGGTGGGTCTGTTGGCGACATTGGTTTGGCACGCATAAGCCTGTCGCAATCCCCAGGCCGTGAGGTTGTCGTCATTCCATTCACGAAATCGGGCGATGTTTCAATTGCCGAAGGTTCGCGACTGACTTTCAACGCAACAAACTGGAACAAACCGGCGCTTGTGATTTTCCAGCTAGACCCGAAATTGAAGGGTTCGTTTTCGACAATTTGCGAGCTGCGCTCCGGCAACGTTCCTTTTTCCTGGTCAACCGTATTCGCGCTCGTGGCGGGATTTTCTTTGTGCTTGGGGTTTTATCACTGGTTCGTTTTGCCGCGCCCGGCGACGGACCAGCCCAAGGGCGTCGCCTCGTCGGAAAATTTTCTCGCGGAATTTCTCAAGACCTTCGGGACGTTTTTTCAGAAGCCCAAAATCGTCGTGATGCTGTCCTTCATTTTGCTTTACCGGCTGGGCGAGGCGCAGCTTTTGAAAATAGCGCAGCCGTTCCTGCTCGACCCGCGCGACCAGGGCGGACTTGGTCTGGCGAACGACCAGCTTGGTTTGATTTACGGCACGGTCGGGGTCATGGTGTTTATTTTCGGCGCAGTGCTCGGCGGATTTGCCGTGGCGCGGCACGGCTTGAAATTCTGGCTGTGGCCGATGCTGCTGGCGATCCATCTGCCGGACGCGGTTTTCATCTGGCTCGCGTATGCGCAGCCGCAAAATCTTTTTGCCATCGGCGCGGGCGTGGCGGTGGAACAGTTCGGCTATGGTTTTGGTTTCACGGCGTTCATGCTTTATATGATTTACATCGCGCGCGGCCAACATCAGACGGCACACTATGCGATCTGCACCGGTTTTATGGCGCTGGGCGTGATGCTGCCGGGAATGTGGAGCGGCTGGTTGCAGGAGCGCCTCGGCTACCCGCATTTTTTTTTGTGGGTCATTCTGGCGACGATTCCGAGTTTCATCGTTGCGCGAATGATTCCGCTGGATTCTAATTTCGGAAAGAAAACCGCGCCAGAATGACCTCCAAGGATTCTTCTTCAAAAAACAGATTTTGGGCGACCACAGCTCGCTGGTTGGCCGCATCCACCGCGCTCGTTTATACCCTCGTCCAGTTTTTCCCTGGCACGACGGTTTCCGCACCGACGATTGACGGCTCGTGGATGCAGACGCTGCACATTGCGTATGAACAGCGCTGGCAGTTTGGCCGTGACATTGTATTCACCTTTGGTCCATGGGGGTTTCTGTCAGGCGGATATTATCCTCCCACGTTCACCATTTCGGTGATCGTGTGGGCGATGCTGGCGGTTGTATTTTGGTGGGCTGGCTGGCGGGTGGCCTGCCACTTTTCAGGCAACAAACTTTTTTCATGGCTCTGGATGGCGGGATTCACTGGCATGGCGAACCTCTACGTCGGGCAAAGTTTCGACATCCGTTGTGTCGCCTGGGTTCTGCTGCTGTTGTTCCTGCACTTTTTTGTGGAAGACCGGCCGATCACGGCGAGACAGGCGTTGCTGGCGATTGCGTTGGGGCTGTTGAGCCTGGTCAAGTTCACCAGTTTGATGGAAGCGACGGTCGTGGTGGGCGTCATCGCTGCGGACAATGTTTTCCGGCAGCGGCGTTTTCCGTGGATTGCGCCTCTGTTTGCGGGAAGCATCTTATTTTTTTGGGTCGCAGCCGGACAACGCTTAAGCCTGCTTTGGTCTTTCCTGCTCAACTCGCGGCAAATGACCGATGGTTACACCGAGGCCATGCAATACGGAGTCACTGAAACTTTGTTTGTCATTTGTTTCCTGTCGGTGGTGGCGTTGATTGTCGTCTTGACGGGTTATGCGGCGTGGCGGCGGCACCGGCGATTTGGCGTGTTCCCGGTGGCCGGCATGAGTGCGGTCATGTTCATGACTTTCAAACACGGTTATGTGCGGAGCGACAGCGACCACGAAACCACCGTCGCGCTGTCGCTTTTGGTCGCTGCGCTGTCGTGCCTGGCGGTATTGTGGCCCGTCCTGCAACGCGAAAAAACATGGTCCCGCCAGGCCACCCTGCTGCTGGTCGCCGTCATCATATTTTTTTCTTCCTTCACGTTCACAAGCTGGTTTCCAGATGACGGCCTGCTGGCGCAATTCGTCCATACTTTCAGCGTCCGCAACATTCTGGCTCCGATAAAATCACTGGCGGACACGGGGCGTTTGCAGAAAATTTACGGCCAAAATCTCGCGGCCATCCGCAAACAATTTCCAATCCCGGCGGTTGAAGGAGACGCGGACATTTATCCATGGAATCAAATGGCGCTGTTCGCCGGCGGCTTGAGCTACCATCCGCGACCGCTCTTCCAAAGTTATTTCGCCTACACGTCGGGGCTGGCGGAATTGAACGCCGCATTTCTGCGAAGCGATCACGCCGCCAGCAACATCGTGTTTGAAATAGATCCGCTGAACGGACGCTACCCGTCGCTGGACGACGGCCTTTCATGGCCGGAGCTGCTGACCCGATATGACATTAAGGGCACAAACGGCACATATCTGCTTTTGAAACGCACCGCCATACCAAGGGAATATCATTTGACGCGTGTGACAGAAACGACCATTCACTTTGGCGAAACCTTCACGCTTCCTTCCATCACCAACACCGTGCTCTGGGCTGAAATGGACATAAACAAATCCATGCTCGGAACCGTGGCCGAAGCCCTTTACAAGCCCGTGATTGTGCGGTTGATGGTTTCCCTGCGCGATGGCCGGCAGATTTATTTCCGGCTGGTTCCGGGCGAGGCGCGCGGCGGATTCATATTGTCGCCGTTGGTTGGCGACAAGGCGTCCTTCGTCTCGCTGGCTTCCATGGACGGATGGAGCAAACTGTCCGGCTTGGAAGTGACAGCCATCACCATTTCTGCCGCCACCAAATCCGGTTCAACCCTTTGCTATGAATCGCCGGTAAAACTGAACCTCTACCGGCTGGATTATCCGCGACAGGATTTGACCAGAACAGAAAATCATTTGAGCAAATGACCGCCAACCCGATCCGACCGGCCTTCATGCGGCTTCTGGGAACCAGCCTGCTTCTGGTGCCGCCGGTCGTGCTTGCGGTCTTGTTGTGGCGCGACGCGGTCAACGTGCCTTACTGGGATGAATGGGACGATGACAGCGCCGGCCTTTTTGTGAAATTAAAAACCGGCCAGTTGACTTTCGGCGACTTGTGGGCGCAGCACAACGAAAGCAGGTTCGTCCTGCTGCGGACTTTCGTCTTGCTGCTCGGCAGCCTCACCCATTGGAATCTTGGTTATGAAATAGCCGCGACTTTTTTCCTGGCCTGTGCGGTTGCCTGCGCTGTCTATTGGCTGGGACGGCCTGCGTTTGCCGGACGCCCTGCGGCAGGATGGGCGGTTTTATTCATCTCCAGCCTGCTGGTTTTTTCCCCGGCGCAATCCGAGGCGTGGCTTTGGGGAATGGAAATGGTCATCTACCTGCCGCTGGTGTGCATTCTTTTCAGCCTGCTCGTGCTGCGCTCAAAGGCCGGTGAAACGGCAAAATGGTTTGCCTGCGCGGCGCTGGCCGTCGTGAGCACCTACAGCTTCTGCAATGGAATGCTCGCGTGGATCGTGCTTTTCCCGGTGATGTTTCTGGCGGAAGGCCGGGACGGCTTCAAAAAAAAGTCCCGCGCCGCGATGTGCTGGCTGCTGGCATTTTTTGCAAATGCGGCGGTCTATTTCCACGATTATAATTTTCCGCAGTCAAACGGATTCTGGCAGATGCTCTGGTCGCAGCCGTGGCAGGTCGCCCGATACTTTTTCGTCTTCCTTGGCGGGCCGCTGGCGGATCGTTACTCGGCGCACTGTCTGGAAACCGCGACCATCATCGGCATTGTGCTGGCGGTTTTATTTGCAGCAATCTGCCTCTGCCTCTTTTGCCGGCGAAAACATCAGCCGCTGACTCGGCTGGCGTGGCCGTGGCTGGCCGTCGGCGGCTACGGCATTTTGAGCGCGCTGCTGGCCACGACCGGGCGTTCCGCGCTGGGCTTAGAACAGGCGCTCTCGCCGCGCTACGGAATTTTTGGTATCAGTCTCATGGTGGCGCTGGCGCACCTCGTGCCTCTTCTGGCTTTTCATTCGCCGACGAAGAATGATTTTGGGAAACCGGGCGGATCGCAGCCGGGTTTCGCGCTGGTGGCGTTGGGCGCGACGGTCGTCCTGCTTCACGCGCTGGCGTTTCCCTCGAATGTTTTGAACCTGTCCGTGTTTCGGCTCGATTTGATGCTCGGCAAGGCGAGCCTGCAATTTCTCGACGTGCTTCCGCCGCAACCGGCGGCCACGTCATTTTTATTTCCGAATTATGCCACGCTGAAAAAGAACGCCGACGCCCTTAATCAACTTGGCGTGCGGAAGGACGATTTGATCAAAACTACGCGGCTTGCGGACTTCAAATTAAACCCGCAACCGGATTGCGGAGCCATCGGATCAACCCAAACGGTTGGCGGTAACATCTATCTTTCGGGCTGGGCGATGTCCGCCGGCCGCAAAACCGCCGCCGACTGCGTCCTGTTCACTTACGAAAGCCCGGACATCAGGCCAGTGATTTTTGCCCTGATGGACTCGCGGTTCGGGCGGCCGGACTTGGTTGCAAAATTCCACGACCGCGCCTATGTCGCCGCCGGCTGGCAGAAGGCAATCCGCCCGCAAGACCTGCCCAAAGGCGCGCTCACGCTGAAAGCCTGGGCTTACGACGTGCAAACACGGCAGGTCACGCCGTTGCAGAACGAATTTCATCTCGACAACAAATGAACCGAAAAAGATTGCGTTGAACGCCCCGGACTTTCCAGAATCAAAGCTCACATGAAATCAACCTGTTTCAACCGGCTTGGCCGCGCACTTGTTGCGGCAATTCTCACAGTCGCGGCTTTTGAATTTTTGCCGGACGCGCGGGCTTTCTCCATCGTGGCTCCTCTTACTGATTCGCAGATGCAAACGATGTTCGGCACCAATGGCACGCCAAGAGCTATTCCGCGTCGCACGAGCATCATTTTCATCCAGGTTGACGGGCTCGGCTACGGCGACTTGAGCTGCTACGGCCAGACAAATTTCCAGACGCCGAACCTCGACAAGCTCGCCGCCGGTGGAATCCGCTTCACAAATTATTCCGCCAACGACACAAGTTCAGTATCGCAGGCCGCTTTGATGACGGGAGAAAATTCCGGGCAACAACATCAACGCTCCCACATGGATATGCTTGTCGAGCAGGATAAAATCAACATCGCGCAAATCTTGAAAAATTCCGGCTATCACACCGGCTTGATCGGCGAATGGTATTTGGGCGATGAAAATTCCTCGGCGGTGCCGTGGCGTGAAGGTTTCGACGAATTCGCCGGATACTTCAATTCCAAGGATGCGGAAAATTTTTACGCCGAATACATCTACCGCTACGCGCCGGGGGAAATCCTCAACCCGACGAACAATGCGAGAGAGGATTTTATCGGCAGGGAGGAACTCTATCCGAACACCCAGGGGAAAAATGAATACATCCCCGATGTGCTCACGAAAGCCGCGCTGAATTTTGTCAAAAACAACCTGCCCGACCAGTTCAACCATTTCCGCCCGTTTTTCCTTTTGCTGGATTACAAAATTCCGGGCGACAAGATTGCCGTGCCCAGCGACGCGCCGTTTTCCGAGGAACCGTGGCCGCAGCCGGAAAAAAACAAGGCCGCGCTGGTTGCACGCATTGACGGCTACGTCGGCCAGTTGCAGGAGCAGCTTCAAAAAATCGGGATGACGAACAGCACCGCGATTTTCTTTTCCAGCGGAAGCGTCCCGGAGAAGACCGCTGAAATTGACCCGGACTTTTTTCACAGCAACATTTCCACAAATGACTTTCGCGCGCCGATGATCGCGCATTGGACGGGAACCATTCCGGCGGGACAAGTCAGCGGTTACAAATGGTCGGCGCAGGATTTCATGCCGACGGCGGCGCAAATCGCGTTCGCACAATCGCCGGCAAATATTGACGGAACTTCAGCGCTGCCTGAACTGCTTGGACGGATCAGGAAGTAAGATCACTTCCCGCCCGTCGAAATCGGCGCGTTGAGATTGATCTCTTGTTTTTCCCGGCTTACCGCCAAGCTCATCCATGCAATTGTCAGCGCAAAGAACAAAATAACCGCCGCCAGCACAAACCACGGCCATTTGTAGCGGCGCGGGTTTTCATTTTGGTCGTTCATCCGCCGTCAGCATAGCGCGGTTGCGGCGGCAAAACAATTCGACCCGCGAAAAATTTCAGCTAACTTGTGCGCCGCTGTTTCATGCACGATCAAGAATCACCGGAAAATCTGCCCGACGCGCCCGCGCCAAAATCCGCCGCCGAAGGCACCTACGCCGTTTTGCGAAACGCGAATTACACACGCTATCTCATCGGGCGTTTCGTCGCGGCACTCGGCCAGCAAATGCTTTTTGTGGCGGTTGACTGGGAACTTTACCAGCGCACCGGCTCGGCGCTTTCGCTCGCCTTCGTCGGTCTGTCGTTCATGGTGCCAATGATTCTTTGCACGGTGCCGGCGGGGCATTTCGCCGACCGGTTCAACCGGAAAAAAATTATTCTGGCGGCCACGCTCGTTTTGGCGGCGGCCAGCGGCTGCCTCACCCTGATCTCCTATTTCGCCGAGCCGGTGTTTTGGATTTACGTTTGTTTGTTCGTGCTGGGCGCCGCGCGGACATTTTTGTGGCCGGCGAGCGCCGCGTTTGTGCCGGGACTCGTCCCGCGAAACCAATTCGCCCGCGCCGTCACGTTCAACAGCGGCGCGTTTCAATTGTCGTCCGTGCTCGGGCCGGCGATGTTCGGCGCGGTCATCGCGCTGACGCCGCACGCCGAAAAACTGGGCACGGGATGGTCGGTTTATGCTTTGAATGTCCTGGCTTCGATTGCCTGCTTCGCGCTTGTCGTGCCCATCAAGCACGTTCACAAAACGAAACCTCCCGAACCTGTTACCGTGAAAAATCTGGCCGAGGGATTTCGCTTCGTTTATCAAAGCAAAATCATTCTTGGCATCATCACGCTGGACATGTTTGCCGTGCTGCTCGGCGGCACGGTGGCGATCCTGCCGATTTACGCGCAAAATGTTTTCCACGTCGGCACCGGCGGCTTGAGCTGGTTGCGCAACGCGATGTCCATCGGCGCGCTGATTTCCGCGTTCATCATCGCGCATCGTCCGCCGATGCAAAAAGCCGGACGCGCCATGCTTCTGTCCGTCGCCATTTTCGGCATCGCGACAATTTTGTTCGGCGTGGCGAATCAAAATAGTTTCGGCCACTCGTTGCCGGGCCTGTTTTGGTTCTGGTTCGCGTTCGCGATGCTGGCGCTGGCGGGCTTCGTGGACAACGTGAGCGTCGTCGTGCGGCAGACACTCGTGCAAATTTTGACGCCGGACGAAAAACGTGGGCGCGTCTCGGCGGTCAACAGCCTGTTCATCGGCACGTCGAACGAGCTGGGCGGCGCGGAATCAGGTTTTGTGGCGCAATTGTTTTGGCAGCCGTCGGTTTTGGGCGGCGCGGCGGCGACGGGCGCGATTATGTCCACCGTGACCGGCGGCATCGGGACGATTCTGGTGGTGCTGGCCGTGGCGTGGATATGGCCGGAGATACGGAAATACGGAAAACTGGCGTGAAAAATAATTGTCCGCAGATTGCGCGAATTTGCGCAGATGGATTGAAATTAAAATCTGCGGCGTCGGCAATATCAGCGGGAAATAGTCTTGGAACAAAGAGCGCCGGACAAAAAATTGACGGGAATAAAACCGCAATCATGGAACGCGATGGACTGCAAATTTACGTTTCGATGGATTGTGTGCCAAAGCATCTGATAAATCTACAGATGAAATGTCTTGCGGATTATGTCTGAATACAAGTTCTCATGTCCGCAATGCGGCCAGAAAATCCAGTGCGGCACCGGCTATGCGGGAACGCAGATCTATTGTCCGGGCTGCCAACAAGCCATCGTCGTTTCGCCAGCGCCGGCTTCCGCCGTTCCGCCGCAAGCGGCACCTTCTTCTGCGATACGGCGGGGCACTCCTGTTCTTGCGGCGGCACAGCCGCCAGTTCGCGCAAGGTCGCACACGTTGCGAAAAATCCTAGTCATCGCGGCTGCGGTGCTTGTTCTCGCCGGGCTGATCATTGCCGTCTGTTTCAAGAGCAGCATGCAAATCATTTCGGCGGTATATGGATCGGGCGCAAATTTTGCGGATGTTTCCCGACAAGTTGGCGATTTGGTTCATCAAAGGTCTGAATTTAATGCGCAGCCCCGCTATTTGAAGGCCGACCCGTCGCCGGGCTGGAACAAAACGCTGGTCATTGTTTATGAGGTCAGGGGACAACGCCACATTTTCACGACAGGCGAGGGCGGCAAAGTGAGCGCAGCCATTTTGCTAAAGGCAGCCGTCCAATGACGCCCAATTTTTTTAGACTGCAAATTTCCTTCGCACATTTTTTGCACTTCAACTTGACGTGCCGTTGCAGGGGTTTATTTTCCGCGCATGAGAAAGATTTTAACCGGGTTTTTGGTTTTCACTTTCGCCGCTTTCGCGGTCGTGCCTGCGCGTGCGCAGGACGCGGCGACGCAGCAGCAGTTGGACAAGCTGTCCGGCCAGATCCAGGATTTGCAGGAGACGGTGAAATTGCATGACAAGCGCATCGGCGCGCTGGAAAAACAGGTGTCCGATTTGAGCGACAAGTTGAGCCAGCCCGCCGTGAATGATTACGCGAGCACGGATGATTTAAAAAAACTCGCCGCGCAGTTGCAGGAGATTGACCAGAAAAGGCAGGACGACAACCAGAAGATTTTGGACACGCTCGACAAACTCGGCAAAAGCGGCGGTGTTCCGGTGAGCCACAAACCCGCGCCGGGTGTGCCGACGACTTCGACGGACAATCCGCCTCCGGGCGTTCCGCAAAAAGGCTATGAATACAAGATTGCGCCGGGCGACACGCCATCAGCCATCGCAAAGGCATATCGCGCGAAAGGTGTCAAGGTAACGAGCGACCAGATTCTGGCGGCGAATCCGGGATTGAATCCGAATAAAATGGTCGTCGGAAAAACAATCTTCATTCCCGATCCTGACGCGAAATAGGTTGTCAACCGCTTTGCACGGATTATTTGACTTTGAAGTGAATCACCAGCACGGCCGCCGCCGCCACCAGGCAGTAAAAGCCGAAAAATTTCCAGCGCCCGGCTTCGAGCCAGCGCGAGAGCCATTTCAACGCGAGCAGCCCGGCGGCAAAACTGAAAATCATTCCGACGAGTCCCGGCAAAAAAAGATGCAGCGCGGAACCCGGCCCGCTCAACGCATGGGCTTTCAGCAGGCGGAGCGCCTCTTTTGCAATGATTGGCGGCGTCAAAACGACGGCGAGCGCGAAGCTGAATTCTTCCAACTTTTGTTTTGGCAATCCGAGCAGCAGCCCGGTGGAAATGGTCGAGCCGGAACGGGAGAATCCTCGAAACGGCAGGCAGATTCCCTGGACAATGCCGATCCAAACGGAATGTTGCGGCTGAATTTCCGAATGGCGCGGGATTTTTTCTTCGCGATAGCCAGCGTAAATAATCAGCAAGCCGACCGCCGCAAGCGCGCCGGAGATCAGCGGCAGGTTGTCGAATAAATCCTCGACTTCCGCGTGCGCCATTCCGCGCATAAAAATTTTCTCGATGATTTCTTTCAATCCGTAGCCGATGATTCCCGTGCAAATGGTCGCGATGACGATTTGAATCGCGAACCATTGAAGCTTTCCCGAAGTGGAAAAATAATCACGCCGCCAGCCTTTCCAAAAATAAACGATGACGGCGAACATCGTTCCCGTATGCAACATGACGAGCAGCATCGTCATCGCGGGACTGGACGGATCGAGTCCCATGAGCTTTTCCGCTACGATGACGTGCGCGGAGCTTGAAACGGGCAGCAGTTCGCACGCGCCTTGGATCAGCGCGAGAACCAGGATTTGAAAATAATTGAGCATATTTGTTTCAGCGCGATGCGCGGCGGACGGGAAAACTTGTCGCGGCGGGATTTATTTTTTCCTGACGAAGGCCGGCGTTTCCCCGTTGCGCTGCTTGATTTTTAGCTGCCCCAAAACCGAGTGCCAGCCGATGTAAATCTTGTGCCAGTTGTTTTCGATGCCGCGCAGGTCGCCCTCGCCCATCTCGTTCAGGTAGCGCAGTGACGGCGCGTAGCCGATGAGCGTGATGATTTCGTCCTTGGTGGGCGACGCGACCTCGATGGAGGCGAAAATAATCTCCAAGTCCTGCGCGATGATGCTCTTGAGTTCGAGAAACCGGGTTTCGTCGTCCGGCCCGAATTTTTTGGCGCGGGCGATGTTGACGAAATGGTTGAACTGTTTCCAGCATTCGATATGCAACTCGGTCTGGGAGATCAATTGTTCAATCTTGGCGCTCATGGTTTTGCTCCGGCGGGCGACGGGGTCGCGAGCGGATTTTTGGGTGAAAGGAAAATGATTGCGCCGCCCTGCATATCCCGCGCGCTGACCTGAAGGCCGGCGAAATCAAGGCTCACCTCGGCCAGGGGCATCTGCGCCGTGCGCGCCTCCTTGAAAACCGACAGGATTTCCCAGGCGATGTCGTGCAGAAGCGACGCCGGGAAGTCGGCGCCGACGGTGGCGCTCATCACCTTGCCGTGGCGGTCAACGGTAAAACTTCCCGACGGCAGGTTGTGGACCCTCGGGTCCGGACTTGAAAACCAATTCAGGAATCCCATGCGAATGTCAATTTTTTTGTTTGCTCGAACAGTTTTTCGCCGACAGCCTCCGGCGGCCAGCCGACGACGAATGTTTTTCCATTTTGCGGCAGTAAAAGCAACTGGCGTTCCAAGTTGCTTCCCGCGACGTAATTCAACGGCCCCGCGCTCAAAATCTCGCCGAGCCGGAGCGCGGTCTTTTCGGCGTGACGCGCCCAAGCGGTGAGATTCTCCGTGCCTTTTACGCCCCAGCTTTTCGGCGCGATTTCTTTTTTCGCAGGGATGGACACGAGAAATTCCGCGCCTTCGACGGCGATGGCGGCAAGCTGTTCGACAAGTTTTTGCTGTTCCAATTCTTCAGGGGAGCCGGGGTTGACGTATTTGTCAATGCGCTGCTCCGATTCAGCCATCAGCGCATCCACCGATTTGGTGATGGTGCGGGCGCGTTCCGGCTCGGCGGGCAGGCTTTCAAACGTTCCGGACTTCCATTTCAAGATGCGCCGGAACGCCGCCTCGCCGTCCGCGCCCTCGGCGGCAGCGTCAACCAGTTCGCCGTGATGAAACCAGATTTTCGCCACGAGACGACTGGAGGTGATCTTCAGCACACTGGAGTTGTCCGCGAGACATTCCATCCGGATCACGTCGAGAAGATTTCTGGCATGGTTGTCCCGAAAACCGTCGGCGTCTTCGCGTCCCAAAAACGATTCGATGCAGTCCAGGAACATCTGCGAATTCTCCTGCATATCCGGCTTGAGCCAGAACAAATCCACGCCCAGCGCATAGGCGCGCGAACGGAACTGGTCGTCCTGAAGCCCTGTGAGGACCACCGTGCGCAAACTGGGAAAACGGCGGCGGACGATGGACAAAACCTGCAGGCCGTCCATGCGCGGCATTTTCAGGTCGCAGATCAAAACGCGAAACTTCTGCGCGTCAAGCATGGCCAGCGCGCGAACGCCCGAAGCCGCGATGCGGATTTCCGGCTGGCTCGGCAACTGCGCCAGAAAATCGCGGCAGGTGTCCAGCCAGTCTGTGTCGTCGTCCAAAATCAGGATTTTGTGCTTCGTCTCCATTCGGTCGGGGACAATCGCTAACGCCAACGCCGGCAAAACTCAAGACAATTCTGCTTTAGAAAAACCGTTGACTCGTGAATCGTTGCGTAGGAAACGATTGCAATTCAACAATTCAACGAATCATGGCAGCTTCGCGTGGCTGCCGTCGCAGAAACAGCCGTTGTGCATGTGCTTGCAGCCGCACCACGCCACGGTTTTGGCCTCGGCGATCTCCGTCTTCAACGGCGTGAAGCCGGTGCCTTTGTGTGAGCCGTCGCAAAATGGCTGCGACTTGGACCGTCCTCACGCGCACCAAAAATAAGTGCCGGGTTCGGCCTTTTGGACAAACGGCGACTTTTGGGCAATGACAGGTTCGCTCATGCGTCCCTTGTAGCGTCGGCCCGCGACCGATGCAACAAAAAGTTTGATTGTCAGGGAAAATTCTTCGGCATGGCTTCACGTCATGTTCGCCTTGCATTTTAGTTTACAGGAACACTGTCCGCGTTCCTGCGAATTTTTGTAGGAGTCGAGGTGATGAGACTCAAATTAAAAACTTGCCGGGAAACAAAAAATGGCCTATGTAGAATCTGCATGAAAAATACATTGACCATCACGAAAGGGCAGGCGAAGTTTCCCGCGCTGTGCCGGAGCGGCAAAACTTCCGCCATCACCCGGAATGGCGAAGTCGTCGCCTTCATCGTGCCGCGGAAACGGATGGCCGACTTGCTGGAGCAGATGGAAATTTTGTCCAATCCGAAAGCCATGAAAGCCATCAACGATGCCAAAGCCGGCAAAGGAAAATACTATCCCTTGAGCGTGCTCGATGAAGATTGAAGTCATCGTCGAGGCGCAGCCGCTCGCCTTCATCCGCCGCCAGTCGCCCGACGCGCGCAAGAAACTCCGCGCGGCCATCCACGAGATTGAACGCGGCGAATCCTTTCCCGAACCGCTTGAGGACGAACTGGAAGGATTTTACAAACTGCGCGTGGAAAACTGCCGCCTGATTCTCCAGCACGAATCCGGCGGCAAAGCCCCGCTCTTCAAAGTTGTCTTTGCCGAACGCCGCAGCGTTGTCTACGAAATGTTCCGCCAGATTATCGCGCTGGAATAAAAAATCGCGCCATTTTGTTTTTGGGAAATCTCGGCTGTAAATAATCGGAACTGATCCTTTTCCAGATTTACAAAAAATTGTGTAGTTGTTCCGCAAGTTCCACAAGACGGTCACTGGCGACCTTCACATCTTCAAGCACGAGCGGCTCAAACTTGTAGGGGCCAATGCCTTTCATTTCTTTCACGTTAATAATTCCTCTTACGCGACCATTAGGAGTGTCATTAAAACCGATTGGATTATGTGCAATCTTATTTCTAGTTTTGGAAAGGCTTTTAATTTCACACCAAAGTTGTTTTGCCTGTGATTTTCGGGCGTCTGGCCATTTGGAACGGTCAATTAAACGATTAATTAAAGCAAATCTCCGAGATAATTGCATATCAATTGCAACGTCGCGCATAATGTCGTCAGTGGAAAGAAACTCAATCCATCGGAATGAAGCAAATTCGACTGCTCCGAAATTTATAATAAGATTGCCAATCAAAAAACTCCAAGCGACTCCTTCCTTATTATCCAAAAAATGAATCGGGTTGTTTTTGTGTGTTTCATTCATTTCACAAATTTACATTTGTGCATTAATCCTTCAAGTTGATTTGAGAATTAACTAACCAAAATGATTTTTCTTAAACGATTTTGCCAACCATCGGTGTGAATAATTCGCTGGAATGGATGTGACGGCTGACGGAATAGTTCAGTCTTTGAAAACTTTGAAAGTTCTCTCCAGTTTTCACCAAAAACATAA
>Ga0208357_1001141_pt1 | contig 19848 bp, 17 predicted proteins | sample NGESurdeep092012_6_FD_184487 | JGI IMG/M metagenome (GOLD analysis project Ga0208357, IMG submission 184487) | Arctic peat soil microbial communities from Barrow, Alaska - NGEE Surface sample F52-2 deep-092012 (SPAdes) | ecosystem: Environmental > Terrestrial > Soil > Wetlands > Peat ... | reverse complement strand
TGCGAGGTGAGCAAATAATTCAACGATGCGATCGGTTTGCGCCAGGGAATCTTCCGGCTCACCTTCAGCCATTTCGCATGCTGATTGAACATCGAATCGATGATGTGGACAAACGCCTCGTAGCAGGAGAACAGGCCGTGGCGCCCGGTCAGGAGATATCCTTCGAGCCAGCCCTCGCACAGATGCTCGCTTAAGACCTCCATCACGCGGCCTTTGACGCTAAGATTGATGTCGACCGCTTCAACCTCAGCCATCCATTCCTTGCCCGAGACCTCGAAGACCGCCTCCAACCGGTTCGATGCAGTCTCATCCGGCCCAAAAAGACGAAAATTCTGCTTGGCAAGATTGAACTTCATCACATCCCGCAGGAATCCCCCGAGAACCCGCGTCGCTTCCGCCCGGACGCTGCCAGGTCTCGCCACATCCACCGCATATTCATGGAAGTGAGGCATCGATAAAGGTTGCAACAATTCCCCTCCGTTTGCGTGCGGGTTGGAACCCATGCGCCGATGTCCGGTTGGCGCAAGCGTCGCGAACTCCTCACGCAATTTCCCCCGTTCGTCGAACAATTCGTGCGGCCGATAGCTCTTGAGCCATTCTTCAAGTTGCGCCAGATGCTCCGGGTTTGTGAAATCCGCAATCGGCACTTGGTGGGCGCGCCACGTCCCCTCGACGGGTTTCCCATCAACGAATTTCGGTCCGGTCCAGCCCTTGGGTGTAGAAAAGACAATCATCGGCCAGCGCGGGCGCTTAGGGTTTTGCGTCTCCTTCAAAGATCGCGCGTCGTCCTGGATTGCGCGAATCCGCGCCAGAATCATGTCGAGCGTACCCGCCAGACTTTGATGCACCACCATCGGGTCGCACCCCTCGACGAAATGCGGATCGTAACCGTAGCCCTGCAGCAGATCGCTCAGTTCCTGGCGACCGATGCGCGCTAACACCGTCGGGTTGGCGATTTTGAATCCGTTCAAATGGAGAATCGGAAGCACTGCACCGTCACGCGCGGGATTCAGAAATTTGTTGGAGTGCCAACTGGCAGCGAGCGCCCCGGTTTCCGCTTCACCGTCACCGATGACACAGGCCACGATCAGATCCGGATTGTCGAAAGCCGCGCCGTAGGCGTGAGTCAGCGAATAGCCCAATTCTCCACCTTCGTGGATGGAGCCCGGGGTCTCCGGCGCCACGTGACTCGGGATTCCGTAAGGCCAAGAAAATTGCCGGAAAAGTCTCTGCAGGCCGTTTCGGCTACGCTCGATCGCTGGATAGCGCTCCGTATACGACCCTTCCAGATAGGTCTGCGCCACAATGCCCGGGCCGCCGTGACCGGGGCCAATGACATACATCATGTTCAGATCATTCTCTTTGATCAACCGGTTCAGGTGAACATAGAGAAAGTTCAGCCCCGGTGTTGTACCCCAATGTCCCAGTAAACGGGGCTTGATATTCTTGAGAGTGAGGGGCTCCTCGAGCAGAGGATTGTCTTGCAGATAGATCTGCCCGACCGAAAGATAATTCGCGGCACGCCAATAGGCATCCATTTTCTGGAGCAAATCGGGCGACAAGGAATCTGGCATCGGGATCTCCAAAAGTTGATGGGTCGGCCGAATGCTCGGGAAAGCCCCTCATAGACAACTTTGGGGTATTTGCGGGGTCGGTCGAAAAGTGTGTCGAAGGCAGATTCGCCTTGAACGCGAGGCGCCTGACGTAGGCATAAGGTGTGACAGACTTGGGTGCCGTTCGTTCTACAAGCGCATGTCTTCGGGAATCCACGTTGTCATAACGCTCGCCCGACTTCAATCGGTATAAAGAACAAGCGGGTGAACCTAGATCTTCACGCCAATGTCTTGCTGTAGGCGCGTCGGTCAGCGGCGTAGCAGCCACACGCCATGGCCTCAAGCCCCTTGCGGTCCAGAATCTTCAGATCCCCGCGCCGATATTCGATGAGGCCGCTGCGTTGCAAGTTACTCGCGGCAGTCGTGATGCCGACGCGGCGCACGCCCAACATGTAGGCGAGAAATTCATGCGTCACGCGGAAGTTGTCGGAATGAGCACGATCCTGACTCATCAACAACCAGCGGGCCAGGCGCGGACCGATGAGGTGAAAGCGCAAGCATCCGGCTGAAGTGCTGAGTTGGGCCATCAGCACATAGATATAGCGGCTCAGGCTGCGTTGCAGCGCCGCGCTGCGTGCGAGTTCCTTCCGGAAGGCAGCAGTCTCGATGCGCCACGCCGCGCCCGGGCCTTGCACCAATGCGCGAAGCGGGGCAGTGCCCACGCCCAACACGAGTTGCGCCCCGACCATGCCTTCGCGGCCCACCATCCCAACTTCCAACGCCGGTGCACCCTCGATCAGCGCCACGAGTGAAATGAAGCCTTGGACGGGGAAGTAGACATGGCGAGTCGGTTTGCCCACGTCACACAGCACCTCGGCCAGAACCAATTGCACCGGTTCGCAGATGGCGAGCAATCGCAATCGGTCCTGGCGGGGAAGCCGTTCAATAAGATGGTTTTCGGCAAGTGGCAAAGTGGCGATTCCGTGGTTTGTCGACCCCGTCCGAAGAGGAGGGGGAGCAAAAGCCCACGCGGCTGACTCATGCAGAGGGGTTTGGCGCGCATGCAGTATGCACCGTGCGTCTTCCCGTGACCGTCTCCCAGCGAACAGAACCGAATATAAATCGCGAGACCGGCCGGCGATCTGGATCGTCTCGACCGTTGAAGGGTCTCTACAGGTCGACGCATTTAACCCCCGGGGAGGGGGGCGCCGCGACTGGGGCGCTCGGGTCGGCCCGGGGCCATGCGATGCGAATACGGAAAGGCTATCGCGCCATCTGGTGGGGAAGGAGCCGGTCGTATTCTTTCTTGACGACCGCGTAGCATTCACAGGTGCGTTTTTCCAGTCCCGCACGGTCCAGGACCGAAATGTGACCGCGCGCATAGCGAATCAGTCCGACCTCCTGCAACTTCAGCGCACTTTCGGTCACGCCTTCTCGGCGCACGCCGAGCATGTTCGCGATCAACTCCTGCGTCATGACGAGCTCGTTGCCCTGTAGGCGATCGAGGCTCAGCAGGAGCCAGCGGCACAATTGCTGATCCAGGGAGTGATGCCGGTTGCAAACCGCCGTTTGCGCCATCTGTGTAATCAGCGCTTGGGTATAGCGCAACAGCAAGTGCTGAACCGGACCGGCTCGGTCGAACTCCTCCTTCATGACCTGCGCCCTCAGGCGAATCCCTTGGCCGGCGCTTTGTACCACCGCACGACTCGGTGTAGATTCTCCTCCCATGAACAGGGAGACACCGACAATACCCTCGTTGCCGACCACGGCGATCTCCGCTGAAGCCCCGTTTCCCATCACATAGAGCAAGGAGACGATGGCAGTGATCGGAAAATATACATGGCTCATCGTACGGCCGGACTCGCACAGCACTTCCCCCAATCGCATCTCGACCCACTCCAGCTGTGATTGCCAGCGCTGCCATTCAGCATCTGGGAGCGCAGCGAGTAGTTGGTTGCTTTTGGGATCTGCGGATGTGACCAAGACGAAACTCCGAGGCAAATTTGGCTTCGAGGATTACCGCGGCGGTGTTCCCTCGAACAGCTTTTGAAGTATATCAGTCAGCGCTCGTTCTTGTGTTCGATAGCGCACAGACGCCGGGACAACCGCACCTGATGCTTGTTTCATATCGGTCATGCGATTGGTGTAGGGTACCGTACGTTGCCGCACAGACGAAATGCCATTATGAGGTTAATTTGTAAAGGAAATGAAAACGCGACCGAAATAGAGGGAAGCGACGGGGCCTAGCACCCGAATGGTGCACGTTCCTTACCACGGTACGGAGCAACGGCGTACCTGGGCGGCCACACCTTACGCAACCAGCAGCACTGCCGGTCGTCTGCTGCCTGACCGTTCCTCCCAGGGACAGTGATCTCGTGTGGGTGATTGCAATATGTGGATCCACACCGCACCCTGCTTTGCACGAGCAATCGTTACTCGGAAAAGACGTATCCGCGCCCAGGAATCGCAGACTTGGAGCATTTCGCTGTAGACAATCGATATTTCGAACCGCCGAATGGGACACGCTTTTCAAGCTTTTAGCACGCGTCGTTCCCCGGTCGAGCGACCCATAGCGGCCGTCGTCAATTTTTGCGCACCGACACCATAGCGAGTACCGTAATATGCCAAACGCCCCGATTTCCAAGATGGACCGGAAAACTCTTTATCGTGAACGGTGAGCGGCCCATGACTGCGGAAAGCCCCGAGAGCCGTCAGATAGCGACGGGGCTGGCGCACCGCATCGAACAAGGTGCGGATGGCGCGCAAATCGCCGACATCATTATCTCTATATTGCAGGAAATCGACACCGTCCTTTACCCCATTATCGGCAAGCGGGGTGTCGCTGCGCTCTATAAGCGCAGCCTATACTTGACCGGTCCAACCCACCCGTGGCTGGCGGGCAACCATGAAGGCATTCCGATGACGATGGATCTCCAGGACCTGAAATCCATATTCGGGCGGCAAGACAGCGCCGCCATCGTGGCTACCGGAGGAGCCGTCCTTTTGCAGACGTTCTATGAGTTACTGATCAGCTTGGTCGGACCCTCGCTCACCGAACGAATTTTTCGATCCGTGTGGGCAAATTCTTTGAGCGGACCGACCGCTTCGGATACTTCGCCATGATGACTAAAGTGAGCATCAAACGCCTCCCCACGGGTATTCCCGGCCTCGATCAAATTCTTGGCGGGGGATTGCCGGAGTTTTCGTTTAACCTCATTGCTGGGCCACCCGGATGCGGCAAAACCACGCTGGCGCACCAGATGATGTTCGCGCTGGCAACGCCGGAGCACCCCGCACTCTATTTAACGGTGTTGGGCGAACCGCCTCTGAAGATGCTGCGCTACCAACAGCAATTCGATTTCTTCGACAGCGAATCGATCAACCACTCGGTGCGTTTCGTCAACTTGGCGGATGACGCGACAACGGGCGATCTGAATCAGGCACTACGCCGCATACTCGCTGAAGTAGAAGCGCATGGCCCCGCATTTGTTTTCGTGGACTCCTTTCGCTCAGTCGTGTTAGCGAGTGGAGGCGAAGGTAATGCCCACAACAACTTGCAGCAGTTCGTGCAACAACTCGGCACGTTGATGACAAGTTGGCAAGCGACGACGTTTTTGATCGGGGAGTACTTCAGTGAGACCGACGCCAACCCCGTATTCACGGTGGCCGATGGTTTGATCTGGCTGCGCCAGAGCGTCCAACGCAACTCGATGGTTCGAAAAATTGAGATCGTGAAAATGCGCGGTCAACCGACACTACCGGGGTTGCATACATTTCGCATTAATGATTCCGGGATCGAAGTATTTGCGCCCGCAAACGCTATGGTTCGTGCAAATACGAAAGCACCTCCAGAGTCGCTTACGTCCCGCCTACTGACGGGCATACCGCATCTGGACGAAATGCTCGGCGGCGGCTTGCCGCGCGGATACTCGATGCTCGTTGCCGGCCCATCGGGATCGGGCAAGAGCACTTTAGCGGCCGCCTTTTTGACAGAAGGTGCTCGCTGCGGCGAGACCGGCGTTATTGCAGCTTTTGAACAGAGGCCGAACCGATCGCGCAACCGCGCACTGAGTGATCTGATTGAGAACGGACGAGTGGGCCTCGTGGACGCCCGGGCGCCCGATCTTTCCATTGATGAGATCGTGTTGCTGCTCTTGAACGAGACGCGCCGGCTCAATGCGACCCGTGTCGTTATCGATTCTCTTTCCGGTTTCGAACTCGCCCTGGCACCGACCTTCCGTGACGACTTTCGAGAATCATTGTCGCGCCTGGTCACCGCACTCGCGATCGAAGGCGTGACCATGCTCCTGACCTCCGAACTCGAGGATCGTTATATCGATCTGCGTTTTAGTCCCTACGGCACCGCGTTCTTGACCGACGCAATTATCGTGCAACGTTACATCGAAGTCGACAGCCGGCTTATGCGCGTGATGGCGGTGGTGAAGGTTCGTTCGAGCCCTCATTCTGACCAGTTGCGTCAATTCACGATAGACAATGATGGCATCCATATTGGAGAGATGCTTCTCGACCAGGAGGGACTGCTCGGCGGCAGACCGACCCGAAGGCGCGCTGCCGACCTGCTCGCTTCGATCACCAATCCCAAAGACGGCAAGCCGCTTGCGGCCGCCTCTTCGCGATGAACGCAACCGCTGGGCGGAACCAAAGCGCGTCGACCAAGGCCGCTCGCGAGCTCGCGTCGTTGCAACAGCAAACCGAGCAAGCCCGTTTGGTGCTGGCCCGGTTGCAAGAGGAGGTGGCCAAGGCAAAGAACAACTTGAGCAGCACCCGCGCGTCCGAACTTCTCGAGGCTAATGAGCAATTGATATGCGCCGCCCTGCGTGCCCAGTACGATGCCGAGACGGCCGCGCAAGCACTCAAGGAAATGTCGCAGTCAGCCGAGATTGATGCGCTGACGAAACTTCCCAATCGGATTCTTCTGCTCGATCGGTTCGCGCATGCCATTGCCGCTGCAAAGCGTCACGAAAACCGCATGGCACTGTTGTTTTTGGACCTGAATAACTTCAAGCAAATTAACGACACGCTCGGCCATAGCGTCGGCGATCAGGTCTTGATGATGGCGGCTCGCCGCCTTGCTTCATCGGTTCGAGCGTCGGATACGGTCAGCCGCCATGGCGGTGATGAATTCCTGATTCTTTTGACGGAGATATCTCAGGCGTCTGACGCTGTCGTGACCGCCGGCAAAATCGTCGCGGCACTCGGCGCGCCGAGCCGTGTGGGCGAACACGTGCTTCGACTGACCGCGAGTATAGGCATTAGCATCTATCCTGACGACGGCGAAGACGCCAAAATATTGATCGATCGGGCGGACGCTGCGATGTACCGCGCGAAAAAACATGGTCTCGATAGCTTGCTCTTCCATGGCGAGGAGCCCGCGAGCAAGGGAAGCGTGAAACCACTCTTCCCCGAATCGTTACAGCGACCCTTGACACACTACGAACTGGCGCGGGCCGAGCAGGAACGCCGCCAGGATCAACTGCGCGAAGCCAATCAACAACTGGTGTTGGCAGCGCTTAGCGCCCAGGAGTTACAGGGCGCCGCAGAACTGGCTCAACGGCGCCAGACGCGGTTTTTGGCGATGCTGGCTCACGAACTGCGCAATCCTCTGACACCGATTCGTACTGCAGCGATGCTCTTAGGACGGCTTCAAACGGACGAGCCGCTGCTGCCGCGGGTGCAAGCCGTCATCGAACGCCAAGTCCAGCACATGTCACGGATGTTAGACGACCTGTTCGATGTATCGCGCATCAACACCGGCAAGTTGAGAATGGAGTGCCAGGCGATCGAAATGGTTGACATCATCGATGCGGCGGTTGATGCCTGTCGCCCTGCGATGGATACCCGCCTGCAGCACTTCCGTGCCCAAGTGCCTTCACGTTCGCTCGAGGTACAGGGCGACCCGGTCCGCCTGGCGCAGATTCTCAGCAACTTGCTCGATAACGCGTCCAAATACACGCAGAATGGTGGAGAAATCGGGCTGTCAGTTGTCGTGGTCAACGATGCGCTAGTGATGACGGTATCCGACAGCGGGATTGGAATTACGGCCGAGGCGTTGCCCACAATCTTCGATCCATTCGTGCAGGACGCACACGCTACGGGCTTTAATGGAGATGGCCTCGGTATTGGGCTTACCGTGGTACGTGAATTGGTCGAGGCCCATCACGGCAAGGTCGTCGCCCAGAGTGCCGGTAGCGGGCATGGCAGCCAGTTCGTCGTCACGCTCCCTCTGAATGGACCCCACACCACCAACCCGGAATAAACTCCCGATGCGCTGACCGATCGGAAAATAACATATATGGTGGCAGCCGCTCGCTTCCCTCTTCAATTTTTTTTAATCGCTATCTGCGGGGCCTCTTGGAGGAATCGAGCCGTTTTTGGAGCGCCTCGAATGTCAAGACATCGACCCGGTCTTTCGATCTGACATCCATGCATACGCCCATGACTGCGCCCGGCGCGACGGCCAAACACAGCTGGGAGAAAACAGGGTGACTTTATCGGCCGACCCTTGCTCACTTGCCCATGACAAGCTTGGCTTCACCTGCCATCTTGGGCCGGGCCGGCCGCGGCAGGCACTTCCTGCTATCCGCATGAGAATCCGGTTCGCGCGCTGAACGGCAGAACGAAGATATGGATAATCGCCGCGACACTTCGCCCATCGTCTTGACCGTGGGTCACTCGACACGCCCTCTCGCTGACTTTATTTCGTTACTTACGGCCCACGAGGTGCGCCATCTGATTGACGTGCGAACCGTACCGCGTTCTCGCCACAACCCTCAGTTTAACGGCGAGACGCTGCCCGCTGCACTCCAGACCGCCAAGATCGCCTACTCGCACTTCGCAGGTTTGGGTGGCTTTCGTCATGCGAAACCGGACTCGCGCAACATGGGCTGGCGAAACGCCTCATTTCGGGGCTACGCGGACTATATGCAGACCCCGGCATTTGCGCAGAACTTGAAATCTCTCATGGACCTGGCACGACAAGAACGCGTCGTGCTGATGTGCGCAGAGGCAGTACCCTGGCGCTGTCATCGCTCATTGATTGGCGACGCTTTGATGGTGCACGGTTTTCACGTCGAAGAGATCATCAGCCAGACGCGGTGCCAGACCCACACCTTGACGCCTTTCGCTGCAGTAGCCGGTACGACGATCACATATCCGCTTCCGGATATGACTGAGCGTGACAATGACGGCCCATAGAACGAAAAATATGCCCACTGACATCTCGCATGGCGCTGCTCCACTGGCGGAAGACCCTACCGATGATCGACTGTCACCCTGGTGGCGGCGCGCAAGCCTTTTTACCATGCTGTTTGGCTTGTCGGTCCTCGTTTTATTGACGACCATGGTCTATCACGAAGCGCCACCGATTCCTGACCGAGTCGTGGGGCCTGATGGGTCTTCCATATTCACCCGTGCGGACATTCGCGACGGCCAAGAGGTGTTTCTCAAGTATGGCCTGATGGACAATGGAACCATCTGGGGTCACGGTGCTTTGCTCGGCCCCGATTTCTCAGCCGAATATCTCCATAGCCTCGCGGTCTATAGCGCAACCCGCATTGCGTTACAACGCTACGATCGACCGCTCGAGAAGTTAACGCCGACGCAACTCGCCATGGTAGAAGCGCAGGTGCGAACCGGGTTAAAGCAGAATCGCTACGATCCGAAAACTCGAACGCTTCTTGTGGGGTCCAGCTACGAAGACTGGTTTCGAGACCGAATTAACGTGTGGAACACGTACTTTTCGGATCCGGGAAAAAATGGCGGTCTATCAATCAGAACGATCAGCGATCCCGTCGAACTGCAACAGCTCAGCGCATTTGTCGCTTGGGCTGCCTGGGCGTCGGTTGCAGACAGGCCCGGTACGACCCACTCGTACACCAACAACTTCCCATACGATCCCGTGGCCGGTAATACGCCCCCCACGGATGCGGTTCTTTGGAGCGCGTTGAGTCTTATCTTTCTGTTGGCGGGGACGGCGACCGTACTGCTCGCTTTCGGAAAATTCGACTATCTCGGTTGGAAGGCCAAGTCGGGATACTTGCATCCGAAGTTACTCGGCCCTCACGTGACACCGGGTCAGCGCGCAACGTTGAAATATTTTGCGATCGTCGCGCTCCTTTTTTTGGCGCAAACCCTGGTTGGAGGAGCCGTCGCTCACTACCGCGCCGACCCGACCACATTTTATGGCTTCGATCTGGCCGTGTGGCTGCCAAGCAACCTCCTGCGCACCTGGCATTTGCAGCTTGCCATTTTTTGGATCGCTACCGCCTATGTCGCAGGGGCTCTCTTTCTCGCCGCCGAGCTTGGAGGGGGTGACCCGCCGGGGCAGAAAAAATGTATCAACATCCTGTTCTGGGCGTTGGTCGTCGTCGTCGTCGGCAGTCTCTTGGGCGAATGGGCCGGCATGCGGCAACTTTTGCCCAAACTTTGGTTTTGGGTCGGCGACCAAGGATGGGAATACCTTGAACTGGGTCGCGCGTGGCAAATGTTGCTGGCGGTCGCGCTTTTGTTCTGGTTCGGCCTATTGGTTCGTGCGCTTACCCCCGCCCTGCGGGCTCCCGAGCGCCGTGAGATTGCTGTCCTCTTTTTGTGCGCGGCGATCGCAATTCCCGTTTTTTATCTGCCCGCGATGTTTTTCGACAGCACGACCCACTTCTCGGTGGTTGACGCCTGGCGCTTCTGGATCATCCATCTCTGGGTCGAAGGATTCTTCGAATTTTTCGTGACGGTGCTAGTCGCAATCATCTTCCTTCAGTTCGGGGTCGTCACGCGCCTGACAGCGACCCGTGTCATCTACCTGGATGCTATTCTCTATTTCGCCGGCGGCTTCATCGGTACCGGACATCATTGGTATTGGACCGGTCAGACCAGTTTGAACATGGCCCTGAGTGCCTTATTCTCCGCGCTCGAGGTGGTACCGCTCACGTTAATTACGCTCGATGCCTGGGATTTTGTTCGGCTGTCTCGCCCAGCGTCCGACAGTGACCGAACGGTCGTGCCAATTCCGCATAAGTGGACCTTTTACTTTCTCATGGCGGTGGGGTTCTGGAACTTCGTAGGCGCCGGAATCTTCGGTTTTCTCATCAATCTTCCGATTGTTAGTTACTTCGAGACGGGCACACTTTTGACGATCAATCACGCTCACGGAGCGATGATGGGCGTGTTTGGCATGTTGGGGGTGGGCCTGCTGGTCTTCGCTATACGCCAGACCGTCAGCGAGCCACTGTGGGCAGTCCTTGAAAAATATGTGCGGATCAGTTTCTGGGGGCTTAACGCGGGCTTATTGATGATGCTTGCGATGAGTCTGTTTCCCGCCGGCGTACTTCAGCTTAACGATGTTCTGGAGCATGGATATTGGCATGCCCGCAGCCTCGCCTATACCGGAAGTCATCTCGCCCGATTGCTGGAATGGTGCCGCTTGCCCGGCGATCTGGTCTTCATCATCTTCGGGGCCATACCGATAACCATTGTCGCTATACGCGCCTATCTTCGCGGCAGAAAGCCGGGTGTCGGCGCGAACGTTCCCATGGGCGTGACAGATATTCCTCGGGCATGAGTCGACGTCGCGCACTCGAAACGATGGAGGATGCGGAGCCAACAGCCCCATCATGATGCAAATCTGAATGCCTCGACGAGATCCACGACAATATTCACCAGGAGCATGTTCCTTACCTGACAAATCCACTTTTGTGACGTCGACCTTGGAAGAGCGTTTCAAAAAAATGTGGCCGGTCGGGTGAAGATTGACATCGACCTTCGATCATTTCACTATCAGAGCGCCAAGGACCTTAGCCACGTGTTCTTCTTTGCTCCGCCTGTCGCGATAATGGCGGCCCGCTGATTCATTGCGCGCCTTCATCACACGAGACACTATTCATTTGTCACACGCGCTCTTGGGCCACCGAAAATGACCCTGACCCCAACATGCCTTAGGAAGCCGAATCATGTCTACCAAAATTTCAGATCCGCTGGACCCGGTGCGCCAACGGCAAATGGCGCTTTCGAGATGGGACAACGAAGGCGGCGCGCAACCGTCTCATTCGCAAGGGTCTAATTCCGGAGAGGCGCAGTTCGAGGCACCTCACTTGACGAACGCCGAATTGGTGCAACTTCGCATCCGCATGATCGCGCTAGAAAACTTGGTCATCACGTTGCTCGCGGAAACATCGGATCGACGACTCGATCTCGCTCGAGAAATGGCCATCTACATTTCACCAAGAGCCGGTTTTACCCATCATCCGGTGACGATCCATGCAGCAGCACAAATGATCCATCTCGTTGACCGCGCTGACCATTTCCGATCCAGGATCATGCCCTAGGTTCAAAAATGCTTCGAACATCTCGGGCGGCGAGAGCAGTTGTCTGTCGATCAACAGTCAACTTCGATCAGTGACTTGACCAGGTGAGCTTGACCGACAGGCGTCACATCCAATACTCTGGACTCGGCATCACGTCGTAGCCAGCCCCGCTCAATGAAGGCATCGAGCATCGCGACCGCCAAGGGTCCCGCAAAGTGATCGCGCCGTTCGGACCAATCGACGCAACCGTAAAGCATGCGTTTGCACGGTGCGTCCGCGTAGCCCCGAAGAGAGAGGTTCAGTTTTTTTAGTTCGACCATGCCCAGATGCGTAAGGGGATAGTCGTGTCCATCACCCTCTGCAGGTTGGACCCAGCCGCGTCGCACGAAAGTCTGACACAGCCGAACCCCCAGTTCCCCCGCGAGATGGCCATAGCAACTTCGCGCGTGACGTAAACCACGCATGGAAGAGGCTTGCCAACGTGTCGTTTCCGGCAATGCGGTGTCGGCGACTCGTAGCAGGGCCTCCAACGCGTGCGCCACATTGCCGTCAGCCAACGTGAAGTAACGGTGCCGGCCTTGTGCGCGGACCCGGATGAGCCGCTCCTCGATAAGTACCTTTAGGTGCTGTGATGCGGTAGAGGCCGCAACGCCCGCGCAATCGGCAAGCTCCGTTGCCGTGTACAGTCGGCCATCTAAAAGTCGAGCGAGCATGAGCGAACGCGTCGGATCACCGATGGCGGCGGCCGCGCGCCCAAAACGGGGCTGCACGATCGGCGGACCCACTACAACTCGATGACGGGTGGCGCCGGACGCGAATGAAGGCGACGCGTGACCGGCCAGTGAGAGATCGGCGCATGGTCATCCGGACGGGTCGCCCTTTCAAAACCCAGAGCATTCATCTCGCAAATCCTCCGAAAAGCATGCAGACGCTATTGTGGAACACCCCACTGCGCAATTCCAGACGGACCCCCATGATCGTTCTGCGCCCCGGCCGCACGCGCACTTCGATTTGATGGTGTCGGCCCTACTCCGGTGTTTTCTCTAGATCGGATACTGCCTAGACTAGCCCACGACGGCTTGTCTATGCTTCGGTATGGAACGAACGATCCGAGTTGTGAAATTCCGTCGTAGGAAATGGGGAAGATCAAAGCGTGGCTCGAACCTTCTAAGAAGTCCTGTGCAACCATGCCGACGTGCGACTCAGCGCATCCGGGGCCGGGACACCGGCCTTGGCCCGTGAGAAGAGTCTTCGGTGACACCTGCCGCAATCGTGGCGCCTTGGACCACGGCCGAGATACGCGCCGAGCCTAGAAACAACCACCCGCTTGAACGAGGTGCCGTCGCGCCCGCGACGCGTGCTCCAGTGTTGCGCGATCGGCTCACCGGGAATCTACCAATCGACAAACCTGCCCTCGTGATGTGAGGTTAGCCCACATGGGGTCCGAGCCATCGGCTCCGTCACGCATCGGGTGCGACGCATGACAGGCGTCAGCGCATCCTGATGGCTCGCGTTTCATCATGATGTTCCGTGACACCCATCCATTCTATCGGTATCGCGATTTGACGTTCGGAGGGTCTCCGCGGGCGCGCATCGCAAGCCGACGAACGCCTGGTACAAACGCTCCAATCTTTCGCCTTGCGCCGTTCAGCGCAACACATGTTTCACGCTCGGCGCAAAGGGAAAATCCTAACCCCAGGAATCATTGTTCGAGGCTTGCATTGCTGCTATAGTCGTCGCAGTGGTTTGGCACACCCAGCAAGCGCAGGAATTCCTTGCAAGCGCAAATCGGATCGATCGATATGCTGGTTGCCGCAGAATCCTTGCTGCACCGCCTGCACCACACGCGCAATCTGACACTGCTTTATCCCACGATAGACCCGTGTCCGTAGTAGGACTCTTATGGCAATCATTCGACCAAGGGGGTGAGAAATGGAACGTGAAATTTCGCGTCGTGACGTATTGAAGACGGTTGGACTGACACTGGGTGCATCAGCATTGGCGGCACCGCCGTTCCTCGCATACGGGCAAGGCGAAAAATCGATCAAGATCGGAATGCACGATCCGATCACAGGTACGTATGCGGCTGAAGGTGACAGCGAGATCAAGGGCGCGAAATTGGCGCTGCAGGAGGTCAACGCCAAGGGCGGCATTCTCGGTCGCAAGGTCGAGCTCTTGATCGAGGACGACAACGGTAACGCGGGCCTCGCGGCACAGAAAGCGCATAAACTGCTCGAAAAAGACGGCTGCTCGATGATCATGGGTGCGGTGTCGTCAGCCACTGCGTTGTCGGTCAACCAGGTCGCGCACGAAAAGGGTGTGGTGTATATGGTGACCGGCGGCCATACCGATCCGGTGACCGGCTCGGAATGCCACTGGACCACGTTTCGCATCTGTACCACGACCTACATGCTGGCAGCGGGTCTAGCCGGCACGCTTTATAAGAAGTTCGGCAAGAAATGGTATTTCATCACGCCGGACTACGCCTTCGGCCACACGATGCAAGCCGCGTACAGCCGGATTCTGCAAGGCATGGGCGGCACGGTGCTTGGCAATTCGCTCTCGCCGCTCGGTACCACGGATTTCTCGTCATACCTGATCAAGGCGCAATCGACAAAGCCCGACGTGCTGATCCTCTTGGTCGACGGCCAGGACCTGGTGAACTGTATGAAGCAGGCCGTGCAATTCGGACTGCAGAAGAAATTCCCAATCGGTGGCGGCCTTTCTGAGCTTGAGGTGTTGGCGGCACTCGCGCCGGAGGCACGAGTGGGCTGGTGGACGTTGGAGTGGTGGTGGAATCAGCCGAACACGCCTCACGTCAAGGAATGGGTCGAGAAATATCGCAAAACCTACAACGACAATACCTACCCCAGCGCTCGCACCTGGTTCGGCTACGCCGGACTGCACGCGCTCGCGCTTGGCGCCGAGAAGGCCAAGAGCATCGATCCCACCAAACACGCTCGCGCGTTAGAAGGGATGGACTTGCCGCCCGAGATCAAACTGCAACCGAATCATGTGTACTTCCGCAAAGGCGACCATCAACTGATGACGAGTGCGTTTCCGGGCGAGGACATCTCGAACGGGACCTATCCCAATCTTTTCAAGGTCGCCGACATCGTTGCCGGAGACAAGATTGCGTTGCCCGAAAGCGAAACGGGGTGCAAGCTGGATTTCCCGGCCTGAACCGCCAAACCTGCTGCCCGACGGCTCGTGCGCAAAGGATCGACCGGTGCTTCATATCGGTTGATCCGCGCTTAACGCGAGTCGGGGCAGCAGTGTTTTGTCTGCTCGGCAAACGTCCGCGTCAAGCGGTCCGACATCCACGGGGAGAAGTTCTTGGAGTTGCTGCTGTTCAACGCATTCAATGGCCTGATTCAAGGCGTCTTCTACGCCCTGATGGCGCTCGGGCTGGCCCTCATTCTCAGTCTGAACTCGGCGATCAACATGGCACACGGCGGATTTCTGGTCGTGGGTGCCTATCTGGCCTACACGTTGGCGCCCTACCTGGGGTTCTGGGGCGCGCTGGTCGCGGGACCGCTGTGCGCAATGATGCTCGGACTCGTGGTCGAACGCCTGCTGATTCGTCCCCTCTATAAACGTCAAGATCCGCTCTACACCCTGCTGATCACCTTCGGGCTGGCCCTGGTCATCGAGGATCTGACACGGACCTTTTGGGGTGCACAGGGTCTGCCCTTCGCGATCCCCGATGTCTTGAATTCGCCGTTAAGTTCGACGTACTTCTTTCTTACCGGCTATCGCCTCTTCGTCGTGGCGATTACGATTGTCGCGTCGGCTGCGCTCTTTCTTATGCTGCGCTATACCCGACTCGGTGTTCGCATTCGCGCCGGCACGCGTGATCTGGAGACCGTCGCCGCACTCGGCGTGAACATCTACCTGCTGCGCTTGTTGAACTTTGGTCTCGGCTGCATGTTCGCAGGACTGGCTGGCGTGCTTGCGGCAGGTATTCTGGGCTTGACACCGTCGATGGGTAGCAGCCTATTGATGCCCAGTTTCGTCGCCATCATCGTCGGCGGTGTCGGGAGCCTTTGGGGTAGCGTTCTGGGAGGCCTCATCATTGGCTTGGCCGCAGGCATTACGACCACGTATTATCCGGCTGCGAGCGAAGCGGTCATCTATCTCATCATGTTGATCGTATTGGTCGTGCGACCGCGCGGACTGCTCGGCCAAGAGGGTCTGTTCGAATGAGGCGCGTCGCTTTATTGATTGCTTTCTGGGTGGTCTTGTTGGCAGCACCCTGGTGGCTGCCCTTGGTGGGCGGTTATACCGCGCTCGGCTCGAAGATACTCATCTATGGCTTGGCCGCCATGGGACTCAACCTGGTGCTTGGCTATACCGGAGGGTTATCGTTCGGGCAAGCCGCATATTTCGGGCTCGGGGCATACGGCGCCGGCATGACGCTGAAATACCTGGTCCCCAGCACGCCCTTGGCGATCCTGGTCGGCACCCTCGTCGGTGGCGCCGCCGCGACACTGGTGGGCCCCCTGCTCATGCGCCGACGCGGTATCTATTTCGCCATGATCACCATTGCCATCGGCCAGCTCTTTTACTTCGTCGCCGTGCGCTGGAACGTCGCCACCGGTGGCGAGGATGGGTTGGCCGGTTTTGAGCGCCAGCCACTGCACTTCGGTACGCATACCGTGAGTCTGCACGAAACGACTGCCTACTATTATCTGGTCTTAGCGTGCTTTACGGCGGCGGTCGCACTGATGTGGTGGCTCCTCAAATCGCCGCTCGGCCATACCTGGGTGGCCATCCGGGAGAGTCAGCGTCGCGCCCAATTCCTGGGTCTGAAGACCGATCGCTACGTCTGGGCATCGTTTGCGATCGCGGGGTTCGTCACGGCGTTGGCCGGTGCACTCAATGCGCTCCTCTTTAACTTCACGTCGCCTGAGGATCTGCATTGGATTTTGTCGGGAAATTTCGTGATCATGGTCGTCTTGGGGGGTATGCGTAATTTTTGGGGACCATTGCTCGGGGCAACGCTATTCATCGTCGCGCAGGACTACCTGTCGAGCGTCACCGACAATTGGATGACCTGTATCGGCTTGTTGTTCATCATGATCGTTCTCCTCTTTCCAAAGGGTTTGCTTGGTATGGTCGCGCGACGCGCCAGGGCAGCATGAGCTCGGCGCGTCCACGCCTGCCCGAAGCCGGGCGCCCTATCTGTGGGCGGCCGCCGGTCACCGCGACCGGGAGACCTGTATGAGTCTGTTACGCCTAGACAACGTCTCCCGTAATTTCGGCAGTTTAAAGGCGGTACAACAACTCTCATTCGAAATGCCGCAAGGCGAACTGCGCGCAGTGATCGGACCCAACGGTGCGGGCAAGACGACCTTCTTCAATCTCATCACGGGCTTTGTTCGCTGTACGGCGGGTGAAGTCTGGTTCGATGACGAGAACATCAGCGCTGTACCGATTGCAAATCGCGTGCGTCGTGGCATCGTGCGAACATTTCAGATCACGGATGTGTTTCCCGACCTGTCGGTGTTCGAAAACATTCGCACCGGGGTCGAGATCGCCGCGGGTGTGGCATCGCGACCCTGGGTATCGCGCGCGACACGCGCAGCGCTCGACCGGCGCGTCGACGAACTCATCGACATCGTTGGCTTGGACGCCAAAGCGGATCGGGTGGTGAGCGAACTCGCTCATGGCGATCAGCGCGTGGTTGAAGTCGCGCTTGCACTCAGCATGAATCCACGTCTGCTCATGCTCGACGAACCGACGGCGGGTATGGGCGATACGGAAACCGATCGCATGGTCGATCTGGTGCGCCGCTTGCATACCGAGCAAGGGCTATCGATCTTGTTCATCGAGCACGACATGAACATTGTTTTTAACATCGCACAGCGTATTACCGTACTCGATCAGGGCCAAAAAATCGCCGAAGGGACGCCCACCGAAATCGCCGCCAACGAGCGAGTTCGAACCGCCTACCTGGGAGAGCCTGAGTGAGCCAAGTTCTCAGGACAGAGGAGATTCACACCTATTACGGCAAGAGCCATATCCTGCACGGCATCTCGCTCGAGGTGAATGAAGGCGAGATCGTCACTGTCCTCGGCCGCAACGGCGCGGGCAAGACGACCACAATGCGTAGCCTGTCTGGCCTGACGGCACCGCGCTCGGGCAAGATCGAGGTCTTTGGCCACGACACGACGCACTGGCCACCGCATCGCATCGCGCAACTCGGCGTCGGTTACGTGCCGGAGGGTCGCAAGATCTTCGGCGCTCTCACGGTGCGTGAAAATCTGATGGTGCCCCATACTCGCCCAGGGCCTTGGACGCTCGAGCGCGTGTTCAAACTATTTCCACGCCTTGAGGAACGCAAATCGCAACTCGGCCGGCAACTCTCAGGGGGCGAGCAGGAAATGCTTTCGATTGCCAGGCCCCTCTTGCTCAATCCTCGACTGATGTTGCTCGACGAGCCCTCGCAGGGTTTGGCGCCACTCGTCGTCAAGGAAGTCATGCAAGTCGTGCGGCGCATGCGCGATGAAGGCCTCTCGGTATTACTGGTCGAGCAGAACGTGCCGCTATCGCTGTCGGTCGCGGATCGCGCCTACGTGCTCGATGACGGTAAGGTGGTTTATTCAGGCAGTGCACACGATCTGGCGAAGGACCGTGAATTGGTCGAAAAGCTGGCGGGCGCAGGACACTAAACCGAACCTCTCACTGTTTCGCGGCATCGCCTGAACGCATGGGCCAAGGCCGGATCATATGCGTGCCTGCGAGTCAACGCAGTGCACCGAAGACCTTCGAGACAATGGCGCTACCCGCCGCAGCGGGATTCTGCCGGATGGCGTGCTCCTCTTCACCGATCATGAGATAGAGGCCGTCGAGCGCCTCGTGGGTGACGTACTGCTCGATATTGATTGCATCCCCTTTGACCAAGCCGAGCTTGGCACCTTGTCCGGCGAATTGGTTGTACTTTTGTGCCAACCCAGCCCGATCCGTCGCGCGCTTGACGATCGGAAGAAATTTCACCGCCAGTACATCGGAGGTTTTAGACCGGAAGAACTGCGTTACGGAATCGTCGCCACCGGTCAGAATCTTCTTTGCATCACCCACGGACATTGATTTGACGGCGTTCACGAGCAGTACTTTTGCCTCGGGAACCGCCTGTTCCGCCGCGTGGTTCATGGCGTCGACCAGTTCGTCGGCATCTTTGCCACGACCGATCATGCGCAGGCCCCGGGCGGCCTTGTCGAGTGCCGGCGGCAATGGAATCTTCACCTTGGGATTATCCAGAAAACCACCCGGCACACCGAGCTTACCGACAGCCGATGCGGCGCCTTTGTCGAGGGCACCATTCAGGCCTTGCGTGGCATCCTGATTGCTGAGGTCCGCAAGGCCCAGGGCAAAAACGGGCACCAAAAAGAAATAGCCCAACAAACCAAACGCAGTGATCCAGTGTCGTGGCCGTATGATCACTTCCTTGCCTTCGATTCCGGTTGGAAATGAGTATATCGCCCTTCCGGGCTGCACAATCGATCCATGGCGCGCGGCCTTCGAACGCCGATGAAGCTCGCCGCCGACATCGGTGGTTGTTCACCAAGGGGGCGATCGCCCCCTTGCCCCTAACCGTCCGATGGCCTTGTCTTCCTCTCCGCCGGCCGCGGCGAACCATATCCGAGCGGCTGTGGCGGACTCTGCACCTGCTGTTCGGATGGGGGGCTGGATTGCGGGGTTTGCTGATTCTGTTGTTGCGGGGCCTGTGGGGTAGAGGAATTCGGGAGCGTCTCCGGGCCGCTTCCATATTCCTCAGCGCGCACGATGTTGAACTCCAGCGCAAGCGCCACGGCTGCCCCCTCAATCAGCAAAGAAAGTGTTCTGCGTTTCATGTTCATAACCCCGCTGCATCAACCCGCAGTTTGGCGATTGCGAAATCCTCGGCCATTTTGCTGGGGCAACCCCAAGCGAAGGCCGATGGCATGACACACGGGCAGCAGTGATTCGGTCGGCGT
>Ga0208357_1001139_pt1 | contig 19867 bp, 15 predicted proteins | sample NGESurdeep092012_6_FD_184487 | JGI IMG/M metagenome (GOLD analysis project Ga0208357, IMG submission 184487) | Arctic peat soil microbial communities from Barrow, Alaska - NGEE Surface sample F52-2 deep-092012 (SPAdes) | ecosystem: Environmental > Terrestrial > Soil > Wetlands > Peat ... | reverse complement strand
TCTACGACTACGGCCACATCGGCAACTTCCGCACCTTCCTGCACGTCGATGTGCTGCGCCGCGCCATCCGCATGAACGGCCTTGGGATTCGTCACGTCATGAACGTCACCGACGTCGACGACAAGATCATCCGCAACGCCAGCGCCGCCGGTCAGCCGATCGGCGAGTACACCGCGCGATACGAGAAGGCGTTCTTTGAGGACCTTGCCGCGCTCGGAGCGGAGTTTCCGGAAGCGATTGCGCGGGCCACGGAAAATATCGACGACATGGTGGCGCTGATCGAAAAACTCGCCTCCGAAGACATCGCGTACAAAGCCGAAGACGGCTCATGGTATTTCCGCATCGCGCGTTTTCCGGATTACGGCAAGCTCTCCGGCAAAGATCTCGAAGGCATTCAGGACGGTGCGCGCATCGACTCCGATGAATATGAAAAGGATTCCGCCCGCGATTTCGCGCTGTGGAAGGCCACCAAACCGGGCGAAACTTCGTGGGACACGCCGCTTGGCCCGGGCCGTCCCGGCTGGCATATCGAGTGCTCCGCGATGGCGATGAAGTATCTCGGCAACTCGTTCGACCTGCACGCCGGCGGCGAAGACCTCATGTTCCCGCACCACGAAAACGAGATTGCGCAGTCCGAAGCGGCCACGCACAAGCCCCTCGCGCGCCACTGGTTTCATGTGCGCTTCCTGCTCGTCGAAGGCAAGAAGATGTCCAAGTCGGAGGGCAACTTCTTCACCCTCCGCGACCTTCTGCTCAAGGGCTACCGCGCCTCGGCCATCCGCTTCCTGCTGCTGAGCGTGCCCTACGGTCACCAGCTCAACTTCACCTTTGACGGCCTCACCGAGTCCACCAACGCCGTCGACCGCCTGCGCACCTTCAACGACCGTATCCGCACAGGCAACTGGCCCGACGCGCCGCCATCAGACGACACGCTGACGAACCTGATCCGCAAAGGCGACGCCGACTTCACCGCCGCGCTCGCCAACGACCTCAACACCGCCGAAGCCCGCGCCGCCATCTTCGACGTCCTGCGCGCGGTCAACACCGCCGCCGATCATTCGAAGCTCAAGCGCGCCGATGCCGAGGAAACCCTCGCGCTGCTCAATAAATTCGAGAGCATCTTTGCGGTGCTCGAAGACCGCGACGCCGATCTCACCCGCACCGCTCTCGCCTGGGCCGAAGCTGAGGGCCGCATGGGCGACGTCTCCGCCGACGTCCTCGAAAAATTCGGTAGCACCAGCCTCACCGACGCCGACATCGACGCCCTCGTCGCCGAGCGCACACTAGCCAAGAAGCAACGCAACTTCGCCCGCGCCGACGCCCTCCGCAACGAACTCCTCGAAAAAGGCATCCTCCTTGAAGACTCCAAAGACGGCGTCCGCTGGAAGCGCCAGTAATCGCGGTGCAAGCGGACAATTAAGCCTCCGCAATCACAGCAACTGCCATGTTCCGATGCTGATCCAACTCCTGTAAATCGAACCGCCTGGCGATCTTATGTCCACGCCGAATCAGCGGCGTCTCGATCACGTAGTAACTGGCAATCGCACAAGCAAACGAAGCGCACCAGCACAGCACGGTATGGGAGTGAAAACTACCCGGCTTCGGCACGATCAGCGGGTTGAAAAATAGCATCTGCCAAAGGTACAAGCTATAGGAGATTCGTCCGATGAACCGTAACGGCGCAAGCTCCAGAAATCGGCTGGTCAATGATCCAGGATGGAGCATCGTCGCCGTAATCAGAATCGGATATACCGTGATCACCAGCGCATGATCGCTACGCGAGTGATGCAGTATCACCCTCGCAAATACAGCCGCTGTATACAGCAACGCCACCCATGGATAGAGATACGACCTGGCGAGCGCACTGATTCGGATACGTCTCAGTGCAAGCGCAAAAACGCAGCCCAGGAGGATTCCGCCGGTCACCATGTCGCTGCGAAGATAAAGCTCCATCGCATATTTCTGCAGTCGCGGCGTATGAAAAACATAGATCCTCCAAAACTCCAGGGCCACAACCATCATGCTCGTGAGCACAAGGCGGTAACGACGGCAAAGCACCAGAAACCCCGGAAAGAGGAGATAGAAATGCTCTTCCACCGCAAGACTCCAGAAATGCGCGGTCTGCCAGTTCGGTGCGTTCCATGGCCAAATGTCGCGAACCATCAGCGTCGCGCCAGCGACCGCGGACCACACTGGCCGGATCCATCCGGTCAGCATCAGTATGCAGATAAGCGCAAGATACGTGAGCGCTGCAGGCTGAATACGAAACAGGCGTCGCGTATAGAAGCTGCGGAGCGAGATGCCACCGAAACGTTGCTCCTCATCCAGCAGCCGTCCACAGATGAGCATGCCACTCAAGGCAAAGAACAGCTGCACACCGAGATGTCCATTGAATCGAATCCACTGGTTTGATAACCGACCCACAGTCAATAACTGGTTGTGACTTTCTACAACCCACAAAATAGCGATCGCGCGCCAACCGTCAAGCGTAGGAATATAGGCACTCCGCTTTTTGGCGCTTGCTGGTCTTGGCTTAGCAGTGTGAGGCTCCACGGTTTGTGCTTCTTTCATCATGATTGGCCGAAAAGATCAGTATTTCGACTCTAGCATGAGGTTCACTCCATGCACGCAACCTATCAAACCACTCACCTATTCAGCTTGCACCGCAGTTGCGGTGGCATGGTCATACGTCTGTTGCTTGGCCTGCAAATCAAATCGCTTCGCAATCCTATGTCCGCGCCGAATCAGCGGAGTCTCAATCAAGTAGTAACTGGCGATCGCACAAGCAAACGTTGCACACCAGCATAGAAAAACATGCGATCGGAAACTACCAGGTGTAGGAGCTTGAAAATAATTAAAGAAGAGTTCCTGCCAGAGATACAAGCTAAAGGAAATCCTCCCCGCAAACCTAAGCGGCCTAAGCTCCAGAAAGCGGCTGGTCAGGGATCTGGGATGCAGCATGGTCGCTGCGATTAGCAAGGGGTAGACCGTGATGAGCAGAGCATGGTCGGTCCGCGAGTGGTGAAGTTCGAGCCGAGCAAACACGATAGCTGTATAAAGAAGCGCAACCCATGGGTAGAGGTACGACCTTGCAAAGGCCAGAACCCTTTCACGTCTCAATGCAATCGCAAACACGCAGCCCAGAAGAATCCCACCGGTGACCATATCGCTGCGAAGATCAATCACCATCGCATATTTCTGGAGTGGTGGTGTATGGAAAACAAAGTTCCTCCAAAGCTCGAGGACCACGACCATGACACTCGTCAGTGCCAATCGGTGACGACGGCAAAGCACCAGAAACCCCGGGAAGAGTAAATAGAAGTGCTCTTCAACCGCGAGACTCCAGAAGTGCGCCGTCTGCCAGTTCGTTGCGGTCCATGGCCAAACGTCGCGAATCATAAGCGCCGCGCCAACGACCGGAGTCCACACCTTTTGGATCTCGCCCATCAGCATCAACAGCGAAATCACTGCCAGATAGGTGAGCGCTGCAGGCTGAATGCGAAACAGGCGGCGTGTGTAGAAGCTACGAAGGGAGATAGAGCCAAAGCGTTGTTCCTCGTCCAGCAGTCGAGCGCAGATAAGGAGTCCGCTTAAAGCAAAGAACAATTGCACACCTCGATACCCCGTGGATCGAAGCCAATAGTTTGTAACCCCTCCTAAACTCCATGGTTGGCTGTGTCCTTCAAATACCCACAAAATAGCCACCGCGCGCCACCCGTCAAGCGTCGGAATATATCCGCTTCGCTTTCCGTGGTTTGCCGCAGTCTCCGCTGCCGAATCCTGCTTGACAGGTTGTGTCGCTTCCGTCATCGTGAGCCCAAAGCGCTCCAGTGTTTCGACTCTAGCATGAGCAAACCTCTCGGAATTCCCGCCCATTCCAGCGCCGAGATGCGTGATGGGTATTTAGAGTTTGAGAATCGCTGCAGCGCTGGAGGGTGGGTCTTCCGGGCTTCGGGCGCGCCACCGGTAGGGGTGGAGTTGAGTACGGGGCTGCGGTGCCGGGCGGTTCGAACTCAGCGGCTGAAGTCTTCGTCGTCTACGGAGACTCGTTCGTCGAAGATGTAGCACGCTCCTTGCCATTGGCTCGACGCAGCGGGGACTTCTTCGAGGTATTTGAGAATGCCGCCCTTCAGGTGGTAGACCTCGGGGAAGCCCTGCTGCAGCATGTAGGCCGATGCCTTTTCGCACCGGATGCCGCCAGTGCAGAACATGGCGACCTTGCGGTGCGTGGCCGGATCGAGGTTTTCGCGGACGTAGTCGGAGAAGTCAGAGAAGGTGTCGAGCGGGGGCGTGACCGCTCCGGCGAACGTGCCGATCGCGGTCTCATAGCTGTTGCGGGTGTCGAGGAGCAGAACTTCGGGGTCGGCGAGGAGGGCGTTCCATTCCTTAGGGTCAACATATTGGCCGGGACGTCCCGTGTCGACGGTGGCGTTGCGGAAAGTGATGATCTCGCGCTTGAGTTTGAACTTGAGGCGGCGGAAGGGTGGGGCTTCGGCCGTGGAGAACTTGACTTCGGAGCGGCTGAGGCCGGTGCGTTCGGCGAGGAAGTTGAGGAGGTGGTCGATGGTGGCGGACGAGCCGGCCATGGTGCCGTTGATTCCTTCGGGGGCGACGAGCGTAGTGCCGAGGAGATCGGTCGCAGAGAAGGTGGCGCGCAGTTCGTCGCGGAGACCCGAGGGATTAGCCAGCGCGAGAAAGCGGTAGTAGGCGGCGACGGTGTACATGCTTGCTTCAGTGTAGCTGCGGGGGAGGGCTTGGATTACCAGCCCATCTGGCTCATGCGCTCAAGAATCAGATCGCTGTACCGATTCATGCGCTCGGGCCGGCGCTTGAGGGGTGCTGGCAAAATCGCGGCGAGTTGGGCTCCCTGCCTGCGGCCCATATTCCTGGCCGAGGTTTTGTCGTAGTAATGACTCGCAGCCTCTGCGCCATACACCCCAGGACCCCACTCGACCACGTTCAGGTAGAGCTCCAGAATGCGACGCTTGCCGAGAACCAATTCTGCCACGGGCACCAGCGCGAACTCCGCCCCCTTGCGCAGAAAAGAGCGGCCCGTTCCGAAGAACAGGTTTTTGACGAGCTGCTGCGTGAGGGTGGAACCCCCGCGAATGCGACCACCTTTCATGTCGCCTTCGGCTGCGATCTCGATCGCATGCCAATCGAAGCCATGGTGCTGGTAAAAGCGTGCATCCTCCGCAGCGATGACAGCGTGCTGGAAGTCGGGCGAGATCTGGCCGAGCGGAATGAATTGGTAGCGCTCGTGATAGGGCTTGTGGTGAATCCAGGCCTGCGCGCGGCGCTGGACCTGCACCGCGGTGGTTGGCGGGTCGATCCACCGAGCAGCCACCAGGCTCAGTGCGGCAAGCGCCCAAAGAAGTACCAGACCGAGAACCAGCCATCGAATAATCGATCGGAGGGAGCTGCTCCGACACGGAGTCTGGGTACGTGGGTTTGGCATGGTGTTCACAGTTGAGGATAATCGCTTGCGCTTGGTGCCACTTACGGAGACCCTGCTTGAACGAGCCTGCAGAGTTCTGCCCAGGGATTTCTGGGGTGAGACCGACTGCGGATTCACTCTGCCGCGAGTACACTTGGTAGAGCTACGTGTAATTGGGGCCGCGCGCCGGATTGGTAGTGGGGCGCAATGTGGCTGTAGCGTACTTTTCTTTCGAGGACAGGAATGACCGACAAGCAGCAGCAAGATGAACTGGATCAGCGGCAACAAGATTCCTTAGATCAGTTGTCAATCAATACACTGCGGTTTCTGGCCGTTGACCAGGTGCAAGCCGCCAATAGTGGGCATCCGGGAGCGCCATTGGGCTGCGCTCCGATCGCCTACCTGCTGTACCACAAGGTGATGAAGTACAACCCGACGGACCCGTTGTGGTCGGACCGGGACCGGTTCATTCTGTCGAATGGGCATGCATCGGCGCTCCTGTATGGCGTGCTGCACCTGACGGGCTATAACTTGCCGCTCTCGCAGCTGAAGCAGTTCCGGCAATGGGGATCGGAGACGCCGGGGCATCCGGAGTACGGCGATACGCCGGGCGTTGAAGTTACCACGGGGCCGTTGGGACAGGGCTTTGCGATGGCCGTAGGTGAGGCGATTGCGGAGAAGCATCTCGCCGCCGTGTACAACCATGAGAATCACACGCCGGTGGATCATCACACGTATGTACTGTGCGGCGATGGCGATTTGATGGAGGGCATCAGCCACGAGTCGGCTTCGCTGGCGGGGACGCTCGCTCTGGGCAAGCTGATTGTGTTGTATGACGACAATTTGATTTCGCTCGATGGGCCGACGGAGCTGAGCTACACGGAAGACGTGACCAAGCGCTTTGAGGCCTACCACTGGCAGGTGCTGATGGTGCATGACGGCAATGACCTGGTGGCGATCGAGAAGGCGATCAAGAAGGCCAAGGCGGAGAAGAAGAGGCCGACGCTGATTCGCGTGCGGACCGTGATCGGCTACGGCAGCCCCAAGGCCGGCACGAACAAGGTGCATGGCGAGGCGCTGGGTGTGGAGGCGACGAAGGAAACCAAGCGGAATCTTGGGTTCCCGGAGGATAAGAGCTTCTACGTGCCGGAAGAGGCGGGGAAGAACTGGCTGCAGGCGGTGGATAAGGGCAAGAAGGCGCAGGCCAGGTGGGCCACGAAGTTTGCGAAGTTCAAGAAGGCGTATCCGGCGCTGGGCGAGCAGTACGAGCGCACGTCGGCGCGCAAGCTGGCCGAGGGCTGGGAGAAGGCGATTCCTACATTCGGGACCGAGAAGTCTGTGGCCACGCGGAATGCCGGGCAGGTGATCTTGAATGCTGTGGCGGGCGTGGTGCCGGAGTTGTTTGGGGGCGCGGCCGATCTGACCGCTTCGACGAAGACCATCTTCAAGGACTCGCCTAGCTTCCATGTGGACCCGGTCGGACGAAATGTGTTCTTTGGCGTGCGCGAGTTTGGCATGATGGCCGCCGTGAATGGGATGGCAGCGCACGGAGGGCTGATTCCGTTCGGTTCGACGTTCTTTACGTTCAGCGATTATTGCCGGTCGGCGTTGCGCATGGGCGCGTTGATGGGCACGCACGCGCTGTATATTTTTACGCATGATTCGGTTGGGCTGGGCGAGGATGGCCCGACTCATCAGCCGGTCGAGCACCTGATGAGCTTGCGCGTGATTCCGCACCTGACGGATTTTCGTCCCGCGGATGCGAACGAGACGGCCGCTTGCTGGCAGTTGGCTCTGGAGCGCAAGAGTTCGTGCTTCATGGCGCTGAGCCGGCAGGACCTGCCGGTTCTGGATGCAGCGAAGTACAAGGTGTTCGAGGACGCGCGCAAGGGCGCTTATGTGCTCGAGGCCTTTGGCAAAGACATTGTGCTGGTAGCGACGGGCTCCGAAGTCGAGGTGGTGATGAAGGCCGCGCTCGAACTGAAGGCTGCCGGGATCAACGCGACGGTCGTTTCGATGCCGAGCTTCAAGATTTTTGAGGAGCAGACGGAAGAGTACAAGATGTCGATCTTCCCGCATGGCGTTCCCAAAATTTCGGTTGAGGCGGGCGCTACGATGGGTTGGTGGAAGTACATCGGCCGAGATGGCGTTGCCATCGGGATTGACCGCTTTGGTGCTTCGGCGCCCGGACCGATTGTTCTGGAAAAGCTGGGGATTTCAGTAGGGAATGTTGTGGAGCACGCGAAGAAGCTTGTGAAGAAGTAGACGGCAACGAAGGCGGCGGGTTGTGCGACCGCCGCCTTCGTTGCCTGGTAGACAGGGTTTTAGCCGTGGGCCTTCTTTCCTCGCCGATTGAGGGCCCGCGGCTAAGACCCTGAACTACATAGGTCAGGGAACGGAAATAAGGGATGGTGCTTCGATGACGCAGGATGAGGCGAAGTGGGCGGTTGCCCGGCGCGCGGTGGAGTTCGTTGAAGAGGGCATGACCGTTGGGCTTGGGACCGGGACCACGGCGACGAAATTTATTCATGCGCTGGGGGAGCGGGTGAAGCAGGGGCTGAAGATTCGGTGCGTCGCATCGAGTGATGCGAGCCACAATCTGGGGCTCTCGCTGGGGATGGATGTGTTGAGCCTGCAGGAGTTACCGGAGCTAGATGTGTACATCGACGGTGCGGATGAGGTCGGGCCGGAACTCGCGCTGATCAAGGGCGGAGGAGGGGCGCTGCTGCGGGAGAAGATTGTGGCGAGCGCTGCGAAGAAGTTTATTGTTGTGGTGGATTCGACCAAGGTGGTGCCGGTGCTCGGGCGGTTTCCGCTGCCGGTGGAGGTGGTAAAGATGGCGCTGCCTCTGGTGGAGCAAAAGCTGGAAGATTTGGGGCTGCATCCGAAGCTGAGGCACCATGCGGATGGGTCGCTGTATCTGACCGATGAGAACAATTACATTCTGGATTGCGCTTGCGGGCAGATTGCCGACCCGGAGGTGACGGCGGCGGAGATTCGTGGGATTGTAGGCGTCGTGGAGCATGGATTGTTTCTGGGAATGGCGAGCCTTGCGCTGGTGGCTGGCGACGACGGGGTGACGGAGATGTTGCCGTAGGCGATGAGTCCCCGGCGGGCGATTTGCGTCGTTTGACGATTTTCCGCATCCAAAATTCTATGAGTGTTGACCAGTTACAACAGCGGGTTTGGTTCATTACGGGAGCATCGGCGGGCTTTGGTCGAGTGCTGGCGGAGTATCTTCTGGGTTTGGGCGCGATCGTGGTGGCCACGGCTCGCAAGGTGGAGCAGTTGAAGGGGTTGGAGACAGCGTATCCAGCGACGGCGCTAATTCTTCCGCTGGACGTGACGAAGCAGTCGCAGGTGGATGCGGCGGTGGCGGATGCGGTGAAGCGGTTTGGGCGGATCGATGTGTTGGTGAACAATGCTGGCTACGGCATGGTGGGCGCCGTCGAGGAGTCGGCTGAGGAGGAATTTCGACCGCTCTTTGAGACCAATGTGTTTGGGTTGATCCGGGTGACGCAGTCGGTGCTGCCGCAGATGCGGAAGCAGCGGGCGGGGCATATTGTGAATCTTTCGTCGATTGGCGGACTGGTGTCGACGCCTGGATTTGGGATGTATAACGCAACGAAGTTCGCGGTGGAAGGGCTTTCGGAGGCGCTTGCGCAGGAGGTGGGGCCCCTGGGGATTGGATTGACGATCGTGGAGCCAGGGCCGTTTCGGACGAAGTTTCTGGGACGCGCCGGAGGCGAGGCGTCGCACCGGATTGCGGATTACGAACCGACGGCAGGCAAGATGCGGGCGTATTTTAGTGATCAGGACGGCAAGCAGCGCGGCGATCCCAGGCTTGCGGCGGCAGCGATTGTGAAGGCCGTGGAGGCGGAACATCCACCCCTGCACCTGATGCTGGGAGGCATGACGCTGGCTCGTCTGAAGGGCAAGATTGAGGCGTTGCAGAAGGACGTGGCGACATGGGAGGGGACCACGTTGGGAGCCGATTTTCCTGAGGGAGAGTGAATCCAGATCTGGGTCGGTTGCCGGATGCCGGCTTTCAGGTATCGATTTTCTCAACGGGCCTGAATCATGTGACGCTGGGCATTGACAGCGATTCCTATTACTCTCTAAGAGGCACTTTACGCAAAAGGACAGGTTGACATGGAACTGGGATTGATTGGGTTGGGGAAGATGGGCGGGAACATGGCGGAGCGTTTGCACCGCGCCGGCCATAAGGTAGTGGGATTTGATTTCTCCGCCGACGCTGTCCAGCGGCTCAACGACGCGGGATCCGTGGGCGTGAACACGCTGGAAGATCTGGTGAAGAATCTGCAGGCGCCGCGCGCAATCTGGATCATGGTGCCGCAGGGCGATCCGGTCGACCAGACGATTGCCAAGCTGAAGCCCTTGATGCAGAAGGGCGATATTTTTATCGACGGCGGCAATTCCAACTACAAAGATTCGCAGAAGCGGCATGACGCGTTGAAGCCGGAAGGCTTTGAGTTCGTCGACGTAGGAACGTCGGGCGGTATCTGGGGGATTACCGAAGGCTACTCGATGATGATCGGCGGAGAAGAGGATGTTGTCGAACGCTTGCGGCCGATCTTTGAAGCGCTGGCTCCGACGGCGGATACGGGCTGGGGCCGCGTGGGGCCGAGCGGTGCGGGGCACTTTGTGAAGATGGTCCACAATGGGATTGAGTATGGGCTAATGCAGTCGTATGCGGAGGGCTTCTCGATCATGCATGCGAAGGAGCCGCTCGGACTTGATTTGACGCAGATTGCGAATATCTGGCGGTACGGGTCTGTGGTGCGGTCGTGGCTGCTGGATCTCGCGGCTGACGCGCTGAAGAAGAATCCGAAGCTGGATGGGCTGGAGCCCTATGTTCCGGACTCGGGCGAGGGACGGTGGACGGTGTTCGAGGCTATCGATCTGAATGTGTCGGCGCCGGTCATTACGGAGTCGCTGATTCGGCGCGTTCGGTCGCGCGAAGATGATAATTTTTCTGACCGGATGCTGTCCGTGATGCGCCACGAGTTTGGCGGACACGCAGTGAAGAAGACCTAGAAGAGCTGTGGAGCAGCCGCGAATGCGCCACGAATTTGGCGGACATCAGAAAAGAAGGCTTAGTGGCAGAGATTTGGAAGCCGCGATCGTTGTGGGAATTGAGTTTTGGCTCACAGAGTTTCCCGGATGCGGTACAACGTGCAGTGAAGCTTGGCAAGGAGTAGTGGATGGCAAACGAAGTGAAGCAGACCGTCGTGCATATGGGACATGAAGAGGGCAAGAAGCCGGAGCGGATTCCCGATCCGTGCATCGTTGTAATTTTTGGTGCGTCCGGAGATCTGACCAAGCGCAAGCTGTTGCCAGCGCTGTACCACTTGAAGCAGGAAGGCATGTTGCCGGAGTCGTTTGCTGTAGTCGGTGTGGCTCGGCGAGATCTTTCCGCGACGTTTACCGCGGATATGGAGGATGGAATTCTGAAGGGCGGCGGCGTCGATGAATCCGACGTTGAACTGAAGCCGTTTATCGAAAATGTGAAGTATTTCACGACGAGTTTCGATGATGATGCGGGATTCGAGAAGCTCAAGAACTTTCTTGCAGAGATCGATAAGAAGGTCGGGACGAAGGGCAATCGGCTGTTCTATCTGGCGGTTGCGCCTGAGTACTTTGCGGATATTACGGACCGGCTGGGCAAGCATGGGATGACCAAGGCCACCGTGCCTGGTCAGTGGATGCACGTGATCATCGAGAAGCCGTTTGGCACGGATCTGGGGTCAGCACGCAAGCTGAACGACGAGATCAATCGAGTGCTGACGGAGGATCAGATCTTCCGCATCGACCACTATCTGGGTAAGGAGACGGTGCAGAACATCCTGGTGTTCCGCTTCGGCAATGGAATTTTCGAGCCGATATGGAACCGGAATTATATCGACCACGTCGAGATTACGGCGGCGGAGTCGATCGGCATTGAAGGCCGGGGGCCATTCTATGAAAGCGCCGGAGCGTTGCGGGATGTGCTGCAGAACCATGTGATGGAAGTGCTGAGCTTTGTCGCGATGGAGCCACCAGACAGCTTTGAATCAAGTGCGGTGCGCACGGAGAAGCTGAAGGTCTGGCATGCGATCGATCCGATCGAGGTAGAGGACACGGCGCGCGGGCAGTATGGGCCGGGGCGAGTCGACGGCGAAAAGGTCATTGGGTATCGCGAGGAAGATCGGGTTGATCCAGAGTCGGAGACAGAGACGTTTGTGGCGATGAGGTTGCAGATCGAGAACTGGCGGTGGGCCGGTGTACCGATCTACATTCGCGCAGGCAAGCGGATGGCGAAGCGCGTGACCGAAGTGACGGTGGTGTTCAAGCAGCCACCGATGCATATGTTCAAGTCGAACGATACGAAACAGGTAAAGCCGAACGTATTGAAGATGCGGATTCAACCGGATGAGGGAATTTCGCTGACGTTTGGGGCGAAGGTTCCAGGGCCGACGACCAACGTGATGCCGGTCGAGATGCACTTCAGCTATGCGGAGAGCTTCGGTAAGAGCTCGGCCAACGGGTATGAGCGCCTGTTGCTGGATGCGATGCTGGGCGATGGGACGTTGTTTGCGCATCGCGATGGTGTAGAGGCGACGTGGGCGTTGATGACACCGATCCTCGAGGCCTGGGCGAAGCGGCCACCGAGTGACTTTCCGAACTACGAGGCGGGAAGCTGGGGACCGGCTGCTGCAGATGCTCTGATGAAGAGAGATCGACGCAAATGGTACAAGCTGTAAGTGCAGGGATTACGAAGAGCGGTTGCGGCGGGGACTTTTTGCCGCCGCAGCCGCTCTTTTGGTTGGGCTCAAAATTCAAAAGCATGAGAGGGTTATGGCACGCTCGGTGAGGGTTACGTACCAGGTTTGGCCAAGTGCGGTCGAGATGGCGATGGCTTCGGCGCGGATGTTTGCTGCAAGGGTCGAGCAGGCAGTGGCGAAGCGCGGGGTCGCACGGGTGGCGCTCTCGGGCGGCAGTACGCCCCAGGCGACGTTCAAGCTGCTGGCGGACCCTGCGGGGCCGTTTGCGGCGACCGTGCCATGGAACAAAGTGCAGTTGTTCTGGGTGGATGAGCGGTGCGTTGGGCCGGACGATCCAGAGTCAAACTATGGTGTGTGCCGCGCTCTGCTGCTGAGCAAGGTTTCGATTCCGGCAGCGAATGTTTTCCGGATGGAGGGTGAGTTGGACCCGGAGGTAGCGGCGAGCCGGTACGAGAGCACGCTGCGGAATGTGATGAAGCTGGAGGGTGCGGAGTCGCCGGCGTTTGATTTATTGACGCTGGGGATGGGACCGGATGGGCATACGGCGTCGTTGTTTCCCCACACGGCGGCGATCGACGAGATGGGACGGCTGGTGGTGGCGAACCATGTGGAGAAGAAGGAAGCGTGGCGGATTACGCTGACGTGGCCGGTGATCAACCAGGCAGCGGAGGTGGTGTTCGAGGTAGAGGGGCCGAGCAAGACGGATATTCTGGCCGAGGTGCTGACCGGGCCCCGTGATCCGGAACGGCTGCCGGCGCAACTGATACGGCCTTCGAATGGTAAGCTTCTCTTCTTGCTGGATGAGGCTGCAGCGGCTAAATTGCCCGCGGCCAGCGAGGTGTCCGCAGGTGCGGGACATCGCGTAGGTATGCTGGAAGCTTGAGTTGCAGGCTGGTAGGTAGAAGAGGCTGAGCAGAGATGATTCTTGCGGGCGATGTTGGCGGAACGAAGGTGCACCTGGCGCTGTATAGCTTTGCAGCTGGGCGTCTGGGCTTGGAGCGAGAGTACAAGTTTCCTTCGAGCGAGTATGCGATGCTGGATGATGTCGTCAAGGAGTTTTTGGCACAGTCAGGCGACGCAAAAGAACAGATTATTGCAGCTTGCTTTGGGTGTCCGGGGCCGGTGCGCGATGGTCGTCTGAAGCTGACGAACCTGCCGTGGACGCTGGATGAACGCGAACTGGAACGGTCGGTGGGGATTGAGCATATTTTTTTGATCAACGACCTGGAGGCAAACGGGTACGGGATTCCTGAACTGGCTCCGGAAAAGGTGTTTACACTGCACAAGGGTGATCCCGGGTCCGTGGGGCATCGAGGATTGGTGTCGGCGGGGACGGGGCTGGGCGAGGCGCTGCTGATATGGGATGCGAAGACGCAGCGGCATCGGCCACTGCCGTCGGAGGGCGGGCACTGCGATTTTGCGCCGCGCAACGATCGCGAGATTGCCCTGCTGAATTATCTGCGCAGGACGTTGCAGGGCAGAGTGAGTTTTGAGCGAGTCGTGTCGGGGATCGGGATCAAGAACGTGTATTCGTTTTTGCGCGAGGACCAGAAGATGGACGAGCCGGCCTGGCTGCGCGAGCGCATGGAGAGCGAAGATCCGAATGCAGTGATTGGGCAGTGCGGCGAGGACGGAACGAGCGAAATTTGCGCGGAGACGCTACGGATGTTTGTGTCGGCGTTTGGCGCCGAGGCGGGGAATGTGGCGCTGAAGGTGCTGGCGATGGGTGGCATGTACCTGGGCGGCGGCATTGCGCCGAAGATTCTGAAGACGATGGAGAATGGCGAGTTTACGCGGGCGTTCCTGGATAAGGGAAGGCTGTCGCCGTTGTTGCAGGCAGTGCCGGTGCGGGTGATTCTGGATGACTCGTGCGCGCTCCTGGGAGCTGCGGCGTTTGCAGAGGCGCGGGCTGCGGAGATTTCGGGTCGGTCGGAGCGGGCGGCTTCGTAGCGCTGGGCGTTGTTGGATGGGCGCGCGGAGAGGCGTTCTGGTAACGTCGAAGGCATGATCCCCTTGCGTCGGTTGGTCCTTTTGTTCGCGGTGTGTTTCTCGCTGGTTGTGCTGGTAGGTTGCAGTGATCCCGGAACGCTGACGGTCAATCCACCACCGCCGCCACCTCCTCCTCCACCGGCGGAGGTGAACAGCTGTAAGAGCACGCAGACGACCAGTCCGGCACAACCAGCGCCGACGGCAAATTTTGCAGGGACGGCGTTTACGGGCGTGGTGATGGCGGGGTCGCTGCCGGTGATTGGTGCGGCGGTAACCATCTATGCAGCGGGAACGACAGGGAATGGATCGGCGCCGACAGCGCTGCTGACCGCGCCGCTGATGACAAATGCTAGCGGTGCATTCAGTGTGCCGGCGTTCACTTGTCCTTTGAGCAACACGGTGGTGTACGCGGTCGCGCGGGGTGGGCAGGCCGGTGCGAGTGGGGCGAGCAATAGCGGTCTCTCTCTGGCCAGCGTCATGGGGACGTGCAATTCGATGAAGAGTGGCGCCAGCTTCACCCTGAACGAAGTGACGACGGTGGCGACTGCGTATGCGATGGCGCAGTTTCTGAACCAGGAAAACCTGGGTGCGACGGCGACAAATTCCAGCGGGATTGCTTTGGCGGCGGCGACCTTTGCCAGCCTCGTGAATCCGGCGACGGGCGTGACGCCAGGGTCTGGGTTTCCAGCTAATGGGACGATCGCGGAGGGGAAGATCAACTCGCTGGCGAATGCGTTGAACTCCTGCGCGGTGGGCGCGCCGACGAGTACTGATTGTGGGCAGTTGTACGCGGCGGCGTATAGCGCGGTGAGTTCGTCGTCGAATACGTTTGGTGCGGCGGTGAGCGTGGTGAAGAGTCCGGGGACGAAGGTGGCGTCGGTGTATGCGGTGAGCCAGGCGTCGGGCGCATATGGACCGGTGCTGAGTGCTGTTCCGTCTGACTGGACGCTGAGTGTTAGCTATGCGGGTGGCGGGATGAGCAGTCCTGCGGCGGTGGCGATCGATTCGACGGGCAAGGTCTGGGTATCGAGCTACAACGCGAAGGCGAGCTTGTTCACGAATACAGGAAGCGCGGTGTTTGCGAGTGGGATTGGGGGGAACAATCTGGAGGAGTCGTATGGAGGGGCGGTGGATGTGAACGACCTTGCGTGGATTGCGAATGAGCAGAGCACGGGGTCGGTGAATGGTGGCGGGGGATCGATGACGCTGCTTAACGATGCAGGGAATGCTGTGGCGAATTACGCGACGGGAGGAGTTTATTTCCCGGTGGCGGTGGCGTTCGATACGAGCGGCGTTGCGTGGGTGGCGAACTATGGAAACTCGACGTTGACGCTGCTGAGCGCGGGCGGAACGGCGTTGTCGGGGAAGGCTGGATATGGTCCGAAGAGCCTGAAGCAGCCCGTGGCAGTGGCTACCGATGCGAAGTGCAATGCGTATGTGGCCAACCAGTCGAGTGACACGGTGACGCTGGTGACGGCGGATGGTTCGAGCTTTACGGATTATGTGGTGGGGCAGGGGCCTTCGGGTGTCGCGGTGGATGCGGCCGGAAATGTGTGGACGGCGAATTACTACGCGAATAGCGTGGGTCTGGTGTCGAGCGGCACGGTGACTTCGGGCAGCGGATTTACCGGTGGCGGGATGGATCATCCGCAGGGAATCGCCGCAGATGGTGCGGGGAATGTGTGGGTGGCGAATTATCGCGCGCCGGGGCTGACAGCGTTGGCCGGAGCTTCGGCGACGACGCCGGGGCAGATCCTTTCGCCCAGCGCTGGATGGGGTGCGGATTCTGGGATGAGCGAGTCGTTTGGGCTCGCGATTGATGCGAGTGGAAATGTGTGGGTGACGAATATGGGGACGAATACGCTGACTGAGTTTGTGGGGATGGCCGCGCCGGTACAGACGCCATTGCTGGGGCCGGTGAGAGTACCGTAAGGCATCGAGTCCTCGGAGAGCCGAGGGATGCCTACCAAAACTTAACTCGGTCAATCAGGCATTTGGACCTTGCGAACAATGTAATCGGACGGGGGCTGATACGGCCTGACGTTCGGTTCTCCGCGACCGATGTTTACAAACGCATTCTTAGTCGTACTCCTTCGCGGGTCGTCATTCGTTTCGAGGACCACGATCTTGAGCTCAGGGGAATACCAGATTTCGTGAGTGACAACAATCGGTTGGTCATGATGGTCCCGTCCCACTGGAACGGTGTAACTACTTCGAGTGCCCTCGACGACAACGCCTTCGAGAGTCTTTGTGCCAAGCTTCTCAGGCTCACCGAAAGCACTCGCCATTGCGTTATCCCACGCTGCTTCGGACTGCGCGAAGCTATTGCTTTCCTTCGTTGTGATTGGAGGCCAGTGGATCACCTTCACTATCTTCGAGCTTGAATCCCACTTCGTTGTGGTGTTGGCAACGGGATCTTCGATGCGGTATAGCATCTCGCTTTTGAGAACGCTTTTCTTGCCTTCGAGATAAGTCCATTGGCGCTCGCCGGCACTATAAGTGCGCCCCTGAGAATCCCGAGCCTCGCTTCCGCCTGATTCAGTACGGTCGAGCTTGCCGTTGGCCAGCTTCTTTATCGACGTAAATCGACGCCTTGTAGAGTAGGGTGCGTTCAGAACCCTTTCGGTCCCGCTGCCGGAAGTAGCCGCTAATCGATTGCTGCTAGCTTGGGCTACGACTGCGACCGAATGCAGTAGCCCGACCATAACGCAGAGAACAGCCAAACGAATCCATAGCATAGCGTACCGGAGTTGGGTTGGTTCGATTACATGATGCGGAAGCGTTCGCGCATGAGGCGCTGAAAGCGGGGGCGCCAGATGAGGTCGTAGGCCAGCTCCTTGCCGGGGAACATGTTGAGCGCGGCAGAGCGGGCGTCGGCGATCATCTGCGAGGCCTCGTCGATGGAGAGCGAACTGTCCTGCGCGAGGGTCTGCATAACGAGGTTCATCATCAACTGGAGGCGGCGGAGGAGGCGAGCCTCTTCCTGGGCGTCGGGGCTGAGGTTGGCGGGGGTTGGGTTGATGGCGGGGGTGGTGTCGGGCTTGGGCAATCGCGGCTCCTTGGAGGTTAGGTGGCAGCACGTGCGGGAAGCAGTCCTCCGCCTATGGCAAAGGATGACAGCTTATTCTGGACAAAGATCAATTCAGATTCGAAGAAAAAGTGTTGCAGTAGTTCTATCACTTAGGCGCTGCGGAAATCGCGGAGATTTCGCCGCCGGCGCTGAGGAGGAATGTTTCGGGCCCGCCGCGGTCGGTGCGGAAGGTCTTAATGTGGCCATCTTCGAGGCGCCCGAGGACCTCGGGCCGGGGGTGCCCAAAGGTGTTGTGGCGACCGACGCTGATGACTGCGTCGTGGGGACGGACAGCGGCAAGGAAGTCTGGTGTGGTGGAGGTACGGCTGCCGTGGTGGCCGACTTTGAGCAGCGTTGCGGCGGTGACGCGCCCGTGTTCCAGCATGGCTTCCTCGCTGGGTGCTTCGGCGTCTCCTTCGAGCAGGACGCTGGCGCTGTCGAAGTCAAGACGGAGGACGAGGGAGTCGTTGTTTACGGGGGTGCCGGGGTTGGAGTAGGTGATCTCGGGGGCAAGCACGGAGGCGTGCAGATCGGACCAGGGGAAGGCTTCGCCGGCGTGGAAGTGGCGGACGGTGATGTGCTGTGCGTCCGCCTGCGCGAGCAGGGCGCGGAAGAGCGGGGATTCGCCGGGGTCGATGCTGATCCATAGTTCGCGCGGGTGGAAGTCGCGGAGGATGGCGGGCATGCCTCCCATGTGGTCGGAGTGGGCGTGGGTGAGGAGGACGACGTCGAGGCGGCGGATGTGGCGGGACCAGAGATAGGGGGCGACGACCTCTTCGCCCACGTCCCAGGCGCTGGCGGGGGCGTTGGCGCTGCGGCCGGTGGGGCCTCCGGCGTCGACGAGCATCGTCTGGCCGACGGGGCTGACGACCAGCAGGGAGTCACCCTGACCGACGTCGATGGCGGTAACTTCCAGGTCGCCGTGATGGAAGCTGGGCGGCGAGGGATAGAGAACGGCGAACGGAACAAAGACGGCGACGAGGATCCCAGCGGCGAAGATGAGGCGGCGGCGGGCGCGCAGGGCATAGATGCAGAAGACGATACCGGCGCTGGCCAGGGCGATGGCGATCGGCGCAGGACCGGGGGTGCGGAGGTCCGCGAGGGCGGTGTGCTGCACGCGGTCCACGGTGAAACGCATGACGTGCAGCAGCAGAGCGGTGATCGCAGCAGGCAGCATAGCCGCCCACGGGCTGATCAGCGACGCCAGGAACATGAGGATGGCGACGCAGAGTAGCACCGACAGCAGGGGGATGTCGATGAAGTTGAGAGGGAGGGCGAGCAGCGTGGCGCGGTGGAAATAAATGGCCATGGGAAGGACCATGCAGACCTCGGCGGCGAGCGAGAAGAGCAGGGCGTCGAGCATCCAGAAGAAGACGCGCAGCAGCCATACAGGCAGGTTGCGGAGAGGACGGCAGAAGAGTGTGCCGGAGAGGGTGGAGGCCATGCGCACTTTCACACGGAATTGCGCGAGCGAGGGGTGCAGGAAGGCATCGATGCGGATCACTTCGAGGTGATCCAGAGCGCGCAGGCGAGGATGGATGAGGCGCTGGCTGAGTGGGATGGCGAGGCCCGCAATGGCGACGATGACGAGGAAGGTCATCTGAAAACTGGCCTCGAACAGTGCTCGAGGATCGAAGACGAGGACACCGAGGGCGGCGGCACCGAGCGCGTTGAGCGCAGTGATCTCGCGGTTGAGCCATCGTGCGATGAGGTAGATGGCCGTCATGGTAAGCGCGCGCTGGGCCGGAATCCCAAAGCCGGTGAGCTCGGCATACGCGAACGCGGCGATGAGGGTGAGGAGGATGGCCGGGCCGTCGGGCAGCCGGAAACGTCTCAGGAGCCAAAAGAGCGCACCGGCGAGCAGGGCGACATGCAGCCCGGAGACGACGAAGAGGTGGAAGGTTCCGGTGCGCTCGAAGGCGCCTCGCAGGGCCCGCGTGAGGTGGGTCCGGTCGCCGAAGAGCATGGCGTTGAGCATGGAGGCGTCTTCGGTGGTGAGGTGAGCGATGCGTGGAAGGGCTCGGCTCGCTCTGGAGTTGACGAAGGCCTGCATGCGGTTGGAGGCCCAGGCCTGCGCGGCGAAGACGCGGCAGCGAAGGGTCGGTGTAGCCCGGCTGATGATTTCGACGCGCGTCGATTTGGTGCTGGAAGTGGCGCCGATGCCCTCGCTGAGGAGGTAGTCAGAATAAGACCACGCGCCGGGATCGCGATAAACGTCAGGGGTGCGGAGCCGGAGAGGGACTTCGACGGTGTCTCCACAGTGCAGAGTGAGGGGTGCGCCGCTGAGCGTCATGCGGATGCCCCCGGAGGTGGGCTGCATGGTGGAGATGTCGGGGGTAAGGTGCTCGACGGACTGGACGTCGAGGTCGATAGACTGGACGCCGGGGTCAGGGTCTGCCTCCCACTCGCCGGGCTCGAACTCTGGCTGCGGTGAGGATTGGGCTGATCCTTGGGTGGGGGCGGGAAGAGTGCGGACGCGGATGACTGTGCCGCGGACGGTGCGGCTCAGGCCGTCCGCTGCGCGCTGGAGGGATTGTTGCCGGGGGATAGGAGGCTGGATTTGCGCGCACCAGCAACCGCACGCAA
>Ga0208357_1001138_pt1 | contig 19871 bp, 15 predicted proteins | sample NGESurdeep092012_6_FD_184487 | JGI IMG/M metagenome (GOLD analysis project Ga0208357, IMG submission 184487) | Arctic peat soil microbial communities from Barrow, Alaska - NGEE Surface sample F52-2 deep-092012 (SPAdes) | ecosystem: Environmental > Terrestrial > Soil > Wetlands > Peat ... | reverse complement strand
TCATCCCATTCGAACGTCGAGCCGGTGGGAATCGGCAGGGCGCGCCACCGATCGTCGCCGTCGAACACGCCCTCGTACTCGTGCAGGAACATTTCCGGGTCGATGGAGCTGTCGATGGTGGACTGAACCTCGTCTGCGTCAGGCCAGATGTCCTTGAGATAAACCGGGTTGCCCTGGGTGTCGTCACCCAGCGCATCCGTGTCGAAGTCGAAGTTCATCGACCCGGCGAGCGCGTACGCGATGACCAGCGGCGGGCTCGCCAGGTAGTTCATCTTCACGTCCGGGTTGATTCGACCCTCGAAGTTGCGGTTGCCGGAAAGCACCGCGGTGACGGCGAGGTCGCTGTCTTGAACGGCGGCGGAGATCTCACCGATCAGCGGACCCGAATTGCCGATGCAGGTGGTGCAGCCGTAGCCGACGAGGTAGAAACCGAGTTGCTCGAGATAGGTGGTGAGGCCGGACTTGTCGTAGTAGTCGGTGACAACCTTTGAGCCGGGAGCCAGGGTGGTCTTGACCCACGGTTTGACGGCGAGGCCCTTCAGTGCTGCGTTGCGGGCCAGCAGGCCGGCAGCAAGCATGACGGACGGGTTCGACGTGTTTGTGCACGAGGTGATCGCCGCGATGGCGACGGCGCCGTGGTCGATGGTGAACGCGGATCCATCCGCCAATGTCACCGGAGTCGGATGCGACGCCGTCTGAGGTGCGTGGCTCTTGTGGTGGTGCACGTGCGCGCTGTACTCATCCGCTGGAGACAGCTCGCCGGGGTCGGACGCCGGAAACGACTCAGCGATCGTCAGATCAACCAGGTCGTGCTCGATCTGGGCGAAGTCGCCCAGATCCTTGTTGAACTGCGCCTTCGACTCGCTCAGGATGATGCGGTCCTGCGGACGACGCGGACCGGCGATCGACGGCACGACGGTCGCCAGGTCGAGCTCGAGGTACTCGCTGAAGGTCGGTTCGACATCCGGATTATGCCAGAGCGTCTGCGTCTTCGCGTATGCCTCGACGAGCGCGATCTGCTCTTCGGTGCGCCCGGTCAGGCGCAGGTAGTCCAGCGTGACATCGTCGATCGGGAAGATCGCCGCCGTCGAACCGAACTCGGGGCTCATGTTTCCGATGGTCGCACGGTTGGCCAGCGGAACCTGGGCGACGCCGGATCCGTAGAATTCGACGAACTTGCCGACGACACCGTGCGAGCGCAGCTGCTGGGTGATGCTGAGCACGACGTCTGTCGCGGTCACACCCGCCGGGATGGATCCGGACAACTTGAAGCCGACGACCTTCGGAATGAGCATCGAGACGGGTTGACCGAGCATGGCCGCCTCTGCCTCGATTCCACCGACGCCCCAGCCGAGCACGCCGAGTCCGTTGACCATGGTGGTGTGCGAATCCGTGCCGACCAGAGTGTCGGGGTATGCCTGCAGCACGCCGCCGACCACGCGCGTGAACGTGACTCGGGCCAGGTGTTCGATGTTGACCTGGTGCACGATGCCGGTTCCCGGCGGTACAACCTTGAAATCGCCGAAGGCGCTCTGTCCCCAGCGCAGGAACTGGTACCGCTCGCCGTTGCGCTCGTATTCGATTTCGACGTTGCGTTCGAACGAGTCCTGTGTGCCGAACAAATCGGCGATCACGGAGTGGTCGATGACCAGTTCGGACGGCGCGAGCGGGTTGATCTTGGTCGGGTCGCCGCCCAGATCAACGACGGCCTCGCGCATGGTCGCCAGGTCGACGATGCACGGCACACCCGTGAAGTCCTGCATCAGCACACGAGCGGGCGTGAACTGGATCTCGGTGTTCGGCTCGGCTGCCGGGTCCCAGGCACTCAGCGCGTCGATCTGAGCCTTCGTGATGTTCTTGCCGTCTTCGGTGCGAAGCAGATTCTCCAGCAGCACCTTGAGGCTGTACGGGAGCTTCTCATAGCCGGGGACCGCATCGATCCGGAAGATCTCGTAGTCGGTTCCTCCGACGCTGAGCCTGTCCTGTGCTCCAAAGCTGTTTACCCCAAGGCTGTTTACCGCAGACACGCTGCCCTCTCCTTCGTTGGCGGGGATCGCACTGGCGATCCCCCACGGTCAATCTTCGTGCCGGTGTGACGGTTTTCTCTACCAAGGATTGCCTAACCCCGGTAACGCGCACGGAGCACCTCAAACTATCTCGACATCAAGATAATTCTATCAGGAGCGGACATTGATTCCGACGCCGCCTCACCCACTCGTCATTCGCGATCGAAGACCAGCGAGTGCCGCCTCGCAAATCGGTAGAACAGTTCGATTCCGACCGCCCCAAGTGCACCGACTGCAACGCCGTAGACAAGCGTCACATCGGCGTAGACATCCATCATGAAAAACGTGCGGGTGAACGAAACCGTGCAGACGAGCACGAACGCGACTACGACAGAGGCAAGCAGTGCAACGCGCGCCATGCTCAGCGGGCGCGCCAGCACACTGAGGATCCACAGTGACACGCAGAACAAGGTCACGGTTGCCACGCTGCGCGCCTCATGCCGTTCGACGTGCAGCAGGTACACCGGGATGAACGACAGCAGGCACGTGCACGCTGCAATGATTCCGGTCGGAATCGAATAGCGCAGGATTCGACGCAGGACCCCTGGCGTGTAGAGTCGGCGATTCGGCGCAAGCGCCAACAGGAATGACGGAATGCCGATGGCGAGCGATGACACGAGCGAGAGCTGTCGGGGTAGGAACGGAAACGGCATGAAGGTCGCCGCGCTGACCAACGCAAGGATGATGCCGTAGACGGTCTTCGCGAGAAAAATGTTCGCAACGCGTTCGACGTTCGCAATCACGCGCCGGCCCAGAGCGAGCACGTGCGGAAGGTGATCGAAGCGATTGTCCAGCAGCACGATCCGGGAGACTGCTTTCGTTGCAGCCGTCGCCGATCCCATCGCAATGCCCAGGTCGGCGTCCTTGATGGCCATCGCGTCGTTCACGCCGTCCCCGGTCATTCCGACGGTCTTGCCTGACGCGCGCAGTAACCCGATCGCGCTGCGCTTCTGCTCTGGGCTGACCCTTCCGAAGATGCTCGAGCGCTTCAGCGCCTCCGCGAGTTCGGCGTCGTCGTGCAGTTGGGAGGCGTCCATCGCCGCTCCGCCGATGCCGAGCGGTCCGGCCAAGGCTGCGACCGTCACCGGATTGTCGCCGGACATGATGACGATGCGCACGCCCTGCGACTCGAAGTAGCGCAGCGTCTCCGGCGCTTCCTCCCGGATCGTCTCCATGAAGATGACCAGCGCCGCGGGCTCGAGCGCACCGATGTCCAGCTGAACAGCGGCCGGATGCTGCGTCGCATCCGCCCTCGGGTCAGGCAAAGGCACCGTGCTGCGCACGAGTGCGAGCGTGCGTCGGCCGGTCGCTGCCATCCGGTTCGCCGCTGTGCGTTCACGCGACTGCGCCGCCAGCAGTCGCTCCGGCGCACCCAGCAACCAGGTCGACGCGTGTTCACCCTGACTGAATTGCACACCGCTGTACTTGGTCGCAGAACTGAAAGGCAGTCTTCTCGCGATGATCAGACCGGACGCTGAGAAGTGCTGAGCCAGCAAGCGAGCTGTCGCGTTACCTGCGTCATCGGAGCCGAAAGCGGCAAGTGCGATCACAGACTCCGACTCCGGGATGCCGCTGAACGCCACCAACCGGTCGAACGCGAGTTCGCCGCTGGTCAGCGTGCCGGTTTTGTCGAGACACAGCACGTCTACGCGCGCGAGCACCTCGACGGCCGCGAGTTCCTGCACCAGCACCTTCTTGGTGGCCAGCTGGATGGCAGCGACACCGAACGCCAGGCTGATCAACAGCACGAGGCCCTCTGGGATCATGCCCACAACGCTGGCGACGGCGTCCACGACCGCGCGTTGCCACAGGCCGTCGTGGAGCAGCTGGCTCAGTCCGCCGTATGCGAAAATCCGACCGATGATGGTGATCACGATCACCGGGCCGAGAATCCATGAAATGTAGACCAGGATGCGATTGACCGCCGCGCGCAACTCAGAATGCACCAGCGAGTGCCTGCGTATCTCCGACGTCAACTTGTTGGCGTAGGAGTCTGCACCGACGGCGGTAACCTGCGCATACCCTGTTCCCCCGATGACATGGGAACCCGAAAGCAGTGGCTCGTCTGCATCCTTCGGTACGGGATCCGACTCGCCGGTCAGCATCGATTCATCCATGCTCAGCCCCGTGCTGGCAATGGTGCGCGCATCGGCGGGGATCTGGTCTCCCGCGCGCAGCACGAGCACGTCGTCGAGCACGATCTGCTCGATCGGAACGGTGACCACCGCGCCGGCCCGCCGAACGGTGCTGGTCGGTGCAGCGAGAAGGGCTAGCCGATCGAGCACGAATTTCGCGCGCAACTCTTGCACGATACCGATCAGGGCATTGACGATCACGACGCCGTAGAAGAAGCCATCGCGCAGGTCACCGACGAGTACCACAGCGACGAAACAGACGGTCAGGATCGCGTTGAAGAACGTGAAGACGTTTTCCCGAAGGATGTCTCCGACGGAGCGCGACGTTGGCTGCTTGACCTCGTTGACGTGCCCGGCGGCCTGTCGCGCGGCCACCTCATCCAACGTCAGGCCGGTCGCCTCTGCCATCCGGCTAGGAACCCGAACTCGCCGGCTTCAGGTTGTACACGGAACGCACCACAAGCCACGTGACGAGCACGAGCGGCGCATACAGCGGAACGCCCATCAGGAGTTTGGCGATCGCAAGCCCCGAGACGTTGTTGGCCAGATACAGCGGGACCTCGACCGCGAGCCGGGTGACGAACAATGCGAGCCAACACAGGGTGACCAGCTGGAGGGCGCGATACTTGGCGCGATCGCGCCGCCACGCTACCCCGTCGCCCATCAGGTAGCCGACGGCGAGACCGATCAGCGGCCAGCCGACCAGCAGCGAGATCAGAATCGCCAGCCCGTATGCGCCGTTCGTGATCAGTCCGATGATGAAATTGTCACTGCCTTTGCCGGTCAGAAGCGCGAGAATCGCGGATGCGCCGACCCCGAGCAGCCCCGCGACCGCCTGTGTGACCGGTGTACGCCCGATCACGCGCAGCACGGTGAACACCACCGCGATCGCAACAGACGCACCGAGTGCTAACGGCACATTCATCGTGAACGTATACACGACCAGGAAGACCAGCCCGGGCAGAATCGTTTCGGCGAGGCCACGGATGCCGCCCATCGCGGCGAGCAGAGCGGCGCCGCTCGGAGACTGGCCGTCTGCCACAGCACCCAACCCGCTGCGTTTTGCGGCGGCAGCAAGGCCCTGGCCCAGCGCCCCAGCCAGTGAGTCCGGCCGCGAATCCGGCGGTGTCGCAGTTTCCGCGTCGTTGGGCGGCGTCGACAGCGCATCGCGTCCTTCCGGTTCGTTGGTCGTCATCGTGGCGGCTCGGTTCAGATCGTGGCAGCTTCGTCGCCGGTCAACGGCATCCGAAGCGGGATCAGATCGCGCGGCGGCATCGGCACGGCTCCCCGGACGACGACGATGCTGCGGAAAAGGTCCTCGACCAGAGCTGCGGCCTCCGGTTGCACAGCCGCATCGCCGGCGATCACCCCGCGAAGGAACCAGCGCGGGCCGTCGACACCGACGAAGCGCGCGATGCGCGTCTCACCGGCGGTATCTGGAGATGCCACAGGGATCTCAGCAACCAACTCGAGCCCGAAAACTCCGTCTCGCTCACTGGTCCGGCCCCCTTGGCGGTTGACCTGCTCGGCGATCTGATCCCGAATTTCGTGCCACAGCCCGCTTGATCGCGGAGCAGCGAACGGCTGCACTTGAAGGGTCGAGTTGGCATAGTCGAGGCCGACGGCCACAACCCGCTGGGTCCCCTCCTCGACTTCGAGGCGGAGGTGCAGGCCTTCGCGCGGCAAAATCTTCACGCCGCCGAGATCGATGTATGGGCGCACCGGATTCGCCTCGGACTCGTCGAGTGGGCCTTCGGTCGCCCGGTCTTCGGGGGCCGACTTCTCCCAATCGTTTGTATCGCTGTTGTGTGTGCCGCTCACGCGTGCTCTCCTGACTGCAAGGCTGTGTAGCCCGTCGAACCGAACCCGCTCGCGCCGCGGGCGCTGTCGGGGAGTTCGTCGACGGGGATGAATCGGACTCGGCTGACCGGCATGACCACAAGCTGAGCGATTCTGTCGCCCGCCGCCACGGCGTATGACTCGACCGCGTCCGTGTTGAGAAGGGTGACCTTGATCTCGCCACGATACCCCGCGTCGACGGTACCCGGCGAGTTCACGATGGTGATGCCGTGCCGGGCCGCCAGTCCGCTGCGCGGAACGACAAACGCCAGATAACCTTCCGGCAACGCAACGGACAGCCCCGTGCCGAGCGTCTTACGCTCGCCGGGCGCCAGAACCGCCGCCTCATTCGAACAGAGATCCGCCCCGGCGTCGCCCGGGTGCGCGTAGCTCGGCACGACATCCGCCCGGATCAAAACGTCAATGGAATCGGTCACGTGTCGAGGGTAGTGCAGAAATCTGATCGAATAGGGGCATGGTTCTCTATCGCGAGCGGCTCTGGCCCGCCCCCTGGCTTTTCATCTCGACCGCGCTGATCATCCCCGCGTGCATCTTGGTGTTCGCACCGATCAACATGACCGTCGGCATCGTGTTGGCCGTCGTCCTCTACGCGGTCTGCGTTTGGATGCTGCTGACCTCAGCCGCCACGATTCAGGTGACTGACGAGACCTTCAGCGCGGGGCGCGCACGCATCGAGCGGTCGATGATCGGCGACGCGCTGGCGTTCGACGGCGACGAAGCCACCCTGCAACGAGGGCAGAAGCTCGACGCACGTGCCTGGCTGCTGATCCGCGGCTGGGTGAAACCCGTCGTCAAAGTCGCCCTGTTGGACATCAACGACCCGACGCCCTACTGGCTCATTTCCACCCGCCGACCGAGCGAATTGGTGCGCGTGCTCAGCGATCTGACAGGCAGACGCCCGAATCCGCAGATCGAGCGCGGCTAGCCGAGCCGGTGAAACCGGCCGACAGGTCAGCTCGCGCACTCCATGCAGATCGGCCCCAGCTTGGACTCGTGGTCCATCTGCGAGCGATGCTTGACGAGGAAACAACTCACGCACGTGAATTCATCCGCCTGCGGCGGCAGAACGACGACGTCCAGGTCGAGATCGGACAGATCCGCGCCGGGGAGCTCGAAACCGCCCGGGTTGTCGGCATCATCGACGTCAACGACCCCGGACATCTTGTCCGGTACTCGTTCCTTGAGCGCCTCGATCGACTCCGAGTCATCCTCGGTCTTTCGTGGCGCATCGTAATCCGTTGCCATGCCCATCCACTTCTCGTGTGACTACCGATCGAACGAAATCGGCGGGCATAGTTTGCATCAAACCTGAGGGAATAGCAAACCATTCCGCGATCTCATCGCCTCTGGTCAGCATCAACTTGCGGCGCGCCACAGTTATTCCCGAGTTTTCAGCCGCCTTCGTGGCATCCTAGCCACGAACCGAGACAGCTGGAGAGGCGTTTCACCATGCAGGATTTAAAGGTCATCGGAGTGGAGAACGGTGCTCTCCTCGCCGCGAGTGACGACGGCGAGCGGTACCGCATCGCAATCGACGAAGTTTTGCAGTCCAGACTGCGCCAAAACAAGCCAGAACGGGCCCCAGGGCACAAGATTTCGCCGCGTGAGGTGCAGGCGCACATCCGATCCGGGCTGACCGCGGACGAGGTTGCGACCCTCACCGGCGCTGCCGTGGAATACGTCCAGCGGTTTGAGGGCCCGATTCTCGCGGAGCGTGAGCACATCGTGGCGTCCGCTCTCAGCGTACCCGTGCACACCAACGCCGAGGTCGATCCGCTCGGCGAGGCCGCGACGTTCGGCGTGGTCATCCGAGAACGACTCGGCTCACTGTCGGCCACGGGAGAGCGCTGGGCGAGCTGGAAGGAACAGGATGGCGGCTGGATCGTCAAGTTGTCTTTCACCGCTGACGAAATCGATCACGACGCCCGTTGGGGTTACGACTCGCGCAAGCATGCCCTGTCTCCCCTGAATTCCGAAGCGACGACGCTGTCACAACAGGGAGAGCTGCACGGCGGGCTGATTCCACGATTGCGTGCCGTCACACCCGCGGTGGAACCCGACGAGTCGCGCTTCGACAGCGGCGCCTTCACCTTCCCTGATGAGGCGGTCCAGAACACGCCCGAAGTGGCACCACATCTCGAGCCGGCCCCATTCGGCCGCACGACGTCCGCCAGCAGCAATGCGATCGCCGTGACGGCGATCAAGCGGGCAGAAGACGACACGCAGAAGGATCAGCACCAGACGGCCGATCTGCTCGAAGCATTGCGCCGCCGACGCGGCGAACGCGAGGCCGCAGGCACCGAGTTGTCACCGGCAGCAATCGACGTACCGATCGATGATTTCGACGACCTCAAGGAGACGCCAGAGCCGCCGCAGCGCCAAGTCGCGACATCGGCGGGTTCACGCGGCAGTTTCGGAAAGTCGTCCGTGAAGTCCGCCCAGGGCAAGAAGGGCAGAACGTCGATGCCGAGCTGGGACGAGATCGTCTTCGGAGCCCGCACAGACGACGACCTCGCCTAGCAGGCCCGTCTCCTACTCGAAGCCACCGACGCCGATCAGCGGCACGGCCAGTTCTTCGACGGTGAGCGATCCGTGCTGCCCGATCATGGCTCGTGATTGCGCGTTCGCCGTTCGTGAGTCGTAGTAGGCGATCCGCCCGCGCGCGGCCACCAGCACGTCTCCGATCCGCGGCAGGACCTCCGGATCGACAATCGCACCGAACCAGCCGGCGTCAACGGCCTGCGCCCGCGTCGCGACCCAGGATCGTGCGCCCTCCGACTGTTCCCACCGTTGGGCCAGTGCGGCTGCATCATCGGCCGACGCATCAGGGCCGAGGTGCAACTGGAGACAGCGCGGGTCGCCTGCAACGTGGCGCACACCATCGACCAGCTCGGGCACCGTATCGAAAAGTACGTGAGAGTTGATCGGCACATCGAGCACGCCGTGGTCTGCGGTGGTCAATGCGGCCTCATGCCGCCGAAGCTCGCCAGCGAATGCCGAAACGCGGGCATCTAATTCCTCAAGTGCCGCCAGCCAGGCATCCGATTCCCAGCCGTGTGCGTGCGAGGCGATGTCCAGCTCAGGCACGTACAGATAGCAGATGCTCCTGCCGCCCCCATCCAGGATGCGCCGCGCCGCACTGAAGCGCTGTTCGATCGACTTGGCGCCGACGTATTCGGCGCCGGAAAGAATCGCGGCGCTGAACGACGATGATCGATAGCGCTCAGGGCCGATTGCGAAGGCCGCTATACCGTCTGCGCGGGCGGTCTCGAAGACCGTCGGGCAGCGCTGCCATCTCGACGGGTCCGGATCCCCCTTCCAACCGCTGAGTTGATTGAACACACGGTCGGTCGCCGGGTCGAGCACGGTGTATCCCACCATGCCGTGTTGCCCCGGTGTGGTTCCCGTACACAGACTGGTCAATGCAGCGGCTGTCGTCGTCGGAAATCCACTCGTCATCGTGGTTGCGCGCGTGAGCCGTTGGGCGAGGAAGCGGGCATGCCCCGCGCGGGCCTTGAGCGGATGCGCGCCGAGACCGTCGACGACGATCACGACCGCGCGCTCGACCGCAGGAAGCTGTAACGAATTGGGCTGCCCGTGGAGGGCGGCGACGCAACTTGGAAGAACGTCGGCAAGGCTCCGCGCAGAAGAATAGCCGGCCGGTAACATGGTGCCCATCGGGCTCAGTCTGCCATAGGCGCACTGAGCCCAGCAGCATCCACCGTTCCCACGTGACGCAGTGTTCGCCGGAACAGCGAACGCACAAGCGCAGCACGAGATTGCACGAATGAGCCCGACAGACGAACAGACCTCACCAGCAGGCAGCACCGAACGCATCGAAGACGTCGACGTCACGACGGAGATGCAAGGCTCGTTCCTCGAGTACGCATATTCGGTGATCTACTCGCGCGCCCTTCCGGACGCGCGAGACGGGCTGAAGCCGGTGCAACGGCGCATCCTGTATCAGATGACGCAGATGGGCCTGCGGCCCGATCGCGGCCACGTCAAGTCGGCGCGGGTCACCGGCGAGGTCATGGGAAAGCTGCACCCGCACGGCGACAGCGCGATCTACGACGCTCTCGTGCGCATGGCACAGGACTTCACACTGCGCGTGCCGCTCATTGACGGCCACGGCAACTTCGGCTCACTTGACGACGGTCCTGCGGCGGCGCGCTATACGGAAGCGCGACTGGCTGCCGCGGCGTTGGCGATGACGGACGGGCTCGACGAAGACGTCGTCGACTTCGTACCGAACTACGACAACCAGCTGACTCAGCCGGAGGTCCTCCCCGCCGCGTTCCCGAACCTTCTCGTCAACGGCGCAAGCGGCATAGCGGTCGGCATGGCCACGAACATGGCGCCGCACAACCTCATCGAGGTGGTCGGCGCCGCGAAACACCTGTTGGCACACCCGGATGCCGACCTGGACGCCTTGATGGAATACGTTCCGGGCCCGGATCTACCGACCGGCGGCACCATCGTCGGGCTCGCCGGGATCAAGGACGCATACAGGTCGGGCCGCGGGAGCTTCAAGACCCGTGCGAAAGTGACGATCGAAGCGATCACGGCGCGCAAGAGCGGGTTGGTGGTCACGGAGCTGCCCTACCTGGTCGGCCCGGAAAAGGTGATCGACAAGATCAAAGACGGCGTCAATTCGAAGAAGTTGAGCGGCATCTCCGACGTCACGGATCTGAGCGACCGCACCAAAGGGTTACGCCTGGTGATCGGAATCAAGACCGGATTCAGCCCTGAGGCAGTGCTCGAGCAGCTTTACCGGCACACTCCGCTCGAAGACGGCTTCTCGATCAACAACGTTGCACTGGTCGACGGTGGGCCGCAGACGCTCGGCCTGCGGGAACTGTTGCGCGTCTATGTCGATCACCGCATCACGGTCACCACCCGTCGTTCGCAATTCCGGCTCGAGCGACGTCGGGAGCGCCTGCACCTCGTCCTCGGGCTGTTGATCGCGATCGTCGACATCGACGAAGTGATCCAGGTCATCCGCAGCAGCGACGACTCCGAGCAGGCACGCTCGCGACTGATCGAGGTGTTCGACCTCAGTCAAGTGCAGGCCGAGTACATCCTGGAACTGCGGCTGCGTCGGCTGACGAAGTTCTCGCGCATCGAACTCGAGGCGGAGCGTTCCCAGCTCGAAGCCGAGATTGCAGAGCTCGAGGCGCTCCTGACCGGAGAAGATCGAATCAAGCGGCTGGTCGCTGACGAACTTGATGCCGTCGCCGAGAAGTTCGGGACGCCGCGGCGCACCCTTCTGACGGAGGCACGTCCGTCGATCGCAACCGTCGGGTTCCGGAAGACCGCGGCCGTCCTCGAGGTTGCAGACGCGCCGTGCCGGATCTTCCTGGCCGCGACCGGGCGCATTCTGCGCGTCGATCAGCAGGCAGACGACGATGGCGTGCTCGACCGGATCACGGCGCCCACGCGGCGCAGCAAGCACGATGCGATCCGGTCCACACTGACGACGACGAGTCGCAGTGAGATCGGCGCCATCACCAACAAGGGGCGATTGATCCGGTTCTCCCCCGTCGACCTGCCTGCCGTCCCGGCGAATTCGATCCAACTCGGCGCGGGCGTCAAAGTACGCGACTACCTTGCGCTGTCCGACAGGACGGAACGCGTGTTGGCCGTCGTCTCGCTGGCCGCCCAGCTTTCGATCGCTCTGGGAACCAAACAGGGTGTTGTGAAGCGTGTGGCAGCGTCGGACTGGGCGAACAAGCCGGACTTCGAGATCATCAGCCTGAAGCCTGGTGACGACGTGGTCGGAGCGATCCAGGGCGCAGACACCGACGAGCTCGTCTTCGTCACGTCGGATGCGCAGTTGCTGCACTTCCCGGCATCAACGGTGCGCCCGCAGGGTCGGGCCGCCGGCGGTGTGGCTGGCATCAAACTCTCCGACGGTGCCGAGGCCATCTTCTTCGGTGCCGTGTCTGCATCAGCCGGTGATGAAGCTGTCGTCGTCACCGTCGCAACGAGCGGCGCCACGCTGGCCGGCGCAGACGCCGGCTCGGGCAAGGTGAGTTCCTTCGCCGACTACCCGCAGAAGGGGCGCGCGACCGGAGGAGTGCGCGCACAACGCTTCCTCAAGGGCGAAGACCAACTGGCACTCGCCTGGGTCGGTACCGGCCCGGTCAGGGCTGTCGGGGCAGACGGCTCCCTGCGCAGCTTGCCGGAAGGCGGCGCGAAGCGCGACGCGTCGGGGCAAAGCCTCGATGCGGTGATCGGTGCGATCGGCACCGCGATCGGCTGATCGTCACACGTCGATGCGTTCCCGGGACAGCGCGTCCGAACTGTCGATGATGAATTCCTTGCGCGGCGCAACGTTGTTGCCCATCAGCAGTTCGAACACGGCGGCGGCTTGCTCAGCATCGGGAACCTGCACGCGGCGCAGCATCCGGTGTGTTCTGTCCATCGTGGTCGTCGCCAACTGGTCCGCGTCCATCTCGCCGAGACCCTTGTAGCGCTGGATCGGCTCTTGATAGCGGCGATTTGAGCGCTTGAGGCCGGTCAGCACACCGTGCAGCTCCGCTTCGGAGTATGTGTAGATCGTCTCATTCGGCTTCGATCCTGGATTAATGACGATCACCCGGTGCAACGGGGGAACTGCGGCGAAGACACGGCCGGCTTCGATCATCGGTCGCATGTAACGGAAGAAGAGCGTCAACAGGAGAATTCGAATGTGGGCGCCGTCGACATCCGCATCGCTCATCACGATGATCTTGCCGTAACGCGCCTGCGAGAGATCGAAGCTGCGCCCGGAACCCGCACCGATCACCTGGATGATCGACGCGCATTCCGTGTTGCCGAGCATGTCGGACACGGATGCCTTCTGCACGTTCAGGATCTTGCCGCGAATCGGCAACAGTGCCTGATGCTCGCTGTCTCGTGCACGCCGGGCGGTGCCGAGCGCCGAGTCGCCTTCGACGATGAACAGTTCGCTGTTGGCGACATCGCTCGAACGGCAATCGACAAGCTTCGAGGGCAGCGACGAGGTTTCCAAGGCGTTCTTGCGGCGTTGCGTCTCCTTGTGAGCTCGTGCGGAGATGCGCGACTTCATCTCGGAGACGACCTTGTCCAACAGGAGTGCCGACTGAGTCTTGTCGTCGCGTTTCGTGGAGGAGAACCGCGCCGCCAGCGCAGACGTGACTACCTGCGTGACGATCGCACGCACGGCAGGGGTGCCGAGCACTTCCTTGGTCTGCCCTTCGAACTGCGGCTCGGGCAGCCGCACGGTCAGCACCGCCGTCATCCCGGCGAGGATGTCGTCTTTGTCGAGCTTGTCAGTTCCGACCTTCAGCCGCCGCGCGTTCGAGTCGACCTGTTGCCTGAAAAACTTCATCAGACCCTGATCGAAGCCGAGCTGGTGGCTTCCACCCTTGGGCGTGGCAATGATGTTGACGAAACTGCGCATGACGGTCTCGTAGCCGGTTCCCCAGCGCAGGGCGATGTCGACCTGGCATTCGCGCTGCAATTCGGTGGGCGTCATCGCGCCGTTCGCGTGCAGCACAGGAACCGTCTCCGTGAAGCTGCCGGTGCCGGTGAGGCGCCACGTGTCGGTGACAGCGGAGTCCGGCGCGAGATAGTCGACGAACGCCGAGATCCCGCCCTCGAACGAGAAGGACGTGTGCAGCGGTTCCGCGCCGCGATTGTCGGTGATGGCCAGGGTGATGCCCGGCACGAGGAAGGCGGTCTGACGTGCCCGGCCGAGCAGGTCATCTGTGCGGAAATCAGCATTGTTCCCGAAGATTTGCCGATCAGCCCAGTAACGGATGCGTGTGCCCGTCACGCCGCGCTTGACCTTGCCGACGACTGAAAGTTCGCTCTTCTTCTCGAACGGCGTGAACGGGGCATCTGGGCTCGGCGCGCCGGTGTCGGCGAACAGTCCGGGTTCGCCTCTGCGGAAGGACATCGCCCAGGTCTTACCGTCACGGTCGACCTCGACATCGAGTCGTTCCGACAACGCGTTCACGACAGAGGCGCCGACGCCGTGCAACCCGCCGGATGCCGAGTACGAACCTGAGCCGAACTTGCCGCCGGCGTGCAGCTTCGTGAACACCACCTCGATGCCGCTCAGGCCGGTCTTCGGCTCGATGTCAACCGGGATGCCTCGGGCTGTGTCACGCACCTCAACACTGTCGTCCGGGTGCAAGACGACCTCGATCTTCGAACCGTAACCGCCGAGCGCTTCGTCCACCGAGTTGTCGATGATCTCCCAGAGGCAGTGCATCAACCCGCGCGAATCCGTCGACCCGATATACATGCCCGGTCGCTTGCGCACTGCCTCGAGACCCTCGAGAACAGACAGGTGCCTGGCGGAATAATCAGAGCTGGCCACGAACGTATCTCCTCGGGGTGTGCGGTCGAACGGATGCGGTTGCGCACCTCATTCCAGCGTATCCAGCCGCGAACCGCGTGCCCGCCATCGACACCCCGCGGCAGGCCGGCTGCTACGCGTTCAGCGAAATGCCCGGTCTTCGAGTCGTCTGCGCGCCAAGAACGTGCTTGTATGGAGGTACCGAGTTGAATGGTTCGGGTTTTGGAGAGGAGCACAACATGTCGAACATCGCCACAGGTACCGGTGCCGCTGCTGAGCTCGCAACCGGACTGCAGTTGACCGCCGCCGATCGATGCGACGCATGCGGCGCACAGGCGTACGTGCGAGTCGTCGTCAACAACGGTGAACTTCTGTTCTGCGCACACCACGCGAAGAAGCACGAAGAGAAGTTGTCCGCGATCGCGCAGAGTTGGCATGACGAATCCGCTCGCTTGTTCGAGGACCAGCGCGCCTAACCCGCGACAGCAAGTTTTTCGAGATCGCTGCTTTTCGAAACCGCCGTCGTGCCGGGTGAGAGCCGAGGTGTGCGCCGTCGTGCCACCGTCTCGCTGCATGCGATCGTCGCCAATGCCGCCATACTGACGTCAACGCACGGTTACGGTGCCGGAATAGCTTCGGCTTTCGCCGATTTACGAGCGGATGCCTACGGGCACGGGCTCGCGCCGGTTTCTGACGCTCTTGCGTCGGCCGGTATCGGTGGTTTCGTCGTCTCCGACCCGGTAGGTCGCGATCAGCTCACCGTGCGGCACCCCACCTTGTCGATCCAGGTCGGCCGCCTACGGGCCGGTGCCGCGAAGGAAACGAGCGGCGCGCAACTGCTCGGCCCAGAGCTGTTCGGGCTGGGTGAGCAGAACACCGCGCTGGCACCCGAAGTGTGGGCGGTGTTGCGCCCGGCTCTGCGCCTGACCTCCGAGGTGCTGTCTGCCAAGAGGGTCCCCGCCGGCAGTGGCGTCTCTTACGGCTACACCTACCGGACTCTCGCTGAGACGACCCTGGTGCTCTCCGGGCTCGGTTTCGCCGACGGGATTCCCCGTGCTGCGTCCAATCGCGCCCCCGTGCTCGTCGGTACCGTGCTCTCGAGGGTGAGCGGTCGGATTGCAATGGACCAGTTCGTCATCGACGTCGGTGATGCTGTTCCGGCAGTCGGAGATGTTGTCGTGCTGTTCGGGGACGGCGCGACTGGTGAGCCGACCGCAGCGGACTGGGCTCGTGCGACAGGCATCCGTTCTGAGGTCATCACGGCAGGGCTCGGCGCACGGATCGAACGGGTGTATCCACAGTGAGCGCACGCGCGATCGTCGACCTCGCCGCGTTGCGCGCCAACGTTGGGCTGCTCTCGGGGAGCATCGCTCCAGCCAGGACGATGCTCGCGGTCAAGGCCAATGCGTACGGCCACGGACTGATTCCGGTGGCCACAGCGGGGCTTGCCTCCGGGGCGAGTTCACTGGCCGTCCTTGAGATCCCTGCCGGGCTCGAATTGCGCGCCGCCGGCGTCACGGCCCCACTGTTCGCCTGGCTGCACGGCACGAACACCGATTTTCGCGCCGGCATTGAAGCTGACATCCAATTGGGTGTTTCGGCAGAGTGGCAACTGCAGGCGATCGCTGCCGCGCACGCGGGCAAACCTGCGACCGTTCACCTCAAGCTCGACAGCGGTCTCAGCCGCAACGGAGCCACTCCGGCCGATTGGCCTGCACTGGTCTCCGCCGCGCTGGCCGCAGAGCGGGCCGGAATCGTCCGGGTCCGAGCGGCCTGGTCGCATCTGGCTGATGCGTCCCTCGAGGACGATGAAGCGGCGCTGGCCGTCTTCCGCGACGCCGTTGCAGTAGCGCGGAGCTTGGGAGCACGGTTCGAGGTGCTGCATCTCGCGGCGAGCTCCGCGGGCATCCGGATGCCCGCGGCTCGTTTCGATTTCGTACGCTTCGGCATCGCGGCGTACGGCATCTCTCCGTTCGACGATCGCTCAGCGGCAGACCTCGGCGTGCGCCCGGTGATGTCACTTCAGGCCGACGTCGTCGACCTCGTCGACGACCCGACCGGCACGTTCGCACGCCTTGCGGTCGGCTACGCCGACGGAGTGGCCAGCTCTGCCCTCGGCGGGGCACAGGTTCTGCTCGGCGGTCACCGGGTCAGGGTCGTCACGCTCGATGTCGACAGCATGCTCGTCGAAACCGGCGAAATCGTCCCGTCCGTCGGCGACTCAGCACTGGTGTTCGGACCGGGCGATCACGGCGAGCCGACGGCAGCGGAGTGGGCGAACTGGGCGTCGACGATCGGCGACGAAATCGTCACGCACGTCGCGGCACGCGTGCCGCGCGGCTACCTGGGCTGAGTGTCCGTCAGACGCGCGCGGAGCCGACCGGCGATCGCCGCACGAGCGGCGGCGGCGTACTCATCGACCTCGCGAACGGCATCCGACGGGCGCGAGAGCGCATCCGACCAGACGGCACCTTCACCGCGGCGCAGGAGTGCTGCGCTCAAGAGTTCGTCCGCGAGCGACGGGTTCATCGGCAGGATCGGCCCGTGCAGCTGCGTGCCGATGGCCGACCCGACACGGATGCCCTCCACACGGTGCTCCAGCGGCGCTTGCGCAGTGTTGCCCCCGCCTGCGATCACGCTGCCGAGAGGTGCGGCGCCGTCTTCGAGGCTCGTGAGTGCGGCATGGTTTTCGAAGCCGGCCAACACGCCGCCCTCCGTGCGCACCAGGATCTCCCCCACGGTGCGCCGTGACGAGAGCACGGCGCGCGACGGGAACACGCCAGCCCCCGGCATCCGCTCGCCGTCCGGCGCTGTCAGTTCGCGGCCAAGCAGTTGCCACCCCCCGGCGATCGCGAGGAGCGGCACCCCTGCTCCTACGGCATCCCGAAGCGCAGCCGCATTGTGCAGCGCGTCGCCGTGTACCGCACGCTGCCCAGACAGCGGCCCACTGCCGATGTGGAGCAGATCGATCTGTTCGGGCAGCTCTGCGCCGACGTGATGGTTGTGCACAGTGACGGCGATCCCGCGCCACTGTGCGCGCGCAACGAGCGCCGTGACGTTTCCAACGTCGCCGTTGATCCCGAGCTCGTTCGGATACAGGTTGACGATACTCAGGCTCGCCGAGGCGTCCGTCATCACTGCCCACCTTCGAGGTCCAGGAAACCGAATTGTTTGCGGACGAACATCATTTGCTCGTAGTTGACGATCATCGTCTTGATCCCGGTTCGGGGGCGGGGAAGTGCCAGGAACGCGGCAAGCGCATCCTTCAATTCGGGAAGCACGGCGCCGATCGGGATGCGACTGTAGCCGAGCCGCGTCGCCAGCTGCCACGCCTTCGTTCCGCTGATGACATCGACCCGCTCGAGTGCACCGAAGTCGATGTCATAGATCCAGGATGGGTCCGGAGTGCCCTCATCGACCGCCATCAGGACCTGCGCCGGCGATCCGGCCAGCGCATCGAGGTTGAGTTGCAGGCTCGGCGGGTTCTTCATCATGATGATCTCGATGTCCTCGCCGTTCACCGTGAGGGTCTCACCCCGGCCGTAGACGGTACGCAGGCCGGTCATCGCCCGAGCGGCCGCGGCCGGAGAGAAGCGCTCGCCCAGCAGTTCGACCGTCGTGGCAAGGGCGCCGGCCGCGTCCACGGCGTAGTGCAGGCCGCGTGCGGGAAGGGCGATGTCGACCGGCGTTCCGTCGACGGTGATCGTCGCCTCACGCCCGTCGACGCGGGTTACGCGCACGCGGGCATCCGGAAGGGGCACCGTCTCGCCCGACGGCGCAACATCCGCGACCGTGGCCAGCCCGTGCAGCGATTGCTCAATCAGTTCGGGTGCGACGGCGAACGACGATGTGCTGCGTCCGGACGCACGACGGTCAGCGGCGATTCGGCGCAGGTTGTCATCGTCAGCGTTGACGACGAGCAACTGCTCGGCCGCCTCTGCCACCGTTCGTAACATGCCGACGACGCGGGACGGCTCGTAGAACCGATTCAACTGATCGATCTGCACATTCAGCAGCAGCACAACGTTGGGTTTCAGGCGTTCGGCCAACGCGACGCCGTAGGCCTCATCGACCTCGATCACGCCGACGTCGCCGCGCACGTACCCGTCGAGCGGCACCGAGGCCAGCATGGCCGACGCGATGCCCTGCGGAAGGTTGCCGCCTGACGGGTTCGTGAACACGTCAAGCCCGTGCTCCCGGAGCATGCCGGCGAGCATGTTGGTGGTCGTGGACTTGCCGTTGGATCCGGAGACGAAAACTAGCCCGAGCGGCAGTCGGCTGACGGCACGCTCGAGAAAACGTGGTGCAATGGCGAGGACGATACGGCCGGGAACGGCGGACCCGCCGCCCCGCAACCGCAACGCCCAGCGCGCCGCGCGGCCCAGCAGGACCGCGACGCGATAGCGCACCGGCCTACTCGAGGTAGTCGCGCAGCGACTGCGAGCGGGACGGGTGGCGCAGTTTTGCCATCGTCTTCGACTCGATCTGGCGGATGCGTTCGCGTGTCACCCCGAACGTGTCACCGATCTGGTCCAGCGTCTTCGGCATGCCGTCACCCAGGCCGAAACGCATTCGGATCACACCTGCTTCGCGCTCGGACAGCGAGTCGAGCAGGCTCTCCAACTGCTTCTGCAGCATCGTGAAGCCGACTGCGTCAGCAGGAACCACGGCCTCGGTGTCCTCGATCAGGTCACCGAATTCGCTGTCTCCATCTTCGCCGAGCGGTGTGTGCAGCGAGATCGGCTCCCGGCCGTACTTCTGAACCTCCACGACCTTCTCGGGCGTCATGTCGAGTTCGCGGCTGAGCTCCTCTGGAGTGGGCTCGCGGCCCAGGTCTTGCAGCATCTGACGTTGAACGCGCGCCAACTTGTTGATGACCTCGACCATGTGAACGGGGATACGAATCGTGCGAGCCTGGTCTGCCATGGCGCGGGTGATGGCTTGACGGATCCACCAGGTGGCATACGTCGAGAACTTGAAACCCTTGGTGTAGTCGAACTTCTCGACCGCGCGGATCAAACCGAGGTTGCCCTCCTGGATCAGATCCAGGAACTGCATGCCACGGCCGGTGTATCGCTTGGCCAGCGAGACCACCAAACGCAGGTTAGCGCCGAGCAGGTGGCTCTTGGCGCGCTGACCGTCGCGGGCGACCCAGCGCAATTCGCGCTCGAGTTCCTTCGAAATTCCGTGACTGTTCGCGAGTTTGTCCTCCGCGAACAGGCCGGCCTCGATCCGCATCGCCAACTCGACCTCTTCGGCCGCGTTGAGAAGCGCGACCTTGCCGATCTGTTTCAGGTAGTCCTTGACCGGATCGGCCGTCGCACCGGTGATCGTCGCGGAGTAGACCGGAACGTCGTCGTCTTCGTCGACCGCGCGCAGAACAAGTGCACCGGTCGGAAGCGCCACAGCGTCCTCAGCCGTGTCACCGTCGTCTGCGGCGGCGGCGCTCTCATCCGTTTCCGGCTCCTGGGTTTGCTCGTC
>Ga0208357_1001137_pt1 | contig 19929 bp, 17 predicted proteins | sample NGESurdeep092012_6_FD_184487 | JGI IMG/M metagenome (GOLD analysis project Ga0208357, IMG submission 184487) | Arctic peat soil microbial communities from Barrow, Alaska - NGEE Surface sample F52-2 deep-092012 (SPAdes) | ecosystem: Environmental > Terrestrial > Soil > Wetlands > Peat ... | reverse complement strand
GTGTGCGAGATCATCGCGGGAGAGCGAAAGCTGCCCGAGGTGCGCACGGACACCGCCGCAGGCAGGTGTGGGGTCAAAGACCAGGTCAGCACTCGTAGCTCTACTGAAGTCCCACAATGACCGGTAGGGTAAAGCACGATATGAGCGTATTTCAGAAGATTTTGAAGGCCGGAGAAGGAAAGCGAGTTCGTCAACTCGCCGAGCTCGTAGGACCCATCAACGAACTCGCCGACGAGATGGCGGCATTGAGCGATACCCAACTCCAGGCGAAGACCGAGGAGTTCAGAAGTCGCCTCGCCGAGGGCGAAACCCTCGATGACCTCTTAATAGAGTCCTTCGCGGTGGTCCGTGAAGCGGCCACTCGGGTCCTTGGACAGCGTCACTACGACGTCCAACTTATGGGTGGCATGGCTCTGCACTTTGGTTGGATTGCTGAAATGAAGACTGGCGAAGGTAAGACCCTGGTCTCCACGTTGCCCGTCTATCTGAACGCTCTCGCCGGCAAAGGTGTGCACGTGGTGACGGTAAACGACTACCTCGCCACGCGTGACGCTAACTGGATGGGACAGTTGCACCGCTTCTTGGGCCTCACCGTCGGTCGCGTCGGACCTGACCTTGACGACTTTGATCAGAAGCGTGAGGCCTACGCCTCGGACATTACGTACGGCACGAACACTGAGTTCGGTTTTGACTACCTTCGTGACAACATGGCGCGCCGCGCCGAACACATGGTTCAACGAGGGCACCACTACGCCATCATCGACGAGGTCGACTCAATTCTGATCGATGAAGCACGTACACCGCTCATTATTTCGGGTCCCGCCTCGGATGTCACGAAGTTGTACTACCAGTTCGCTTCAATCGCGCGCTCGCTGACCCGCGATGCAGATTATGAAGTTGACGAGGAAAAGAAGACGGTCGTGCCCACCGAAGCCGGCATCGAGAAAGTCGAACGACAGCTCGGCGTCACGAATCTCTACGACGCAGTCGCGACGAACTACGTGCACCAACTTGGTCAGGCCCTTCGAGCCAAGGAGCTCTTCCACCGCGATAAGGACTATCTCGTTGACGCTGGCGAAGTAAAGATCGTCGATGAATTCACTGGCCGCACGCTGGACGGTCGTCGCTGGAGTGATGGACTGCACCAGGCCGTAGAGGCAAAAGAGCGCGTGCGAATTCAAGAAGAAAATCACACGTGGGCGACGGTGACGTTGCAGAACTACTTCCGTCTCTACGAAAAGCTCGCCGGTATGACCGGTACAGCTGAGACCGAGGCTGCGGAGTTTGGCAATACGTACGGCCTTTCTGTCGTGCCGATCCCTACGAATCAGCCGGCCGTGCGACTCGACCAGCCGGACCTCATCTTTAAGACCGAAGCGGCGAAGTTTGCTGCCATCGTCGAAGACGTGCGCGGGCGAACCGATCTCGGGCAGCCCATTTTGCTGGGCACGGCGTCGGTCGAAAAGTCTGAACTCTTATCGCGCGAACTCTCTAAAGCCGGTATTGCTCATGAAGTTTTGAACGCAAAACAGCACTTCCGCGAAGCCGAGATTGTTGCTCAGGCCGGACGAAAAGGCGCAGTGACCGTGGCGACGAACATGGCTGGTCGAGGTGTCGACGTCATTCTCGGCGGCAACTTTGAAGGTCTCGCCGCGCGTGACGCACTCGGTCAGGGACTTCAACCCGGTACCGAAGAGTATGACGCCGCCTACGAAAAGGCCGTTGCGAAGTGGAAGCCCATCACGCAAGCTGACGGTGATGAAGTTAGAGCGCTCGGTGGCCTCTACGTACTGGGGACCGAGCGTCATGATTCTCGACGTATTGACAATCAGTTACGTGGTCGTTCGGGTCGCCAGGGAGACCTCGGAGAGAGCCGCTTCTATCTTTCACTCGAGGACGAACTACTGCGACTCTTCGCGACGGGCGCGGTGTCATGGGTCATGGATCGCACGATGCCCGACGACGAAGCGATTGAAGCCAAGATGGTCTCAAAGGCTATTGAACGAGCTCAAAACACTGTCGAGGCGCGCAACGCTGAGATTCGTAAAGACGTTTTGAAATACGACGAGGTTATGAATGAACAACGCAAGGTCATCTACAAGCGTCGACAGCAAGTAATCGACGGCGAGGACATCCACGACGCCACCATTGAACTCATTGAAGACAGCCTCACCGAGGCTGTCCATGATCAACTTGAAGCGCAATTCAACGAGGAGTGGGATCTCAACGGGTTGCTACTTGAACTGCAGTCGTTCTATCCCACCGAGCTCAATCTCGAGACGCTGAGTGCGTACAGCAACGCCGATGACGTTGCTGGTCTCGTGGTCGATGAAGCTGTTGGGCTCTATGAAAAGAAGTCCGAGAACTTCGACGGTGGACTCGACACCGCCAAGGAGATTGAGCGTGACATCATGCTCCAGATCCTCGATCAGCGTTGGCGCGACCATCTCTCGGATATGGACTATCTGCGTGACGGGATTCACCTCCGCCAGGTTGCTCAACAAGATCCCTTAACGGCCTGGCAAAAAGAGGGCTACTTGATGTTTGAGCACCTGCTTGAAGCGGTGGACTTGGACTACGTGCGCTACATCACGCACGTCGAGGCCGCGGTGGAAGCCGCGGTAACGGCAAGTGGTGACGACGGACTCGACGGCGCCATTACCAACGTCAGCGAAGTAGCGCCTGGCGCGGTGGAGTTGCCCGCGCACGAAGCCCCGAAGAAGCACAATCCTAAAGATGGCGATAAGCCCGGCCGCAACGACCCGTGCTGGTGCGGCTCGGGGCGCAAGTTCAAGCAGTGCCATGGCCGACCCTAAGGCTGAAAACGCCCTACGCAACGCCCTGGTATCGATCGAAGAACTCGAAACCAGGTGGGGCGCGGCGCGCAACTACCTGAAAATAGACGCCAGCCGCACTCGCCACGCGGAGTTAGCCGCGCTTGCCGAGGACCCCAATCTCTGGGACGATCAAGAAAACGCTCGCGAGGTCACGACCGAGCTTGGGCGCTTGTCGAACGACCTCGATTCGTTTGATGCTCTCCGCAGCTCACTCGACGACGCGACCGTGTTGGCTGAATTCGCGCGCGAGTCGCTCAACGCCGGTGAAGCCGACTGGTCGGTATTTGATGAACTCGCGAGCTCCGTTGACTCACTCAGCCACGCGATCGCTGCGCTTGAAACGCAGAGCCTCTTCAGTGGGCCTTACGACGAAAACGACGCAATCGTCGACCTGCACGCCGGCGCCGGTGGCACCGACGCGCAGGACTGGACAGAGATGCTGTTGCGCATGTACTCACGATGGGCCGAGCGTCGAGGCTTTGGTGTTGAGATCGACGAAGCGACGGAGGGACAAGAGGCAGGCCTCTTGTCGGCAACGTTCATCGTTAAGGGTCGCTTCGCGTACGGCTGGCTATCAGTGGAACGTGGCGTACATCGACTGGTGCGCATCAGCCCCTTTGACTCACAAGCTCGTCGCCAAACGAGTTTTGCCAGTCTCGACGTCACACCGTTGCTGGATGACAACGCGGGCGAGGTCGAGATTGATGAAAAAGACTTACGCGTCGACACGTACCGCTCTTCGGGTGCTGGAGGGCAACACGTCAATAAGACCGACTCGGCTATTCGCATCACCCACTTGCCGAGTGGCATCGTCGTGAGTTGTCAGAATGAGCGATCGCAACACCAGAACCGTGCTCGTGCGATGCAGATTCTCGAAGCGAAGTTGGCCGAACGCGCAAGAGCGCAACGCCAAGCCGAGATGGACGCACTGAGCGGCAAACGTAGCGACAACGCATGGGGCTCACAGATTCGCAGTTACGTACAGGCGCCGTATCAACTTGTAAAAGACCACCGAAGCGATTTTGAGACTGGCAACGTCGAAGCGGTTTTAGTGGGCGACCTCGATGACTTTATGGAAGCCGAGCTACGACGTCAGCGATCCACTTCATAAATGTTTCGATTTACTGCGATTGCCGGGCTTTCGTGGTGCAAACGCGCTAGATAGCCAAACTAGAATGGAGAAGTCAACGTGCCCGTTCGCCGCACAATTACCGAAAATCCCGAGGGGGTGTTGCCGTGATTCGATTCGAGAATGTATCTAAGACGTACAAGAACGGCACACCGGCTCTCAAGGACATATCACTCGACATTGAAAAGGGCGAATTCGTCTTTCTCGTCGGTGCGTCTGGTTCGGGCAAAACGACCTTCTTGCGCTTGTTGCTTCGCGAAGAGCATCCTGACCACGGTCGCATTCTTGAAGCGGGGCGCGACATTGGCGATCTACCCAAGTGGCGCGTGCCGTACTTGCGACGCAATATTGGCTGCGTCTTTCAGGACTTCCGTTTGCTGCCCAATAAGTCCGTTTTCGAAAACGTGGCATTCGCCCTTGAGGTCATTGGTCGTCCGCGTTCAACCGTTGAGTCGCAAGTTCCCCAAATCCTGGAGCTTGTAGGTCTTAGCGATAAGTCCAAGAATTTGCCCCACGAGTTGTCTGGTGGAGAGCAGCAGCGTGTCGCCGTCGCGCGCGCGTTCGTGAATCGTCCACTCATTCTTCTGGCTGACGAGCCCACCGGTAACCTCGATCCCTCGAACTCTGAATCGATCATGGCGCTTCTCGAGAGAATTAATCGTACCGGTACCACCGTTGTCATGGCGACCCACGACAAAGCTCTCGTCGACCGGATGCGTCGTCGCGTTGTCGAGCTCGATAAGGGCGAGATGATTCGTGACCAGGTTCGCGGTGTGTACGGCATCGACGAGGGGGCCACTCTCTAATGCGCGTTTATTTCCGCTACGCCTTTAAAGAGACATTTAGCAATCTCTGGCGTAATCGCATGATGACGATCGCGGCCGTGTTGACCGTCGCGGTCTCGCTCTCACTCGTCGGCTCGGCACTCTTGCTTAAGCAGAGTGCGGCCCAGGCCTCAGCACAGTGGCAACAGGGAACGCGCGTCACGGTCTGGATGCAGCCAACTGCTTCCACCAGCGAGATCAGTGGAATTAGAACCCAGTTGGCCAATTCGCCCGTCGTAAAGAAATGTCTCTATTTCACGCAAGCCCAAGATCTCACGCAGGCTCGCCAGTTGCTTCCTCAAGATGAATGGTCGGTGCTGACCGTATCGTCGATGCCATCGTCGTTCCAGTGCGTGCCAAGCGTCCCGTCCGACGCGTTCGTCGTCGAGTCGACGTTCTCGAATCAACCGGGCGTCTACAAGGTCACCGGACCAAACCAACAAATTCGTTCCATGAACCGCGCGATTCGCGTGTTGCAGATCGTCTTCCTGGCTTTGGCCGGAGTGTTGTTGCTTTCGGCGACAGTCTTGATTCTCAACACCATTCGCATGGCGATCTTCGCGCGGCGACGCGAAGTCTCTGTGATGAAGTTGGTCGGTGCGACGAACTGGTTTATTCGTATTCCCTATATCACCGAAGGTTTTATTCAAGGCCTGCTCGGATCGGGAGTCGCCATCTTGGCCGTGACCGCGTTGCACACCTGGTATCCACTTCATAATGAGTTCCGACTCAATAACAGCGCTCTTGTTGGGACGAACTTGGTCGTCTTAATAGTCGGTGTCGTAATTGGATCGGTCGGTTCGGCGATAGCGATTCGCCGATTCCTTGACGTTTAGTTATGCGGGGGTAGCCATGTCACTGCCGTTTACCTTTTGTGGTTCGGGTGTGGGATTGGTGATAACCAGTAGCGTCGAAACGCCAGTGGGTCGCCCATCACGCGATTACTGCGGTTCTTGCTCGTCGTAGTTTCTGCGCTGCTGCTCTTCCCACTGCTCATAGTGCTCTTTGTAGTTCTCATCATGCAACCGCATGAACCCGTAGACCGGGAAGAGGATCCAGGGGATTTTTTTCACCCATGAAGGAGCCTTCCTTTGGCGAGTCATGCGTCGTAGGGCCCTTTGCTGGCGGGCGGTGTCGGAACGTAACGCTGGGAGTGGGTTGTAGGCAATATGCGACGTGTCACTCGATAACGTGAGATCGTCAACCTCAGCGTCGCGAGGTGTTTGGGCAGGCGCAGTGCGATCGTTCGACACCTCGCCCGAGGGGTTCGCGTCACCCGGCGCATCAGCATTGTCGTTCATCGTTAACACCTCCTTGATTGCGTCCTACTATGCGAGTTATTCATGAAAAAAGTTTTCGTCTGACCACCAGTGCTGCCTTGGATCAAAAAGTTCGCCAACCACGATTGTGGCATTTGGCAGTGGCATGGACGCCCCTCTTAGTTATTCGTCTCCTCAAAATCAATTGACAGCGAGTTGACGCAGTAGCGAAGACCGCTTGACGTGGGTCCGTCGTTAAAAACGTGCCCCAAATGACCACCGCACCTTGAACAGAGAATTTCGGTCCGCTCACGAAAGAGTGACGTGTCCGATCGCTCGATGATGGTGCCGGATTCGCATGCGTCAAAACTGGGCCAGCCGCATCCGGAGTCGAACTTCTGGGCACTGGTGAAGAGTACCTGTCCACACCCACCGCAACTAAAGACTCCTTCAGTATCAACATGCAGTAGTGAACCCGTGAAGGGTGCTTCGGTGGCGGCCCTTCTCAGAACGGCGTAACGCTCGGGGGATAGCTCTTCCTTCCACTCCTGGTCGGACTTTTCGATCTCGTAGTTCACGCGGTCATTTTATTGACGCGAGGGTGTGCCGGTACATGAGGTGAACGCAACGGTTGGAACACCTAATCCTCCGGACTGCCGTGGCGCTCAAAATCTGAGCAAAAGACATTCTTGGCGCGTTTCTTCTTGGAGATGAGTGGTACCTTATGCAGGAATACATACGGGAGCTCGGACGTACCGGGCTGAGAGGGTGGCTGGCCAACATTGGTCGAGTGCCACTGACCGATTGAACTTGACCGGGTAATGCCGGCGTAAGGAGGCAGTTATGTCGGCAGCGTCAGAGATTGAATCGTTCACCATCGTCGAAGGCGACAAGCGTTCGGAGGTTTCTCGTACCCTTGCTGAGCCAGTTCCACAGTCATTGGGAGTTGTGGATCAGTTCGGCTTATGGGGCAACCTTGGCGTCAGCCTGCTCGGCTTTACCGGTGCAATCTTTGTTTTGCAACCGGGCGGTGGCGGAACTCCGGAGCTCTCGTTTTATGCGGGCTTCATTGCCATCGTGATTGGCACGATTCTTGGCACGATTGCCGTAGCCCTCGTCGGCGTCGCCGGAGCACGTACCGGCGCACCAACAATGGTGTTGTTGCGAGGTCTCTTTGGCGCCGAACTCTCCTACTTGCCCACCGTCTTGAACGTAATCCAGTGTCTCGGGTGGGGCATCTTTGAATTGGTCACCATATCCACCGCCGCCCATACGGTGGCCCCGTCGTTGCCGCGCTGGATATACGTGATCCTGTCCGGAGCAATCACGGGTCTGTTGACTCTTCGGCCACTCGGGGCGATTCGTATTCTTCGGCGATTTGCTGCACCGGCCGTGGCTGTTGTCTTGGCGTACCTTTTCTTTGAGCTGGTACGCCACCCGCTCCCGTCCTTTGGCCACGGCACATGGTCCGGGTTCTGGGCGGCCAACGACACCGTCGTCGCGGCGGCGATCTCATTTGCACCGCTTGCAGCTGACTACACGCGCCACGCTCGCACGCCTCGCTCGGCGTTCTGGGGCACGCTTGTTGGTTACAGTGTCACCCAGATTCTCTGCTACGTCATTGGACTTCTGGCACTCCTGACCGTCGCGCGCAATCCTTCAGATATTTACGGCGCATTCATCGCCGTACCCTTTGGATCTCTGTGCTTCGCAATACTCGCTGCTCGTGAACTTGACCAGTCGTTTGCCAACGTCTATTCAACGGCGGTATCGATTCAAAACGTGCGGCCAGGTTGGGATCGTCGAATGCTCGCGATCATCATCGCGACGGTCGCGACGGTCCTGACTCTTTGGATAAATATCGCCGACTACGAGAACTTTCTCGTCTTACTCGGTTCGGTGTTTATTCCCATGACTGGCGTGTTCATTGTTGACTTCTTTTTGATATCAAGGAGACGTTGGAACGTCTCGGACGGTGCTCGACCTCGTCTCGCAATGTTGGTTCCCTGGGTCATGGGTTTCGTGGCGTACCAATTGATCAATCCCGGTTACGTCGAGTGGTGGGTCACGATGTGGACGCACGTCGATCAGCTCATCGATTTTCGCGCGCCGGGTTGGATGTCCGCGTCGGTCACGTCATTCGTCGTGGCGTGCGTCGCGACGCTCTTAGGTCAAGGAGCTGTGAGGCTGCGACAGCGTTGGCGTTCGGGCGCCGACGCCGAACGGCTCATTGCCCAGTGATGGGGACGCACGCGGTCTCACGGGCGAGCGACGACCTTGCTCACGGTATGACCAAGGACCTTGCAGCTCCACTGTGGCCGGCAATGACGGACGATGAGGTTCGCGACGTCCTTTCTTGCTACGACCGCGAGATCGACACCAAGGGTCAGCCGCAGGTGTCCTGGCGCAGCCCTTGACCTATGTCGACAGCGGCTCTCGTGAATCTCTCAGATGTGAGTTGGTTCCTAAAGCGTCACCACGTGAGTGTGCGTTCACCAGAGCGGCTACGCGTAGAACACGACTTTGCGGGCCACCTTCTTCAACGGGGCTGTTCGGTGCCCGCGGTACGGCGAACGCTCGACGGCGACAGCGTCGTGCGCAGAAATGACTACATCTTTGAGGTGCAGGAACGCGCTCGAGGAGAGGACCTCTATCGCGATGTGCCTTCGTGGTACCCCTTTGCCTCTCGGGCGCACGCCGTGTCTGCCGGGCGGGCGCTCGCCAATTTTCACCGTGCCGCTCAGAACTTCTCACTACCCGCGACGCCGCCGGGAGTCCTTAGTAACACAACGCAACTCGTGACGTCGTTGAAGCCACGAGATGAGTTGGAGCGCCTCCTCGAGTCTCGACCGGGTTTGCTTCGCGCCATCGGGACGCGCGACGTGCGCCGCGACGTCGATCAATACCTTCGCCCGCGCATCGACATCGCCGCGCCTCTCCTCAATGGATGTTCGAGCCAATGGGGTCACGGTGATTGGCACGCGTCAAACTTGATGTGGAGCTCTCGCGGCGCTGACGCGGTCGTCACCGCCGTCATCGACCTCGGCCTTGCGAATCGAACCTTCGTCGTCCACGATCTCGCCATCGCAATCGAGCGCAGCTGCGTTGATTGGCTCGACGTCGCGGGCCTCGGACAGATCGTCGCCGACCTCGACGTCGTTGACGTCTTACTCAACGGTTACGAAGAGCAACACCCGCTTGACGCGCACGAGTGGGCCACGCTAGTCGCCGTGCTTCCGGTCGTGCACGTCGAGTTCGCCCTCTCCGAGGTCGAATATTTCGATCGAGTTGCGCACCAAGCACACAACGTTGACCTTGCCTACGACGACTTTCTCGTGGGCCATGCGCGTTGGTTTAATAGTTGCCGTGGTGAAAACTTATTGAATCACCTGCGGCGCCGAGCGGCGTTATAGCCCCTGTAGTTAGATCCCGAGAAGTTGGGGCGACGCGTGGGCGCACACGCTGAATAATTGGGTTCGTCGAGATGATCCACCGCGTGGAATCTAAATGATCGTGCCTGCCTCGCTTAGGAGTAGTTCGGACGAGGCGACTCGGGAAACTCCCGCGCGAATTCGGGCTTATTGGCTAAGAGTCGAGCGAATGAGCCGGCGAGACCTTCGGGAGCGAGGCCCAACTCGCTCAGTAGCGCATCGGGCTGGTGCTGTTCGAGGTACGCCCGAGGAACACCAAGAATGCGCGTCATGGGAAAGGGGCGTCCGAGCTCTTGGGCTCGCGAGCGAATCGCCGAGACCATAAGCGTGCCTGCACCACCGTGGCGAGTGCCGTCTTCGACGGTGATGATCCGTTCGTGATTCAACGCGTCGTCGATCATTCGTGCGTCGGGTGGCAGGACGCGTACGTCGTAGAGCGTGACGCCCTTGGCTTCGCTACCAAGTAACTCCAGCGCCTTGTACGACGAGGGGGCCATCTTTCCAACGGCCAACACGCACAGCGATCCGTCACCGCGCACGACTTCTCTCGCGTCAAGACCCGAACCCACGCGACCATCGAATGGCTTAGGCAGCGTCTTGGGGTAGCGCAGCGCCGTAGGTGTCGACATCGACAACGCGGTCTCGAGCATGACCGGTACCTCTTCGGCTGTTGAAGGTGCGAAGACCGTCATGTTAGGGATAGCCAAACAGAGCGCGATGTCTAAGAGGCCGTGGTGGCTCGGGCCATCGTCGCCCGTTATGCCCGCGCGGTCAAAGACGAAGACAACTGGCAGGTTTAAGAGGCCGACGTCGAGGTGAGCTTGGTCAAAGGCGCGAGAGAAAAATGTCGCGTAGATCGCAACGACGGGCTTCAGTCCGCCCATGGCCATACCGGCAGCTGCGGTCACGGCGTGCTGTTCGGCAATGCCCACGTCAAAGAAGCGCGTGGGGAATTGAGATTCAAAGTTCAAGAGGCCAGTGGGCCCGGCCATAGCGGCGGTAATAGCGACGATCCTCTCGTCGATCGTTGCGAGCTCCACCAAAGTCTCGGAGAAGGCCTGTGCGAAGGACTTCGTGCTTACGCCATTACTTTGAGCGAGAGGAGGGAGTTTGTAGTCGTGCATCTTAAGGTCGTCACAGACCGCAGGTTCGTACCCACGACCCTTTTCGGTGAGCGTGTGTACGACGATTGGTCCGTCCCATTCCGCGGCACTAGTGAGCGCGCTTTCAAGTGCCTCAATGTTGTGTCCGTCAATGGGGCCGACGTAGCGTACACCGAGGTTTTCGAAAAATGTGTGGGGTGTCACCATCTCTCGAACAACCGACGTGAAACCGTCGATGCCGAGATAGGCAGCTTTGCCGACGCGTGGCAGACGTGGCACGAGTCGGCGAATGCGATCGCGAAGAGTCAAATACGTCCGGTTGAGGCGAAGTGTCGTCAACGAGGCGGAGAGTTTCGAGATAGTTGGCGCGTAGCTTCGCCCGTTGTCGTTAAGAACAATGACAACGCGTTGGTTGGAATGTCCCAAGTTATTGAGCGCCTCGTAGGCCATGCCGCCGGTGAGTGAACCATCGCCCACGACAGCCACGACGTGGCGCTTGCCACCGTGACCAATAAGTTCTTTTCGTTGTTCCAACGCTACTGAGAGACCGTGCGCGTAGGAAAGCGCCGTCGAGGCGTGGCTCGATTCGATCCAGTCGTGCTGACTTTCTGAGCGATTCGGGTATCCCGAAAGCCCTCCGCGCTGGCGCAGATTCTTAAAACCGTATCGACGACCAGTAAGAAGTTTGTGCACGTAGGCCTGGTGACCAGTGTCCCAGAGGAGTATGTCTTTTGGTGAGTCAAAAACCCGGTGAAGGGCAATCGTTAGTTCTACAACACCAAGGTTGGAACCCAGGTGTCCACCGGTTTTTTTCACGTTCTGAATGATGAATTCGCGAATCTCTTTGCTGAGCTCCTGCAGCTCGCCGTAGGAGAGTGGTTGAAGATCGGCGGGCGTTTCAATGGACGGCAGAATCACAAAATCCAGCCTACCGGTGTCCTCGCCACGCGAAAGGTCCGAAATATTGGCCTGTAACCTGAGTTTTATGAGTACACCGTTGGTAGAAGCTGAGATTCTCCAAAGCACGCTCACCGAGGCGATGAGCCGCGGCGGTGAGTTCGCGGAGGTCTTCGTTGAGGATCGCCGGACCTCTTCGGCGATGCTCGATCAGCGACGAGTTGAACAGTTGAGCTCGGGCCGTGATCGTGGCGCGGGGATTCGCGTAGTTATGGGCGAAACCACTGGTTTCGCTCACACGGCCGACCTCAGCGAAAAGGGACTCTACGCGGCGGCCACTGCGGCGGCGGCCGTTGCTCGAGAAGGCGGCGGCGGTGTCCGCGAGGTGGTCCTTGGCACGCGTCGTGACTATCCTTCGATGGCGCGCGTTGAACCGAGCGACGTCGCAAAAGCGAAGAAGATCGAACTACTGCTCCAAGCCGACGACGTCGCTCGATCAGAGGCCTCGTCGATCACTCAAGTACAAGTTGCGTTGGGTGATTCGACACGCCGATTCGTGGTTGCCAATTCCGAAGGAGTCTTCGCCTCGGATCATCAGGTTCGCACACGTTTCAACGTGTCCTGTGTCGCGACGGGTGACACAGGAATGCAGACCGGCTATCGACCGATCGCGGGCACGAGAGGTTTTGAGTTATTAAATCCCGACGCCGTCGAAGAGGCCGCTCATGGCGCCGCGCGCCAGGCCATCACCAAGCTCGATGCTCGAGCGGCGCCCTCGGGTGACTTGCCCGTCGTCCTCGCTAGCGGCTCGGGTGGAATCTTGTTCCATGAGGCGTGCGGTCACGGTCTCGAAGCTGACGCCATCATGAAAGAAGCATCGGTCTACGCCGGCAAGGTCGGCCAACAGGTCGCGAGTCCACTCGTGACGTTGGTTGATGACGGCACGGTGGGCGGCGAGTGGGGCTATCTCGCGGTCGATGACGAGGGACATCAGAGTTCACGCAACGTGCTTATCGAGAATGGTGTGCTCACGGACTACATGTGGGACTACCTTCGCGCGCGCAAAGACGGGCGCGTGTCGGCGAATGGTCGGCGTCAGAGCTATCAGCACCTGCCGATGGTTCGAATGACCAACACGTATTTATTAGAGGGTGAGTCCGACGCCGATGAAATTGTCGCTCAGACACCCTACGGCGTGTACGTTGCCCAGCTTGGCGGCGGTCAAGTCAACACGGCGACGGGCGACTTCGTCTTTGGCATGACGGCCGCGTTCTTGATTGAGGACGGAAAAATCACATCGCCACTTCGTGACTGCAACCTCATTGGCAACGGGCCAGAGATTCTTAAGCGCGTCGACGCCGTTGGACGGGACTTCTCAATGATCCCAGGCACCTGTGGAAAAGATGGACAGCAGGTTCCCGTTGGCTGTGGCCAGGCCACGATGCGACTTAGTTCGATCACGATCGGCGGCGCGGCCGCGTGAGTCAGCTGCTCGAACAAGCCGATCGACTCCTTGAGTCCGCTCAAGGCAGTGAGGAGATTGAGATTTACGTCTCTCGAGGCGTAGACACTGAAATTAAGGCCTACAAGGGCGAGGTTGAGAATCTCTCGACCGCGAGTTCTTCGGGTGTTGGAATCCGTGTTCTCCGTGACGGACCCGGCGGGGCTCGGGTCGGCACGGCGTGGGCTGGTTCGCTCGACGATGAGTCAGTGCGCGACGCGTTGCGTGAGGCTCGTGACAACGTTCAATTCGCTTCAGAAGATGAGTACGTTGGCTTCGCTCGACCTGATGGAGTGGACCCGGTGTCATTGGCGCTGCGCGACGAGTCGGTGCTAAACACGCCGATCGATCAAAAAATTGCCATGGCGATCGAGCTCGAGCGACGCGTGAGAAGCGGCGACGCGCGCATTCGTCAAGTCGATTCGGCGAACTACTCAGACTACGACGCCGAAGCAGCGATTGTCTCTACAACAGGTATTCGAGCTTCGTACACGCGAAGTGGCGCGTACCTCTCAGTTGAAGCGATCGCCAGTGACGGCAAGGACGATCAAACGGGTTGGGGACTCAGCGTTGGGCGTTCGCTAAGGGAGCTCGATAGCGAAAAAGCCGCGATCGACGCAATCTCGCGCGCGACACGCATGCTTGGTGCCGTGAAGCCATCGTCCATGAGGTGCACGGCCGTTTTTGATCCGCGAACCGCTGCCACGTTGCTCTCCATCATTGGCGGAGCGCTGAGCGGCGACGCAGTTGTTCGTGGCCGATCGTTCTTTGCGAATCGAATCGGTGAAATGGTGGCGTCGCCGCTCTTTAGCTTGCTGGACGATCCCACGGACCCTCGCCACTTTGCCGCGAGTTCTCACGACGGCGAGGGACTCGCCTGTCGAAAGAACGTCTTGGTGAGCGATGGGGAACTCCAAGCTTTTGTCTACGACACCCGTTCCGCGCGACGCGCCGGCACCCGGTCGACGGGCAGCGCCCTTCGCGGGGGTATCGCGGGCTCGCCGTCAGCTGGGTGTCGCGCACTGCAACTGGAGGCTGGTAGAGAAGACCAGGGGTCAATTCTTAAAAGCGTGGATTTCGGCGTGTACGTCGAGTCTTTGATGGGCGTGCACTCGGGTGTGAATCCCATTTCGGGCGATTTTTCAGTGGGCGTGACGGGTCTCATGATTCGAGACGGCCAGTTGGCGGAGCCAGTACGCGAGATTACGGTCGCCTCGACGCTTCAGCGCATGCTGTTGGACATAAGTCACGTCGGCAATGACGTCGAGTGGTTGCCCGGTAGTGCAGCCGGTCAGACACTCGCGATCGAGGAGATTGCAGTTTCGGGCTCCTAGTCGGAGCTGGTGGCCTTGGTTGTCGCACTCGGCGTCGCACTCGGCGCTGGACTTGCGACGGGCGTCGCGGTACTGGGCGCCGCGGCGTTCGACTCGGTGCTCGAGCCAGCGCTCTTTTTGGTCGTTGACTTTTCCGATGGACGGCTGTCGTTTTTATAAAAGCCGCTGCCCTTAAAGACAATGCCAACGGCCGAGAAGACCTTTCGAAGCTCGCCGCCGCAGAGTGGGCAGATCGTCAAGGACGGGTCAGAAAACTTTTGCACGGCCTCAACGCGCTCGCGGCACGCCTGGCACTCGTATTCGTAGGTGGGCATTAATGGCTCCGGATGGACAACGTAACTAGAGCAGTGTACCGGGCAAGGAGGATTCGTCGTTCCTCGCGTATCATGGCGAAGTGGACGACTTCCACCAACTACGACGTAGCCCAACCGGCGGAGCGTTTCCTCGAGACCTAGGTCCCTCCGAGGTCAGTGCTCGGCGCGCTCTTGCGCGCTGTCGCGTGACAATGCTTGCTGAGACCACTGCGGCGGTTGCCGGCAATACGCTCAATAAAGGAGACGTACTCGCTACCGCGCGCGTCGCGGGCATCCAGGCGGCGAAGCAGGCCTCGACGTTGCTGCCGATGTCGCATCCCGTACTCGTGGGCAATGTCTACGTGAACTTTATGATCGCTGATACCTATATCGACGTCGAAGCAGGTGTGGACACTATTGACCGCACCGGCGTCGAAATGGAAGCGATGACCGCGGTGACGGTTGCGGCGCTGACAATCTATGACATGTGTAAATCGAGTGACCGAACTATGACGATCGAGAACGTTGCGCTTTGGGAAAAGTCGGGCGGACGATCGGGCAACTGGCGACGAGAAGAGTCGCACCCAGCCGACAGTTCCTCAACGCTGTAGTCACGTTCAGCGTGCACTTCGGGTACGCTCGCCCGCTACCCTCGTAACCAATGATCAAGGGAGCAAGATGAGCACGATTCGAGGAGGGGTTGAGCAGAGCCGCGAGCGACTCGTGGCCCTCGTATTACTTCTCCAACGCGCTTGGCAGTACGGTCCGATTACCCAAGAAGAAATTCTGCGTGATCTGAAGGTTGACGAATATCCTGTCTCGGCGAAAGGACCTCAAAAGGTCCGCGCCTACGAGGGCACCGAAACAACAGTGCGACAGAAGTTCGAGCGCGACAAGGTGCGAATCCGAGAACTCGGCTTTGAAATTGAGACGGTTCCTCGCGACGACGGCACGGTGGGCTACAAGATCGATCCTTCGAGCGGTTACGCGCCGCCAATCCACTTCAGCGCCGAGGAAGAGCGCGTCGTGAAGATGGCTCTGGCATTCTGTGGCTTTGGGACGTCAGGGGCCTTCAGTGTCTTTAACGAGGTTCCGGCCAGCGACGGAGGCTTGGAGTCGTCGAACTACTACACGCCAGTACTTCGCGCCTTTAACTTAAAGCGCGCACTGGCCTTCGACTACCTGTCGACGACGAAGAAGCCTCGCCTCGTCGAGCCACTCGTCATCGACGTCTTTCGTGGTGCCACGTACCTCGTGGCCCGGGTGAAAGACACCCAAGAGATCAAGGGGTACCGGTTTACGCGTATGACCTCGATGCCGGTCGTTCTGCCTGACACGTTCGACGTCGATGACGCGACACTCTCCATCGCGCGGGCGTGGCGTCCTGAGTTTTCAAAGTCTCTTCGTCCCGTTGACGTCGTCGTGACGACAAACGAGAACTACGCAGATCTACTACTACGCCAATACCCAGGCGCGCTCGCCGCTCGAAAGAACTCCGGCGTGGTTGAGGTTGGACTCACGTTCGAAGGTCCGCGCGCCGCGTTGCGCTTCATGCTCGACAGCGCGGACCGTGTGCGTCTCCAATCACCCAAGTCATTAAAGAACGAGCTCACGGCGTGGCTGAAAGGCGTCAATAGGGGAAAAACGCCCAAGTTGGAGAGTCTCTCCTTTGACGCTTCACCCGCCAACGATGTACTTGGTGAAACGCTTCAACTGCTGCACGCGGTGTATCTAAGCGACGACGGGCTTCGCATTAGTGAGCTGTCGAGGCGGTTCTCACTTTCGCCCAATCATGTTCGTCTGATTATGGACCGACTCGTGTCGCTCGAACCCATGGCAGACTCCACGGACGGTACCGACACCTTTCCCGCACACCTCATTAAGGAGTGCGATGACTGGGACGACGAGGCCCATGACGACTCGACGTACCGAGCTGACTTCTCGGACCTTCCATCGGGTGCTCAAGATCCCTCACCATTCATGTGGCGCGACCTCTTTGAGCTCAATATCGCGCTACGCGAGGCCTCGCGCCTTTACACCGATCCAGCGATCTTCTCCGCTATCGAGAAAATCGAGAGCGCCACGCGCATTTCTATGCAAATAGAGATGGCGTCGAACGAGACGCTGCTTGCCCAGGTGGAGCAGGCAATTGAACACCACGCCCAGATCAAGATTGAGTACACGTCTGGGGTCAGTGACGAATCGCAGACTCGAGCTATCGAACCTCGCGAAATGAAAGTACTCAACGGCCACACCTACGTTCGGGCGTACTGCTTGACCCGTGACGCCTGGCGGACGTTTCGCGTCGATCGCATCAATGCCGTTCTGGCGACCTCACCGACAGAGATCGTGCGACCCACGGACCCAGTGGCGAACTGGTTAACGCAGGTAGGAGAAGAGGGCGACGAGGTTGTCGTCATCGTTGAGGCTGGTAATCGCTGGCCTTTTGAACCTCTGCCCGGAGCACGTTGGCTGACACTCAGCGACGGGCGTCTGGCCGTCAAATTTCGGGTCTCCGACGAGTTGTTCGTTGACCATTTAATGTTGCGCGCCGGTGACGGCGCCGTGGTGGCGACCCCGAAGTACGCCAAAGCCGGGCACGATCTCGCAAGAAGGATCGCCGACTCTCTTTAGGCGACCGTTGGGTCGCCGAAAGAGGTGCCCGTGATCCGTCTACTTCCGCGACGCTCTAATGACGTCACGTACTTTACGAACGACCCCGCGCTTGAACTCGAAGGCCTCCGCGAAGGCGGACCTGGTTGGTGGCTTCGCGGGGCCGGCGATACGCTCGATCCCACTCGCGTGGCGAGCGTGCTGGTGACGAGTGAACGATCGACGGTCCACGGTTATGACTTGATTGTCGCCGCGCCGCGGCCACTTTCAATATTGCTCGCGATCGATCCCGAACACGCGCGAGGCGTCGTCGAGGCTCATCGCGCGTCGGTTCGATCGGCCGTGTCCTACTTAGAAGAACGAGCACTCGTCGTTCGAGAGCGGCGCGGGGGAGAGGAACACGAGAGATCCGCTCAGTGGGAGAGCGTGGTGAGCTTTACCCATGGACTGAATCGCCACGGTGAGCCCCATCTGCACGACCACGTACTCGTTGGAGCACGTCCGGAAGGTTCACGTAACGTGCTTGACTCGCGCGCTCTCTACGCACACGCACCGAGCGCTGACGCTCTCTATCGAGCGTCACTTCGCCACGAACTCTCCGAACGCACACCGTGGTCGGCGTGGCGATCATTCGAAGGAATCGAGCATGTCGTGGGACTCGACGAAGGTCATCGTGCGTTATGGGGCGGCCATCACGGCGAGCGGGGGGAAAAGCTCGCGTGGAGTCGAGACCAGACGATGACGTCGTGGGCGAGAGATCTCGAGCGTTACGAGTCACTTGGTATCGTGCGTGCGCCGAATCACGGTCGCGACGTCTTGGATGAACATCGATTTGCGGGACAGTTAGAGGGGCGCCACGACGTCGCACGTCGCCACGTACTCGCTGCGTGGGCCAACGCCACGACCTTTGGGCAAAACCCTCGCACGCTCACACAGGCAGTCAACGAGCTCTATCCCACGCTGCTCGCTCGAGGTGGAGTTCACGAACCAACGATTGGCATCAGCGAGGCGCGCATGATTGGCGTTCTTCGAGATCACGGCCCGCGACCACTCGAGCGAAGCGAGTTCGAGGCGTGGCGTCAGCGTTCGCGCGAGAGGGTTCGATCGCGCGATGAGCGCTCCAGGTAGGGGCGAAAGCGCGCATCTCGGTAAGCGGGTGTGAGTTCTACCCATTGCAGGTGGTTCTGAGCGTCGAGTCCCAGCGCGTGGTTCGGCCGCCCTCGCGCGAGTTCACTCATCGTCACCCGATCCCGTTCGACCCAGCTGACGGATTGGCCTACTGCTCGTCCTTTGACGTCTCTTTGGACGTTGGTTGAGGGTGCGTGTTCTCTGCCAGCGAGATGTTGGAGCAACTCAAGGGTGGCCCTATCAGCTATTCCGGGAAGGACCAGCGTCGTGGGAAAAAGTGAGAGAAAACCCTCCGCCGACGGCCCCCAGCGACTCCTCGCCTGACTGAGGTCTTGGAGACAGGCCAAGGTGAGGACGCCTTGGCCCCCGCCCTCAGAGACAATGCTCGCGAGACGTGGCAGGGGAGCCACGTTCGCGAGCTCATCGAGAGCGAGAAGGAGTCGAGCACCTTCGTGGTGGCGGTCGTAGGTGGCATGGACGAGTTCTTCGAGGAGACCGACCACGAGAGGGATGGAAACAGCTTGGTGGCGACTGGGGGCCACGATGTGGAGTTGGTGGGGCCCGCGAAGGAACTCATCGACGTCCAATGGGGCCTCGCGCGCCGAGGCTCGCGCCGCTTCGGTTCTTACTCCAGCGAAGAGTCCCGCGGTCGTGGACCAGATACTCGAACGTTCACGTTCTTCGGTCGCTAACACACCGCGCAGCGACGTCACCGCCGGGTGATAATCGCCATGACGCTCGTTGAGTTCGATCAAAAGATCGTCACATCTTCGTTCATCGACGCGAGCGGCAAGTTGCCCGAGTGACTCGTCGCGAAGTGCACTCGCGTGCATTAATGGAGCGACCAAAGCACTCGCTCGCTCGCTCCAGTGGTCGTCACTTCGATCGACACGACCGCGTCGCGCAACGTCTAATAAGCTCCGCGAGGCCAAAACAGCGCCATCCCAACTTAAAGATTGTCTTAGAGGTGAATAACCAATTCGATGCACACCAGGTGGTGTCGTAACAGTTCCCGATGGATCAAAGAGCAACGTCGCACCATCATGACGTGATCGTGCCATGAGTTCAACGACGTCGTTCTTCGTTGACGTCACCACGCATGCATCCATTGTCATCAGGAGATTCGGAACAATTACTGAAGAAGTTTTTCCGCTTCGCGTTGGACCTAACACGAGTGTTGAACGTTCGCGTCCACTCATCGCGTCACCACGCGCGCCGCGTCCTAAGTAGATACCGGACGATGAAAGCACGTGAAACCATCGGTCGGAATAAATCTCGAAATACTTGACATTGGTGTGAATAACGACTGAACTTTTAGTTGTCCTTCTGCGGAGGAGGTACACGTTGTTCACTGCGTTGTTTTCGACGCGACGAAGAGCGCTCTTTCGCGCAAGGGCCGTGCACTGCGATCAGTCGCTGCACAGCCGTGAGGCTGGGTGGTACATGGCCGAGTACATGAGATATCAATGCGGTACCTGAAGTGAGAACGCCATTGCGGTGCCTCGAGGTCCCAATTTGAATCAACGTTGAGTCCCAAGGAGGGAAAGTGGCACCAGCCGCGAAGAAGAAGGCTCCAGCCA
>Ga0208357_1001136_pt1 | contig 19935 bp, 18 predicted proteins | sample NGESurdeep092012_6_FD_184487 | JGI IMG/M metagenome (GOLD analysis project Ga0208357, IMG submission 184487) | Arctic peat soil microbial communities from Barrow, Alaska - NGEE Surface sample F52-2 deep-092012 (SPAdes) | ecosystem: Environmental > Terrestrial > Soil > Wetlands > Peat ... | reverse complement strand
TATAGAGACGAAGGTGAGTTTATGGAATGGAAGAACGATTGGGCAAAAACAATGGCCGTCGATCTGGATTCGCCCCACTTTCTGGCACGCGATGTGCTACCCTCTATGAAGGGGCGTGACCGCGACGCAATTGTCTCACCGGATCCGCGCAATCGCTTACGGCGCATCGCAACTCAGCCGCCTACGTGACCGGTATGCATGCGATTGTAGGGTTTACGCGCTCCATTATGCTGGATTTTGCACAAGACGGCATGCGCTGTAACCACATACTGCCAAGCGCGAGTGATGCGCCAATGCTACGGAATGCAGCGGCACTGGACGCAAATCCGCAAGACGTGCTGGACGCCTGCTGCACTCTATCTCTCTTCAACCGCATGGACCCGCCAGAGGAGGTAGCAAATTCATATCTCTTTCTGTTGAGCGAGATGGCCTCATTCATTACCGGCATCTCACTGGTGGGCGGAGAACAGATGATGCGCTATGGAGGCACATTCTCCCAGGATATCGGCACAGGGGCCAACGACGAATGATGCCTTCCGTAGAACTCGTTGCCGATATTCCGTGCGAAGTGGGTGAGAATCCACTTTGGCATCCAAGGGAACGTTGCCTTTACTGGTGCGATATTCCACGAGGCCGACTCTACCGCCATGACCCGGCGACGAAGACAACGGCAATGGTGCGCGATGGCGTTCGGGATGGAAACGCTATTGGCGGCTTCACGATTCAACAGGATGATGCGCTGTTGCTGTTCATGAACGGTGGCTGCGTGAAGAGATGGTCGCACGATGGAGAGACCACGGTGCTTGCCGGAATCAAACGCGAGGAGAAGAGCCGATTCAATGACGTGATCGCAAATTCACTGGGGCAAGTCTTCTGTGGGACAATGACATACGAGAAGCAGCCTGGACGGCTCTATCGGTTCGACCCCGACGGCACGTTACACACCATCATCGAATCTGTAGGCTGCCCGAACGGCATGGCCTTCTCCCGCGATGGCAGATGCTTCTTCTTCACAGACTCCTTCGCCCATTCCGTCTATCGCTTTGATTACGACCAGAGCACTGGCCACTGCTCCAATCAGCAGCTCTGGCTGAAGACTGATGCAAAGGACGGCTATCCCGACGGCATAACGATCGACGCAGAGGGCTGCTGCTGGATTGCACATTGGAATGGAAGCTGCGTTACCCGCTATTCGCTCGATGCGTGCGAGATATTGCGCGTGCCAGTGCCTACGGCAAAGGTCGCAAGCGTCACTTTTGGTGGCGAAGACCTCAAGACACTTTTCATCACCACGGCAGGTGGCGAAGTGCGGCAAAAGGGCGCGAACCAACTGGCGGGTTCCCTCTTCAAGTTCCACGCACCAGCGGCAGGAGTGGCCGAATATCGTTCGGGACGATAGTTGCAGCTAATTTGATGATGGATCAGGTGTGTTCAATGCTGGCATCGGGATGCGATACCTGTAGCAGCATTGGACTTACGAATTACGCTCTGTTCGACACATCGATATAACCTTCACTGAAGGGTCTAGTTTTTCCATATCCGTTAGAAGGGTTAGTTCTCTGTCTACTTTTGTCAGCTAGGTTGGTGTCTAGGCACTCTGCCCGGAAGATTCCGTTGAAGCTCTCGCAGAAGGCGTTGTCGGTCGACTTGCCTGGACAGAAGAGGTCGATTTCACTTCATTGCAACAGACCCATAAATCGTGTCAGAGAACAAGACCGTCAGAACTCCACGCTCCAGCTTAATCCGATTAGTACCATCGTCGAATGCGCTGCGTGCCAAGTGGCTGGATCTTTCCTTATTCTTGTGGAAAGTTTGTCGATGCTGTGAACCCTCCGTGCTACCTGATTCGCAATATGCCGCATCCCTGTAAGAAGAAGTCGAACCATTCTGTTCATCCTTCGCTTCCTCGGGTTCGTATCAAGAGTATTTGCGTCCCGCGATGGAGCGGAGCACTTCTCGGAACCTTTGGGGTCGCAGCATAATCCAACTCCCCAAGCAGATCTATGAGTAGGATGTCGAGAATGTCCCTGGCTCGTCCAGCCGCAGCAGGGCCAGTGCACGCATGCAGTTTACGGTGTCCGCAAGCTCCATGTTCAACACCTGCGGTTTCATACGGAAAGTAAACTCGTCGAAGCCGAGCTTGAGTGCCGCTTCAAGAGATGACAATCTGGCAGCCCGATTACCTCCTAAGCCGAGATCGAGGTCCTTCGTCGCGCGCGCAGCTCCCGCAAAACGAAGCTCCATAGCGACACCATCCTTGAGGTAGTAATTCGCTATGACACCTTCCTGAATTGCTCGTTCCAGCACACCACACAGAGCAAGAAATGAAACCCAGCGGCGGAGCCGTTCCTGATCGAGCCCTTGTTCTCGGGCGACACGGCGAGTGTCTTTTCTAACCGTTCGCGTGGAACTGCCGTCATCGATAGCTCTCCTTCGTTCTGAGATTATGGCCAGCACCCTTAGCGAATTGATCCACCTGACGTTTCAGGCGTTCTGCTTCCGACTTGGCGATATAGCCTTCCTTCCTCGCATCGGCTATGGCCTGGCGAACGAGGTCCGTGCGGCCAGATGATGCCAGGATGTCCGAGACCGTTTTCGCAATCGAGGTAAGCGGTAGTCCCTCATGGATCGCTACATCTTCCGGCGCAAGGTCCGCTCGATGAATTGCAATCCACTTCGGCTGTTCTCGGCGGAGCCGCGCGAGCTTCGGAACAGTGATATGGACGACGGGGGGTTGGCGTCCGAAATGCCATATACGGCCAATGCCGTCTCGTGAGAAAGCGCCACGTTCTCCGGTCCCTGACTTGCCCCTGCCCAAAGAATAGCTCCCCTGTATTGGGAGAGCCGCACCTGCGGATAGTGACTGATCCGGTATACGCCACGCGCAGTACGTTCGAGCCGACCGCGTTGCGCCAGCCGCACCAGCACAGAGTCAAGGATGCCTGCCTCGCGCGCCTGTTTCGAGGTCAGCAGGCCATCATTCTCCTCTGCAATCGCAATCAGCTCGTCCATCCGGGTACGCGGCATATTGCTGATTATCAGGGGAGGCTATGGGAACATGTCAATATCATTCCATAATGGAACTATATTTACAGTAAAAACTGTACATAAACGCCTGCTGCACTTCGCAAATAAGTCTTTTATTATGAGTAAATTAGAACTACTAATTTTACTCATTGGCGGAGAACTACCACACAAAGTAGGAGCACGGCCAGATTGTGCAATGAATCCATCCTAAATCACATATTCCAACTGTTTAGGTCACGCTGCTGGTCGGAGCACTAGACCGTTGATTGAGATGTGCAAAGGTGTGTAATGCTGAACAAAGCCGTCTCTGGCCAACGCTCCAAAATCAGTCATTTAGCGTCAATTGGATTCGAACCGCCGATAGGTACGTCAGTCGGAGTGATGGCCCTTCGACGAGATGGAACTATATCGCTTCAGCCAAACGAGGCCTGCCGGATCTAACGCGTCACCCACTCACGGCCCATCCGTCAGCAAATCGATGGGTTCGACAAGTGCAATCGGAACGACGTCGCGATTCAAACAATTTGATCCAACGCAGCAAGCGCTGCCTTGCGGATGCTACACGTTGTTCATCTTGCTTAGTCGATTTCATAGCAAGACGGGACGCCTTTTCGATTTGATCTTCAAGATCATGTAGCGATGCCCTACACCTCCAACACACTTGGAGATGGTGGCGAATAGAGCGTAGGTTTGTCGTGGAAAGTTCTCCGTCAAGATAAGCGAGGAGCAATTCATCGCTAGGATGTTTGGGCGGTTTGTTGGGCATGATGTTTCTCTCTTTTGACTGTCGGATTCGAAATGGCTTGCTGAAGCTTTTTCAGCGCCCGAGCCAGAAGCGTGTTCACCGAATTCATGCTGATTCCCAACTGATCGGCGATCTCACGGTACTTCAGGGGTTCAAGCCGTAGTAGAAGCACTTCGGCTTCCCGGGGAGTAAGGACCGAAAGCAGGCTCTGGAGGTCATCTTCGGCAGAAATACCTGGAATCGGACCGCCCTCAATCTCCATATCGTCAAGCGGTTCATACCGCGCATACTCTTTGATTCTGCGGTTCATTTCCCGCTTCAGAACACATAGAGTCCACGCTTTCGGGTGAGCGATGCTTTTCCCACCACGTATATTCCGATAAAGTTCGCAGAAAGTCTCCTGAGCGAGATCCTCGGCCATATCGTAGTTCTCTGTAAAGCGAACTGCATAGCGAACGAGAAACATATACCAGTGCTCAAAAAGCTCTGTCACCAAAGCAATTGCATCGTGTTCGTCCACGCTCCCCGCCAGCCACTTGAAATGTGCTAGTTAAGGAGTGGCACTATGCGACGCTTTTCGCGACAAACGCCCTGACTTTTTCAATCAAGCCACAGTAGGGGAGCGATTTTCCTAGACTTTAGAGACGTGAACTGTTGGAAACTCGCTGCCCAACTTCTGTCAAAATCCTTTGAAGGGTCTGCAGAATATCCGCATGATGGCGAGACATATAGCGTTCCACCTTGCTGTTCTTCAGCAGTCTGTCGAGATACCCGCAGCATACTGTCAGCGTGAGAACGTCCGTTCCGTATGACTCCTCGACGGACTTCAAATCCCTAAGTAAAAAACCGTTTTCCTCTTCGAGCATGGATCGGGCAGCCAGTGAAGTCGCTTCCAACTTTTTGGTGGCGGCTGGGGAACCAGCTTCAAGCATCTCCGGCTTTGTGACGGCAAGAAGGGCTTTGGCAAACGGAATGGTATACGTTCCCCCCGCAACCATATGCTCTGCGGCTTCAATTTGGCGGATCGGCTTCATCTTACGGAGGATGGCAAACACCTGTGGACTAATTGGCTTTTCAAGGAGAATCTGAACAACTTCTGGACAGATTCCATTGAGCAAATCTCGTCGAACTCGGATGGATTCGAGGCTGACATCCAAAGCCGCTGCGATGCGTTCTTCGCTCAAACCGTTCTTGAGTGCCTCAAGCAGCATAAAATGCTGCGCGATTGCGGGAATATGATTGACATGCCGGTTATAGGTGTATGCCTCATCATCAGTGGCGAGTAGGCATTTCACCTCCTTCATCCCGAGAGATTTGAGAATCTCCAAACGTATGTGCCCTTCTAGAAGAAGGTAATCGCCGGGGCCACGTGGATAGACAACCAGCGGTTCAATTAGGCCAATGTGTTTCAGAGACGCGGTGAGTTGCCGGTAAAACTCCGCCTGGCGATGGTTTGCGGTGACCTCTTTTTGAGGCACGATGATCCCAATAGGCAACATGACGATTTGCTTGTCAAAAGCTGCTTTGATGGAGCGATGGGACATACGATGTCTACTCCAAGCGCGTTGCCAGTTGTTTGGGCATATCGTTGATTCCCTCGGCGCGGAGAAGTGTTAGAAGATTCTCGTCATCCAGAAGTTGGCGAAACGCCGTAGTGATTAGAAGGAGCCGCTCTTTGGTCAGCTCCGCTTTGGCGACCAGAGCTTTTTGTTCTCGAACGCGTTGTTTGTACACCTGAACAAGCATGGTTCCTGTGACTTTGCGTTGTGCCTGTTGGAGCTTTCCATCTCGTTGCCGTTTTTCGATACGTTGGGCAATGAGGCGGCGCGCAGCCGCCAGCTTGATCCCTCTCAATTGCCCCGATTCGTATGCCTCGGAAAGGGCTTCGGAAACCTCTTGATCCTTGCCGTTCGCGATCTGTACGGCAACGCTAATGGGTAACCTCCCGGCCTCGACAGCTCCGATCAAAGCAGCTTCGTCATGCTCGATTAGATGGACAATGCCGGAGATATACATCCGTTCCATACCAATCTTCTTCGCAATATCGGCGATGTTATACCCTCGTTCGCGAAGGCTACGGACTTCACGCAGAATGTCCCGGTTGGAAGGAGGACGGCGTGCGATATTCTCCACCAAGCTCATCAGAAACTGGTCTTCGCGAGAAGCATCGGTGACGACTGCTGGAATCGTGGTTTCCCCGAGGGCTAGAAAGGCTTCGATGCGACCCTGTCCGCAAACCAGATCGAACTGCTTTCCTTCGGTATCGGGTTCACGACGCCGTACCACCGTGATGGGCTTTTTCAGACCCACTTCTCGAATGTTGGCTACGATCATCTGCCACCTGGCGCGATTGCGTGGGCGAGGATTTGCGATATGAATTTCCGCAATTGGGATACGCTCGATGGTCTGTTCTTTCATTCTGTTTCCTCCACCGGAGTTCGCTGTGCAATCTCCTTGAAAAAGTTAAGGTTTGCAAACCGGTACACATCGAGAACGAGGCCATTATCGGGTCGTAGATTCAGCCGGGCCGCCAATGTATCGATGCGTGGGAAAAGATAGTAGTCAAGAATTCCCTCATTGTCTGGTTGAAGCCGTGCCGCAATGATGATGTCCGGATCTAAGCTCTCATCAAAGCGAAGGTGCCAACGATGATTTCCGGCTGCTGTCTCCCGGCACCTTGCCAGAATGAGCGAGGCGGTATATTCCGAGTTGATGGTCAATAGATCGTTCTTTGGGTCCACACTGACAGTTGCTCCCATAACTAGGAGTTCATCGAAAATGGAAGAAATCAGCTCGGAGTGTTTCCGGCGGAGCGTGCGGTTCACTTCGATGTATGCGAAGTCGCGGTCCGGATTCCAGCCAACCAGCGTGTAGGCTCGGATGAGACTGCCGAACCGAGACGCATAGCAGGAACTGGAGGGCATCTCTTCTGCTTCATCGATGAGCAGTCCGGATAACCGACCCTTGCTTTGGAGAAGCGTACGGAGGCATTCTAGAAGTTCATCATCCGACAAATGGCGATGTCGCGCTTCAATGATCGCGCGCGCCTTTTCAAAGAGGGCGCCATCTATGATGGGCTCAAATGCCGCATCCCGCCAAATCCACATCTGCATCGGGTTCCTAACCCGCTTATGTTTCAACTTGAAGGAACGACGATTGTAAATATTAGCGCCAATGTACTTTGGATTCGTGAGAACTTGATGGACGGTAGCACGTGTCCACGAACGGCCATGCTCTCCAAGCACACCACGCCCGTTGAGGGTCTCCATGATCTCGCGCTCGGTCTTTCCATCCGTCACAAACCAGTCATAGATGTTGCGAACCGTTGCGATCTCCGGTTCCGGACCAGGAACGAGAATCACCCGATCGGTTTGCAAACTCTTTCGTTCGCCACGCCCGAGTAGTCCTTTAGGATTCCGATCTCGGTCTATAAGCTGACGACGCAGGCCGTATCCGGCTGGTCCACCTTGACGAAACCCTAGCTCGATCAAACGGCATTGCCCAGAGAAGACTTTCACAGACAGCTCGCGGCTATACTCCGCCGCCATTGATCGCTTAAGGGTCTTTAAGACGGAAGATGACATGCTTCCGTCGTTCTCAAATTGCTCTGCGCAGTAGTGAACCCGTATCCCCGCGCGCTTCAAGACGTATTCGTAATAAGCGCTTTCATCGACATCTTGAAAACGGCCCCATCGGCTCACGTCGTAGACCAGGAGCGCGGTGAAGTCCACCCGCTGATGCTCGACATCGGACATCAGCTGGTTGAGGCCATCCCGTCCAGCAATGTTTAGACCGCTACGCCCATGGTCGGAGTATTCATGGACAATCTCCAAATTGTGAGCGGCAGCGTATTGGTTGACGACCTCCAACTGGTTTTCGGGAGAATATTGCTGGTGTTCGGTAGACATGCGAACGTATTGTGCAGCCCGAGCGGGCGTAGCCGTATTTGTCGTCGCAGAAGACATCTTCTCCATTGGAGCGCGCTACTCTCAGCAGTTGTAGGCTGATTTTCCGATCCCTGATGATTCATTTGAAATCAGCACACTTATGTAGTGGAGAAGGAACCTGATTTTCGCGACACACTCTATTGCGATGTCTGTGGAAATTTCTTGGTGTCGCCCGCCGCAGAGTTCCCCAACTGGCCTGTCGGGAAGGTCAGAGCCGTGAGCACGCTCCTCATCTTAGCTCTCCAGAACATGCTCAGTGGCTGGAATAAGAACTTCCAACCCCCTGAGCATTGATGATCCACGCAGAAACATGTGGTTCGATTCCCCTCTTTTAATGCTTCCGGGGCTTCTTGTCTAGCTTTAGGCTCTGCGCAAGGCTTTGATTGACACAATGAAGGAGCCAGGAGTTCGCTACGTCGAAGATTTCGTAGGCAACACCATAGACGCGCTTGGTGAATCTTGTGCTACGTGGTTGCTCGGGTGCCCACACGCTCGGATGGACATAGTTTCTGAGCTTGCGAAGCTCGTGCGCAAAGCCGGCGAGCGTGGTCCGTTTGCCCCAAGTTACTTTCTTGGCCGGAAACCACGCTAATTCATCCGCGATATTGATCAGTTCATAAAACTTGAACTCCAGCGCCTTGTTGCGTTTGGTGCGAAACCTCTTCCGCTGATAGACGGTCGTCTTTTTGATCTCGTCGGGATATAGGAAGCACATGGTATGCAGAGATGCCTCAAGAGCTGCGCCTTGCATGATGCAAGCAGCAAGATAAGCTTTTCCTTTCACACATTTGCTGGCTTCTCGATCGTAAAATACAGCCAACTTCGTTAAGCGCTCCGACATAGTCACGGCCATAGACTCGATTCTGTAAGTTGATTCGGCTACGCTGGTACACGAACCTGGACTCGCTGACGGATACGTTCATACAGTTGGATGTTGACCAGATGGCTGAGCTCGACCACCACGGCGAAGCGCTGCTGGAGGAAGTCATCCGCGATCCACTTTCGCTCACAGCGAACCACCAGGTAATAGGTCTCTCCATATTCGGTAGCCGGATTGCGGCTCATGGTGAAGGTTGCACTCTGGAGCGTTCCGCATTCCCTCACGCGCGACTTTGGATCAAAGGAGCAATCGTACCGGCCTTCCATCTCCGGCAACTCTCCATCCACGTCTTTGTCGCGTTTCTTATAGAAGTCAATAACCTCTTCCAACCTTTTGCCGCGAACAAGTCGGAAGGACATTTGCAGGCCGAGGTAGTCAGCGCGAGTATGCCTGGTGGGGGGATCGAATGCCAGGGTGACGCGGATCGACCGCGGTCCCTTGGTCTCGGAGAACTCGCGGGGAATTGGAACTTCGTAGACATAGAAGCGATCCAAACGAATGGTATCGTCCGCGTAGAGAACGACTCGATTCGTGTCCGAAGTTGAGGCCATCGTTGCATTCGCGATGCCGTAGCCGCAGAGGTTCCGAACAGAAGCATCGCCGAGTCGTTGCAGCTTATTGACCGCAGGATCAGGCAGGCGAGCGGAGTTAGCCAGGAGCGCACGCAGCAGATTTGCGCTTGCTCCCGGAAATGCCTGTAAGATGATAGCCGCCTTATGAGCAACCAGTGGAGCGGCATACGAAGTGCCCTTGGCGGTGGTAAAAAGGCGCTCTAAGTAGCGGGGGTGGGTAGTAAAGACCTCGCTCTCGGAATAGCGGCTGAGGCCTTGGACGACCCCATCAAAGAGGACATTGCCGCCCTCGTCGCAGAGTTCGGGCTTAATTGCGTCGTGGATGCCAGGACCGGACCGAGTGAACGGCGCAGGCTCTCCCACCTGGGCAATCGGACGGACGCTGACCATGCCGGTACCGTGGTTAGGAACCACAGCAGCATGAGCGATGGCTCCGACAGTCAGTACATTGGCTCCAACCGCCGGTTCGAGCAAACGGCTTTGCGGCTCAAGCAGGTATCCGGGATAGGCGTTCAAATGCTCTTCAGCCCGACCGGGCGGCGGAGCGTGGAGGTAGTTTCCTGTTGCCACAACGATCAAGATGTCGAGTTCCCGTGCCAATTCATCAAGAACGCTGGTCCACAGTCCGACCTTTCCGCCTGCGTAGACCGAATTGCGGTCGCCCAGGGAGAGGTTAAAGATGCGGCATCCGCACGCGTGGAAGTATCGAATCGCGGCGTCCATCTGGGAGGGCACCAGTTTCTCGTCATCGAAGTTGCCCTGATCGTTCACGACCTTGCCACTGTAGAGATGAACACGCGGAGAAAAGTCTCTCCGCTCAACACGGTCTCGTAGATCCCCATAGGCCGCGACGCCGCTGACTTTGGTACCGTGCCCGCGCTGATCGGTGCTCCCTAATGTCGCTGGAAAACTCATCTTTTCGACAACGAGACTCGCGAGAACGGGGTGAGCTTCATTGATGCCGGAATCGAGGACCGCGATTCCCGGTGCATCGGCGGCAGGAGCAGCAATGGCCCCAATCTCGAAGATGGTCGTTTCGAGGAGCTGCTCCACGTCCTCGTCGATCTCGGGCGGAGTGTCGATCATGCGCACCGTAGGCAAGGTGAGGAGCCAGCGGAATGTCATGCCGGTGCCAGTGACGCGGAGCGCCGTAAAGGAGAGTCCGATGTAGTGGTCGGTAACTTCACCGTCGTGTTCTCGAATCTCGGTAAAGAGCTGTTCCACCTGCGTCGCGCGTTCGAGCTGTGTGCCAGTCTCCCAGAGTTCCACGTCCAACCGGAAGAACGTGTCGAGTGCGAATGCCTCTGGGCTTTCAAATCCGTCGGCCTTCAGCGCGCTGCCGATACGATCCACTGGAGTCAGAGGGCCGAAGTCTTCTATGGCCGCCATGAGGGAGGCATACTGTGGATTCTTTTTCCCTTCGGGGGTGCCCTTTTCGTAGGCGGCAAGCCTTGCCCGAAACTCGGTTAGCTCAACATCGCTCGAAAAGAGCACGACGGAATCGTTCTCGTCGTGGCCGAGCACGACCAGTCCCGCCCTCACCCACTCGTCTTCTGGGAGCACGGTTGCGGTGCGGACGCGCACGATGAGCGCGGGGTTCACGACAGTCGAGCGCAACGCCGCGTGAGAGACGAGGGCTTCATCGACGGCCTTCGATATCTTCTTTGCTTGTTCCTGATGGTCGCGGTCTGGACGTGAACCAAATCCGGGTCGCTTGCGGCGATCCATGTCCACTTGAGCGCGCGGCAGTATGAGATGAGGCAGCTCTGGCATTGCTCAACGCCGCTATTGGGGGAGACGTTCGGCGATATCCCTTCTGCGCTTTTCAAGCGCGACACTCTCAAGAAAGCGGCGTTTGCTCACGATGTTGCGCTGGTTGAGGACCGCTTGACGGATTGCATTCAGACAGACGCGCTCAATCTCGGCGTGAGAAAAGCCCGCAAGAAAATCGGCCACGGAAGCAGGCTCGAAGTCTGTCTTGAAGTTGCGGAACTTCAGACTGACCAGCCGGAGAATCTCTGCCTTCGCCGGCTTCTCGAAAAATACAACCTCATCGAACCTGCGCCAGATGGCAGGATCCAACTGCCGCTCATGGTTGGTGGCGGCGATCACAAAGCCTTGTCCGCGGAACTGCTCGATCAGCATGAGCAGGCTATTGACGACGCGCCGCAGCTCCCCGTTCAGAGTCTCGTCATCGCGAAGACGAGCGATCGCGTCGAACTCATCGAGAAGCAGCACGACGGGTTGCGTCGCAGCGAAGTCAAAGATCTTTCGCAAATTGGAGGCGGTCTCTCCCAAAAGCGAGGAAACCAGAGTATCCATGCTCGCGACAAGCAGTGGCAGCTTGACCTCGTGGGCGAAGACTTCCGCGCAGAGAGTCTTGCCGCATCCTGGCGGCCCACAGAAGAGCAAACGAGAACGTCCGCGTAGGCCATGCGCACCCAGCATGTCTCTCTGCCGGAACTCGGCCAGAAGCGACAGCAAGAGGCGCTGGTTATTGCGGTTCAAGATGAGATCGGAGGCGCGACGCTCCGGCTGGATCGTATCTACGAGCGGCAACTGCTTGTCACGTTCGATGGGGACGACGGCCAGCTTGCGGGACGTGCAAGTGCTCTTCTCAGGTAACGCCAGTGGGCGTTGCACATTGCCTAGGTTTCGGCGCAAAGCATTGGCGAGCACTCGGTTATTCTTGGATTCCTCGTCGCGAATGATCTCCGTAGCAACGTCGTGGAACGATTGTGAGTCGCCTTGCGAGTAGCTATGGAACAACTTCTTTAACAGTTCGCCGCGCGGCATGATGGGACCCTCGATAGCTGCTCATCCCGTTAGAGGAAGTGCCACCCTAGTTTACCGGGCTAGTTCGCCTCTCAGTATGCACAGATAATAGTGCAACTGTGTATAAGAGGGTATCAAAATATTAAGGCGAATACAAGGCGAATCCGGTATTGTTGGAGAATCATGGCCAAAGGACTGAAACTGCTTCCTGAATGGGATTGGGGCGTTGACGTAAAGGGCGTTGACGATCCGGAGCTAGCGCAGATTCTGGCGCAGGACACCATCGAAATGTTGCACCTTCTGTCAGAGTCCGGCTTCGATCTACGAACTCTTGATGGGGTCACTATCGCGACTGATTACTCAAAGGCTCTGAGCGAAATCGATCGTGGGTTGAAATTTCAGAACACAGTAAAGCCAACTAGTGAAAACGGGGTCGAGGGAGTTGCTATGGCCCTTGGCGTCATGCGCCAGGGGCATCAAAGAACCCACCTCGTTCTGACGGCATGGATACCCCTACTCCTTAGGGGCGAACAGGAAGAACAAAAGTGTCAGGCCTTCGGAATGATTGCCCATGAAGCTGCTCATATTCACTTTGCGGCCAAACTCGATTCGAGAATTTCCAACACGTTCGGACATGCTCCGTCGCTAGATGACTACCCGGCGGCATTTCAAATTGCCGCCATGCATATATGGGATGAGTATGCCGCAACCCGTATGAGCGGTTATATCAACCCGGATGCTGCCAAAGGTTACCAAGAAAATATAAAGACGCTGGTAACGGCGATGGAGCCTTTCAGGATCGAGCGGGTGATTGCATATGCTTTGCCCCTGCGGGTGCGGCGACTCCATCCAATTGAGCTTGTTGTCTCAAGACAGACCATCGTGGCGTCTGACTATGGACGATGCAGGCCGCCCATCACTCAAGCCCTCTGTGTGGAGAACGCAACGCTGCAGGTCTCATTTCTTTCTGACGCACGGCCGGATTCACCGGTGTGATCAGCGTCCCAAATCGACATTCAAACCCAAGAAGCGGAAGAATGCGAAATCCGACACCAAGAAACGTTGTGATCGCCACGGCGCTAATGTCGATCGAAGCTCAAATGAATAATCGAAATTCGTATGGCCGCGACGATACGATTGGCATCGACCTCATTGTACCAGCGAGTTTGCTTGCATATTGGAGCGTGATCGGCAGCCGGTCATATAGCTGATCATTATTCCAGTTCATTTTGGTTAAGCCCAAGATGGACTGTACTGGCGCGTCCCAACTTCCGTGTCCCGCGAATCGCCGCAACGCTATGGGATGCGGGACGCCTTTGCCTTCCTTGAAAAAATGCTTCCCGCTGGACGCCTGCGGAACATCGCCTTGCGTCCACACCAGAACTTCCCGTTCATCGATTGGAAGAAAAAGTCCGCGTTCGCAGGGGTAGGCCGCAGCGGACGAAGCATTTTCATAAAGAATCCCGTACCACGGAACCTCCTGTTTGATCTGATAAAGATCGACACCTGAGATGGAATCGAAGGCGTCGAAGCATCCTTCAACCTCGTCCTTCTTGAACTCGGTCGTCTTATGGACGCTGATCTTCTGTGGAGACTGCCCACCATGTCTCCGCTGATAGAGGCTGAGGCTACGAGCCATAATCCTCCGCATTTCGCTGCGGCTCAGGAACGGATTCTCTCCATCCTGATGCACATCGCGGGTTTCATGTGCCACAAACTCCAATCCGGCACCGTCCGAATCGAAAACCTGGCTGCAACAGGTCACAAACGTGACTTTGCCTGCAGGATCGAACTTCAGCGCATAGCTCACGCCGATGAATGCGGCTGACGGATCGGTATCAGCCAGTTTCCACGGCACACCGCCCGCCTTGCAGTAAAGAGCGATGCTCAAACGCCACATCACGCTTGCGCGGCAGCGGTAATCTAACGCTCCGCTCTCGTTGATGAATTGTGTTGGAGTTCCGCGTGACGCATTGATCGCCTTGATGTGGTCATGCAGATCAAAGCCGTCCTCTTCTCCCTCGAAGGCATACTCCCAGCGGTCCGGGAGCATAATAAGCAGCACATCATATTCTCCTCTCCTGGTATCCAGCCGTGTCATGGCATCGGTGAGAAGCTGTGAGAGTGCAATATGCGGATGCGGACTGTTGTGGATGATTTCATCCGCATTCTCCGGAATCACAGCGTGTAAGCCTCCCGCTGCCGGTTTTAGATTTACCCCGAAGACGGTTCGGAAGCCGGGAAACGGAATGAGGTAGTCCTTGCGCTCTTGCGGAGCGTGAGAACGCTCGAACTCATCGAAAAGCGCGCGAACCCGTGCATTCATGCCAGCCGGAAAGATCGTCGCAACTCGGATGGGGTCGAAGACTTTATTGATGAAGTTCTTGCTATATGGGCCGAATTGCATTAAGCCCCGGAGAGGATGGATATCTCGGTCGGCAGGCCGTTCAGGACTAAAAAGCAAGGGAGGTTCACTGGACTTCCCGTATCCGGAGATAGCTGCAATATCTGGCTTCATGAAGCCCGCCTCGCAAACGCTGTACGTCGAGAAAACATGAATCGGGCTTCCATTCCAGGTTGATCCGTAAACGCACGAACGGACGCCTCGCCTGTGCCCGGAAGGAGCACCTGAAGCCAAGCGTTCAGGATGGTATCGGCTAAACGGTTGTATCGACGCGCCTGCCGTTCGCGGACGAATTCGCCACACGCATATCGCTCCTCATCCGACTCAGTCTTGCCGAACCATACCGTTGGTTCGAGTAGCATCCAAAGCCGTTGCATGCGATATTCCATTCGGATCGAAACCGCCTCAGACCATTTCACATTGGTTCCAGAAACCACCCCGGCGATAGTCTTCAGCTTGTCCTGCAGCGGCGCGAGACGTTGAGCTGCCACAGCAGAGTCATCCACGCGAATTTCATGCACGCTTCTCCCGGACCACATCACAAATGGAGCGCCCTGCACCAAACCCTTAGCCAAGGCACTGCGTAGGAGGTTCAACTCATTGGTCTCTCTCCATAAGCGCCCGACTTCGATGGAGTGTACGTTCAACTTCTCCGGCTGATGGTCGGCAAAGACACGTTGGATTTCGCTATTGGCACCAAATGCCAGAATGCCATGCTGTGAGCGAACGGCCACCAGATTGGCCGTGGTCGCTTCCAGAAGCAACCTTACGTCCCTCGCACCACCGATCTTGGCCTCGAATTTGCGACACTCTTTAGGCCAACTGAGAATGGGAATCGCGTTCATCCGAACAACAGGCCAATTCGAGCCCGGTCCCGGAAGCGGCACGTTCGATATCTTGGAACGCATCTTATTGAGTGTTCCCAAGACCTCAGCGGGCAGGTTTTCGAGTTGCTGCGCGAGATCTCCCATCAGCTCGTCAAAAGTTTCCACCTCGATCAAGGACGCCTGGATACTCAAAAGCGCTCTGACCGACTGAGACCGAGAATACTAAAGGCCTCAAGAATGCCGTCGAGATTCAGAAGTCGCGTAGGGTGGGTAGTCAGGCTGTTGACACCGATAGGACGAAACGAATAGGTACAGGGGCCTATTTCTATCCCTCGAATGACTGAGACCGAAGAACTAGCATCCGCTATTTTCGCAGGCTCGCACAGCTAATGCGCAGAGCCGGCAAGCATAAGCTTGGCAATACTTCCTCCTGTTATCGACGGCATAGCCTCCATACCTAAGCTCGATAGTTCTTCGCTTCTTTCGGTTACACATTCCCTAGTCGCATTTGTTCGGCGAGATACACTTCCAATGTGAGGTTGAGCGGACGCATAGCTAATTGAAAAGAGAGCACCTCAGCCGTCATCTTCCTAAACCGCTTCAGCGGATAGATGGAGCCAATTCAACGTGCAACGGCTTATTCTTCTGCAACTGGATCCAAACCACCAGGTCGGTGCCTTGGAGCCTATGGATATATCCCTCTCGATCACTCTCTTTCCCCCATTTCACCTGCTTCCCGTCGATTGCCAGTCGTGCTTTGCTTTCCCCCCAATCTTTGATCACAATCGCCATGTCATCAATTGGCGAAGCTATACTGGCGTCAAATGTCAGCCTGAGCGCCTTTGTCGTGCTTTCCTGGACCTTGGCCACGACATAAGCCCGCTGCGTCGGGTCATAGCCCTCGCTTCGGTAATCATCACCTGCTACAGCCATGCGAGGAGGTGAAAGCCACGATTTCGCCAATGAGATCAACTCCGACGAGGACCTCGTTGTCAGGCCGTCCATCAGGATCTTCGTCTCTGTGTCCTCGCTGTTCGAATAGTCCTTCCAATAAAGGTGAGAAAGCGAGGTATGCGACGCACGGTCGGCTGCTACACATGGCCTGCCGCTGGAAGCGATCTGCGCTACAGGCCAATGGTTCCAGCATTCAAAATTGAAATAAGTGTTTTCGCCGTTGTAAATATTCGCGCGGGCCATGTCAGGCGAAACGATCTGAAATGGTTTCCACTCCGATTTCAGATTAACTATCTGAATGTTGGGATCTGGAGGACCAGTGACTCCTGCGGGACCATCTGGCTTTGTAAAGCTTCCGGCGGGCTTCGGGTTCCAGCGATAGGTCTTCGTTTTGCCCTGCATGTTTTCCAGGGTTACCGCATCCCAGTTGATATCGTCTTCCGGCTTACTCCCCGGTTGGTTGAGGACGATCGTCTCCTGCCATTCATGAGAGAGGTTCACAGCACTACTGTGAAGAACCTGCTTACGCACGGCTACGCCATCTGGATAAACGGTCCAATATTCGTCGACCCAGTCGGCCCATCCAGTAACAGGATCCTGCCAGGCAATCTTATAGCGCTCAACTTCCGTCAGAGCGTAACGCCAATGCACAACAACCCGCGCGTCATTGCTTTCGAGGATACTTACGTGCGAATACCGTGCCTGCTTGTCCGACATCGGTTCGCAGTCCCCACCGTCAGGACATCCCTCGCCCCACGTCTCGAGAAACTCATCGGTGTACCACTTGTCGTTCTCGGTCACCCACGCGGGAACGTAGTTCGTGCCCTGCCAGAAGACAAGTCGAATGGGCGACTTGTCGAAGCGCACGACCACATCTGAATCCGGTCCGCTTCGTCGCAGCCGGTCCCAGGTATCCTGATAATGGAGGGTTGCATAGTAGGCGCCGAAGTGGCCGGCCCCGGTTGGTCCTGACGGCATCTTTTGCCACGACAGCACATTCCCCACGGGAACTCGCACCGCAGCATAGTTATCAGCAATTTCTCCGGCGCTCAGCGCTCGACCGAACATCGAGATGGTGTCGAGAAGTCCGTCCAGCGAATACCAGATTGGGTAATACGGATGGATGGCCGCTTCAGGAAACGGCAGTGTCGCCCGGCGAACCCGGCCGAGCAGGATATCTGTGTCTGCGGGCGTGAATTCTCCCTGAACAGCCAGCTCTCCCGCGGGCTGCCCATCTACATAGAGCTTCAGCACGCCGAAGCCGTGGTTGGCTTCGTAACTGCCCGTGATACGAGCCCACTTCTTCAGTGGCAAACGCCTCGTCGAAACGAGCGTCTTCCATTCGCCGTCGATCGACGCCTCCAGCCCCACGTGCCCAAAAGCATCGATGCCAAACGAGAATCCCTCCTGCTGTTCGCGCTCCTGGTCGACCACCGGCACCCAGTTCCACGGATAAGTATTGAGGGCCACCAACGCATCGACTGTAAACCCGCTGGCACCCACGGACGGCGCTTTCTTCGCCGGGATTGTCACGCTGGTGGTGTAGCCGTCAAACCTCAGGGCGTCGCCCGTCGCACCGCGAACGTACCGGTAGAATCCATCGATCTTTCCATCCGCACCGTGCATGCTGTCGCGCACCGTGCCGCCCTGGTCCTGCTGAAAAGACCATCTGGCGATCAGGCTGCGTTCCTGCGCGTGAAGAACGCCGGCTCCCATTCCGCAGGTGAGTAGCACTCGAGCGCAAAAGCTGATCCCGCTCAGCCATTCATGACGCATCCGGAAGCTCCTGGCCTTGCGGTGAGATCGCACGATGCCACCGGCCTCCAATCCATATCCCGGACGAATTGTGGGATCAAATCGCGACGTCATGCTTTCCTCCACGGTTGGCTGGTGCGTCTAATGACTCACTCGCCCATCCGGGAGCAGCCCTCCCGCCTCGCTGAGTGAGGGCGGAATATCTTGCGGCGCAATGCCCCAGGAGCGGTTGGGCTGCGCGGAGAGCGTGAAACGCATTGTGCCGCCGCGCGAAATGTCATGGAAGTCAATCCAGTTCTGCGCGCGAATGCGGCCGTCGAGATCGACCCCTTCAATATAGGGCTTGCCACCGGGATCAGCCGATGTCTCGATGACAAAGCTTCTGCCTTTGTAGGGCGCGTGAAGATGCACGACGATGCGGGGGAAGACAGGGCTCACGAGCTCGTAGGCGAGGCTCGCGGGATCGACGCTGTACACGCCCATCATCGTCATTACCGCCCACGAGGACGTTTCTCCACAGTCGTCATTGCCAGGGATGCCGTTGGGCAGGGTCGTGTAATTCTGGGCCAGGACGCGGCGCACCACGCGCTGCGCCTTCCATGGCTGACCGGAGAAGTTGAACTCGAACGGAGCTTCAAAATCCGTCTCGTTGTAGGGAACGTAGTATCGGTTGGTCCAGCCAAGAGTTTTGTAATCGAAAAACTGAGTGAGACGCTGGTTGAACAAGCCCTGACCCATCGCATGGATCACCCAGGCCACGTCCGCTGGCTCCAGCCACTGATAATGCCAGCCGGAGCCTTCGATGAATCCGTGATACTCCTGGCTCGGATCGAAGTTCGGCACCCATTGCCCATCAGCATTCCGCGGTCGGAAAAACTTGTCCCGCGGATCGAAGACATTGCGATAGTAAAGCGCTCGGTCGTAGAGCGTCTTCGCCTCGTCGGTTTTGCCAAGTGCCATCGCCAGGCGATACAGCGAAGCGTAGGCAATGGTGTCTTCCTGAAGCTGGGAGACGGAGCCATAGCCGACCTTGTCGTTGGGCACATAGTGGATCCGGTTGATCCAGTCGACGCCAGCCTCGCCTGTGTAGGGCTTGCCCGGCGGCGGGGCCTGGGTGGCATCCTTCCACATACCCTGCCACCCGGCCTTCATATTGAAGCCGTGGAGTCCGTCTAGCCAGGCAGTCGCCAGCACAATGCTGAGCGGGCTGCCCGCCATGATATTGGTGTAGTGGTTGATCTGCGGCCACCGTCCCACCCATCCGCCCTGCTGGTACATCAGGATAATCGACTGCGCCATGTCTTCCATCCGCCGCGGAGCAATCAGCGCCAGCAGCGGCATCTCGCTACGGTAAATATCCCAGCCGGAGTAGTTGGCATAGACCTGATGCCCTGGCGGCGCTCGGTGGATCCTGTCGTCGAACCCCAGGTAGCGGCCATCCGCGTCGCTGAAGATGGAGGGCATCAGCAGGCTGTGGTAAAGCGCCGTGTAGAAGACCGTGCGCTCGACAGGCATTCCCCCGGAGACCTCAATTACAGAGAGCGCCCGGTTCCAGGCGGTCTGGGTCTCGCGACGGATTTCGGAGAAGTCCTTACGCGCGGCTTCCACGCGAAGATTGTTCTTTGCGCCGGCGAGATCGACGTAGGAGATGGCGACTTTCACCTCGACGGTCTGGGCGTGGGACTGCGCGGGCCATGTGGCGTAGGAGCCGATCCAGCCTTCGTGCATGCTCTGGGTCGCGTCGCGCTTGTCGGAAGCCGGCGCTCCAGGGGCATCCGTCGTGCCGCTCCATGTTCCAAACGAGGAGAACGGTCGGTCAAAGGTCATGACGAAGTACACGCGGTACGTCTGACGGTTGTCGCAGAACACGCGATTCTCCACGTACCCTTCGATCTCACGATTACCAACGATCTGTATGTGCGTGCTCACTGTGTAGTTCAGGGTGTGGTTGATGGGAACAAGAACGTTTGCGGGCTGGCCGGCAGGAAAGGTGAAGCGAATGATGCCGGTGCGGTCGGTGGCCGTGAGCTCTGTCTTCACTTTCCAGCG
>Ga0208357_1001135_pt1 | contig 19961 bp, 16 predicted proteins | sample NGESurdeep092012_6_FD_184487 | JGI IMG/M metagenome (GOLD analysis project Ga0208357, IMG submission 184487) | Arctic peat soil microbial communities from Barrow, Alaska - NGEE Surface sample F52-2 deep-092012 (SPAdes) | ecosystem: Environmental > Terrestrial > Soil > Wetlands > Peat ... | reverse complement strand
GGATTCCTCATCCGTTCTGTGGCGTTATGGTGTAACTGGTTAACACGTCGCCCTCTCAAGGCGAAGAGTCCGGGTTCGAGCCCCGGTAACGCTACCAAAACCCCCAATAAAATGAGTAGTTTGAAGCGAAGCGCGGTAAACTGTCCGCTCGCCTTTTTTCGTTCTGGTGGCACTTTTGCCCTCTCTATACCCAAGTCAGCGCATGGCGCCGGTCACTCCATAGTGACTGTAGGCCGCAGTTGAGATTCCACAGCATGAACGAGTAGAAAAAACCAACTCTGTTGAGACGGACTCCATCACGGCGGCTTCAAATCGTGTCGCGCAAAGCCATTTAGGTACCGATATGCGGAGGCAGCTCGAGTGGCTTGTCGTACCCTCTGGTGGCGTGGGGTCTTCCATCTATCCCGACGGAAAAGACAGCCGCATGGAGCGTGACCGAGTAGGTGCGTCCGCGGAAGTGGTATCCCGTGAGGGTTGCGGTCCCCAGGGTGGAGTTGTAGTGGGGTTGGATCGTCAGGGCGCCATCCAGGTGTGGCTTGAGGCCGAAGACGCCTGCGATGATAGCTTGAGCACCGGCGCCGCTGGAGATCTGCAACGGCCAGTCGATCTGGTGCGCGGCCAGCGCCAGGTTATCTCCAAAGATGGTCTGGGGAAAGTAGGGGAAGCGTTCGACCCACTGGGTGCAGCGCGAGAGGATCTGCCAGGCGCGGTCGGCTTCGCCGAGGTCGAAGAGCGTTTCAACTGTCTGGAGGGGTTGTCCGACGTACTGGCCGCCGCCGCCCCAATCGCAGTCTTCCATGTCCCAGTGTGAGCGGTCGCTAAGGGCGATGGAATACATGCCATAGGGCGCGAGGAACTCTCCTTCGCGAATCCGCTCGGCCATACGTCGCTTTTTCTCCGACGGCACCGCAGAGGTCGCGAGCATATCGAAGAGATGGTAGCTGTATACCTGATGCAGCGTGCCGCCGGGGTAGAGATTTCCATACCAGCCCGAGGCTTCGTCCCATAGTTGGTTGAGGGCTGCGCGGGTCCTGCGCGAGGCGGACTCGAAGGTCCGGGCATCCGGGTCGTTTCGTGCGGAGCACCATTGGCTGATGTGAAGGAAGTAGTCAACGGCGAGGGCGTTGATGGTTGCCACGCCGTGCTCGTAGCCGATGGTCCGGATCTCGAGCATTTTTCCGGTGCCGCCACCGATATCGATCAAGCCATCCGGACGGGAATAGTGGTCGAGGAACTCCTGCCCCGCCTGTTTGAGGTAGTCAAGGATGGAGGCTCCGGCGATCTGCTTGTCGAGCACTGCCAGGTCTCCGGTGAGGCACATGTAGTCGTCGACCATACGCATAAGAGCAAAGGGTGACTGCGCATACCATCCAGACGATTTGCCCGTCCAACTGAGGTAGGTGGAGTGGAGCGCGCCGCCGGAACGGAGGAACGCCTCGATCATGCCGCGGAGACCTTGCGGGTCCAGTTGCGCAATGAGTCGGCTGGAGAAGGATGTATCCCAGGCGACGGCGGCACCGCGGCTGAACCCGAGATCGTAGAACGGCTGCACACAGAAGTTTTCCCGGACCCGTCGGCAGGAGAGCACGCTGAGGATCGACCGCTTGTAGAACTCATCAAACGAGGCGTTGGCGGTGTTGATCTGCGGCAGTTTGGAGGACGCCGACCCTAGTTCGTCAAGGTGCGAGGCAATGGTGGATCGTACGCGTTCGCGCAGGTCGGGTGCGTAGAATGCTGCGGTTGCGGGCTCCGTTTTTGGTCTGATCCGGAGAGCGATGCGAAACGTCACAGAGCCCTTCGGAGGGATCGAGACGTCCCAGCCTTCCGCACCCGCGGGGCCGAGGTCGCAGACAACCTCAAGCGCGAGGTCTCCCTCCTCGCGAACGAATCGAGGACTGCGTGTGTCGATCGGCTTAGCGTCGGGACACGGACCGGCGGGGCGGGGCTGATCGGGCACAACGGTCAAAGTTAGAAGCTCGTCCGTGCGGTTGTGCAGGTCGATCTCTTCATAGATCTCGTCGGCGACGTTCGACAGAAACACGCTGCATTCGATCCCAAAAGAGATCAGCCGAGCGTCCATGCGGCGGTTGAAGAGCCCGGTGCGCACATAGCAGTGCGGCCACCACTGCGCGTCCTGCGTCAGGAGGATGGAACTGGATTCATCCTCGGTATAGACCGGTCCCATGCGATTCGCGGATTTGAGTCTTTGATTCAGGTAGAGAGGGTCCCCGAACTCGTCCTGAATGTCCTGAATGAGGGTGCCTGTCTGTTCTTCGCGGAAGGAGAGATTGAAGAAGCCGCCCTCCGAGAGGCCAAGTGGAGGAGATATCTGCGGATCGGACAGGTTGAGCGGTGGGTAGATCATCGCCTTGAGACCAGTCACGGTGCGCGGACGGAAGGACGTTGAGCCTCGCAGGCTGTACAGGCGCAGGTCCCGACCCTGGAACGAGATGCGTGGGCCAGGCATGGAGAGGGATTGCGGCGAGAGGAAGAGATCGCTCGCCGAACCCTCAGGGGGTACGATGCGGAACGTGCTGGCATACGGCCCGACGCCTCCCGCCGGCACGTTGGTGGGTATCTGCGGATTCGTTGGTAGAGACTCAGCGGCGGCTATTGGTAATGGCGCTAAGGTCGCGCCCGCCAGGCTGGTTCCCGCCAGTTTGACAAAGTTTCTTCTGCTAGTGTTCCTCATGAGTGTATGCCGGATGAGGATTTGGAACCCCGGTTTTGCATAGAAGAATGGTATCGGAAGAATGCCGAATGAGTCCTCGATCGAAGGGTATTCTTCGCTCGATCGATGCGCCTTGAAGACGTGGCGAAGCGAGCGCGTGTTGACGCTGCGGCAGAAGAAGTGGTCTTGGGCGTGCCGTTGCTTCATGGCCGACTTTGCACTGATTTGCGGGGGTATCGGAGGCGAGGAGAACCCAGTTTTTTCCAAAGGGGCTGCTATCATCAGGAAAATCTATGAGTCGGATTCGATAGATTTTCGAGCCTCAGAGTCACGTGATGTTCCGATCTTCACCAATGGCATTGACCCCGTGGTAAGCAAAGTAAGACAACGGGTGCTGGCTTATAGCAACCGAAGCTATCGACTCGACAACGGTAAGTAACACTACTCGCCAGGACGGCATCCATGAGATCTAGTCTGCACAGCACCACGGGAACTATCGACGGAAGACGTAAATTTCTACAAGGTGTGGGATTCGGAATGCTGGGTCTTGGTGGGACCGCAAGCGCATCGGAACCAGCGCACGCTGGTGCGCAGGCAAGTATCGTCGACTATGGCGCGATCGCGGATGGCAAGACGAATAACGCCAAGGCCATCCAACTGGCGATCGAAACGATCGCGCATCGCGGCGGGGGTGTGGTGTATGTTCCGCCGGGGCGCTTCCTCACGGGCGGCATCGAACTGCGAAGCCATATCACTTTATATCTGGAGGCCGGAGCGGTTCTGCTGGGCAGTCAAAAGCTTGAGGACTACCTATATCACCCTGGGCCTCTTGTGGAAGCAGATGCCAACGGAAGACATCTGGTCTTTGCGCGTGATTGCGAAGACGTTGAGATTGCAGGTCTCGGTACGATTGACGGGCAGGGGCGGCATTCTGGGTCAAGACTGGACGAACGGAACCGGCACCCGGAGATCTTTGGCGCGATGTCATCGCGATGGACTGGAAGGAAGCCACGCCACGTAGACCGTCCCCCATGCTTGAGTTTGCGTCTTGTACGAATCTGCGGATACGTGACATCACGCTTGCCAACCCTGCTGGCTGGACGATGCGGCCGGTGGGCTGCAACTCTGTGTTCATCACCGGAATCCGCGTTCGCAACCCGAACTATGCGCCGAATAGGGATGGCATCGACGTAAGTTGCTCACAAAATGTGGTGATCAGCGGATGCGATATTGCAGCCGGTGATGATGCGATTTGTTTGAAGAGTGAGAATCCTTACGGGGAGCATCTTCCTACCAGGAACATTGTTGTAAGTGACTGTGTCCTGACCACGAGTTCGAATGGTTTCAAGATCGGCACAGCGACAAACGGCCGAATCGAAAATATCAGCTTCAGCAACTCAGTAATCTACAACGGGGACGTTCCGTTGAATGAGCGTGTGATCGCCGGAATTGCAATTGAAATGGTGGATGGTGGCACTCTGGATGGCGTCACGATCAGCAATATACGCATGCAGAATGTTCGCACCCCAATCTTTATACGGCTCAGCCATCGACACGCAGGCGCGGATACATGCCTGCGTAACGTGATGATCCGGGGTATCAATGCCACCGGTGCAATTTTGACATCCTCGATCACGGGGATGCCCGACGCGAAGGTAGAGGAGATCACCATTTCGGATGTGGTGCTGAGGACACAGGAGCAAGGAGAAAAGGGCTGGGGCAGCGAGGTTCCCGAGGTAGCAACCGAGTATCCGGAAGCGCGCATGTTTGGACGACTGCCTGCGTATGGCCTCTACGTCAGACATGCAAAGGGGATTCGGCTCCGGAATGTCGAGATCATTGCGGATGCACCGGACCCTCGGCCCGCGATCGTATGCGACGACGTCACGGACTTGACGATTTCAGGTTTCGAATCGACCAACGCGGCACCCGTAGACCCGTTGATCGCACTCCGCGATACGACGCATGCGTATCTGCATGGATCGCGTGCGTCCGAAAAGACAAAGCTGTTTCTACAAGTAACCGGCACGCGTTCCGACCGGATCGTTCTCGGCGCCAATGACTACGGAGGAGCAGAGAGGGTGTTTTCCTGCTCAGACGGAGCAAAGGAAAGCGCGGTCTATGGAAGTCATCTCCGGGAACCATGATCCACGAGTCATGATCCGCGAGTCATGATCCGCGAACCATGAGCGGATGCACAAAGGTTCCTTTACCGTTGCTGCGTGCTAGATAGGGAGACGGACCTATAGCGTGCGGCAAGTCCCTCCCTCATTGTCGTGCGTCCGTACCGTAGGAGCTAAGGACTTCACCGTTTGATCGGTTCAGAAGTACCATGGCGGCGCGCTGGCTCGGCAGGAGGAAATGCAGATGCGCGTGCGTAGCTGTTTCTTCGAGATCGATCTCTGTGTCTTGCAATGATTCAGAGCTGAAACTGTAGAGGATCGCGTCCTTGAGCACGGTTGTAAAGGCAAGTACGCCCGGCGAAAGCGGCTGCAACTGCCTGTACGCCGGGACGACAGATGCCTGGCTGAGGGCATACGTGTAGAGCGCTGCTGTGGAGTCGTAGTCCTCTGAGAACTCAATCGGATCGGCGGCCCAGATGATCTTGCCCGCGCCATGGTGAATCACTTCCACCGAGGCTCCATCCTTGAAGCGCAGGGCATCGATAGGCGCCTGCTGCACCGCTGCCGGATAGGTAATCTGCAGCGCGCGCTCGCTGCCGGGTAGCGTGAGTGTCGACTGTCGGACATCAATTGGCCCAACGGTCGCCTGAAGATGAAGAAGCGTAAGCCGGTCAACCGGTTGCCAGTGCTCGTCATACTGCACTGGGCCAGAGACCAGCAGACAGCCCCCGTGTGCCACATAGTCGAGCAGTTGCTGCCATGCCACATCGGTCAGTGCTTGCGGTGCAGGCAGAATGACAAGTTTTGGCTTTCCGAGCTGCGCCAGGCGGTTCTCCGGCAAGAGTCTTGCAGGGGTGTGATCGTAGTACGCAAGGGCGCGCAGCGATTTCTTCTGCGTATCGACTGCGAGGCCCCACATGCCGGTATAGAGCAGCGACTGCGAAGTCACGATAGTGACTGCGGGCGGCTCGATCGAGGTGAAGCTCTGCGGGCTTCGGCTCACAAAGTGCGCGAAGTCTGCAAGCACGCGCGCCTCTGGCTTCTCTGTTCCATCCGGTCTGATGGCGCCGATCGGAGTTTCATTGTCGTTGGCCATCCGGGCGTTCACGTTCCACACCCACTCGAGACCGCCAGCGCCCTGGGCGAATGAGATCGCGAACTTCCGTGCGAGCTGCCAGCCCTCCTCCTGCGCCGAAAATCGAAGTTGGTCGTCCTGGTTCAGCCTGCGTTGCTCGCCCATCTCCTGGATCAGCATGGGTTCGCCCGGCATCTTCGCAGAGAGTGCGGCCCACAATACGCTGTCGAAATCCCACCATGTATGGGTGGTCGTAAAGCTGACATCAGGTGAAAAGAACGCAGGAGAAAGGCGGCCAGCGACGCCACCCTCATCCTCTCCAACGGTGACCAGCTGGTTTGAACCTGCTTCGCGGATCGTAGCCCGTTCATGCTTGACCCAGCCGTCAAAAACGTCTTGAGTGAACAGCATGTAGTCATACACCTTGAGCGGGTTCGCGCCGCCGCGCACGCCATCCGCGGCAAACGCCGCCGGTGTTGGCAGCGCATAAGGATCGGCGGCAGCTACCTCTGGCGGCACATCGGTGGGGTTTGCCTGCAGAGCACGGCCCACTCCGAACGAGGGCTCCGCCCATGCTGCGAGCAGCGCGGCCTGATCGGGGTAGCGATCTCTGATCCATTGTCTCCATGCTGCTTCTTCATACGGCTCGCGCATCGGCAGCGTCTTCCACAAATTGCCGTTTGCGCTCGGCTCGTTGATCAGATCCCATGCCAGAAAAGGCACCTCGTGAAACCGCTTCACCAGGGAATAGACGTAGCGGTCCTGTAACTGTCGGGCCGCCGGGTCGAGGTAGGCATTGCTGCCGCCGAAGACATCCGGAAGAAAGGCGAACAGATTGAACTGGACGGGCAGGTTATAGCTCCGTGCCGTCATGAGAAAAGCCTCGATCGCGCGAAGAGTGTCTTCCCGCACGGACTTATCCGGATTCACCAACTGATCCCATCCGGACCAGATACCTGAACGGATCATATTGAGTCCTTCCGAGTGAATCTGCTGCATGTCCTGGTTCCAGACGTACGCATTCGGTTCGGCTAGAAACTCACGATCCACGTCGCTTGCCATGTACGTGGTGCCGACGACGGGCAGCGGCTTGCCATTGAGCTCGAAGTAGTCGGCATTCACGCTCAGACGCGAACCGCCGCGCAGCCACGCAAGGTCACGTATCCAGAAGCCTGAGTGATATGTCCAGAGACGTGCGCCGTTTCGCCAAAGCACGGTGTCGACCGTATGCAAACCGCTGCCAGATGCTGCGCTTTGCGGCAGCGTGATCGACTGTGCGGCATCGGCAGAGAAAGTAAGATTTTGCGGCGCGGCACCCTCGGCGTGCACATTTACTTTCAGCACATCGCCCGGCTGCACGGCCTCGCTATTGACTGGCCTGAATTGAAACTCAAGTGCCTCTCCTTGAAGAAACAAAGGCACCCGCGGAAGGAAGGTGAACCGGTCATTTTGCCGAAGAGCCAGTACCTGCAAGGTGTGTAACAGTTGTGGGTCGTTCAAGCTGCTACCTTCCGGAGTGCAGGCAAGGAAAATCCAACGCCCCCCGACAAAGCGATTGTGAACATGGTCGATCAGCAGCACCGGAGCAGCGAGCTTGTGGCCATCCTGCGTCCCCCAGGCGAGCGTGGTCAGATACGCGTCTTCGCTGCCCGACGAACCGAGCTCATGCTGTGAAGTGGGTGTGACGGATAGGCGTATGACCGGGCTATACGCCTGCTTCCACGCGAAGGGCTGCAGCTGCGGTTCAATGTCGGCGTTGGGCTGGAAGCGCAGCGCTTGCGAGCCGGGCGTGGCCTGATAGCCCTGAATAAATAGTTCGAGCGAAGCCGCGACGCTCGGCGAGCGCAGTCGCCAGGTATCTCCGTCCCGATAGGCGGCGCGCGTGAAAGGCTTTCCGCCGATCACAATAAGATTGCCGCCACGGTCGAGATAGCGCAGGATCGACGGCCATGCAGCTTCCGGGTAGGCAGAGCCATACGGCAGCACCAGCAGGTCCGTTTGTGGTGAAGCCAGAGCGTCGTCCAACTGTGCTGCATTCACGAGATGCGCTTCCTGAATGCCTTGCGTTAGCGCGGATTCTGGAATTTGGCCAGCGTCCGCAGCCGGGAAACCGGGCTGCACAAAAACCACCGTGTGGTCTTGCGCGCGTAGAGCAGGTTCCAACGAACCGCACACGACGACAATCAGCAGCAAGCGCAGCAGGAACGACATCGCAGCTTCACCTCTCCATCAAGGTCCATTACACCGGTCATTGCGCGTAGGACCAGACAGAGAGAAGAGTAGCACTCTCGTCCAGTGAGTCTGCCCTTCCGTAACCAGCATGCGGCCTGATAGGGTGGTGTTTCGTCAGGAGATTCTCTTGTTCCTTCCGCGCGCGGCATCGTCCCGATTTGCGCTGTTGCTTGCGCTCCCGGCACTCGTGATCTCTGTAAGCATGTCTGGGGGATCCGCGGAGGCGCAAGAGCCCGTTCTGCAGCCGATGACTGCGCAGGCTGCCGGCGGTGGGATGCAGTTGAGCAGCGGCCGCGAGACGGTGCAGATCACATTCTGCGGTGCGGACGTAGTGCATGTGGTTGCAAAGCCAGCCGCTGTGCAAGCTGCGACGCCGGAGCCTCAGCCGTGGATCATTGCTCCTTGCAGCCCTTTCGCGAGCAGCTTCGCCAGCGCCGCAGGCACTGCACATCTATCTACCGCGCAACTTAACGTCAGTGCCGACCTCACAACGGGAGCCCTGCGCATTCAGGACTCTCAAGGCAAACTTCTTCTCCAGGAAGACTCGCGCACGCCCCGCCGATACACACCTACGACCATCGATGGCCGACACTTTTATCAGGTCAGCGATCGTTTTGATCCGGAGATGCAGGAAGGCTTGTACGGGTTGGGACAACACCAAAGCGGTGTCTTCAACTACCGCGGCTCGGTTGTTGAGCTGGCGCAGACTAACAGCGACATCGCCGTTCCACTGCTTCTCTCAACGAATGGTTATGGCCTGCTCTGGAACACTGCCTCAAAGTCCTACTTTGACAATCGTTTTGCGCGTGAGATGAAGCTGACCGCCAATGCCGCCGATGGCGTGGACTATTACTTCTTCTATGGTCCGGAGATGGACACCGTCATCCATCACTACCGCAATTTGACTGGACATGCTCCACTCTTTGGCGAGTGGGCCTACGGCTTCATTCAGTCCAAGGATCGATACACCTCGGCCAGGCAGCTGCTGGATATTGCAGGAGAGTATCGCGCGCAGCACGTACCGCTCGACACTATTGTGCAGGACTGGTTCTGGTGGAAGACACAGGGTGATCCCGAGTTCTCAAAGGCCTATCTCGCGCCGTATCCTGACGTGCCCGAAGCGCTGCGCAAGCTGCATGAGGAGCATGTACATGCCATCATCTCCACATGGGCTGTGCTTGATCCAGCATCAGACATTTACAAGGCAATGCTCGCCCAGCATCTCCTGATACCCGGCACACCGGACTATGACCCAACAAACCCCGAGGCACGCGACTATTACTGGAATCACTTGATCAAGCCGCTCTTCGCACAGGGGTGGGATGGCTTTTGGTTAGACAGCTCCGAGCCCGAGACCTGGAAAGGTGAGAGCGATGCGGTCCTCGAAGACAAGCAACTGCACATCGGTCCCGGTGCGCTCTACGTTAATATCGTCCCGCTCATGCACACAGGAAATGTCTACGATCACTGGCGCCAGGAGACGGACAAGAAACGGATATTTCTGCTAACGCGCTCTGCGTTCGCCGGGCAGCAGCGCAATGCAACGGTTGAGTGGTCAGGGGACATCTTCGGCACCTTCCCTGTGCTCCGCCGGCAGATCGCCGCAGGGCTGAATTTTGCACTCTCGGGCATGCCTTACTGGACTACCGACATCGCCGGATACACAACACCAGAGGAGAATGCGCCGAGCAATCCTCAATATCAGGAACTCTACACTCGCTGGTTTGAGTTCGGCACCTTCTGCCCTATCCTGCGGACCCACGGTCATCGCCCTACGAATGAGCTGTTCTCCTACGGAGCGCAGACGCCCACACTGATTGCTTACGACAAGCTTCGGTCGCGTCTTCTGCCCTACACCTACTCACTCGCCTGGAAGGTCACGTATGAGGACTACACCATCCAGCGTCCACTCGTAATGGATTGGCGCAACGACGTACGAGTTCGCTATATAGACGACGAGTTCATGTTTGGCCCCTCCTTTCTGGTGAGTCCGGTCACAACTCAGGGAGCTACTGTGCGGTCAGTCTATCTCCCTCCCGCTCCCGGCTGGTATGACTTCTGGACCGGAGAGCGCGTTGCAGGCGATCAGCAGATCGAAGCCAGTGCTCCCCTTGACCGCATCCCTCTCTTTATTAAGGCAGGCTCCATCGTTCCTCTCGGCGCACCAAGCCAGTACGCAGCCGAGAGCGCCAAGGACCCGATCGAGATTCGGGTTTACCCCGGCGCGGATGCTGACTTCAATCTCTATAGAGACGCTGGCGACTCTTACGACTATGAGAAAGGTCAGTATGTAACGATCCCAATTCATTGGAACGACAAAAGCCGAACCCTTACCTTCGGTGCGCGTATGGGATCGTATCCGGGAATGGCCAAGACCATTGCGTTCGAGGTCGTCCTCGTTTCTCCGGGGTCCGGTGCCGGTGCAGCGATGCCATCCAGGTCAAGGCCGCTTGAATATTCCGGGTCAACCTTGGATGTTGATCTTCGATAGAGGTGACGGGAGGAGATCATCTCAAGCTGGGCATCAGAACCCTGGTTTGTGGAAGTTTATACGGGGCGCCTCTAAGAGGCATGCATATTGCTGAAGCTAGCTGCACTTGCTATCAAACACTGAGGTAAAAGCAGCCACCCCCCAAGCGGCATAAGCTGGTCGATCTCTGGTTGTCATTCTCCAGAAGCTGGTCAAGTGTCGCCCATCTCAATTGGGCCTCAATCGCCAATGCCCTCATTGATGTTCGTGTTCGTACCGAGATGTCGGCTTGTGAGGAAATATCCGGGTCGTTCCCGAATGACGATCTGAACGGAAGTTGAACCTCCTTGGCGATATCAGGCGTGGAGAAGTTTCTCAAAACCCGGCGGCCTCAACTGGTCGATTCATGGGAAGAGAATGGCATGGGTGAAAATCAAAATCCGGTTGGATGAACGGCAGGCTCCTTGGCAGTCCAGGATGCCACCTTGAATTCGTGACCAGCCCTCGCCACAGCCTTCTTCGCCGCTTCAAAAACCTCCGGCTTGTCATTGTTAGGCAACACGGGGACGGGCGGGGCGGCCTTGAGTTGAGCGAGCATTTGCTCCTCCTCCGGCCCGGCCATGTCTTCCATCAATTCGTAGAAGCCGCCTTCCTGCTCTTCGAGTTGGTTGTGAACTTCAAGGATCGACCGCATCGTAAGCATGATGGACGGCGTTGGCGGAGGAGCTAAAAGCGCAACAAGTGCTCCGTGGTCGAGGCGAAGCCGTTCCCCTATGGCTGCCTTCCTGCCGCCCTGCCACCTGGCGATGGCAGGCAATATGATTTTCTCTTCCATGGATATATGCCGCAGAAGACCTTTACGAAATTCATGGTACGACTCCGCATCCATGACACCGGTCCGGGCCTCGGCGCGTTGCAATAATGAGTCAAGCCTCTCATGATCGTCTTCCATATATTGATACAAAGGTCCCGGCATAAGCCCTCCATCGCTTGATCAGGTAAACCATAATTTCCATTATCGCTTCCTGGCCCACCGCAATCATACAGACTTGTGCTGCGCTTGCTCCACCTGCTCTTTCGTGGCTGACCGCGCTTCAGGCAGAGGCTTGACAGACGATGAATCGGCTGCCGTGCAATCGACGCTTCACTGCTCTCGCGTGGTCGGAATGTGTTGGCTTCTGCGAAGCATTGCGTTGCGCGGTATAGTTCCGCCCACCGATGCGACTAGCGAGCGGCTCTCGGCTGAGTACCTATGAAGTCATCGCTCCGCTGGGTGCGGGGGGAATGGGTGAAGTTTATCGCGCCCGCGACCCGGCGCAGAAGCGGGACGTGGCGATCAAGGTGCTGCCCGCGGATTGGTCAGGAGACCAAGAGCGTCTGCACCGCTTCGAGCGGGAGGCACAGGCGACTGCCGCTCTGAATCATCCGAATATTGTCTCGATCTTTCACGTCGCCAGCACGATCGTTGTCCTTACATCGTGACTGAACTGCTGCAGGGAGAGACTCTGAGGGATCGCCTGCGCCGCGGTGCGATGCAGCCCCGCGAAGCCTGCGATTGCGGCATTGAGATGGCTCGTGGACTGGCTGCTGCGCATGATGCGGGGATAGTGCATCGCGATCTTAAGCCTGAAAATTTATTCATCACGAGGGACGGGCGCCTCAAGATCCTGGATTTCGGTCTGGCCAAACTCACGCAGCCGGAACCGGCCGACAGCACGACGGCTACGCTCGCCTACCAAGCCGAGAGCGGCGAGGTGTCGGGCACCGTCGGCTACATGGCGCCCGAGCAGCTGCGGGGACACGCTCCCAATCCGCGCAGCGACATCTTCGCCTTCGGGGTCGTCCTCTAGAGATGCTGACCGGCCAGCGAGCATTCAGAAGGGGCCCATCAGCGGAGACGCTGAGCGCAATTCTGAATGAAGAGCCGCCGCCGCTGGAGCAGCCGGTGAAGAATCTTCCTCCCGCGCTGCAGCGGATAGTGAACCGGTGTCTCGAGAAGAAGCCGGAGCGCCGCTTCCAGCATGTGTCCGATCTTGGGTTCGCGCTCGAGGCGCTTTTTGATGCGGGCGGGACAGGGGTCGCCGCGCCGCGCGAGGCGGCCGCGCAGAGCTGGTGGACCTGGGTCGGGCCGGCGGCGGCAATTCTGCTTGCTGGAGCGCTGTCCGTGTGGTGGTGGAGGCAACCGCCAGCGGTTCCGGTGGTGACGACGGCAACCCAGCTCACCAGCGACGGTGGGGTCAAAGCCAACTCCGGCAGACTGGAGACCGATGGCTCGCGAATTTACTTCGGCGAAGGCATGGTGGCTATCTCCGTCTGCGAGAGGAAATAAAAGCCTAATTGTTCCTCACGGGCCAAAGTCTGGACGAGGGATACTGCCGCTATTGGAAAGACATCCGATGGTTACATGGCCTCTCTCCTGCCTCGTGTGTATGGCTCTCCAGTTGAGCCCCAGTTTTACGGTCAGTGTCTCGGGTTGCGCCGCGCAGCTCGGGGCTGACGCGATCAGCACCAAGAAGACACAAACTGGCAAACAATTCCGTCTCGCATCCCTCACGCCGCATTGGAATATCAGACGCGTCTTACAGCGGTCGTTCATGGGCTATTGGACCGTAAGATTGACGGTGCTCGATTCAACCGTTGCGCCTGAGGTGCCGGTTACAGTGACTGTGTAAGTGCCCGCCGTTGTGCCGGAGTTTCCGGGGCCATTTGTGTCCGTGCTGCCACCTCCACCGCAGGCGGCCAGACCGCCTACGAGAATCACGAACAAAGCCAGCAGACTCGCCCCTTTGCGCCATCTGCGCCGGCTTGTCGGCGCAGCAAAGAGCAGGATGCACGCCAAAACAGCGCCGCCATCTCTTCGCCAGCCAACCCCTTCGTGCCATGGATCCGCCAGAGCGCCTGTGGTGGCTGCCGTGGTAAGGATGGTCAGGGTGGCCGTGTACGCACTGGTGCCAGTAATGTCGACGGGAGTGGTAGAACCGAGGCTGAGTGTGGGTGGATCCTGCGCGCCGGTCGGGCTGGATGTAATCGCTGCCGTCAACGCTACGTTGCCGGTGAAGCCGCCGCTCGGGGTACGGGTGATTCCCGAGGTATTGCCGGTTGTCGCACCGGGGGCGAGAGACACGGGGGTGCCGCTCACCGTGAAGCTAGGCGCAGTTAGCATTGCAGCGTAGACGAAGCCATGACTGACGGAATTTGAGTCCAGATACGATCCGGCAATCTCGCCCGAGTTGTTGATGCCGAAGCCTCCGCTTCCCTCAAGCTCGTATTCGCCCGAGCCCGAGCCTGTGCCTGCGCCCGGTACATCGAAGGTCGTGATGTTGCCATTGGCTGCACGCGTAAAGCCGTGCAACACTCCCTTCGTATCCAGGTCGAGACCCACAATGACCCCAGAGGTATTCATGCTGACGGGGAAGGTTCCTGTAAGCATGATGGTGCCCGCGCCGGGAACATCGAATTCGGTGATGGCGCCGCCGGCAGCGCGCACAAAGCCGTGCGACACACCATGGATGTCAAAGTAGAATCCCGCGACATCCCCTGCCGCGTCGATGCAGAAAGGGAGAGTTCCCTGATTTCTGACCGCCGCTGCTCCTGCTGCATCGAAGTTCGTGATCGTGCCATCGGCAGCGCGCACAAATCCGTGAAACACGCCATTCGTGTCCGCGTAGAATCCTGTCACATCTCCCGCCGAATCGATGCCGAAGGACCTTGTTCCTTCACCCCTGCTTGTGCCTGCGCCCTTCGCATCGAAGGTGGTAAGAGTGCCGTTCGCAGCGCGCAGGAAACCGTGCGTTGCGCCGCCAGCGTCCGTATCGAATCCCGTGATCTCCCCGCCCGCATTCATGCTAAAGGGATTGGTTCCCTGATTCCTCCCTGTGCCTGCGCCCGTAACATCGAAGTTCGTGATCGTGACATCAGCGGCGCGCACAAAGCCGTGATAGACGCTGTTCGTGTCTGCGTAGGCGCCAGTGACGTCGCCGGCTGTGTCGATGCTGAAGGCGAGAGTCCCCTGATTTTTCGCTGTGCCGGAACCTGCCGCATCGAACTTCGTGATGGTGCCGGGCGCGGCGCGTACGAGGCCATGATGCACTCCGCTCGAGTCGGTCTCGAATCCCACAACGTCCCCGCCGACATTCACGCCGAGCACGGACGTTCCCTGGAACTGGCTCGCGGCAGAGCCTCGCCTGGAGCGTCGATGGTGACGGAGCCAGAGGTTCTGTTGTCTGCATGTTCTATCGGCATTGCGCTTCCAGAGAGAAAGACAACGACGGCTGCAATTGCCACGACGGGGAGAGTGAGAAAAGAAGGGGAGGCGAACGCGACCACCTACGTGCACCTTTCATTCGAGTAACCTCCGGCGAATCCTTCTGTGCCAGGCCAGGCTCGCACTGAAATCGACGGACGACGCGGGCCATGAAGTTCGAGGAGCTGCGTAGCGCCACCCAATCCTGCACTAGCCCCCATAACGCTCCCTCTTTCTTAGCGGGGTGCCGCCGTCGAATCGCTTGCATGGTCACGGTCGCAGGGTGAATGCGAATCGGCAAAATCACGATCGTCACGGTCTCGGCAATGGCTCTGCGCAATGACCTTCGCTGCCCTCTCCGCGATGATCCTGTGCCCGCGCGTTGTCGGGTGAAGATCGTCCCAGAAGAGGTAGGTGTCAGGGTTGACAGGTTCGCCCTGGGAGCTGGCGGTGACGTTCACCAGAGAGTAGCGGGACGGGGATGCGACGACCTTGTTCAAGAGCGCATAGACGTCCAACTGCGACAGGTGGAGGTGACGGCGCAGGTTGAAGTCGAGCAGGATTGCGAGGCCGTCGTGCAGGAAATGGTTAAAGAGAACACTCGCCTGGGTTGCGGGGACGGCGGTCGCGGGCGAGCCGTTGAGTCGGGGCACGAGCCCCAGCGGCGGAAGGTTGAGGACGATGAACTGAGAGGCTCCGGCGTCGATAAGACGCTGAACATTGGCGACCTGGTGAACAGCTGCGTCGACAACGTCGTTTGAAGATTGTGCGTAGAGGACGTCGATGGCGCCGCCCCAGACGACGAAGAGCGTCTTGTCGTCGATCTTCGGGTGGGTCGCGAGGTAGGTTGTGATCTGCTCGCCGATGTTGTTGACATCGACGAATAGGGCGTCCGAGGGGCCGAAGGTGAATACCCCCGTCCCTTCGCCCGTGGTGGCGAATCCGTAGGCGTAGTTGGTTCCGCCGTCGAGCGAGTTCGTCACCTTCGGCTTCGAAGGCAGCGTCGCGGCGTATTGCTCAATCCACACGCCGAAGAAGTTCTGCGCGGCGGGCGCGGTGTCTGCGCCGTCGGTGAAGCGGCCATCAGTGTAATCGGCCGCAGTGCCCGGGATGCGGATACCGTACTTGGCCTGGGTGAGATGTGCGACGTTGCCGGTGTCCGAGAGCGAGTCGCCGAAGACAACGATCGAGGTGTAGTCGGGACCGTGGACCGCCTCCTGAGCAGACGCCGCGACGGTGCTGAAGCAAAACAGCAACGCAACGAAGCTGAAGATGAGGTGCAGTCGGCGATCTGTTGAACGGGTCGAACGGGTGCGGGACAGACGTTCGCTTGCATCCCCATTCCTATTCCCAAGTCCGGCTATGGAGGTAGGAGCAGACGGTATACGGCGAGTTGCTTTCATAAGAACCTCTCGAATTTGAAGAAGCTGATTTTAAACCTGGCCCATGGCTATTTCCGAAAGACGTCTGCATCGAGTCAAACAAAGTGTGGCCGTTTCACGATCGCTCAGCCTGGCGCGGTCTATGGTCCTCGATGGCGCGTTACCTAGGATGATGCCGGACAGGCACCGTAATCCCTGGTCAGCTTTTCCACGAGAAACTGCTGCGGAATGCCTGATCCCTTTTCCTTCTTGCCGGAGACACTAACACGCTCCCCAGGCTTGATGCCAGCTATTTCTCCCACAAGAACGTAGGTCTTCCGATCGCTCTGACTTTGCAGTTGGAGACCGCTTGCGCTCGTGCCTGCACAGCCTGTGAGAGTGTGGCTATGGTGAACGGCGTAATAGACGCCGATTCCAAGTGCCGCGCCGCCGGCACCTATACCGACCAGGATTCCGACTACCTCGCCCTTGCAGGCTCCAATGCAAGACCCCTGCCCGACAGTTTGGGCTCTTCCAATTACAGTTGTGGTCATGAAAAAGCCACAGATCGCGACCGTCGTAAGAATGCTGCGAAGTCCTAAGTTCATATGAATCTTTCTCTCCGGCCCCGGTATAGAGACCGGAGCATTGCTGATCTCGCAAGAGGCTCGATCTAACTCAACGTCGTCTGCAGCAGTGGGGGCGTTGATGATCGATCCGACTCCTGACTGGACAAGCATTGTCCGTAGCTCTTGACCGCTTCGGCAATGGCGGGAGCAGCCTTTTGAAGATCTGAAGGCACCATGATGGGTGACCAGTAGGCTTCCGCGCTTAATGCCAGGAACCATGGCTCAGCCAATTCAGCGATCTGCGCAGCATCCTTAACGTTCAGGATCAAAAGGCCCGTCCGTTTTCCATCCTGTGTGAGGAAGTAGGCGGCCTCTGGTTTTTGATTCTGAAGAATTGCTTGAATTGCTGCAAAACCATCTTTCCTGGCCGACGAGTTTCCTGCTTCGACCGGAAATGAGACTCTGAGAAGAAATCGCATGTCGTCGCCCTTCTACCGGAACTTCAGTCTGATTCGCCCGATCAATCTCCGCCAGTCGAGGAAGCCGTTTCAAGTGCGACCCACTTTCGTCCGCGCCCGGTAAACAAGCAATTGTCTGGATGTGATTTCGAGATCACTTCGAAATGACTTTTTGCAAGTGATTGAAAACCGATGATGTTGTACGATTGCCTCTGTCAGAGAGATGCTGGGCTCGCGTGCATTGTTTCCTGTCTGGAGACGCAAAATGCCTGTCCTGGTTCGCTTCGGACCGTTCGAACTCGACCTTGAAGCCGCTGAGTTGCGCAGCGATGGCCGGAGGCTGCGCCTGGCGGAGCAGCAGTTCAAGATTCTCGACATGCTGCTTCTGGCAGAGGGCAGGGTGGTTTCGCGCGAGGAGATTCGCAAGGGCCTCTGGCCGAACGACACCTTCGTGGACTTCGACCGGAGCATTAATGCCGCCATGATGAAGCTGCGCATTGCGCTCGGCGACACGGGCGACAAGCCCCGATTTAAACCGCAAATTTGACGTGGCGCTGCCGCCTTAAAATTGGGAAATTCCTTCGGATGCGACTCGCTAGTTCATCTGATACCGAACCATTGCCAGCGTTGCCGATATTGCGCGGTCTCGATCTCGGTATTGCCATGAATGCCACGAAAGGGCCTGTACCGCTGAGATCAAACGCTGTGGATACGGCGATTTGTACTAAACCGGGCGGGGATTTGGCACTGAGAATCTCCAAGTTTCGTTCCCAGGCCCTCTCGAAAGATGAAGTAAAGATTGTTCGCATGCTCCTTGTATGACGGATGTTCTATAGGCTGTTTGAGGTTAAGGAGCGCTTGTGTGGTCTTACTTGTAGCTTTGAATAGGTTCTCGCCGTGAATCGTTGCATAAAGAGTTGTTGGTATCGCGTTGTGAGTTGGTGGTTGTAGACTCGTCGCATTGATATCGTTATCGAGTCAAGTTTTGAAGGGAATGCGTCGGCTTATGAACGTTCGGAAGATGGTGTTTGGGGTATTGATTCTGCAGGCATCGATGGCGTATGCGCAGCAGGGCGCGGTGACGGTGGGTGGATGGAACCTGCAGGATGTGGCGAAGGTTGCGGCTGCGCCCGCAGTGGTCTCTGCGGCGGGATTCAAGCCGGAGGGATGGTATGCGGCGACGGTTCCGGGGACGGTGCTGACGACGCTGGTGGATAACAAGGTGTATCCGGAGCCGCTGTATGGCGAGAACATGCGGCCGATTCCGGAGAGCTTGAATAAGACGAACTACTGGTATCGCACGACGGTGATGGTGCCGTCGACGTATAGGGGGCGGCAGACGTGGCTGCATTTTGCGGGCATCAACTACTCGGCTGATGTATGGGTGAATGGCCACGAGGTGGGGACGACGCGGGGAGCGTTTATTCGCGGAGACTTTGATGTGTCTGCGTATGTGAGGCCGGGCAGGGAGGCGACGGTGGCGGCGCTGGTGGCTCCGCAGCCGCATCCGGGTATTCCGCATGAGCACAACGTTGCGAATGGCGTGGGGAAGAATGGTGGAATCACGGCGATCGATGGGCCTACTTTTCTGTCGACGATTGGTTGGGATTGGTTGATGGCGATCCGCGATCGCGATACGGGGATATGGCTTCCGGTGACGATGGATGCTACGGGACCGGTGGTGGTGAAGGACCCGTTTGTGGTGAGCGATCTTGCGAAGTCGAATGAGTCGGCGGAGCTAACGGTGTCGGCTACGGTGGAGAATGTTTCGGCGAAGGCTGTGAGCGGCGTGCTGGTGGGAACGATTACGGGGCAGGGAGAGCCGGTTACGTTTCGCAAGGAGGTGACGCTGGAGGCGAAGAGTAACGCGGTGGTTTCGGTGGATAGCAAGACGACGGCTGCGCTGCATCTGGAGCATCCTAAGCTGTGGTGGCCGAATGGATATGGGCCGCAGAATCTGTACTCGCTGCAACTGAAGTTTGAGGTGGGAAAGGAGACTTCCGACGCGCAGACGACTGTGTTTGGCGTGCGGAGGATTGAGTACCAGGTGCCGGATTCGGAGAACCTGACGATCTCTGTGAACGGCGTGAAGGTGATGGTGCGGGGTGGGGATTGGGGGCTCGATGAGGCGATGAAGCGGGTGCCGAGGGAGCGGCTGGATGCTCAGTTTCACATGCATGCGCTGGCGAATATGAACTTGATTCGGAACTGGGTGGGGCAGAGTACGAATCCGGAATTTTATGAGATGGCGGACAAGTACGGGATGCTGCTGTGGGATGAGTTCTTCCAGCCGAATCCTTCGGACGGGCCTGATCCGACGGACATTCCAACGTACCTGGCGAATGTGAAGGACAAGGTGTTGCGGTACCGGAATCATCCGTCGATTGCGGTGTGGTGCGCTCGGAATGAGGGGTATCCTCCGAAGGATCTGGACGACACGCTGAAGGGGATGATGGGGAAGCTGGATCCGACGCGGCTGTATCAATCGAACTCGGCGGATGGGCGGGGCGTGTCTTCGCATGGTCCTTATTACTGGCGGGCTCCGCGATATTTCTATCGGCTGAATGAGAGCTTCAAGACGGAGACGGGATCGGTATCGGTGCCGACGATCGAGTCGATCCAGGGGATGATGCCGAAGAAGGATTGGGAGACGATCAACGACGATTGGGCGCAGCACGATATGGCGAAGGGGGCGCAGCGCGGGGATGAATATCCGTTTACGCTGGCGCGGCGGTACGGGCATATTCGGAATCTTGCGG
>Ga0208357_1001134_pt1 | contig 19980 bp, 10 predicted proteins | sample NGESurdeep092012_6_FD_184487 | JGI IMG/M metagenome (GOLD analysis project Ga0208357, IMG submission 184487) | Arctic peat soil microbial communities from Barrow, Alaska - NGEE Surface sample F52-2 deep-092012 (SPAdes) | ecosystem: Environmental > Terrestrial > Soil > Wetlands > Peat ... | reverse complement strand
GCAGACGGAGCCTGTCCCGAGCCACCGTGTAAGACTTTTAGAGTGGTGGCCTGGACCTCTACTTTACCACAGAAAAAGCGCCAGCCTTTACCCTGACGCTTTTTCTGTTATTGGTGGCTACAAGTAACGGCGTGCATAAAGCACTGTTACTAAGGGCGAGATTCGGGGACTATTCCGAATTGTTCGCCTTCTTTTTATCCTTAGTCCATATTGATTTCATTGAGTGACGATATTTATCCATTTTACTGTGACAGGGTACACAGAGTCGTTTCCAGTCTCCTAAATCACGGAGATATTTTCCACTGATATTTGCCCAATGGTATGCTTTGCCCTTTTCGTTTTGCCCACATTCCTCACAAAGTTTCGGTATCCCTCGGTAACGGCGCACCCAATCATGCAATGCATCATATCCCACAGCATCGGCCTTCCAAAAGGGATGGTTCTGTCCTTGCATCTTTGGATGTCTAACCCCGATACTTGCATTTCTCGCATTTTCGATATGTGTGGCAGACTTTGGTTTCCCCTTTAGACTCTCACTAATTTTGTGTCCCCATGAATGTTTCTCACCGATTTTCGCTTTCCAATAACAAGTCAAGGAACAAAATTTACCTGGTTGCATTCTTTCAAAGCAATTTTTGCAATGATTGCATATCATCCCTCTAGGATAACATAGTTTACCTGACTAATCAGGTTTGCTCCAACAGGTACGGGAGCTATCCCATGGTTCTGTACCATAACGGTTAAACAACCAAACCGCAAATTCAGCATTATCTGCCGCATTATTAACGACATCTAAGTCGTAACTTTTCGCCAAGGGGAGCCATTTGTATGAGATTTGGAACAACCCAACATCTCTAGTGGGTCCCCACAGGGGCAACCCATCCGTATTAAATTGGTTCCCTCCGCTCTCGCACTGGGCTATGCGGGTGAGGACAGCAGGAAAGGCCGCTTGGGCGGTCTGGGGAACGAACAGGAGTATAAGAGAGACTAGTGATGAGAGTAACAAGATATTGTCGAACAGAATACCAGTCAATGCTCAAGCGTAGGGGGAGCGACAAGCGGCCCTTTTATTGCTGTGCCGGAGGGAGAGTGGTGATGCTAGGAAGGTCAGCATGACCCCCTGCGATTGCTTCTATAACTGCTTTAGCGCCTGCGCGAGTAGCCGCGAGGAATACTGATGCAAAGAACGCGAATGTAAGTACGTTTGGATTGGTGATATTGTTTGCATCTACTGCCAAGATGCTCAGAAAAGCACCTGCAAACGTGACGACTGTGCTAAGAATGTACCGCTTTACTGTCGGCGTGAATATTGTACTCATACAACTTTAATCTTACCTTATAAATAAGTGCACAAGCCTCTTACGCGAACAAACTGTTGATAAGTCCTCGAGTCAGGGATCCGCAGTACCCGGTGCCTACAGTTAGTCCTGCAGGGGTCAAAGTCTCGCTAGGATAGGCATTTTGAAGGGCAAGCACTGCATTCTTTGTCATACCGCCATAGAAGCCCGTAGGAGCGAACGGGGCGCCATTCACGACGTTGGGCAGGTAACCCATATACTGCAGTACTGTTTGAAGGGCCATAACGTCTGGTCCGGTGGCTCCCACTGTGAGATTCACAGTCAGATTGACTTTAGGGCGGGCTATAGGAGCGCTACCAAGAGCAATCATGTAGTCTGATTCGGTTACGCGGGCTGCGATAAAGTCCTCTGATACCGCGCGGAACTTGAGTCCTCCGAAGAAGGCTGAATCTTGAATAATTACATAACGTTTGCCATTGGCCGCTATATAGCCGGAGTTTGGCAGAATAGTGATGCAATGTTCGACTACAGCAAGCGGATTCCCTTGAGTAAGGCCCGGGGTAAGTATCTCAACAACTGCTTGATCCCACTCAGCTATGGTTGCGTAGATAATGATATTGAGAGGCAATTGTAGAGAATTAGATACAAAAGCCATCGTATCGATGTCAGTGGGATCCATGAGCGTAACCCATTTACCAGCAACATTTGCCTTGGCTGCGAGGATCATAGCACTGTTTATGACGAGGGCATTTGCCTCCGCCTCAGTCTGTGGAGTAGGAAGGTCTGCAAAAATTGGTGCGCCTTGTTTTATAACCTGCATGTTGGCGAGCGACGGTACCATACCTTCTCCTGGAAAGTTGGAGCGGTTGCGGTAAATGAACATTGAGGAGAGCTGCGTAAAAGGATTACCTTGCTGAGCTTTAAAGATTGATGTCACTAGTGTCTTGCCATGTGCGACACAACTGCTGGTTCCGTGTTGATCATCGGTCGGAAATACTCCAACATATTTCTGCGCTTCGCCCTCGGTGAGATAATTGGGAACGGATGAGGTAAAGATCTCCTCATGTTTGTAATCAAACTCCTTTTGCGTCTGTTCGCGTGGGTCGATGAGTACTCCAAGTTTTTGTGGCATAAGCTAAGTATACGCACATATACTGGATGCACGGATGGGTTATCCACACCCTTGACTTCCTATGTGCGATAGGGTAGGGTTGGGGGATGAAAGGAATGGACTTCGGAGAAAAGTTTGCAGCGTACTTTATGTTTGCAGTAATTATATTTTTAATTTTGGATGTAATTTCAATGGGATGCCACTCACCTTCTTTGTGCACATGGGTAGGTAGTTTATAGTCCAAAGTCTTGCAACAACGTCTTGGGAGTGGGCCCCTTCGCCCTTGCACGCGCGGCCGCCGTATTCATAGCTTTGAGGCCCGGAGTTGCGAGACCATCCGCTTTGAGGAGTGCTGGAATCTGTGCAGGTGTGAGTAATGGCTGACCAGTTTGTTGCATCCACGCTTGGTAATTTTGGATGATGCGGTCGTTAAAGTCTTTTAATTTTGCATTTGCTTCATCCGTTTGGCCCGCAAGCATAAGGTTCTTAACGATGGTGAGCAACGCCGGTTTTTCTTCATAGATTTGTGTATCAAGTGCTGTTTTTCCCGGCGCGCTTTTTGGTGTGTGGATGTTAAGCAGTGAAAGTGCTACATCTTCAGGAGTCATACGTGAAGCAGTATCAAGGGGGGATACTAATCCAGTGAGAAATGCCCCCATACCAATTGCAGGAGGAGGACCGTATATTGGATTACGGGTAAACCAGTCAATGTTTGTAGAAAGTTCAACTGCAGCTTTTGCAAATGGGCTCGGTCCTGCAATTGCTTCTCCGAAGGTGACGGGATTTTCTTGTCCGGTCAGCAATTTATAGGCACCAGTCACAGGTGCGATACTTCCCGACGGGCTTACATAGCTCAGTAGATTGCCGGTCAGTTTCTTAGCTTCGCTCGAGAGCCATGGGTATATGACCGCAGCGAGGAGTGCCACCATAGCGGCACGTACCACCGCATCGGCACGTTGCTGTTCTCGTTGTGCGCCTGTGCGCTGCTCACCGTCTTGCTTCCAATCTTTCGGTGCTGCGATATCGCGGGCGATGTTGCCGAGCGATTTCATGAGTCCAAAGTGATACGGAAATGCAAAGAGCGGATTAAGAGGACTCTCAAGCATTGATTTGCCAGGCAGATTGGGGGGGAGCCGATAGTCGGGGTTAAAGCGTGTTGAATCACGTGTCGCTTCTTCAAAACTCATGCCCCGACGCTCCATGCGCATATACGTAGAAGTCATTGAAAACAAATCAGTCCAAATGAATGCTGCACGATGCCATTGCGCTCCTATCTGTTTTCGAAAGTCGTTCGCGTTTTTGAAAGTAAATGCGTTTGCGAGACGATCTCCCAGTGCGGCGTTCTTATCCATCTCATTCGTGAGCATGGTATACATACCATCGGCAACATTCTTGGCGTTTATTATTGAACTCGTTATAGGGGCGCCTTCTTGCAGCGCGTGAATGTAATTGGCATTTTTAGTGACGATAGCGGTGTAGGCTTTTGCAAAAGATCGCCCGAGTGCCGGATACGCAAAAGGATTAATCAAGTGTGGTGAGAGATCCACGAGCCCGAGCGCGGTGGCGTTGAGCGGGTGAGCTATTGGATTGTAGAAAATAGCGCTGGTGAGCAAACGATTTATTCCACCAAGCATCTTAAGTATCAGATGAGGATTTGCGTTTGCTTTATTGTAGAAGCTATCCACAGCGGCTACCGTATCAGCTGGTCCTGCGTAGCCGCGGAACTGCGGCGTTTGATACGGTACCCACGCTGACGGCAGCGGAGCATCTGGATCATTCATTTTGCCTATGACATCTTTACCGGCCGGATTATCCTTCCACGATTCAAGGAACTGAATGGCACGGTTGATCTTGCTGAGGCGCAGGAATTGCGTGAGCGCTGACGCGAGGGCGCTTTCATGGTACTCAATGCCGGCGTGCGTGGTGATTTCTTTTGTGGTGGCTTGGCTCTTGGTGTACCGCTGCCCATCTTTACCGATGAAGGTATTACCCTTGAGACCGCGTTCTAACTTACCGCCATGAACTTTTACCCCCGTTTCTAACGATCCTTTGATATCGAGGAACGGTTTGAGTTCCGCGTGAGAGGCGAGAAAGTCGCGGAAGTCATCGTAGAGGTGCGGCGCGATTTCTTGGAACATATCCTTGTTGGATACATACGCCTCGAACATAACCGCCATCTTTTCAGTACCCTTGCGTACATATGCCTGGAAACTCTTACTGGTAGTATCAGCATTGCCAAAGCGGGCATCGGCAAGCGCACGCATTTCGGCTTGGATCTCAGCCTTGCGCCCGGCTCCGTAGCCTTGGGCATCTTTAATTACGGCCTGTAGACCGTACTTGTAGTCAATCTGGTGGCCCAGTTCATGAGCAAGCACTTGATCGTTGCTGAGGCGTGTTTTGATGAGGTCTTTACCTGGGAATGATACGCCGGCACGGTTGCCGCCGAGGCCCTTGCTCTTACCGGTCGCAACACGCTGGTGTGTAACGCCGAGCTCCTTTGCGAGTGTCTCGAGCTTGCCCTGCACCGATGGGTCGTAAAACTCCTTGACCTTCGGCGGTATCTTCGCATCTATGGGACCCAGGTCGCGTGCTTCGCCATTACGGAACACAGTCACATGGTCGCCTTCGTGCACTACATTGCGTTCGCCGGTCGCGTCATTGGTGTAGGCAAACATGGTACGGCCTTTAAAAGATGAGTCGCTCTTCGTGAGCAATCCGCCGGCAGAGAGTCGCGGGGTGTCTGTTGGGTTAAGCAGTTTCTCCATAGCACCTCCGGTGCCTTTACGTTCGCGGTGGATGTAGCCCTCAGAAGGTGCTTCATATCCTGCTTCTTTAATATTAGCCGCGAGAGCTGCATTGATCTTAAGAGTAGGTTCGATGTACCTTTCACTTATTGTTTTTTGGTGCTCAGTTGCGGGAATTTTTTCAGCGGTAGGATTGAGAGGTTCCTCTATCTTGTGATAAATAGCTTGATCATCTGCCACGGTAAGGCTGCCTTCTTTGATGATGCCGTCCATTATTTTCTGCACACCCTCGACATCCGCCTGATCGCTCCCCTGGAGCTTGATCATGTCAAAGGTAATGTCGCCGGTGACTTTAATTACCGTCTGTGTTTGTTGCACAAGTTGTTTAACCTCAGCAGCCTTGTCGCTAATGCCTTCTACCATTGCTCCTATATTAATAAATCCGCGTGCACCGCCACCACGGAAGATACGCATCTGTTGTACGCCTTTGTCTTTGAGTCCTGCTACATCGATGCGAATTTTCTCACCAGGGATGAGTGTATCGGCATTGAGTCCCATAGCCGAGGGCTTGAGTGTGAATGAGCTGTCGGTACCCTTGAACGTGAGATTTTTATTGTCGTCAACGGTGAGCTCGGGATTGGCTTCAAGTTCTGGATGTGCATCGATAAGTGTCTTAATGTCGCTTTTGTTGACCAGTGTCGGCTCATATTTGGCTCCTGTTGGTTGTCCGTGTTCGTCTACCTGTCCTTTCTCGCCTGTTGTTTTGACAGACTTATCAACGCCAGCTGCTTTCGCTTCTTCACGTATCTGTTCAGTGGTACGTGCCTTTGAGGGACCAAGCGTTGCCATTTCATCAGCACGGGTTTGCTCGGGGGATTTTGAATCACTCAAGGCTTTAACTGCATCATTGTGTGCAGTAATTGCGTCAAAAACATTGTCGGTCCATGTTTGACCGTCTATTTTAGGAGTTCTTGAAAGGATACTTTTCACATCTGCAGCAGAAACACCGTTTGCAGCAAGTCCTTTTTCAATCACAGAGATAGGCTGTTTGCCGTTACCAATTCCGTCTATGGACTTGTATGAGACTTTAGTATTTTGATTTGTGACTTCGTTTCCTTTCACAGTAGACTCTCCACTTAACCTATTCCCTTTTTGTGCTCCAACAGTAATTTTCGTTTGAGTTGCACCCATTGGAGCAATTGCATTAGGAGTAGTTTCATTTGGGGATGTCACCGTAGGTGCAGTCGCAGCCCGCACCGCCTGCAATTCAGCACCATGCTGAGGTGCCAAGGCTTGGCGTACCGCGGGTCCTGCGAGCTCAGGCGGGTGCCCGGCTTCAGTGACCGCTTGCGTGGTTGCTGCGGGGCCAATGCCCGAGGAGGTGGTGCGCACCTGATTGATGAAACCTGCTTTAATGTCGGGGTTGTTCCCCGTCAGTGTGTCGAGCTCGGGAGTTGCAGGCGGTTTGAATGACGATGAGGAGTCGAGGTATCCGCGTACTGTTTGAGAAGGGACACCTCCACTTTCGCTTACTTTGATAGGTGCTGAATCAACGCCAAACATGCTTTTGATGCTTGCCCAATACGGCTTGTCTATCAGTTGGACGATGGTCTTGGGCGATACCTTTATCGGTATGCCATTTTGTATCGCGTCTTTTATTTTAGCCGAATCTCCGCCGATTATCTGCAGAATAGTAGTTTTGTCCTGTTCCGAAAGAGTAGTACCCGTCTGCCATATATCTTTGACGGCTGCCGGGTTGAAGTACATCGTTTGCTCAGGCGCGTGAGTGGTAATCACATCTTTGGTAAGCATTGTTTGTATATCAGAGATCGCGTTTTTGACTGCCGGTACTCCTTTTTCAAGAGCTAATTTGCCCACATATATTTGAGACAGGAGGGAAAGAAGATTACCTACGGGAGCGTCGAGTGCATCGCTTGTTGCCTGCGAAATGAGACCTGTCTTTACCGCCCCTTTAAACAAGGCATCGGTTCCTTGTGTCAGTATGGTATTGACCGCGCCAAATGTATTTCCTACAATTTGTGCCGGGATGCTGAAAACAGGATTCGGATCGCTCGCTGCCACCCGGGTCAGGGTAGGAATTAACGTAAGAGAAAAAATGGCATCACTTATTTTTGTTACCGCATCAAGACCGGCTCCTACGCGTTGTGCGGGCGTTGGAGGAGTCGTCGGATTGCCCCATATATCTACTGGTGTACCATTCTGTTGTAATAAGTCATTCTGTGCTTTCTGATATGCGTTCACCCCATTATTGTAAGAGTCAATTTGTGACTGCAAAGTTTTTTCTTGCGCAGTATACTGATCCACCATTGCGTTAAATGCATCAACGGAAGATTGATTTGTTGTATCTACATTTTCTTTTGCAGCGTCTATTTTTGCTCCTAAGGCTGTAAGTGCCTGTTGTGCCGTGTCGAGAGTAGATTTTTGTGTTGTAAGAGCTGTCGCTTGTTTATCAAGAGTAGCATTGTTCGTATTAGCATTTGGATTCCTACTTGCAGTTGGGTTCGGATTACCCGATGAGAGGGTACGTACAAAATTCTCAGTACTCGAAAGCGCTGCGTCAAATGCATTGCCAACATCATCAGTAAGAGAATTCTTAACTTGCATGTAGTTTTGAATACCAGGAATTGAAGAGAGTGCCCTTTGTATTCCATTTGCTGCGGTCGATAGAGGATTACCCTGCGAGTCAGTCGCGCTTGAAATAGTGGTCCCAGGTAATTTAGACGCATCTATTTTAGTCGGCGTAAAATTTGAGAATATCTTTGAGGTATCCACCGGATTGTCACTCGGCTTGGCGCCGGTAAACGGTATGGGGTTTTTGTCTCCCGCTGTATTCTTATCGGTAGCCAGCTTTGTCTGCGCATCCCACAGAGACATCTGCCCGGTAGCCACAAGGTGCGCGAGAGCATTTTCTTCTTTATCGAAAGTCGCTGACTCTCCTCCTTTGATACCTGGCTCAATGCGCAGGTTTGAGGGGTTGTTGGACCCGCTTAACTCAAGAGCAATTGTGTGGTCTAATTCATCGCTGTAATTGCCTCCCATGGCCGCTTTAATGGGTGCGCTGACACTAAGCGGCATGCGGCCGTTCTGTACCACACTAGGGCTCAGAATTTGCGCGACACGGGGATCAAAGGTCGTCGCGACCCGCGTTGTGTCTGTCGTGGTTGAGGTGTCGCCGGGGGCACGGTAGGCGAAGTAAGGCTTACCCGAGGAGTCGGTCTGATTGGAAAACCCATAGGAATTGCCTACCTTGTCAACGGCGGAGAAATAAGGGTTAAGGTTCGCTTGTCCTGTGCCAGTTTGTATCGGCTGTTTTGGTGCAAATGCAGAAGTAATAGCAGCTGTTGTCGGAGGTGCTTTATATACGTTTTGTCCACTAAGCGTTTCAAAATTAGGCGCAGGAGGAGTCGTTCCAATAGGTGCCATGCCAGGGCTTGTGGTAGTTGCAGGTTTCGATTGTCCGATTGTAATACCAGACATGAGACCCGTCCCTTTTGTTGAGTTCGGTTGTCCTATCGTGATACCCGACATGAGGCCACCTCCACTAGCGGAAGAAGCCGGACCCGGGTTTACCGTGATCCCGCTCATCAATCCTCCGGATGGTGCGGGTGCTGAAGCCATGGTTAGTGTTGGATAGTCGTAGCTGCGGCCGTGGTCGGTTGCAGGGCGGTCGGCAAAGCTGCTACTGAAGTCGGGTTAACATTCGATTTTACCGGGAACTTTGAAAGAAATCCTTTAGCAGTTCCTCCTGCCGCTACCCAATTATTAAAGAGTGCTATATAGGCTCCAGGGTCAACATAAGAGTCAGCGCCGCGCGGAGCGAATGTTTGACCGTTGACTGTTCCACCTTGTTTCAAAAATTGTGCACCGCTGGTGAGGTCAGCCGCAGTATAGTTGTAGGTACCATCGGTACCCGGTTTAACACCTCCGGCAACCGAGTATGGTTTATTAATTGTGTACTGGGTCTTCAAATTAGTGTCATTTGTTGTCTGCGCACGATCTGCCGTTGCTGCGGTACGCGACGTTGCAAGGCTTGCGTCATTGTTTGCAGTGAGTGCGTATTTCGCGACTTCACCTGATAGAGAGTTCCAATCGGAGATTCCCATTGCCGTTGCTTCTTGCTGTAGAAGCGCAACGGCATCAGGTGTGGCAAGTGCATCAGGTTTAGACAAGTCAATACCATTTGCGACGAGATATGAGTAGACACTTCCGGCATTTGCTGTTGAGGTTTTGACATCGTTTGCTACTTGATCGTTCTGTGTTGAGAGATCAATCTTCGCTTGAGCCTGCGTTTGCGTCACTTGCTTATCGGTTGCGGTGTTGAGCGCAATAAGAGAAGTATTCATATCGGTGATGGTCTTCTGGTACGCAGTCATTGCGGTATTGAAAGCGGCAAGATCTTCTTTTCCATAAGCGCTTTGTGCAGTAAGCACAGCATTTTGCTGCTCGGATACTATCGTGGCAATACGCGAGCTTGCGGCATCCATTTGGTCACTCATAAAGTTCGTCGACATGGTGCCGAGGCCACCGAAGGCTGCTACCGAATTAGATGCCTTTCCAAGTACCTGCGTATTCTTGAGGTTCATGGCGTCAATGAGGACCTGATACTTTGCATTGATGGCAGCGACAGCGGCAAGGGCAGCGGGATCATTTGCGAGTGTCGCTTTCGCTTGCTCGAGCGTTTGATACGCCTGTGCCTGCTGCTGCTGCTGCTGCTGAATATTATTGGCGTACAAAGATTGTAGTGACGGAGCGAGTCCCGTACTAGCAAGGGACGCTGTAATGTCTCCAATACTTTGAACTGTGGGAGAGATTGTCCCGTCAGCCGCCGTAGCACCACCAGTGCTACCGGGAATACTTGAAGACGATGAAGCAGTCGCAGGAGGTGCACCAGTAGCGGGGTCGATCCACGTGCCGACTGCGTTGCTGTACTGCAACGGGTTGCCTTGTGCGTCAGTCATGGATTCGGGAGTAGTCCCCGTCGCGGCAGTATAGTAACCGGTTGCTCCTCCGGGGAGCGTCGTTTCAGTTGCACCCGCAGGTGGGGTGTAGGTGGTAGTGGGTGCGGGAGTAGTAGTAGATCCGGTAGCTGGCGTCGTCGATGTTGCAGGAGTAACTGATGTACCTGGAGGGAGAGTAGTAGGTGTCGTTGTTCCCGCATTCGCATTCCCTGCGGCGGCATTGCTTACGGCGCCATTGATGGTCGAGACATTGTTTGCGGTCGTGGAACGCGATGCCGAGCTAGTTGTCAGGAGCGGAGTGGTCGATGTTTGTGCAACAGGCTTTGTGTCGCTTGCAGATTCGGCCGCTGCCATTTGCGCTGCATTGGGTCCTCCAAAGGCAGAGTCGTCCGACGCTTGCGGACCCGACGAAGCTACTACGGCTCCTGGTGCTATTGACGCTGCTGGTGCTGGGGCTGCTCCTGCCATATAGATGTAATGATTAAGTGATTATCGGTAGAAATACGCATGGCCGCTGATAGTGGCCGCAGAGCCACTTGCCGTGCAGGTCAGACTTCCACCCGACCAGGAACAAATCCCAGTGTAGGGGTTCGTAGAGACATAAATAGTGACTGTACTCGTTGTCTTTCCAGTGAGGCTCAGCACCATATCCGTTTCGGGATTGGGTGATACGGTGCCCATAGAGACACTCACGACAAGTTTGCGCACATACGGTGGTATGGCAACCGAACTGCCACTGGCGGCGAGACCAACACTGCCGACGTATTGCAGCGATGCAGGTTGTTCCATTGCGATTTGGGTGGTACTGATGGCAACTCCTACAAACATTTGGAGCGTCCCAGGAGTTACTCCTATAGTACCGTTGTCTTGCAGATAGTAGTCAGAGCCCGCGGTAAGACTGGTAAACCCACCTACGATACCATTAGTTTGTATATTGATTGGTTGTCCTACGGTTGCGATGCTTTGCGAAAAACCAATGAATCCGATAGTAGAGGATGCAAGTAAGGAACTACCATTAGTTGTTTTACCTGTTGAAGAGGCTATCACCATCGCCCAGGGCCACGAAGTCGTCGTCGTTGCGGAAGTGAGGGTCATTTCAGGTGTATTGTTCACAAGGGCGCCTCCTACTGTCGAAGTGGCCGTCACCGTCAGTGGTCCCACTACTGTACTCGAGGCTTGTGCCAATATGCCCTGACCAAACGTATTGGTACCCGTCCATATCATGTTGCCATTTGTCGCAATGCAATTAGCATCGAGCTTTCCGGTCGTTGAGCTCGAGACCAGGATGCTATTCTGCGCTACTTGGCACGTCGAGGTTGCAGAGGCACTCTTAAGCACCAACGGACGTCCTTGCGTTGATGAAGCAGTGCCGGCGGCTGCTTGCGCGCTGGTTGCGAGCTGTACTAACCCAAGATTGTTTTCTGTCGATGTTGCGGCACCCGAGATAGCGGTGTTGAGAAGCGTCTGATAGTCAACGAAATCGTAGCCTGAGAGCGTGGGGGAGCCATTGTACGTCGGAGGATTGGTTATGCTGAAGGTTTGCAGTCCCGTCCAGACGTTGTCATTCTCCGGAGCTGCGAGGCGGGAATAAATCTGAGGGCTGTTACTGAACACGACAGTAGCGCCTGCACCGTGCGACTGGCCGACGCCGAGCGTAGTATATGGGTACTGTGAGCTGAGGTCGCGTGTCAAGCCGGTGAGCGTCGCGGTGTTGTTGCCGTTGTTTACCAGACCTGTGAAACTCTCAATTTCTTCCGCGCCTAGGATACCGGGGTCGACAGTCAACACTGGCGTTGAACCAAAGCTCGCCATCGTGAGTGCAACGCCATTCAAATCAGTTGGCACCGGCGTTATGGTCATGGAGACGGCAGTATTGGACTCCGATGTGTAGAGAGACACCACAGGGGTTTGAACTACCCTAAAAGTAGAGGTACTCGCAAAGGCTTGTAAAGCAATAGCACTTATAAGTAGTCCTCCAATTACACCCAAACTTAACACTGTGTTTATTATTTTCTTCATATAGTTATTTTACCACCTATTTTTTAATACTGTTTGGACTCGTACCTGCGTCATATTGATCCGACCCGTGTGCGACAATGGCGAATTGCCCGTCAAGCACGTTCATCGAATATTCTGTATAATATTCGAAGTAATCGTCCTGCTGTACGGTGTCAACTTGATGAAACCGGTATAGTGCTGCTCCTTCGCCCTGAGGAGAGTTGATGTCGGCACCGCCCAAAGGTTGCGATCCAAAGGGACCGTTACCGAGCGGTGTTGCTTGGCGTCCTGTGATGATGCTAGAATCAGTACCCAAAATAGGGAAACTCCATTTTTTTGTAGAGGCTTCAAATCCGATACCCAGTACCATATTGAGTATGCCATTCGAAGAAATGTAACCGTCCGTCCAGTTTTCACTCATGTTTTTCAGACGATCCCGGCGCCCACCGTTATTGTAGGCAAACCGCGCGCAGAAGTTGATGCGGTTGCCGTTGTCGTTGGTTCCCACAAACAGCTGATACGTTTCATTGTTGACCGCCGAATGTCCTATAAGCTGGTCTTTAATGACACCGAGGCGCGATATCGGCATCGTGGCCGGTGGATGCCACATATTGCGCATCATGTCGTAAATCAACACGAGTCCCTCGTTAGGCAGCGCGATAAAGAGCGCGCGTTTCCAGTACTTAATGTGCGCCCCAGTAAAGTCATAGGAGTCAAAATCATTCTTTATGGGGTCTGAAATCGGTACGTTCTTAGCGCCGTCCGGAGCCTCGAGGCCGGCTTCCGAAAGCGAAGTCAATGCTGGCTCGCGCGATATGTAGACCGTATTATTTCTAATGGGGCAGATGGCGTCTTTTGATAGAAGTCCACTTCCCACCGCTGTTTTGTAGCGAATAATACGCAGGAGTTCCTCAGAGTTGTCTGCCGACATATGAAAATCTATCTGATCAAACGCATCCCGTCCTGAGCCAAAGATAAGCGTACTCTGTACGTTGAGGATCATAGCGTCGGTATCAACAGGGATAATGCACGTACAGGGACCCGAGGTGAGCGGTTGCTGCACAGGGTCACCCGGCGGACGAGGAGGAGAAAGCGTAAAATCCGTGTAATCAATACTCTTAGAGCCAAAAATCATGGAACTCGATATACTGGCAAGAAAGACCATGTTGAGTTGTACGCCGATGAGATTCGGATAGAAATTCGGGAAGGGCGACGTGACAGCAGAAGGTAACGGAACCGTATCAGGCGTTTGCCATACGGAGTCCCCCACCGCAACGGTAGGGAAAGAACTGAGTCCCGTAAGTGTATCGGTATTCTCGCCACCAGTATAGGCGTAGGAAACCCCTTTGTACGAAATTGAGCGAGGACTGATAGTCGAGAAGAACCGAGCGGACTTCCACGTAGGACCCGTTTGATTGTAGATAAGGATATTTTGTCCCGCAGCCTCGGTCACAAGGATGTTGGTCATGACGAGCGTAATCACTCCCGCGGTGAGCGTCGCTATCGTGTACTCGCGGCTGTTCCCCACAGATCCCGTGATATTGATGGTGTCGCCAGGAGCAAAACCAGCATTCAGAAAGTTATTATTCGAATCGAGGATTGTCGCTGCGACCGTCCCATACGTAGGGCTTGCCACAAAAGAGATACCAAGGCCGTTCGTAGGATTAACCAGATAGACGCTATGCGTGCCGCTCTGCGACCCCGAGGTATTCACGGCGGAACCCGAGAGTGTCGTGCTTACTTCAAAATCATTCGTATCGAGTCCCGTGGCAATCACATAATAATTAACCCCGGGGAGAATGCCGGTAGGGAGTCCTCCGGTCGTAGAAAACTGCACGACATTGCCCGCGATGAGGCCGTGCGAAGCAAGAGTAAAGATACCAGGAGACGCAATAGTCACGGTGGGGGTTCCTACAAAGCCGAGCTGCTGGCCTATGACGCCCTGCTTGGTAAGAGTGGTGGTGGTAGAGGCGCGAACTTTCGATGCGCCTCCCGACCAGCGCAGCATGCCTGAGGTACCGTTGACGCCGAGAAGAACGTCTTGCTGCTCGTTATAGTCAAGCACTTTTGCAAACTCGATAATAGGCGAAGAGAGATTTGAGAGAAGCGTGTTGTAGGTGCCGTTCCAATCGAACTCGAGCTGCTGACCGTAGGCGCGAAGCGAGAATTGAGAACCCGTAGATGTCTCCCATTCATAGGAGCCCTGAATGCCAGGTCCTCCATTATTTGCCTGATTATAGAGTTTGTAACCAGGGCGTGATACGACGCGATTGGAATAGTCAATGAGGACATTCTTGCTGCCGGGAACGAGATAGTTAGGCGTAATATTCGTTACCTCGGGTTTGCTGATGTAGCCGCCGAATGCATCAATGAGGCCGAACCAATCTTCTGGTTGCGTCTTCGCTTCAGCTGGTTGTTTGAATGGGGTCATACGTCAAAATTATAGGTGCGCGTTACCGTTACGACCGCATCACTCGGGAACTTCTGATAGTAGTCCTGGTAAAGCCCGTGGTATGGCGGATCCTTCACGTAGCGAGACTGTGGCGTGCCGTTAAGCATCAGGCGCCAGTCAAGTAGTTCCTCTGCTCGGACGGCGCCCGTGCGGATCTCTTGCGTGATGTCAATCATCATCTCGGTCTTAAGGATCTCGTAAGAAGCAACCCCGACGTTTACCAAGTCGGTATCTGACGTAGGGACTGCCTTAAAGTTGTCAGACGTGTCGCGGAAGAAATATTCCGAGTAGTAGTCCATGAGATACTGCGTTCCCAAATCATTCGTCCAACTATCGAGCAGAAACCCATTGATAGCAGTGCCCGCGGTATACGCAGCAGTAAAGACACGATATTGGTTCTTCGTATTCGTAGGACTTCCCGTATTGACTCCTGACGCCCAGGGAAACAAAAGGAAGTTCCATCCGTCGCTGAAGGCCGTACCGTCCGCTTTGGAATTAACCGTTGAGGTGCGATAGGCGCTTGCGCTGTCTCCGCGAACGAGGGCAAAACTGGTAAATCGAGCTGATGTGCCGGGAGGGATGTATACATAAAGAAACGATGAGTCTTCGTTAAGGTCTGCCGAAAGATCGAGTGCCGCCGGCACCGTTGAATTAGTGATGATTCCGGAGCCAGTTGCCCCCGAGAGATTAAGTCCCAAAGCACCGTTGCCTTGGATGTAATTGAGAGGTTCGGTATAAAGACCGGAGGCGTCTGCACTTGCAACCCATAGACCGTTTGCGGAAGGACCGTTAAAGTCATCGATAACGGTGCAATTACCATCCGGAAGCACCTGTACGTTAAGCGTGCGAACCATTTTATTCCAGCCAATCGAGTATGAACCCGGCTCTTTAAGATTCAAAAACTGGGATGAGGAAGTCTGACCAAAAGGCATGTTACCGCGACGCGTTTGTGCTTGTTTGTAGATAGCGATCATCCGCTTATAATCGGTCGCCATAGGATAGTCGCGCACACTTTCATAAAATGGAGTGGCAAGTTGGAAGGTGCAGCGAGTCTCTTCCGTATCGATGCGACTTGTAAGCCGGTTGGCAGCTTTCGCTGCGGTCCCATAGAAGTCCTTGATCTGACGGAGGGACGTTCCCTTCATCATGGGGGCAATGTCAGCTTTGAGTTGTGCGAGCGTTATGTTAATCATATAAGTTTGGTTACTGTCGCTAGTATAAGCCCTGCTCCAACTGTACCCAGGAGGGTAAACAGGCCGATGATTGCCTTCTTAATCCAAGCAATGTCTGTTGACATTCTTACCTTTTCTTCGTTCTCCTCATTCAACTTGTTGCTAAGATGGAGCAAATCAGCCTTTACTGCATCAATCTTTCCATTGACGGTTGTTTTTATCTCATGGGAGACATCTTCTTTTGTAAGGATGAGGTTCTTAGCTTTCTCTTCGGCACTATTTATCGTTTCGAGTGCTTTGATTTCAGCTATAGAAATAATCACCTGCGCTCTGTTGCGAGCTTTGGCAAGTACTTCCTGTGCTGGACTCTTTTTCATATATTTACCACCACCAGGTTATGTTAGGGAGAATGGAAGTTACAGAAGCAGAAGCCCATGTAACTACCACCTCTCCATTGCCACCATTGCCATAAAAATTTCTACTTCCAACTCCACCTCCTGCACCTGGCTGTCCTCCTGGACCTGCAGAAGCCGTACCATCACCACCTCCGCCAGAGTCTGTACCTGAACCATTAGCTCCACTTGCCGCCCCTCCTGAGCCTGTACCTCCTACTCCTCCTGAACCAGTGTTGCCATTTCCGCTAGAACCAGCTGAACTGCCACCTCCAGCATTCGCATTGGTTACTGTTTGTCCATTACCTCCTGTGCCTGTGGCAGAAGTTGCTCCTGTACCGCCAGCACCTCCTGTGTCACCAGAGTTGTTGCTGCCATTGGTTTCCGCAGCTCCTCCTCCTCCTCCATTAATAAGACCTACGATGTTCTGTCCATTACCGCCAGCACCACCACTTGTCCCACTTGCAGCTTGTCCTCCTTGGACACTGTCAGAGCCAGAACCTCCTGAACCACCCCCACCACCTCCTGCGGCGATTACTGGCGAAGCAGAATTGAATAGGGTGGAACCTCCCCCGCCTCCTCCAAAACCAAGACCTGAACCTCCGTTTTTATATCCAGTTCCGCCACCGCTTCCGCCGCCTAAACCGCCATTTCCTATGGTAACAGTGATGTTTGCTCCTGGTGTAACTGTTACAGAAGTGGCATTGACATACGCTCCTGCCCCTCCGCCACCGCCGATATTGCCATAGTATCCACTGCCACCACCCCCTCCCCATGCACCTATGGTTACAGATGTTACTCCTGTTGGGACTGTAAAAGTGCCTGAAGAAGTAAATGTCTGTTGGCTTGCACCAAAAACAGGCGAAGCAAGAAGTCCAAAAAGTGCCAGTCCGAGTAATATTTTCGTTAGTTTCCTCATGAGCTTGTCCTAGGGCCACGGAAGGTACAGGAGACAGAAGTCGGAGCAGTAGCTGGAGTCCCTATAAGTAATTGAATGTCATTTCCTTGGCTTGCGGTGTTATTGGAGGTGATGCCTTGCGTACCTATCGTCGAGGATGCGGTGAGCATGGGAAGTACCAAGGTAGGCCCAGTCCCATATTCGAGTTGAACATTTAGGCTTCCCACATTTGTGTGGCAGTAGGCAGTCTTGAAAGTAATCCCAGTCGGTGCTGGCCCGACATCAATGGTGGTCGTCCCAGTCCATGCTGTCGTAGTTGAATAGGAGACTGAAAATGCTGTGGTGGGAGAGATAAAGTCGCTTGCGCTACCATCTCCCACGACATTGGTAGAGTTGACTGAAATATTGGTAGTGGAAGCATTCGGAGCGGTGAGGAGTCCCGTCGTAAGTGTGTATCCTGCAGTTTGTCCAAGATACGAATTCCCGACAGACGCAATAATTCCATTTGAAGTCATGAAGGCGTTCGTACCTGTGCCGCCGTTTCCTACGGTGAGCTGATTAGTGAGGTTGAGCGTACCTATCCAAGCCGTCGTCGCGGTGAAAAGCGTCGAAGTCGCATTGGTGAAATTCTGTCTGCCTGTCCATGAATTAAGATTCGTGAGGTTGAGACCGAGCGTGCCGGTGGTGGTTATGGGCCCTCCCGTGAGGGTGGAATCGGTGGCTACAGAGGTAACCGTCCCCGACCCTCCACCACTTCCCCCGACGCAGTTGCCATTTATCGCAAAGCACCCGCTCGTCAGGTTGATGCCGTGGGCGCTTCCCGAGAAGGTCGAGGTACCAAGCGCGAAGTTGATGCCGTTGACGGAGCCTGTGTCGCCGATGGAGAAAAGGGTGCCGGGGGTGGTGGTCCCCACGCCGACGTTGCCCGCAAAGTAGTTGGTCGCTGCCGCATCCTGCTGGTAGAGACCGTATTCGTTGGTAATGGCGCCGGTTTTGAAAGGCGTCGCGAGGAAGGCACTGTAGTAGTTGGAGACGGTCGCGCCAGCAGAGCTCAAGTTGCCGCCCCGAGTATAGAGGCCGTATTCATTGCTTACGAGCCCAGTCGAGCCAGCGGCGGCTTGCTCGTTGGCATAAAAGCCAAACATGCTCGTTGTGGTTCCTGCGCCGGTGTTGCGCGGCGTGCTAAAGACACCAACCATACTCGTTGTGGTGCCGATACCTGTATTTTGTGGTATCGCATTTAAACCGTACATGCCCGACACTATGCCCGCACCGCTATTGACGGGGTCAATCTGTAAGCCCTCGAACGTGGTGAGCGTGTCGCCAGGGGTTGCATCATTAAAGTTCGGCGCCACGTTGAGGCCATAATAGCCGCCTGTATCCGCAACAGTCTGGTTGCCGCTGATGTTCGTGTTGGTGTAGGTACCGGAGGTATTGGAGTTGTTCCCCGTAATCGAAACGGAGTTGGAGGAGCCGCTGCCCGCAACTGTGAGCAGCGGCGCAGTGAGCGTCGTGCCGTTGTAGGTAAAGCCGCCGTTGTCGGTAACCCCACTCGACGATTCAAAAAGAACGCGATTTGCATTGTACGAACCGACGGTGTCCGAGAGGCCGAGGAACGTGTCGTTGCCGAGGCCAAGGGTTGAGGTCGCTGCATTGACCCAGTTGGTGCCGTTCCACTTCAGCACGTCGCCGTTGGCCTGCGAGGTGAAGGTGCCGAAGAGCGCTTTGCCCGAGCCGCTCTCGTCGGTGAGCGCAGTAGAGAGGTTCGCTGAAGTAAACGAGCCGAGGACTGCGGCATTCCCTACTGAGGTAATCATTCCCGTCAAGTTGGCATCAGTCGTCACGTGGCCGGCGGTAAAGCTTGCACCTGTGCCCGTGATGTTAGTGCCGACCAAGGCGGACGGGGTGCCAAGTGCGGGGGTGACGAGGGTGGGTGAAGTTGAAAGCACCACGCTGCCGGTGCCGGTCGATGAGGTGACGCCGGTGCCGCCGTTTGCGATAGAGACAGGAAGAGAGAGCGAAGTACCTCCAATTTGGAGTGTACCAGTGAAGTTATCAGTACCCGAGAAGGTGTTGTTGTCGGAGAGGAGGGTGGAGGAGGCAGAGGAGCCGCCGCCGCTACCTCCAATACAAGTACCATTGACGGCAAAACATCCCGTATTACCCGATGCTGTCACTAAGTTGATGCCGCCGCCAAAAAAGGTAGAGGTTGCAGTAGTGGAAGCAAAGATGCCTGTGGTGCCTGCAAGTGAGAGAAGTGTGCCGGGGGTGGTGGTGCCGATGCCGACGTTGCCGTTGTTCACAATCGTAAAGAGATTTCCGGAACCATTATCAACACTTAACACTGAGCCGGTACTATTTGTTGCAATAGTTTTGACTTCAAGCACCGGTACGCTCGGTGCACTCCCATTTGTTGATATGAGGTTGAGCAAAGGTGCGCCTAAAGTATTTATGTTGGCGGTAACTGCGAGCGTACCCCATGGGCTCGTCGTCCCAATCCCGACATTCCCCGCGAAGTAAGCATTTCCTGTTGTCGTTGCACCACCGTTAATAGTAAGGCCACCTGTTTGCGTGCCGTTGCCGATGGTGGAGGAGGCGTAGGAGGTAAGGCCAGAGTTAAAGAAGCTAGTAGTATTGGGAGAAATAAAAGCCCCCGTGACACCACTAGCTAAAAGACTTATGTTCGCCGAACTAACACCCGTGGTTACAGTTAGTACGTTCGCTGTGTTTAAGCTATTTCTGACATTCAAGTTATTTAGGAAAGTTGATATGCCCGTCGTGGTCGCACCTCCACTGATGGTCAAGCCGCCTGTCTGTGTGCCGTTGCCGATGGTTGAGGAGGCATATGAAGTCAGACCACCATTGAAATTGAGAAGTGTAGTAGTGGCGTTTGAAGGGAACGGATAGGCAAAGGAGGAGCCGGAACCTGAACCGCA
>Ga0208357_1001133_pt1 | contig 19982 bp, 17 predicted proteins | sample NGESurdeep092012_6_FD_184487 | JGI IMG/M metagenome (GOLD analysis project Ga0208357, IMG submission 184487) | Arctic peat soil microbial communities from Barrow, Alaska - NGEE Surface sample F52-2 deep-092012 (SPAdes) | ecosystem: Environmental > Terrestrial > Soil > Wetlands > Peat ... | reverse complement strand
GAACCCGCGGGCGCGCTCCGGCTGCGCGAGACCCTGGCCGACTACCTCAACCGCGTCCGCGGCACGGCTGCGACCCCGGACACGGTCACCATCTGCCTGCGCGCGGCCGACGCGATGGTGCGGGCCTGCCGGGCGATGCTCGCCGACGGCATTACTCACCTGGCGGTGGAGGATCCGGGCTGGCCGCAACTGCGGGAGGCCGCGGCATTCACTGGCATGGTCCTGGTTCCGCTGCCGGTGGACCGGGACGGCATGCAGGTCGAACAGCTGTCCGCTCATCCCGAGGTCGGCGCGGCCTGCGTCGGGGCTACCCACCAGTTCCCCACCGGCACGGTATTGGCGCCCGGCCGGCGGGCCGTCCTGCTTGAGTGGGCCAAACGGCGGAGCGGGCTGATCGTCGAGGATGACTACGACGCCGAATTCTGGTACGACAGGCCCGCGGTTTCCGCCCTGCAAGGCATGGCGCCGCAGCGGGTGCTCCTGCTCGGCTCGGTCAGCAAGACCCTCGCGCCCACGGTGGGAGTCGGCTGGCTCGTGAGCCCGCCTCGGCTGGTCGCGGCCGTCCGCGCGGCCAGCCCGTTCCCGCTCGTCCCGCCGACACTGAACCAGCTCGCGCTGGCCTGGTTCATCGAGTCCGGCTCGTATGACCGCTACCTGAATACGGCACGGAAACGCTATCAGGCCCGGCGGCGGGTGCTCCTTGACGCCCTCGGCAGGCTGCCGCCCACGTGCCGGGTGGAAGGCGCTGCAGCCGGGCTGCACCTGCTGCTACGGCTCCCCCCGGGAAGCAGCGCGAGCCGTATCGTCACTTCCGCCGCCCGGCGCGGTTTGCTGATGGCCGACCTTGACCGGTTCCGCATGCGTCCCGATCCCGCTCAACCCGCCCTCGTGCTCGGCTACGGTAACCTCGCTGATTCAACGGCGGGCGAGGCGGTGTCGGCACTGGCCGAGATCCTCGCCGTTTAGGCCCGCGCACGACAGCCGGAAGACAGCCTGCCGCCGCGGGCAAGACCGCCGACCGACCATGAACCGACCAGTCGCGACCTGAGCGCGCGAGCCAGAACCCGGTCCGGCCAGGCATGGAACCGGGCGGAGCGGCCCCGTCCTCGGCCGACTGGCTCGCATTGGTCGGCGCGTCTCCAGGCGACCAGGCCCCCGCCTGGCCAAAAATGCTGTTCAGGCCTTACATCTGTTCGCTACCCGGTTGGCGTCCAGCCAGTTTTCTGGCAATGTGCAGGAGCTCATGCCAACAATTACCGAAGCAGTCAACCATGGCAATCGCCGCCACTGCTGGAGGTAATTGTGGATCATCATCTGATCGGCGTCGAAGAGTGCGAGCAGCTCTCTGGCAAAGCAGTGCAGTCCCTGTACCGGGATTACGTGAGCCGAAGCCAAGTATCCCTGACAACTACCTTCGGCTTCGGGAAACAGCTCATCGAGAAGGCCGAGGGGCCGTGGCTGTACCCGCGTGAAGGAAAGCGCATCCTGGATTTCACCGGCGGGGTGGGCGTACTCAATCACGGTCATAATCATCCGCGCATCCTGGCGGTCAGGCGCCAGTTCGCCGAGCGGCAGCGGATGGAGGCGCATAAGGCGTTCCTCTCACCGTACGTCGCGGCGCTGAGCCATAACGTCGCCCAACTGCTGCCCGGAGACCTGAATATCTCCTACTTTCCGAACTCGGGCGCCGAGGCCAACGAAGGGGCGGTCAAGCTCGCCTACAAGTACCACCGGGGGCGGCGGAACACCATCTTGCGCTCCGACATCAGCTTCCACGGCAAGCTCCTGGCTACGGGCAGCCTCACGGGCTCGCTGGAGAACAGCTTCCAGTTCCCGGGAATACCGAACGTCGCCTATCCCTACGGTGACGTCACCGCGATCAAGGAGCTTGTCGCCAAGCATCGTCGCCCGGACGGGTCTAGTGACGTATACGCGATCATGGTTGAGCCATTCAGCGCCTCCACCATGAATTACTGGGACGAATCCTCGCTCCGTGAGCTTCGTCACCTTTGCACGGAGGAGGACATCGTCCTCGTCTTCGACGAAATCTATACCGGTTGGGGCAAAACCGGTTCACTATTCTATTTCATGAGGCATGACGGCTTGCTCCCCGATATCCTCACCTACTCAAAGTCCTTCGGCGGCGGAAAGGCCTCAATCTCCGGCTTCACCACGCGCGAGCCGTTTTTCCGCACAGCATATGACCGGCTCGGTGACGTCATATTGCACAGCACGACCTACTACGGCTTCGGCGAGGAGACCGCGACCGCCATCGAGGCGGTCAACATCGTCGTCGAAGACGACTATCCGGCAAAGGCCCGGAAGATCGAAGAGACCCTAGCCCACGGCCTGCGGCAGATAAGGCAAAATCACCCGGAGACAGTAGAGCGAGTCTCCGGCGTAGGCGCCCTGCACGGCGTCTTCCTTAACGGCAGCGCCAAAATGCTCGAGCTGGCCGGAAAGCTCGCCCCGTCGTCACTGTCCAGCGATCCCATGTTTCGAACGAAACTGATTACCAGCGCGGTCATTGCCGAGCTGCACCGAGAACACGGCATCCTTACCTATTTTAGCCCTAATGGCGACAACCCACTCATAGTGGCGCCCTCGCCCATAGTGGAGTCGGCCGAGCTCGATTACTTCCTTGACAGCCTGCAGGCGACTCTGGCAAAGGGCCTGCCGTTCCTGCTGAGGAAGTTCATCCAGGACAGGATGCTGGCGCGATGGTGAGCAAGGTTCTGGTCACCGGAAGCAACGGCATGCTCGGGAGCCATGTCGCGGCCCGCTTCCTAGCCGATGGCCACCAGGTAGCGGGCCTGGACATCGCGCCAGATCCCGCGACCGCGGGCGTCCGGCACGTACGCGGTGACGTCCGGGACCGTGCAGCGGTCGAGGTCGCCATGCGAGACGCCGACGTCGTCGTGCATTGTGTTGCCGCGCTCCCCTCCTATCCGACCGCGCAGATCCACTCCATAACGGTGGAGGGAACCCGGACGGTGTTCGCGGCGGCGCTCCGCCTGAGGATCCCGAGAGTCGTGCACATCTCGTCCACGGCGGTGTATGGCCTGCCAGACGTCGTGCCGACGCCGGAAACTTACCCGTACGCTCCCGTCGACTCCTACAGCACGGCCAAAGTCGACGCGGAGAAAGTCGCGGTCCGCTACCGCGAGGGCGTGGGCCTGGTCGTGCCCGTGCTGCGACCCAAGACGTTCGTCGGCCCGGGCCGTATGGGGCTCTTCTCGATGCTCTTCGAGTGGGCCGAAGACGGCCACAATTTCCCCGTGCTGGGATCAGGCGACGTGCGGATCCAGATGCTCGCCATCGAGGATCTCGTGGCCGCGGTCGACCTGGCCAGTTTCGCTCCGCCGGAAATAGCGAACACGACATTCAACGTCGCCGCCAGCGAATTCAGCACCATCAAGGACGATTTCCAGACCGTCCTCGATGAGGCCGGGCACGGAAAGCGGGTCGTCTCGGTCCCGGCCGGACCGGCGCTGATCGCCCTCAAGGCGCTCGGACACGTGGGTCTCTCGCCGGTCTACGACCGCCTGCTGCACAAGCTGCGCGGCGACTCGTTCGTGGAGACCGAACGCATCAAGCGGGTCCTCGGCTTCTCCCCCGCGTACTCGAACCGGGAAATGATCCTGCGCGCCTATCGCTGGTGGCGGCAGCAGCCTCGCACCGCGCGCGCGGCGGGCTCCGGCCGGACCAGCCGTGACCCATGGCGGCAAGGCGCGCTCGCGCTGGCCAAAGCCGTCTTCTGACACCTCGGTCTATCCGCGTTCCGGCTATCGCGATCGAGAAACCCGCACAGGGAGGAACATGTCGACCATCCAGACGCCGGCTCCGTTGGCCAAGGGCAGCGCGCACGGCGCACAGCACGCCTGGCCGGGGCTCGCGCGAATGCGCGCGCTGATTGCCCTGTCCCGCCCACGACAGTGGATAAAGAATCCCGCCGTCATCCTGCTTGCCCTCGTCTCACTGCAGCACTGGACGCTGCGGGCCGCCACTGGCCTCGCCTGGGCGACGGCCTTGTTCATCCTCGCATCGGTCGCGGCTTACACCGTCAACGACATCCGCGACCGGGAACGGGATCGGCTGCACCCCGACAAACGGCGGCGGCCCATCGCGTCCGGAGATCTCGGACTGTCCGCCGCCTGGGTGTTCCTGGTCGCCGTCACCGCGGCCCTGGTGGCTTGCGTGTCCGTGGTGCAGTTCGGCCGGGCGTGGCCGGTCTGCGCCTACCTCGCGGTGACGCTTGCGTATAGTTTCCGGCTCAAGCACATCCCTTTGGTCGATGTCTTCGCGGTGGCCGCCGGGTTCGTGCTGCGAGCCGAACAAGGCTATCTGGCCCTCGGCCTGCGGTCTTCTTCATGGCTCCTGCTCGGGGTATTCACCACCTGCCTGGTGTTCGTCCTCGGCAAGCGGCAGCGTGAGCTGACACAAGGAGCGCACGCGCACCGTCCGGCGCTCGGAGGATATTCCGCCGAGCTGCTTGGCTACCTCATTGTTATAAGTGCCACATTGAGCATCGTTGCCTATATTTTCTTCGTACGCGCCGGATCCGTGCAGAATGCCGCCGCACTTGCCGTCACTGCCGTGCTCTGCGCCCTCTTCGTGCTCTTCAGGTATCTGCAGCTTATTACCGTCGGTCATGGCGGGGCAGACCCGGTCCGCACTTTGCTTGGCGATCGCCAGCTCATCATAGTCGTAATTATATGGCTAGCGGTGACCATCTCTATGCACGCGCTTCACCTCACCACCGACTAACACAGAGCAGGAGCTGTTCCAATGTCCGAGTCGCCTGCCGTCTCTGTTATCATCCCGAATTATAACTATGCCGGTTCGCTGGATCTGTGTATCCGCTCGGTGGTGGAGCAGGATTATCCGCCCACCGAGGTGATAGTCGTGGACGACTGCAGCACCGACGACTCAGTCGACCGGGCTGCCGGGCACGGCGTCACCGTGCTCAGCACCGGCCAGAATGGTGGTGTCGCGGTGGCCCGAAATCTTGGTGCTGCACACGCGACGGGCGAGATTCTGTTTTTCCTCGATTCTGATGTAGCACTGAGTGCCGGGGCCTTGCGGCGCGCGGTTGAGCTGCTCGCCTCCTCCCCATCGATCGGTGCGGTCTGCGGAACCTATGAGGCCCAGCCGCTTATCCGCGACAGCCTCATCGAAGAGTGCCGCTGCCTGCAGGCCTGCTACTGGCGGGAGAGCTCGCTGGGCTCAGTCAGCTGGCTTTTCAGCGCCATGTGCGCGATGCCGTCCAGGGTCTTCAAGGAGATCGGACCATTCAACCCTAAGCTCCGCCATACCGAGGAGGTCGATTACGGTCAGCGTCTTTCCAGTAATTATCAGATAATGCTGACCTCAGAGGTCCGCGGCTATCACGATGACGACAGCCAGCTTATCCCTCTTATTCGTAAGATATTCAGGCGCGGTCGCATGCGGGTACCGCTTTACGCCCGGCGCCGCAAATTTGCGCAAGGCTTCGAAACGGCGTCACGGGCCTGGGCAAGTGTATTCGCCTTTCTGGGGCTCGCCGCGCTGGCGGCGCCAGCGTTCCTCGGACCAGTGGGCTGGGCGCTGCCAGCGTTGATGTTCGCCGCCACCCTCGCGTGCGACCTCGGGATGTACCGGTTCACCGCCACTCGGCGTGGCCTGCGCTTCCTGCCCGCGTTCATCACGATGCAGTTCATCTTCAACCTCACCGTCTTCAGCAGCATCGCCGCTGGTGCCGTCCAATGGCTGTGCTCGCGGAGATTCCGCACTCTCTACGACGACGACTCCCCTGGCCCGGCCTACGCACCTGCCCGCTTATCGCACTATGTCACCCGGAGGTCATGGTCATGCCAACCCCCGCGACTGCGGGCCCGCCCCTCGCCGCACCGCGTGTCTCCGTCGTCATCCCCAACTACAATTACGCGAGGACCCTCGGCCTGTGCCTCGAATCGGTATTCAGCCAGACGTTCCCGCCGTACGAAGTAATAGTATCCGACGACGCCAGTACGGATAATTCACTCCAAGTCGCAGCCAGATTCCCGTGCCGAATCATAACATCCGAGCGCAACCGGGGCGTCTCGGCGGCGCGCAATGCTGGCATCGCGGCCAGCTCCGGAGACATAATCTTCTTTCTCGACTCCGACGAGGCGCTCGCTCTCGATGCAATCAAAGAGGCCCTGCGCTTGATCGCCGAAGACCCCCAGCTCGGGTGCGTGCACGGAATCATCGCCCCCGAGCCCCTCATTGACGACGGGCCCGTGGAGTGGTACCGCACGCTGCACGCCCACCACTGGCGCAAGCGGGCGGTGGGACGCACCCCCACCGCGTATTTCGCGGTGGCAGCGGTCCCACGCCGCGTCATTGACGAGGTGGGATGGTTTGACGAGCGGCTGCGCGACTCCGAGGACGTGGAATACAGCGAACGGCTGTGCCAGCGGTTCGACATCCTGCTCACCGACCGAGTGGTCGCCTACCACGACGAGGAGCACCTGCTCGGCCGCATGCTCGGTGAGCAGTTCCGGCGAGCGCAGCTGCTCATTCTCTTCGCCGCCGCTCACCGCAGCCGGCCAGGTGCCCTGCGGGCCAACAGCGGTCTTGGCATTGCGACGGCGCTGCTGACACTGGCATCGCTCCCACTGTGCTGCTGGATGCCCGTGCTGTCGGTGGTGCCCGCGCTGAGCGTTGCCGCCTTCGCGCTCGCCGATACCGGACTGGCGCGTTTTGTCCGGCGACGGCGAGGGGTAATGTTCCTGCTCTACTTCCTTGCCATCCATTTGCTGGTAAACGTCGCGATTGGCGTCGGGGCCGCGGTCGGCCTGTTCCGGTCGATGGCAGACCGGGATTTCGGCCGCCCGAGCACTCGCTCCGCCCAGGAGACCCAGTGGAACGCTGGCAGCTGACCGCCCGGGCGATGGTGCTCGCAGCCATCCGCCTGCTGGCCGGCCCTGTGTGCGCGCTCAGCGCGGGATACGCCTTGTGGGCGTGCCTGCGCGGTCATGTCGGCGAGCTGATCCAGGTATCGGCCCGGCCGCAGGCCGGCGCTCTGCTCGCGGCCGCGCTAGCCGCGGAATTCTGCGGTCTGTACCTGAGCGCGCAGGCCTTCCGTCAGGCAGCATCGTGCCTTGGGTCACCCCTCGGCCAGGTAGCCGGGCTGAGGATCTTCAGCGCGGCCATGCTGGGAAAATACGTCCCGGGTCCTACCTGGAGCGCCGTCGCGAGTGTGCGGCTGGGCAAGGCGGCAGGCGTGCCCTCCGGCCGGATGGTGGCCATCTACCTGCTCAGCTCTGCTGTCGCCCTGGTCACCGCGGTCACCGCCGGGCTGCTGGCCGCACCGAGCCTGCTTGGCATGCGGCTGCTGTGGCTGCTGCCGGTCCCGGCGGCCGGCCTGCTGCTGATCTGCCGGCCCCGCGTCGTCGTGCGACTGGCCGAGGTCGTGGCACGTCTGCGCGGCAGGGGACCCCAGGTCGGGCAGATAACGCCCGCCTACGTGCGACGCGGCACGCTGCTCGAGCTGGGGTCGTGGCTGATTGGCGGCTTGCACCTCTGGCTGATCGTGCGCGTGCTTGGCGATGCCAGCCTGGCGTCGGTACCGCTCTGCCTGGGCGCGTTCGCGCTCGCCACCGAGGCCGGCGCGGTTGCGATGATCGCTCCTGACGGCCTCGGCGTCCGCGAGGCCGTGCTCATGGCCGCCCTGTCCAGGGTGCTGCCCTGGCCGCAGGCGGCCGCGGCCGTGCTGGCCAGCCGCGTGTGCTGCACGGTGGCCGAGATACTGGGCAGCGGGCTGGTCTTCACTCTCACCCGCCGACGCCGGGAGGATCTCTCTGCCCGCTTGCGACCAGCCCAGGGAGGGACGAGCTGATGCTTCAGGTGTGGTCGGGCTGGAAGGCTGACACGATCTGGTCGACCGTACGCCGCGTCGAGTGCCTGCGCCGCCGACTGCCGCGCCATGGCCTCCCGGCTGGGAGATCTGTGCATCCGCCGCGGGTCCTGCCGCTTTTCCATGTGCCCGAACCGGGCGCCTCCGGCCGGCTGCTGGCCATCACCTTTGACGACGGCCCCGATCCCCGGTGGACTCCGCAGATCCTCGACGTGCTTGCCCGCCACCAGGTCCGCGCGACCTTCTTCTTGATCGGCGAGAGGGCCCTGGCATACCCGCGAATCGCCGAGCGGATCACGCAAGCTGGTCACGCGGTGGGAAACCACAGCATGCGTCACCCGCAGCGTTTCGCCGCGCTGCCCCCGTCGCGGATACTTCAGGAGATACGACAGGGGCAGGACGCCATCGCCCAGGCGACAGGGACGGCACCGCAACTGTTCCGTGCTCCCGCCGGCAACTGGTCGACAGTCGTACTGCGGCTAGCCGAAGATACGGGGCTCCGCGCGGTGGACTGGAGCGTCGATCCAAAGGACTGGCGATCACCCCCGCCCAGCCGGATCGTGCGGACGCTGCTGCGCAGCCGGGGTGGCGACGTGATGCTCTGCCACGACGGGGGCGGAGACCGGTCTGCGACAGTGCGCGCGGTGGACGTGGCGCTTGGGATCCTGCGCGACCGGGGCGCGGAATTCACCTCACTTGACGCCACCTGACCGCCGGAAGCGCCGGTTCATGGCGGCGGGCAGGCGGGCAGGCGCCCGGCCTGCCCGCCGCCAACCCCCAGTGCGGCTACCGGTCAGCGACTCGCCGCTCGAGCACCTGGGCCACCGCGGCCGGCGACGGCTGCGCGGCGTTCTCCTTGGCCAGGGCCTCGGAGCGCTCCTTGTAGCCGGGATCGCCGAGGATCTGCTGGCAGGCCCGCGCGATGTCCTCGGGCGCGCCCTGGCCGGGCGCAAGCAGAATGCCTGCCCCGAAGTCGGTGATCGGCCGGCAGGAGGCGCTCTGATACTCGTCCCACGGCATGACCAGCTGCGGCGTCCCGACGTTGACGGCCGTCAGGGCCGTGACCCCGCCCCCGTGATGGACGATCACGTCGCACGTGGGCCCAACGATGTCCATCGGAAGCCAGCCTACGCGAGCGTCGCCGAGCTCGGCCCGCAGGTCGCCGACCACTTCTTCGAGGCCGCCGATCAGTATCTCGACGTCCAGGGCGGACAGCGCGCCATTGAGCATGCGCAGCAGGTTGGCGTTCATACCCCGCGACGGCCCGCCGCGGGTGCCCGCGGTGATAAGGACCCGTGGCTTGCGCGCGTCGGGGGCGTACATCCAGGGCTCGAGCGGCCGCTGCTCGTTAGCGGCGATGAAGCGCATCGGCTGCAGCGTTACGGCGCCCTCCTTGACCCGGAGCGCGGGCGGGCAGATGTCAATGACCAGTTCCGGCTGCGGGAGCTGGTCGAGTCCCAGCTTCCGCAGCTGCGGCGCGAGAATCTCGGTCGCGCCTTCGTCCGCCTCCGCGATTGCCGCGAGATCGAGCAGGCTGCGGGCGTAGGGCACGTCGAGATGAGCGGCGACGAGGGCGGCCGCGTAGGCGTGGTCGGCGCCGATGACCATGTCCGGGCGCCAGTCCCTGACCAGGTCGAGCAGTGGGTTAAGGCTGGACTCGGCCATGCGCCCGAAGGCCCGGCCCGCGAACAGCATCGTCTCCCGAGGGCCCTGCGGCATGGTGGCGGGCGCGCCCGAGCTATCCGTCCACATGAAATGGTGGAGCGGCGTCGGCGTGATGCTGACGGCCGGGATCCCCAGGTGCGAGATGGGCGTCATCAGGTCCTCGCTGCCAGCCATGATGACCTCATGCCCGGCACTGCGGACGGCAGCCGCAAGCGGGGTACAGGCGAAGACTGTGGCTGGGCTGCCGGCGGTGACAAAGAGAAACTTCATGGCGTTATTGACTCCCTCTCATACTATTGACAGAGCAATTTTCCCCGCTATCGCAACAGAAGCGCAAGAACCGTCCAAACAGGTTTCCGTAAAGCTGCGTCACGGGCACGTCAAATGGACCGGCGGAAAGAGCTCGATAAGCAAATCATTAAGATCCGCGACGGTTGCCTGAATAACCCATCAAGTCCATCGTCGCGATCGGCCGAAGACGATCAGGGAGACCTGCGCGTCTTCCGATTGATTTGGTTGAGCGCGTCCGCCCACAGCTCCAGCTCCTCGACGGTGGCCGGCTGGTCGGTCGGCACGGTCTCTGGGTGCCCGGTCGGTGGGCCGTTGCGGGAGCCTGGCGAAGACGGAGATCCAGCTGCGCCTGGCGGTTCTGTCCGCTTGCGGAGAAGTTCCGCTACCGCCCGCGCAACCTCATAATTGAATGTGGGGGACGTGTAATACATGCCGACCGGCAAATAACGCAGCGTCCTTTTAAGGTCGGAAAGCAGGCTATCCAGCCAGCGGCGCCGCCTGCTCACGGTGTCCCTCCGCTTGCAATGAGAACTAACATGCCGCCAGCATCTCAGACGGGGAGCCGCACGCAAACATCCTTGCACGCAGGTTGTACATCTTCACACAAAAATGACATGGAGGGATTCCGGGCGCGGGGTGGCGTCGGGCGGGCCGCTACAGACGGGCCCTTCAGGAGGATGGCCTGGCGCGCCCGCGAATCGCGCCGGATCTTACTGGCTGTCGAATTCCGACCCGAGGAGGCGACTCTGAGCCGCATATATTCCTGCCTGAAAACGGCTGCGCGCACCGAGCAGCGTCATCAACTCGGCAGTGATTCGACGAACGGTGCGGATCGACACACCGAGCCTGCGCGCGGTCGCCTCGTCTGTGTATCCTTCGGCGAGCAACCTCAGCACCGTTCGTTGCTGCTCCGTCAGTCCGCTTATGGGACGGCGCGGTCGGGTGGCGCTCAACGACGTCGCGATCCGCCACACCTGTTCGAAATTCTCACACAGAGCTTTCACCACCCCGGTACCGGTGAAGAGCATGGCGCCGAGAGCCTCATCATCCGGGTCGACCGGGACTAGAGCCCGCCGCTGATCGTAGATGATCATTCTGAACGACAGAGCCGCCGCGACGCGTATGGATGCTCCCATCTCCGACAGCCATTGTGCGTAGCAGAGTGTGTCCGGATCGTTGTAAATACCCTGCACATAAATTGTCCGCATGCGGACACCCCGCTGAAGAATCGCTAGGTCAGGCTGTCGGCTCGCGGCCATGACCTCCGGCTTCTGGGCCCCGCCGGGTGCGAATGCCATCATCTCGGTCTTGCAGTCCGAGGCGAGTTCTTCGATTCGCGACCGGGTACTGTCCAGGCCCGCCAAATGCTCAATGGTGGGCTTTTGCAATTTGTAATTTTGACTGTACTGCTTAACTAGCAGCATGACCTCAGATCGTGTGCTGGCGATAGCTTCCTGCCGTCTTAGCAAGTCGCTCTCTTCCCTTGCCAGCAAGGACGCGAAGCCGACCGCTGGGCTCACCGCGAGAAGCGTCTCTGGATGTTCCCACGACGGCCGGACCAGCGCCAGATTAGCCAGCTCGTCCAGTGCAACATGGAGGTCTTCAATCGGCCAATCGAGAAGTTCAGCCAACTCAGCGGCACTGAGTCGAGGATTGGCAACGATCGCCTGGTAGGTTTGCGAAGCTTTGGAACTCAGGCCCAGCGCTTCAAGCATGGCTCCTCCATGGTGCACACCCCTAGCTGTGAGATTTTATACCCCGGCGCCGGACGAGCGGTCAAGAAGCACCAAATTCTAGCGGAAAATAGCATAACCGTCCATGCGGGTGCACCCGCTCATCGCTCTCGGGCACCATGGCCGACGCGCAGCCGTCGAGCGACACCATCCGGTGCCCGGCGGTTCATGATCCCGGAAGTCCGGGTCGGCCCAGCGGGCCGGAGGCCGTCAGGTTCCCAGACGGCCAGAAACCCGGCCCCGATGGCGTTACCATCGCGAGATACGCAACAGAGCCTGATGATTTTTCGCGGACAATTTGTCAAATGGTTTTTACATAAGTCTCGTCGCTGAAGCGTGTCCGGTTCCTGCACATGCAGCAGCTTGACATGCGCTAGGCCTATTTAATCGTCGCTGCCATCGATAAGACTCTGAGCAAGAAAGAGTCCAGTCGCGACATAGGACCATCCGGCAATGAGCAGCCACGGGCGCCGCTCATTACAGTGAACGAGGGAGCTCGAACCAATGAAGGCACAGAGGGTCATGCGGATCGGGGAATTCATTACTGCTGCGTCGCTCGCGATTTTTCTAGCCTCCGTGTCTTTCGGGAGCGTCGGCTTGCTCTCGCATACCGGAGCGCATCCGGTTGCCGCGGTGAGCAACAGTACCCCCGGCACCAACGGCTGGGGATAGCCGCCCTGCGCGGAACGCCCGGCGTCCGGGTGACGAGAGGTACTCCCTACCGTTGCCCGGGCGCGCTGGGCGCGCGGGCCCCGCACCGCAACCCAGGCTCAGGAACTGGCTTGTACGAAGAATCCCGGAGGCGGTCATAACCAATCAACTTGATGGCCTGCGCGATGGTATCTCCAGGAGCAGCGCCGACGGTATAAGCACTCTCGGCGCCCTACTGCGCAAGCTGCGCCAGCAGGAAGGCCTTTCGCAGCGCAGCATGGTCCGCCGCCTGCATCTGTCGTCTCATAGTTCGATAGCCGACTTCGAATCTGGACGCCGTATCCCGCATGCTGACATTGTGGCCGACTACGAGCGCGTCTTCGGAATCCGGGGCGGCGCTCTGCAGCGCCTTAGGCTGAAAGAACTTGCAAGCCGTACCTTTGACCATGCTCTGCTGGGGAGAAATGGCAGTCCGCCCGAGGCCTCCTTCGGCACGAAGGCAGCCCAGCCGGTGCACAGCCAGCTCCCGCCTGACGTGCCACGGTTCGTGGCCCGACGGGAGGAAATCCTGCAGGTTCTCGGCGCTCTGACCAGCCTGCCGAAGTTCGTGGGAATCTTCGGCGCGCCGGGGATAGGCAAGACCGCCCTGGCCGTGCATCTGGCGAGCCTGACGCAGATCCGGTTCCCTGACGGCAGGCTGTGCGTCGACCTTCGCGGCGACACGAGCCGACCGGTACCGACCTCCGCAGTGCTAGCTCATCTGCTGCGCTGGCTACGGGTCTCACCGTCGGAAATGCCCACCACCTTCGAGGAGAGGCTCTCGCTCTACCGGACGCTGACGGCGAGCCGCAGCCTGGCCGTGGTGCTTGACAACGCCTACGACGAGGCGCAGGTGCGTGACCTGCTGCCGCTCGCGGGCGACTGCCTGGTCATCGTCACCGGACGCCGCACGCTCTACGGGCTGAGCTTCGCGCTAACGCTAGTGCTGCCCAATCTCAGCCACGATCACGCGCTGGAATTGCTCGTCGCCGTGGCCAGGCGGCCCGACCTGCAGGACGGACCCGGTGCTGAGCTGATCGTGGAAAAATGCGAGGGGCTCCCCCTGGCGCTGGTCATCGTCGCCGAGCGGCTCGCCGTCCGGCCGGGGTGGTCGGCCGACAGCCTGGCGCGGCTGCTGTGCGGCGACGACGAGGGTCTGGATTACCTGGTATCCGGTGATCAAAGCGTCAAGGCGGCGTTCAATCGCTCGTACGTCCGCCTGGAGGAGTCGGATAAAAGGCTCTTTCGGCGAGCCGCGCTGTTCGGCCGTGGGCCGTTCGACCCGGATCTCGCTGATCTGCTGGTGGATGCCCCCGCGGCAGCCGCGCTCGAACGCCTCGTGGACGAGAACCTGGTCCGGCACCAGGGCGATTCGCACTATCAGCTGGACGGGCTACTTTACAGCTTTGCGCAGGAACGCGTCCTGGCAGAAGACGGCGCTGCCGAGCGGGAGCAAATCCTGGAGCGAGTTCTCGGATGGCTTACCACTGCCTGCGGGCAAGCACGCCGGTTCATGCAAGGCGGGCAGCTCGCCACCGCGCACGAAACAGCCGACACCCGTGCGCCGACCATTACCGGTCACGATACCGCGCTTGAATGGTACGAATCTCAGCGCTGCCACCTGGTAGCGGCCGTATCGCGTGCGGCGCGGTGCGGCCAGATCGTCCTTGCCGCGCGGCTGTGCCACGACCTCGGCCCGTTCTTCCAGGCGCGCAAGTACTGGGCCGAATGGATATCGACGCACCGGATAGGGATCCGCTGCGCTCAGATGGCTTGCGACCTGGGGCTCGAAGCCGCGCTGCTGCACATGCTGGGCGAGGCATACCTGGAAGTCGGCCTCAACGATTTCGCCCTGCAGTGCCTCCAGGCGGCGTTGCGGCTCCAAGCGGACGATACTGGCCCCGTCCTGGCCAGTCTCGGAAAGCTATACCTGGCGCAGGGGAAGACATCGGATGCGTCGGCCGCCCTCCAGTTGGCGGCGCAGGAATGCTCCGTCGCTGGCCGTCAGCGGGCGCTTGTTCGCGCCTCGGTCACGCTGGGAGCCGTGCGACTGCGGCAGGGGGACACTGCCGGGGCCCTCGGAATCCTCGATGAGGCCGGCCGGATTGCCGACGGGATCGGCGACAGCTACGGTCACGCGGACGCACTGCTTGAGCTTGCCCGCGCCCACGTCGCGCTGGATGAGACCGAACGCGCGGCGGAGGTTCTGGCCGAGGCGCTCGCCCTGCGCAGGCAGATCGGGGACCGATTCGGCGAGGCTTCCGTGCTGCAACTGCTCGGCGACTGTCATCGCCGTGGCCTGCGGTGGGCGGACGCGTATGAGGCGCTGGACCAGGCCCGGCGCCTGCAGCTCGAGTTCGACCGCCGCTACGTCGAGGGAAACAGGTGGCTGGGCGAGCCACCGGTCGAACATCCCGACCCGCATACCGGAGAAACGCAGACGCTAGCAGACATGTCGACATTGCTCGCTGACGTCCGGGAGTGCGGTCCGACAGAAGATATGTTAAACACAATGTAAATACTCAGGGCCCCGGTACCCCAATCGGCAGAGGGATCGGCCCTAAAAGCTGAACAGCGTGGGTTCAATTCCCACCCGGGGCACCCTACACCACGTACTTAAGTAATGTCCGGCGTCCATGACGTCGGCGGCCTCGACCTCGATGTACGCGCTGGCCACCGCGCCGGACGCCGAGCTGACCCCCGAGGCTTAGGCACACCTGCCCCGCCAGGAGGGTGTGCATAAAACTCCGGCCAATTCACTACGGCAAATATGTACCGCGCTGGCCGAATGTATTAGTGTGAGTCACGCCGGGTTTGGGGAATTGGGAAGCCTGGAGGTGGCCCAATCAACATGGCGCAGCCGCTCTCACGAGGCACGTTTCCCCCGGGGGAAAACGGCGACGGAGGCGGCTGCGCCCATACAATAAGCGGAAACCCAGATCACTCGGATGTTGAACGCCTGATTACCGGAATGTTTAAACTACGGATAGATCAATTCAGCCTGTCCCCGAGTGGCATGCATATCCCAGAGCAGGCCAGCCAGGAAATCGGGATCCGCGACCGGCATCCCCTCCCAGACCTTTTCGCCCGCGGCCTCGGCCCGCTCCACCTCGGCGTGGAAGGCACTGTGCCTGATGGCCGCCCCGACGTAGAGCATCCCGACGTAGACGCCCCTCTCGGCCACCTCGGTGTGCAGGGCCTGCAGGTAGTTGCGCTGGGCGGCTTGCGCGGGGCTGGGGCCGCTCATGTTCGGCAGGCCCGTCACGGTGCTGCCGCCCTGGGCGGTCAGGATGGCGCCGTCCCCCTGCTCCAGCATGTGCGGCAGGAACTCCTGCACGAGCGCCAGCATCGTGTAGAAGATCAGCGGCATGAACTTCTCCGCGTACTCCGGGGTCAGGCGGGCGGCGGGGACGAACCCGGTGCTCGGGGTGGGCGCATAGTAAAACGCGTCGAGGTCGCCGGTCGTAGCGCGAATCTGCTCCGCCAGCCGGGGCACGGCGCTGACGTCGGCTAGGTCGGCCGTGATGACCTGTGCGGTCGCCCCGGCACTGGTCAGATCCTTCGCCAGCCGTTCCAGCGGCTCCGCGCGGCGAGCCACCAACGTGACGGCATAGCCCTCTTGCGCGTAGCGACGGGCGACTGCCTGGCCAAGGCCGGGTCCGAGTCCGAACACGGCGATGGATTTGGACATAAGAATGCTCCAATGGATAGTTTGACCACTGTTCCGAGGAGCATCTTCGACAATATTTGCGTTGCCGTCAAGCGATTCGCGGAATTTTTGCGCAGCGACTTCCGCGCGAGCAAGCAGTCTGGAGTTCCGGCCCGGGCGCCTGGAATTACGACCGCGGTAACGACAAATCGCCATTACATAACTTTGACGTTCCTCGCCTGACCGGGGTAAGATCATTTTAAAGGTTGGATTTATTCTCGATAGGAGTCATCGTGCGTGTCCTGGTAGTGCAAAAAGATAAGAATGCGGGTGAAATCCTTAGCCGAGGCTTGCGCCAAAACGGCTATATTGTTGATCAGGCCGGCACGGGAAAGCAAGCGCTAAGGACTTTCCATTGCGTTGATTTCGTCCTGCTTGATCTCGACCTACCCGATCTTGACGGCCTCCAAGTTTGCCGCGAGGTGCGAGCCCTCAGCGACACTCCCATGATTGCCGTTACCGCCCGCTCGGCCGACCTGGACCGGATCCTCGGCTTGCAAGCAGGCCTGGATGACTATGTAACCGAGCCCTATCAATTCCGCGAGCTCATGGCGCGCATCGAGGCTGTCATGCGGCGTACCCACCGGAAGTCACACGTCGAACGGGACGTGTCGTGCGGGAAGCTGCGCATAAACTCAGCCCGGCGGGAGGTGCACCTGGGCGATCGGCTCATCAATCTGACGGCAAAAGAATTTGATTTGCTGAGCCTTTTCACAGGCGAGCCTGAGACGGTGTTCTCCCGTAAGGAGATCATGTCTAGAGTCTGGCATGCCGAGCTGACGAATTACAGTCGCACTATTGATACGCATGTCTACAGCCTGCGGCAGAAACTCGAATCCAGCAGTTGGATCGTCACTGTTCGAAGTTTCGGTTTTCGGCTCGGTCGCGGCTGACTTCATTTCCGAATACTTGAGATGACCCTTTTCGCTTGAGCTATTTAAAGAATTGAGCAGTACGGAGCAAAACATGCCTCGAAGTGCACGCAGTACCATTGCCGCCAGCTTCCTGTGCGAAGGAATAGGATGCTGGCATCGCCAAGAAACCGGGCAGGGACGGCTTCCAGCATTTGCCGGGTGGAGACTGTGCAGGACGTGCCGGGAAAATCTTGGCGAAGGGCTGGCGAAGCTACCGGAACTCTATGACGAGTGCGGACGCCTGCTCAATGGATCAAATAAGCGCGGTCAGCCTACCGAGAGAAGGTCAGGTCAACCGCTGTCGGATATGCCGTTTAATGCGGCAGCGGCCGACGTGCGGGCAAAAATTCTCGCCGTACTCGGCTCCTGGAGCGGGATGGTGGTCGAGCAGCGAGGTATTACCGCGCCCCGGCGAACGGCAGACGCGCTGGCCCGGTTCCTCGCTCTCCATACGGACTGGATAGCTGCTCATGCCGCGGCCGGCGATGCCACGGAAGAAGTGGCGCAACTCGTGCGGTTGGCTCACCGGGTAGCCTATCCCGATAGTGCGCGGCGGGTACGGGTCGGCGGATGCGTAGACGCAGAATGCGCCGGCGAGCTGATTGCCCTGATGCATTCCGCAGATCCGTTGCTGCCGACCGAGATAACCTGTAACGTCGACCCACGCCACAGTTGGCCCGCATATCGGTGGATGCAGCTGAGCAGACGCCTAAAGGTGGCACCGGCCGACGCAACACCCGTTGCGCGCTGGCTCAGTGCCACCGATATTTCACGACTATGGAGACTGCCGGCCGGAAGCGTCTACCGCCTCGCGAGCGAATGCCGGTGGCGTCGCCGCAGCCAAGCCGGCCGGACGTATTACCACGGGACAGATGTCGAGCGCACATTCAGCCAGCGTGAACTCGAAACGGGCGCGCCCTGACCAAAGAGCCGACCGCGGGCCGGCCAGGAGGGTGTCCAACTGGACAGGATGACCAGTTGGACACCCGGCCGGTCAGGGCCTCAGGTCGGTGGCGGCCCGGCCCGAGCCGTCGACGTGGAACGGCGTGGAGTCATGCTCGTGGGTGATGCGCCAGCCCGCCGCCGTGCGAATGAAGCCGATGGTGGCCCGGAACCACATGTCCACCTGCTCGCCGTCCACCTTGGTGCCGGTCACGTGAGTGAGTCCGTGGCAGAAGGCAACGTCATCACCTGCTTCGATCACCGGCTCGCCGATGTCGTAACGGGGCGGCGAGGCCCACATCCGGACCCAGCCGTCGAAATCGGCCGGGTCGCGAACCTCGTTCCCGTACCGCAGTGGCGGGATCAGGCGGAAGCTGACCACCCGGGGCGCGTAGAGGGCCACCACGCGGTGGGCGTCCCCGGCGGCGATGGCAGCGGCGCGGTCGTCAAGCAGCGCCCGGATCTGTTCCCGGACGGTCGGTTCAGTCTCTGTGGTCATGACTATGGCCTCCTCGGGCACGTGCGAGTTCTCTTCCAGTTCACTGGCAAATTTTCAGCTCCGTGATTGCGGAACAGCCTCAACGAGGCTGACTACTTCGGAACTCTGCACGACCCGAACCCAGCGAAAACCGGCCCGATCGAGCAATGTGCGGATCTCCGCCTCGGTGCGGAAGAGACCATCGGTGGTAAAGACCAGCATCTGCAGGTCCATGAATTTCCCTATTGCCGGTCGATTCCCATCCGGCAGGACGGTCTCCGCGATCAGCAGACAGGAATGCTCAGCCATCGCGGCCCGGCAGGCACTCAGAATTCTCACGGCCTGGTCGTCGGTCTCCTGGTGGATCAGGCCGCTCAGCAGGTAGAGGTCCGCCCCTTCCGGCATCGAGTTGAAAACATCCCCGTCCACTACCCGGCAACGCTCGCCGACGCCCGCTCTAGACAATTCAATCGCAGCGCCAGCCACTGCATCTGGCGTGTCGAATAGCACTCCTTGCAGGTGCGGATTGGCTGACAGGATCCCTGCGAGCACGGCGCCGTCACCACCCCCGACATCCACGATGGTGCTAAACCTGCTCAAATCGTACGAGCCGATGACACTGCGATGTGTATAAAGGGAGCCCATGCCGGCCGCGAAGGCGTCCGCATCGCCGGGATTCCGTGCCAAGTGCTCAGCAAAATCGGCGCCGTTGGCTCGCTCGAATGATGGTTCCCCGGTCCTGGTCACCTCATACAGTTCACTCCAGGTGCGGTGCCAGAACGGCATGCCGACCATCGCCGCCCATGCGCGCAACGAGCCGGGGACATCGCTGCGCAGCAGTTCGCCCACCGGGGTGAGGGCAAACCGCCGGTCGTCAAGTTCCCTGACGACGGCCGCGTCAACCAACGCGCGCAATAGCCGATACAAGGCAAAATCGTGCGCGCCGACCCGGCGGGCAATCATCGCTACTGGCTGCGGGCCGTCCGCTAGCGCGTCCGCTACCCCTAGCCGGGCCATCACGCAGACCGCCTGCGCGGTATAACCTCCTATAACCAGCCTCATCATCGCTGCGGCGGGTGCCGACTGCACAACCGCACCAGCTTGTGTCTCATTAACGGCCACCATGGCCTCCGTAAACGTGTCGTTACGATGAATTCCGCGGATCCGGGCATAGGGTTGCCGCTGCGCGGAAAAAACGGCTCTCGGGGCTACGGGAGACTTTCCGTAGCCCCGGAGGCCGGGAAAAGGTGCCAGCTAATCGACCGCCTACTTGATGCCGACGACCATCGAGTGAGGGCCGGTCAGGTGCTCGACGTAGGTCTTCTTGAACCCCGCCTTCCGCATCCAGGCGTGGTAGTCGGCGCCGGTGCTCTCAAATCCGCCTACCGTCTGGAGCAGCATGGTGAGGCTCATCAGCAGACCGTAGGTGTTAATGCGCCGCTCGTCGTCAATGATGGAGTCGTAGACGATCAGCGCACCGCCTTCGGGCAGGGCGGTGTAGGCCTTCTGCAGCAGCAGGCGCCTCTGGTCGACGTCAAAGCCGTGCAGGAGCTGCCCCATAACGAGCACATCCGCCGTGGGCAGCGGGTCGGCGAAGAAATCGCCAGCGGTGAAGCTCAGCCGGTCGCTGAGCCCGAACTCGGCGACGCGCTCGTCGAAGATCGGACGCAGTGGCGGCAGG
>Ga0208357_1001132_pt1 | contig 19984 bp, 17 predicted proteins | sample NGESurdeep092012_6_FD_184487 | JGI IMG/M metagenome (GOLD analysis project Ga0208357, IMG submission 184487) | Arctic peat soil microbial communities from Barrow, Alaska - NGEE Surface sample F52-2 deep-092012 (SPAdes) | ecosystem: Environmental > Terrestrial > Soil > Wetlands > Peat ... | reverse complement strand
TGGCCCCGCTGGTCGGGCGGGTGCTGCTGAACGCGACCGTCGGCCTGTCCTACGACGCGGTCGGCGGGCTGACCCTCGGGGCCGACCCGGTGGCGACGGCGATGCTGCACGCGGCGGCCAACCGGGGTACCCCGATCGACGCGTTCGTGGTCCGGAAGGCGGAGAAGACGCACGGACTGCAGCGCCGGATCGAGGGGCCGGACGTCACCGGCCGCCGGGTGCTCGCCCTGGAGGACACCTCCACCACCGGGGACTCCGTCCTCACCGCGGTCGAGGCCCTGGCGGCGGCGGGCGCGGAGGTGGCCGGCGTCGCCGTCATCGTCGATCGCGGCGCCAGGCAGAAGATCCTCGACCGCGGCCTGCCCTACATCGCGGTCTACGAGCTGGCCGAGCTCGGCCTGTAAAGGCTGACTAGCCCTGACGGTGCCGGCCGCTGCGCTCGGGCGCCGACGCGGCGCCGCCCTCAGCCGTCTCGCGCCGGAACGCGCGCAGCCGGTAGAGGACGAAGCCGACGATCGCCAGCACGACCACCACCACCAGGATGTAGCTGGCCAGCGACAGGCTGTGGTTCAGCTTCGTCCACTCGCCGCCGAGGCTGTACCCGATGCTGGAGAGCACGACGATGTAGATCGTCGTGCCGATGAAGTTCAGCACCCCGAACCGCACCGGCGGGATGTCCACCAGGCCGGCCACGATCGACGCGAACGCGCGGACGAACGGCAGCATCCGCGCCACCGGCAGCGCCCACGCGCCGCGCCCGGCCAGGAAGCGCTCCGCCCGGGCCACGTCCGACTCGGAGATCAGCACGTACCGGCCCCAGCGGCGCACCAGCGGGGTGCCGCCCCATCGGCCGACGCCGTAGGCGATGTAGGAGCCGACCATCTCGGCCACGATGCCCAGGATGATCACCAGCGCGAGCGACGGGTGCGGGTGCACGACCGCGCCCGACGCGATCGCGCCGCCGAGCAGGAACGTCAGCTCCGAGGAGATCGGTATGCACATTGCCTCGAGCACGCCGAACAAGACGATGGCGTAGATGGCGTGCGACACGAGGAAGCTCTGCATGGGCACCTTTGTACAGCATGGCCAGGGGTGGGATAGCCGACTTGGGGGCACGCGCCGCGCTGGGAACCGCTGAATTTTAGTCATCCAACATGCGGAACGTCGGTCTAGAGCGGCGCCAGGCTGGATATTAGAGTTCTTCAGAGACTAAGGAATTCAACAGGAGGCATCGCCATGCCCATCGCGACCCCAGAGATCTACGCGCAGATGCTCGACCGGGCCAAGCAGCAAGGCTTCGCCTACCCGGCGATCAACGTCACATCGAGCCAGACGCTCAACGCGGCGCTCAAGGGCTTCGCCGACGCCGAGAGCGACGGGATCGTCCAGGTTTCCACCGGCGGCGCCGACTACCTGTCCGGCCAGGCGGTCAAGGACATGGTCACCGGCGCGAGCGCGCTGGCCGAATTCGCGCACGTGGTCGCGGCCAGGTACCCGATGAACATCGCGTTGCACACCGACCACTGCCCGGTTGACAAGCTAGACGCCTATATGCGCCCGCTTGTCCAGATTTCGGCGGAACGGGTCAAGGCGGGCAGGGAGCCGCTTTTCCAGTCCCACATGTGGGACGGCTCGGCCGTCCCGCTCCCGGAGAACCTCGAGATCGCCAGGGACCTGCTGGCCAAGTGCGCCGAGGCGAGGATCATCATGGAGCTCGAGATCGGCGTCGTCGGCGGCGAGGAGGACGGCGTCGTCGGCGAGATCAACGAGAAGCTCTACTCCACCCCGGATGACGCCCTGGCGACGGCGGAGGCCCTCGGGCTGGGCGAGCGGGGCCGGTACATCCTGGCCGCGACCTTCGGCAACGTGCACGGCGTGTACAAGCCCGGCCACGTCAAGCTCCGCCCGTCGGTGCTCAAGGACATCCAGGACGTCGTCGGCGCCAAGTACGGCCAGGACAAGCCGTTCGACCTGGTCTTCCACGGCGGCTCCGGCTCGGCCGAGAGCGAGATCCGCGAGGCCATCTCCTACGGCGTGGTGAAAATGAACGTGGACACCGACGCCCAGTACTCGTTCACCCGCCCGGTCGCGGGCCACATGTTCGCCAACTACGACGGCGTGCTCAAGGTGGACGGCGAGGTCGGCAACAAGAAGGCCTACGACCCGCGTGCCTGGGGCAAGGCGGCCGAGACGGGCATGACCGCCCGGGTCACCCTGGCCTGCCAGGATCTGCTGTCGGCCGGCACCCGGCTGAAGTAAAGAGCAGACTTCAAAGTCTCACTCATCTCGAACGGACCGTTTGCCCCGCCTCGCAGCCATCGTGGCCGCGGACGCGGAGCAACGGTCCGTTAGGGATAACTTCTTTAGATTTTCGTATGCCTCGAGGCTGCTGTCGGCCAGGAACGACCAGCATCGATCGGCCTCTTCGACCTCGCCAATGTCGCCCGCGGCGCGGGCGAGCGCAGCCAGGCAGCGCAGGAACCCCTGGTTGGGCTCGTGCGACCAGGGGATCGGCCCGTGCCCCTTCCAGCCGTTCCTGCGCAGCGCGTCGAGCCCGCGGTGATAACCGGTGCGCGCGTACGCATAGGCCTCAATCGTCCGGCCGCCGTCGAGCGCTTCCTCCGCGAGCAGCGCCCACGCCAGCGAGAAGGTGGGGAACGCGGCCGCCACCTCGACCGCGGGCGTCTTCGCGAGGAGCATCCCCTCCGCCTCTGGCGTCGGGGGCAGCAGGGTGGCCGGAGGCTCGCCGAGCAGGTTCGTGTGAGTGCTCATGCGCAGCAGTGTGCCAGATCGGTTTGCAACCGCGGGCCGCCCGGTTGCCCCTGCGATCGGGCCCGGCGCTACCCGACTAGGTTTCACCTGGGTGTTTCGGGTAACCTCACAACGCAAGAGCCCCTGTCGCGCTTGCGCCGCCAGGGGCTTTCGTCGTGTGAAAGGCGTGAAGAGAATGCCTGCCATCGTGCTGATCGGCGCCCAGTGGGGCGACGAGGGTAAGGGCAAGGCGACCGACCTGCTCGGGGACAGCGTGCAGTACGTCGTCAGGTACCAGGGCGGCAACAACGCCGGCCACACGGTCGTGATCGGCGAGGAGAAGTACGCGCTGCACGTCCTCCCCTCCGGCGTGCTCTCCCCCGAGGTCACCCCGGTCATCGGCAACGGCGTGGTCATCGACCCGAAGGCGCTGTTCGAGGAGATCGACGCCCTGCAGGAGCGCGGCGTGAGCTGCGACCGGCTGCTCGTCAGCGCCAACGCGCACCTGATCATGCCCTACCACCGGGCGCTGGATAAGGTCAGCGAGCGGTTCCTCGGCAACGCGAAGATCGGCACCACCGGCCGAGGCATCGGCCCGACCTACGGCGACAAGATCGCCCGGGTCGGCATCCGGGTCCAGGACCTGTTCGATCCCGGCATCCTCCGGCAGAAGCTCGACCTCGCCCTGCGGGACAAGAACCAGATGCTGACGAAGATCTACAACCGGCGCGGCATCGACGCCGGGCAGATCGCCGACGACTACCTGGCCTACGGCGAGCGGATGCGGCCCTACGTGACCGACACCGGCCTCGTCCTCGGCAAGGCCCTCGACGAGGGCGCGACCGTGCTCCTCGAGGGCGCGCAGGGGTCGCTGCTCGACATCGACCACGGCACCTATCCGTTCGTCACCTCGTCGAACCCGACCGCGGGCGGCGCCTGCGTCGGATCCGGCGTCGGGCCGACGCGGATCAGCAAGGTCATCGGCATCGTCAAGGCGTACACCACCCGCGTCGGCTCGGGCCCGTTCCCGACCGAGCTCAACGACGAGTCGGGCGAGTTCCTGCGCAAGGTCGGCGGCGAGTACGGCGTCACCACCGGCCGCGCCCGCCGGACCGGCTGGTTCGACGCGGTGATCGCCCGCTACGCGACCCGTGTCAACGGGGTCACCGACTTCTTCGTGACCAAGCTCGACGTGCTCTCCAACCTGGACAAGGTGCCGGTCTGCGTGGCCTACGAGGTCGACGGCAAGCGCTACGACGAGATCCCGATGACGCAGACTGAGTTCCATCACGCCAAGCCGGTCTACGAGTACCTGGACGGCTGGTGGGAGGACATCTCGGAGGCGAAGTCGTTCGAGGACCTGCCCAAGGCCGCTCGCGACTACGTGCGGACGATCGAGGAACTCTCCGGCGCGCCGGTCGCGGCCGTCGGCGTCGGCCCGCGGCGGGACCAGACGCTCTCGCTCCGGCCGCTGCTCTAGCAGATAGGCTCCCGGAACGTGCGCGTACTTGTAATTGGGTCTGGCGGGCGGGAGCATGCGATCGTTCGGGCGCTGGCCGCGGACCCCGATGTTAGCGAGCTGCATGCCGCTCCTGGGAATCCGGGCATCGCTTCGCTTGCCCAGGTTCACGAGGTCTCGGCTACCGATCCTGCTGATGTCGTGGGCTTGGCTAAGCGGCTTGGCGCTGAGCTTGTCGTTATCGGGCCTGAGGCGCCGCTGGTGGCCGGGGTCGCGGATGCGCTTCGCGGGTCTGGGTTCGCTGTTTTCGGGCCGGAGGCGGCTGCTGCGCGGATCGAGGGGTCGAAGGCGTTCGCCAAGGACGTTATGGCGGCGGCCGGGGTGCCGACCGCCGAGGCGCGCGTCGCCACGACTGCGGCTGAGGCGCAAGCGGCGCTTGACGCCTTCGGGGCGCCTTACGTGGTGAAGGATGACGCGCTTGCGGCGGGCAAGGGGGTCGTGGTCACCGAGGACCGGGGGACCGCGCTTGCGCACGCCGCGTCCTGCCGGCGGGTGGTGATCGAGGAGTACCTGGACGGGCCCGAGGTGTCGGTGTTCGCGCTGTGCGACGGGACCACGGCGATCCCGCTGCTGTCGGCGCAGGACTTCAAGCGGGCGCATGACGGGGATCTGGGGCCGAACACCGGCGGCATGGGCGCCTACACCCCGCTCCCCTGGGCACCGGCCGGCCTGGTCGACGAGGTGATGGACCGGGTGGTCATGCCCACGATCACCGAGCTCGCCCGCCGTGGCGCGCCCTACCGCGGCGTGCTCTACGTCGGCCTCGCGCTGACCGGCAAGGGCGTCAAGGTGATCGAGTTCAACGCGCGCTTCGGCGACCCGGAGACGCAGGTGATCCTCGACCGGCTGGCGACGCCGCTGGCGGGCCTGCTGCACGCGTCGGCCGTGGGCGGCCTGGCGGCGGCGCCGGCGCTCCGCTGGCACCCGGGCGCGGCGGTCACGGTCGTGCTCGCCGCCGAGGGCTATCCGGAGTCACCGGCGAAGGGCGACAAGATAGCCATCGATCCGTCCGAACGGACCGATGGCTATCTCCTGCACGCCGGCACCGCCCTGGCCGACGGCGACCTGGTGACGGCGGGCGGCCGGGTCCTCAGCGCGGTGGGCTCGGGCCCCGACCTGGCCTCGGCCCGCGCTGCCGCGTACGCGGTGGCGCGGCGAGCGGGATTCCGCGGCGCCTGGTACCGCCGCGACATCGCCGAGCGCGCCGCGTCGGCCGGCTAGCGGCTCACCGGCTTCGGCGCGGCCGCCCGCTGCGCCATTAGGGCTGGTCCGCTGGCGGCGGCGCGGGCAGGCGGCGGCTACCGTAGAAGCATGATCGACAGGTACACGCTGCCCGACATGGGTCGGGTCTGGTCCGAGGCCCACAAGTACGAGCTCTGGTGCCGGGTGGAGACGCTTGTGCTGGAGGCCAACGCCCGCGCGGGGACGGTGCCTGCCGAGGCGGTCGGCCCGGTCCGCGCCGCCCCGCCGCCGACCCCCGAGGCCGTGGCCGAAGTGGAGGCGGTGACCGAGCACGACGTGATCGCGTTCCTCACGGCCTGGGCCGACAACACCGAGCCCCGCTCGGCCGCCGCCTACGTGCACTACGGGATGACCTCGTCCGACCTGCTCGACACGGCCCTCGCGCTGCAGCTCGTCGAGGCGACCGACCTCATCCTGGAGAAGTCGGACCGGCTGGTGGCGGCGCTGCGCGAGCACGGGCTGGCGCACCGCGGCACGCTCCGCTCCGGCCGGACGCACGGCATCCACGCGGAACCCGACGTGTGGGGGCACCGGGTGGCCGACTTCGCGTTCGCCGCCGCCAGGTCGCGGGACCGGGTCCGCCGGGCGCGCGAGGCGGTCGCGGTCGGCACGCTGTCCGGTCCGGTCGGCAGCTACTCCAACATCGACCCGTCGGTCGAGGCCGAGGTGATGCCGGACCTCGGGCTCCGCGCGGCCGACGTCGCCACCCAGGTGGTGATGCGCGACGGCATCGCCGAGTGGGTGTCCGCGCTGGCCATCCTGGCCACGGTCTGCGAGGCGATCGCCCTCGAGGTCCGGCACGGCCAGCGGACCGAGGTGCGCGAGCTGGCCGAGCCCTTCCGGACCGGGCAGAAGGGCTCTTCGGCGATGCCGCACAAGAAGAACCCGATCAGGTCCGAGCGGATCGCCGGGCTCGCCCGCGTGATTCGGTCCTACGTGACGCCGGTCACCGAGGGCATACCGCTCTGGCACGAGCGCGACATCTCGCACTCGAGCGTGGAGCGGATCGCGCTGCCCGACGCCGCCATCGGCACCGACTACCTGCTCCACCTGACCACCGGCCTGGTCGAGGGCCTGGTGGTCGACGTCGACCGGATGCGCGCGAACATGGACGTCACCCACGGGCTCCTGTTCTCCTCGTCGGTGCTGCTCGAGCTGGTGAGCGGCGGGCTCTCCCGGGAGGACGCGTACGCCCTCGTGCAGGCCGCCGCGATGGACACCTGGGACAACCAGACGCCCTTCCGTGATTCTCTGATTACTCAGGGTAAGAACAGGAACATGGTGCTGGATGAGGCCGCCCTTGACCGGGCCTTCCGCGCAGAAAGCTACGTCGAGCGGCTGGGCGAAGTCTTCGCTCGACTGGCTGAGCTCGCTTGAGCACCCGCATCGGGTGGCATACTGGACAACGCGTTCGCTCGGTCGCGCTCACGGAGCGCGCCGTTCTCGCCGTTCCCCCTCGGACAGGAGCTGTATCTACATGACCAAGGGCACCGAGATCCGCTACCGTGTTCGCGGCGGAGCGCCGCTGCAAGGCACGGTGTTCATCCAGGGCGCGAAGAACGCGGCCCTGAAGATGATCGCAGCGGCCCTGCTGACCGATAAAGGTCGCACCGTGCTCAGGAACGTCCCGCCGATCGAGGATGTCTACCGCGCCGTCGAGCTCGCCCAGGCGATCGGCGCCCGGGTTGAGTTCCACGAGACCGAGCGCACGCTCGTGGTGGACGCCTCGACGCTGAAGTCGCCGGTGCTGCCGGCCGAGATCGCCCGCCGCTTCCGCGGCTCGGTCCTGTTCGTGCCCGCGCTCCTGCACCGGTTCGGCGAGGCGGTCATAGAGGGCATCGGCGGCTGCAATCTCGGCAGTAGGAACCTCGACTTCCACTACCGCGGGTTCGCGCGGCTCGGCGCGACCGTCGACGAGGGCGAGTCGGTCATCAGGATCACCGCCCCCGACGGCCTCCGCGGCGCTCACCTGTACCTGGACACGCCGTCCCACACCGGCACCGAGAACCTGATGATGGCGGCGTCGCTGGCGCCGGGCACCACGGTCATCGACAACACGGCCCAAGAGCCGGAAGTGCTCGACATGATCTCGTTCCTGACCAAGATGGGCGCGGAGATCACCGGCGGCGGCACCGGCTTCATCACCGTGCGCGGCGTGTCGGAGCTGTCGGCGGTCGAGCACACCGTGATGTCCGACCGGATCGACGCGGGCGTGTTCGCCATGGCGGCGGTCGCCGCCGGCGGCGAGATCAACCTGGTCGGGGCCAACATCGACCACTTCGGCGTCGCCCGCTGGAAGCTCGAGCAGATGGGCGCCGAGTTCTCGTCGAACGGGGCCGTGCTTCAGGTCCGCCGGGAGAAGCCGCTGCGGCCGATCAACGTGATCACCAGCCCCTACCCGGGGTTCGCGACCGACCTGCAGCAGCCCATCATGGCCGCGGCGACGATGGGCGACGGCGCGAGCTACATCCGCGAGACGATCTTCGACGGCCGCTACGCGCTGGTGCCCGAGCTGAACAAGATGGGCGCCAAGGTCGAGATCGACAACAACGTCGCGATCGTGCACGGGCCGTCGGTCCTGCGCGGCTGCGATGTCGTGGCGCCCGACCTGCGCGGCGGCGCGGCGCTGATCCTGGCCGGACTCGCGGCCGAGGGCGAGACGGTGGTCTCGCCCGGCTACCTCATCGACCGCGGGCACGCGAACTTCGCCGAGCGGCTGCGCGTCCTCGGCGCCGACGTCACCGCCGAGGAGCACGAAATCGGCGAGCCCTAAGGGCTACGCCCGATAGGGGAAGGCACGCGCCGCCGCGAGGAAGGCGTCGTTCGCGGCGGGCGTGCCGATCGAGATCCGCGCGCCTTCGCCCGCGTAGGGGCGGATCGCGATCGCGGCCGCGTCGCACGACTGGGCGAAGGCGGTCGTCTGGTCGCCGAGCCGCAGCCAGACGAAGTTCGCCTCGGTCGCGGGCACGGTCCAGCCTTCTGCCCGGAGCGCCTCGCGGACGCGGTCGCGCTCCTTGACGACGGTCTCCACTCGCTCCAGGAGCTCGTCCTCGGCGTTGAGCGAGGCCACCGCGGCGGCCTGCGCGATGGCGTTCACGGTGAACGGGAGCATGGTCTTGCGGATGGCCTCGGCCACCGGCTCGTGGCCGATCAGGAAGCCGATGCGCAGGCCCGCCAGGCCGTAGGCCTTGGAGAAGGTGCGCAGGACGGCCACGTTGGGACGGTCGCGGTAGAGGCTGATCCCGTCCGGAACGTCCGCGTCGCGAATGTACTCGTGGTAGGCCTCGTCCAGGATGACCAGGCAGTCGGCCGGCACCCGGTCGAGGAACTCGGTCAGCTCGCGCTCGCGGACGACGGTGCCGGTGGGGTTGTTCGGGTTGCAGACGAGGATCAGCCTCGTCCGCGGGGTGATGGCGGCGGCCATCGCGGCCAGGTCGTGGGTCTCGCCGGCGAGCGGGACGCGGACCGAGGTGAGGGCCGCGAGGTCGGAGAGCGGCGGGTAGGCCTCGAACGAGCGCCAGGCGTACAGGACCTCCGCGCCGGGCTCGCCGACGGCCTCCATGAGCTGCTGCAGTACCCCGACCGAGCCGCAGCCGAGGGCGACGTGGCCGACCGGGACGGCGAACCGGCTGGCGATCGCCTCGGTCAGCGCGGCCGCGCCGCTGTCGGGGTAGCGGTTGACGCCCCGGGCGGCCTCCGCGATCACCTCGACGACGGACGGCAGCGGCCCGTACGGCGACTCGTTGGATGACAGCTTGTGCGCCTCGCCCGCCGCGGCGGTCGGCGCCTGGCCGGGCTTGTAGGCGGGCACGGTGTCAAGCACCGGACGGAATCGCGGCGATACGTCATTCATGCGTATCAGTTTCCCACCGGCAGGTCACTGCGCGCGCCGTCCGCGCCGTTCTAGGACAGTGACTTGGCCGCGTAGGCGTAGGCCTGCTGGGCGAGCTGGCGGACGGCGGTCGCGGACGCGTTCGGGCCGGCCACGGTCACCGCCCCGACGAACCCGGTGCCGCGGTAGGCGAGCGACCAGCGCGCGTCCGAGCCGGCCGCCGCCGGCGTGACGTTCATGACCTTGGCCTGCTTGCCGATCCCGGTGAGAGCCGATTCGGTCACGCTGTAGGTGACGGTCTTGCCGTCGACGGTCGCCTTGTAGCGCGCGCACGAGGCGGGCAGCCGTCCGGCCAGCGCGCTCGCGGCGCTCGTGCCGGGCGCGGCCGCGATCAGTTCGGAAACGTCGTTGCTGCCCACCTTGAACGTGACCGACGCGGCCGTCGCCCCGGTCAGCACCGCCGAGTCGAGTCCGGTCTGGGTCGCCTGCACGCACGCCTTGGCGGCGCCGCTGGCCGGCTGCCCGGCTGCCACTTTCGTCGAGATCGCGGTGTAGCCGCCGCTCGCGGCCGCCGCCGACGCCCCCACGCCGTTGACCCGGGTGAGCAGGGCGCCGCGCAGCTTCGAGGCGCTGAACGAGTTGCCCTTGGCCGCCGACAGCGCAGCGCTGGCCCCGTGACTGCTGGAACTGGTGCACCCGGCGAGGCTGGCGCCGACCAGTGCGGTCGGCACCAGCATCAGAATCGCCGTTTGCCGTCTACGACCGTCGAGCATCGCCCATCCCCTCACGCTACGAATTCAATCGATGTCGTTGCGTGATGATAGCGCACGTACAGTTACCGCCGGAGACACCGGGCCGGATCAACGCGGCCGGGTCGACGCAGGTCAGGCGAGCGAAGAGGACTTCTTGACGACAACAGGGCGCTTGACTGGTTTGTGAACCTTGTCGGCCTTGCGATGCTTCGCGTGCCACTCCGCGTTCACCACCTGCTTGGCGAGCTGCGGCGTCATCCAGTCGAGCATCGGCGTCAGCGCCGCCCGCCAGACCGTCGCCTGGTGGCCGCCGCCCGGGACGATGTCCAGCGGCACGCCAGCGTCCCTGAGCAGGAGTTCCTGCTTGAACAGCTCCGCCGCCTGCACGTCACCCTGGTCGGCGGCGCCGGCCGCGAGGAAGAACTGCGGGACGCTGACCGTAACCGGGACCTTCGTTATGTACTCGTCGGGCGAGTTGATCAGCAGCAGCTTCTTGCTGTGGGCGAAGTCCTTGACGTCGACCGGGGTCGCGCCGGCCTTGCCGCCGAGCGGCACCTGGCTCGCGGCCGGCGCGAAGTAGCCGCTGAAGGAGCCCGCGTAGCCGAACAGGTTCGGGTGCTGCAGGGCGATGTTGGCGGCGCAGTAGCCGCCCTCCGAGTAGCCCGCGACGCCCCAGGCCGGGCCGGCCGGCATCACCCGGAGGTTGGCGACGGCCCAGTCCGGGACCTCCTCGGCGACGTACGTCATGTCCTGGACGCCGCCGGGGTCGTTGAGGCACTGCAGACCGTACTGCTGGCCGCCGTCGGTGTTCGGCATCACCAGCACCGCGGGCTCGGCCTTGCCGCTGGCCATCGCGTTCAGGTCGATCGGGACCACGTTCATCACGTTCACCCAGGCCGATGGCAGCCCCGGCGAGCCGTGCAGCAGCTCGATGGCGGGGAACTTGTAGTTCGCGTACGCCTTCTGGAAGTACTGCGGCGGAAGGTAGACGTACGCCGTTCGGCTGATGTGCGTGTGATGGCCGGTGATGCTGGCGCTGAGTAGCAGCCCGTACTGCGCGTCCATCTGGGAGTTGCTCGAACCCGCGATCAGCGACTTCAGCGAGCCCGCGGTGCCCTTGCCCAGGCCCGCCGCGGTCAGGTGCGGTATCGACGTCGTCTGCCCGGACAGGTCGCTGTAGAGGGCGCCCCAGGTCTGGTAGTAGTCGTAGTACTTGTTGACCGCGAAGATGCCGAACACCATGGCCGGGATGAAGGCAAGACAGGCGGCGATGACCCGGAACACGACCTGCCTGGAGAGGGCGACCCAGGTGATGAGCCCCCCAAATGCCAGCAACAGCACGACGAGGAACAGCGTCCCCTGTGGTTCCAGCACAGCCACTCCTCGTGGTGGTCTCCAGCCCGAGATCAGCCGGAGACCATACATGGCGGTGGAGGTGGGATTTGAACCCACGGAAGGGTTGCCCCTTCACACGCTTTCGAGGCGTGCGCCCTCGGCCACTAGGCGACTCCACCGCCGGTGAGCTTACCCGACGTTCGCATCAAACAACGAGTCGGGTCACTACCTGCGTTCCGCGAAAAACCTTCGTATTACGTTCAGGCCCTCGTTTGCAAGCACATCGCCGATTACTTCGGGCACCGGGGCGAGTCGCTGATCTCGCACGACGTCCCAGAGCGAGCCGACCGCGCCCGCCCGGGGGTCGGCCGCGCCGAAGACCACCCGGCTCAGCCTGGCGGCGGTTATCGCGCCCGCGCACATCGTGCACGGCTCGAGCGTCACCACCAGCGTCAGGCCGTCGAGCCGCCAGTGCCCGAGCGATCGCGCGGCCCCCCTGATCGCGACGATCTCCGCGTGCGCGGTCGGGTCGCCGTCGGCCTCGCGGCGATTGCGCCCGCGCGCGATCACCGTCCCCGAGCCGTCGAGGACGACCGCGCCGACCGGGACGTCCCCCGTCTCGGGGGCGGCACGGGCCTCCTCGAGCGCGGCCCGCATGGCCGGCTCGAACGAGGCCTGGTACCCGGTGGGCAACGGTCAGGCGCCGAGGGCGACGTCGAGCGCGCGCTCCATCGCCGGGCCGAAGCCGAGCCTGACCGCGATCGACTCCACCGCGTCCTCGACGTGATCCCAGGGGTCGTCCTCGGAGTCGAAGTCCAGCCGGCTGCAGATCGCGGCGAGGTCCATCTCGTCGAGGCCCAGGTCGGCGAAGATCGACAGGTCGCCGACCGGGAGCACCTGGTCCAGGTCATCCTCGTCAGGGACGGGGATGTCGAGGTAGTCGAGCACCTGCTCGGCCAGCGGGTAGTCCAGCGCCGCGCCGATGTCGGAGAGCAGCACCGAGACCTGGTTGCCGATCATCCTGACGGCCACGAAGAAGTAGTCGTCGATCCCCGCGAGCCCAATGGTGCCTGCCAGGCTTGGCTGCTGTCGCAGGGCCCGGATGAACCCGTTCAGGTCATCGGTCACGGCCACCGGCAGGACGTCGGCATTCCACCCGTCCTCCTCGCGGAAGACGACGATCGCAAAATCAGTCTCGCTCACCTCAGGCATCGCCATGGTCCAAGCATGCCTTGCCGGGAGGAAGGTTGTCAGATCGACGGCGGTGATGGTGACCAAGCCGAGTCTCAGCCGGCCTCCCGGCGTGGCTTCTTCCCCTTCGCCGCAGGTCAGGGCAAGCTAGTCTGAGGACACCGCATTCTCGCTCTGGGTGATGCGTAGCGCGCGCTAGATGCGGGCATAATTGGTCCCGGTAGGACGGGCATGGCCAGAGCCGTACCTGCTTGGTGGTCCCCCATCCAAGCGGCGTTTCGGTCTACTATTAAGGAACTGGCACGATGGAGCACTCTGCGCTTCGTGGGAGGCGGCAGTGAAACTCAGCAAGATCCTCACCTATTTGGCGATCGCATTTGTGATCTGGTGGGTGATCCAGCAGCCGACGAGTGCCGCGCACCTGGTGCATAACATCGGGAACCTGCTCAGCACAGCCGCGCACGGCCTGTCGAATTTCGTGGCATCGATCTGAGGTAGTAATGGGTATTAGGGTCGTACCGAACGAGACGGTCCCGGCGAGCATCTACCGGGTTCTCCTGCCGCACGAGCGCCGGGTGATCACCGTTCGGTTCCACCCTGCGGTGCTGATCAAGCCGGTCGCCTTTGCCCTCGCCGGGCTTGCGGTGGCCGGCTTGCTCTCCACCATCACTCACCTCGACGGCGCGATTCTGCTTGTCATCTGGCTGGCCTGGCTCATTCTCCTCATCAGGCTGCTTTACAAGATCTACGTCTGGCTCGAAGATTACTTTGTGGTAACTTCGCAGCGCCTACTGCTCGCCACTGGCGTCATCAGGAAATCTGTCAACATGATGCCGCTCACAAAGGTCACCGATATGCGCTTCGAGCGGTCGGCGATGGGACGGCTGCTGGGTTACGGCACGTTCATTGTGGAGTCGGCGGGCCAGGATCAGGCGCTCCGCAAGATAGACCACCTGCCCTACCCCGAGCAGCTCTACCTAGAGGTCTGCGGGCTGATCTTCAAGGACCCTGGCACCGGGGACGACTAAGTCACCGCGTTTCCGCCCATTCCTTGGCGGCGATGGCGGAGCCTCGCGCGCCGGCCATGTCCAGATCTGGGACCAGGGTGATCTCCGCGATCTCGGCCTGCTCGACGTAGAACACCGTGTTCTCCTTGACGGTGTCGACGAACCAGTCGCGGAAGTGCGGCGCCGCCTCGATCACGCCGCCGCCGACGAAGTAGGTGTCCGGGTCGGTGAACTTGGCGGCGATGGAGAAGACCCGGCCGATCGCCATCGCCTGCTGCCGGAAGATCTCCAGGGCCATCGCGTCGCCGCGCTCGGCGTAGCCGCGCACCAGCTTGGCCGCCCGGCCGATCTCCACCTCGGCCAGCTCGTGGCCGGGGAACCTGGTCAGCCAGTACGGGAGCAGGTTGCGCGTTATCCCGGTCAGCGAGGCGACCGACTCCGCGTCCCCGAACTGGCCGCAGTTGCACGACGGCAGCGTCTGGCCCGGCTCGAGCAGCCCCTCGAGCGGGATCATCATGTGCCCGAGCTCGCCCGCCATCCCGGCCGCGCCGGTGATGACGCGGCCGGCGTGGACCACGCCGGCCCCGCACCCGGTGCCGACGATGACCGAGACCGATCCGCGAGCGGCGGCGTTGGCCCCGTGCCGCACATGATGGGCGTAGAGCGCGGCCGCGTTGCCGTCGTTGTTATAGACAACGGGGATGCCGAGCCGGGCCTCGAGGGCGCCCCTGATATCGAACCTGGACCAGTCCGGGTGGCCGAAGTTGGTGGCGCCGCCGGTCATGAGCACGCCGGCCGCGCTGGCCGGCCCGGGCGTGTCAAGTCCGACCGCGCGGACCCTGTCCCTCGGCACCGAGGTCATCGCCAGCACCTTATCGAAGGAGTCAGCCAGGGCGGTGATCGCCTTGTCGGGGCCCTCGCGGACCAGGCTGGGCAGCTCGGCCATCGTGTCCACGAGAAACCGGCCGCGGTCGTCGAGGACCGTCCCGTTGTTCGCCGTCCCCCCGTTGTCGATGCCGACCGTCACCCAACCGCCCGGTGCCAGCATGAATCCTCCCAAACCGTAGACCCGCCCGTGTCCTGAAGACCGTATCCCAGCTGCACCGCAGCAGGGAACAGGCGTAAGAGGTGCCGGCGCAGAAAAGGGACCTGGTCACCGGTCAGGGGTGGTGACCGGTGACCAGGAGCTTAGGAGGGAACTCCGCCAGCGACCAGAAGCTTCAGGTCGTGCGCCATCTCGGCGGGCGGCGTGGACGGGAAGAAGGCCTCGTGCGCGACGTTATTGGTACTGTACGCGAACATTTCGGTCGCGTGATCAAGCTGCACGTAGCCTGCGGAATCCTGGTAGACGGGGCCGAGCGGGAGGCCGGTCTGCCGCTCGAACGCCTCGACCTCCGGCAGCGTGCCGCGCAGCCCGATGAACGCCGGGTCGAAGCCGCCGAGCCAGGAGCGCAGCCTGGCCGGCGTGTCGCGGCCCGGGTCGACGGACACGAACAGCACCCGGATCCGCGCCTGGTCCGCCCTGGGCAGCATCTGCATCGCCGTCGAGGTGTTGGACATGGTGAGCGGGCACAGGTCGGGGCAGTGCGTGTAGCCGAAGTAGAGCAGCGTGACGATGCCCCTGGTGCCGGTCCGCACGTTGAAGGGCGTGCCGTCGTCGCCGGTCAGCGTGCCCGACGGCTTGACTACCGGGGCGATGATGTTGCCGTCGTACTGGCTGCTGTTGATCAGCACCATGCCCGGGCTGCCGTTGCCGGCGCCGGCGCCGACGGCGGTGGAATTCGCGCAGCCGGCCGCCGTGGCGGTCACCAGCACCGCCAGCGCGAACGCGGCGGGCAGCAGGCCGCGCCGGCGCTCGGGCGGCCGGCCGGAGCGGGTCAACCGGGCCACCGGGTCACGCCCCCGACGCGCAGGCATAGCCCCGCGCGTTCTCGGTGAGGTGCTGGCGGTTGGTCCCGGCCACCTGCAGCGGCCCGAAGCCGTTCGACCTCAGCCAGGCGCATTTCGCCTGCGGCGACGCGCCTGGGACCGTCCACGGCACGCACTGGGCGGCCGTCCCGTAGTCGGGGTCGCACCCGGTCACGTGCCGGTCCAGCGCCGGGGCGGCCGGTCTGGCCGTCGGCGGCGGCGTCAGCAGGTCGTTGCCGGACGGCAGCACGTGCGGGGCCGGGTTGGCCGTCGCCCGCGTCGATCCGCCGACGTGGACCCACTTGGCGACCGACGGGACGTTGTCCCCGTCGGTGACGAACAGCATGTACCAGCCCGGCGGGGCGATGTCGGCGCTACTGGTCAGGTTCAGGCTCACCGCGCGGCCGTCGCCGCTGATCGGCAGCGCCACCGACCGCTGGTTCGGGTCGGACTGGTGGGTGACCGCGGCCGGCCTGATCAGCTCGGCCGACGTGATCGGGGTGCTGGTCCTGACGGCGTAGCTTCGGCCGTAGGTCCAGCTGGTCTCGTCCGCCACGCTGTCGATCACGGGACGGGCGCCGTCGAACAGGTACGGCGGCGAGTAGACCGATATCTGCATGTTGAACGAGCCGTCGCCCGGGTTGTCGCCGATCGAGATGACGCGGCCGTCCGGCAGCAGGAACGAGCTCGAGTGGTACGTCCGCGGCACCGGGTCGACGGCCATCGCGGTGTACACCCGGGCGGCCGGGTCTCCCGCCTCGAGCGCCTGCGTGCTGATCATGGACGCCTGGTAGACCGGGTCCTCCCGGTTGACCAGGCCGCCGCCGGTCTCGAAGACGTTGCCGTTCGGCAGCAGCACCATCGAGACGTACATCTTGCCGTCGGCGGCCGGCTCTTCCTGCCCGCCGGACAGGGTGCCCCTCGGCAGCAGCGGGCCGTCCCGGTAGGCGGGGTCGGCCGAGTTGAGGTTGATCAGGTCGGTGAGGCGCGTGCCCGGCTTCAGGTAGTTGGTGTTCCCGCCGCCCGCCAGGAACACCCGCTGGGTCTGGGCCGGCGGGAGCAGCACGGACATCGACTGGTCGGTCATGTCGGTGCCCGCCGGGCCGCCCGGGGTGTCCTGCAGGCCGTCGACCGAGGTGGTCCGGTCGGTCCCGGGGCCGGGCCTGAGGATGTCGGCGATCTTGAGGAATCCGGCGCCGCCCTTCCCTCTCGGGGTGCCGCCCTCGCCGACCGGGGTCTCGTTGTTGCCGAACACGTGGCTGCCGGTGTAGAACAGCTCGCCGTTCTGGGTCAAGATCATCGCCGGGTACAGGCCCCAGAAGCCGGTGTAGTCGGCGTTGCCCGGGTTGTCGCCGTTGATGTGGGCCGCGGGCAGCCACTCGCCGTCGGTCCCGCTGTCCGGCGTCGGGTCGGCCGGGGACCTGTCGTACTTGAAGTACTCGATGTCGGTGGCGGCCTGGCCCACCTGGTCGAGCCCGCCGTAGGAGATCACGTCGCCGTTGCCGAGCTCGGTCGCCGACGGGTACCAGTGCCCCTGGTTGAGGTTGTTCTCCTTGATGTACTTGTCCGTCAGCGGATCGAAGATGTACGAGGTGTCGAGGCCGTAGTAGTTGTGGCCGGGGTTCTTCCCCGACGCCGCGACCTGGTAGGCCTTGTTGCCGCCGAGGACGAGGACGTTGCCGTCCGCGAGCTGGACGTGGCCGGCGCAGAAGAAGTCGTCGGGCGTCGGGATGACCTGGAACTTGCCGGTGACCGGGTCGTAGACGGCCGACTCGAAGGTGCCGGCCGCGAACTCGTCCGGGTCGTTGCCCGATCCCGCCACGAACAGGACCTTGCCGTCGTACATCAGCACGGTGTGGATGGCCCGCACCGGCGAGGGGAACGGCAGCACCTGCCATGCGCCCTTGGCGCAGGCGACGCCGGCCGTGCACGTGACCGCGCTGGCGGCCACCGTCGCGTCGGTCATCGAGTAGTCGTCGGTGATGACCGTCCCGGTGCCGTACAGCGCCACGCCGAAGGAGATCTGGCTCGTGCCGGCCGGGATCACCGGGGTCCGCACCGACGCCTGCCGGTAAGTGCCGGCGGCGGGCAGGTTCTTTAGGTCCATCCAGAACTGCCAGCCGGTCTTCACATCGTGCCGGTAGACCTCGATCACCGCGCCCGGGCCGCTCGACAGGTAGTAGACGCCCAGGTTGTACTGGTGCCCGGCGGTGACCGAGGGGGCGCAGGCCTGGTTCTCGGTGATCATCGCCAGCGCCTCGCCGCTGGTGTAGCGGGAGACCGACAGCTGCACCGCCGCGGCGCCGGAGTGGGCCTTGCTCGTAGTGCTGAACGTGGCGCCGATGGTTCCGGTCACCGACCTGCTCCAGCATGCGGGGAAGCCCGCCCCCGGCTGCGAGAGGCCGGGGTCGACGACCAGGTTGACCCCGGCCGAGGCGTTCGAGCTGGCGACCACCGCGATCGGCAGCGCGAGCGAGATCGCGCCGACCACGGCGCGCCATTTGGAAACGGGGTAAATCAATCGGCGGTTTCGCAAGTCTTAGTTTCCCCGACGAATTGGCTAAGGGCTCTGGTTGGCTCCACACTAGAGGCAGCGTGCAGCGATAGAAGGAGTTTCTCCAGGTCAGTCGCCATGTCCGGGTAATTCTCATTTCCGCCGATTTTGTATATGGATGGTGAAATACGTTGAGCCGTATTGCGTTCGCTGTGTCCGTCTGCGCCGCGCTCATTGCGCTGGCCGCCCTGCCCGGCGCGGCCAGTGCGGCGGCCAACGCGAGGGCGGCGGCGCATCCGAATTCGGCGGCGCCTCCGGCCAGCACGGCCACGGTGATCCCCGCGACCACCAGGGTCGTGGCCGCCGCCGACATCGCGTCGGTGACGACCAGCGGGCCGACCCTGACGATCACGCTCGGCGCGGCGGTCCGGGTCGCGGTCGGCGACATCATCGTCGCGGGCATCGGCCGGGCCACCCCGGACGGCCTGATCGCCAAGGTCACCGGGATCAGCGGCACGACGCTGACCGCGACCTCGGCCACCCTCCGGCAGGCGGCGCCGCAGGGCTCGTTCTCCGCGACCGCCACGTTCACGTCGGTGTCGTCCGGCAAGATCGCGCGGACCCTGGTCTGCGGGGCAGGCGGCGGCACGATCAACGTCGGCGGCCACGCCACCGTGACGGTCCGGCCCGCCGTCTCCGCATCTTGGACGGCCAAGTCGGCCGACGTGACGATCAGCGCCTCGGCCGGCGGCGCGTCCGAGTCAGACGCGAACGCGATCCCCCCGGACTACGTCTGCTCGACCGGGGCCGGCCTGGGCGCGGCCACCACCCTCCCCCCGTTCCAGGTCTCGGCCGGCGCGCTCCCGGTCGTCGTCACCCCGCGGCTGAGCTGGTTCGTGCAGTCGACGGTGAACACCACCGGGTTCGTCTCGGCCGAGGTGTCGCAGACGTTCACCGCGTCGGGCTCGCTGACCGACAACGCCGGCCGCTACAGCGTTCACGGCGGAGCCTCGACCGGCCGCGCCTCGGACATCGCCGGCCCGCCGGCCTTCGGCCGGAACCTGGTCAGCGTGTCGATCGGCCCGGCGGTCACCATGGGCCTGTTCGGCGGTGCCGGGCCGACGGTCAGGATCGGGCTCGGCAGCACGCTCGACTCGTCCACCACCGCCGTCCCGTGGTGGACGGCCGACGCCACCCAGCAGGTGACCGGCACGGCCGCCGCCCCGGCCCTGTCCGTGAGCTCGGCCACCGAGACCCTGGACGGCCACAGCACGGTCGCGGCCCACGGATTCACGCCCAAGACCGGCTTCTCGGTCTACCCGACCAGCGGGGCCCAGCAGGGCGCGGTGCGCGGCCCCGGCGGCCAGATCTGGCTGATCGGGTACATGCCGACGCAGCTCCAGGGCGCAACCGCCGGCTCGCAGGCGCTGGACGAGGTCAGCCCGGTGACGGGGGCCGTCAGCTACTGGGCGCCGCTGCCGCCGTACCTCGGCAGCGCGGCCGCGCCGACGCTGCTCGCGTACGACGACGGGCCGCCGGCCTTCGACGGCGGCGGGAACGCGTGGATGATCGCGACCGCCACCACGCCAGCCGGGGCGGTGTCGCACTACCTGGTCCGCTACACCCCGGGCCCGAGCACCAGCCGCGTGTACCAGCTCGCCCCCGCGTGCGGGTCGCCCGGCGGGATCACCGCCGCGGGCGACGGATCGGTGTGGCTGAGCTGCGGGTTGTCCGGTGTCATACGGGTGCCCGCGAGCGGCGTGATGCAGGCGTTCGGCCTCTCCGGCGTCTCCACGGTCGGCCATCTCGCGGCCGGATCGGGCGGGTCGATGTGGACGGTCGGCTACAACCGCGGGCACGCGGCCGTCGGGCTGGTCCGGTTCACCCCCGGCGGCGCGCAGTCGTTCCGCGCCGCCCCGCGCGGGCTCACGCCGCTGCGCCTGGCGGCCGACG
>Ga0208357_1001131_pt1 | contig 20008 bp, 18 predicted proteins | sample NGESurdeep092012_6_FD_184487 | JGI IMG/M metagenome (GOLD analysis project Ga0208357, IMG submission 184487) | Arctic peat soil microbial communities from Barrow, Alaska - NGEE Surface sample F52-2 deep-092012 (SPAdes) | ecosystem: Environmental > Terrestrial > Soil > Wetlands > Peat ... | reverse complement strand
CTCGGCGGCGAACTGGGGTCTGCTACTGGGCTCTCCGGCGATTACCCAGGTGGGACTTGCACCCACTGGTCTGGTCCAGCTTTCAGGACGCAACATGGCTGCGAAGCCTACGAGGTCAGACCGTCGCGGGGTGCATCTAGGAGATGGTGGAACGACTTCTCCGTGCGAGGTGCGTACGCTTTGATCCATGACGAACGAGCAAAGAGCGTCCAATGCTGACGAACGCGCGGCGACCGTGACGCAGGGGCGAGGGTGGGAGCCAACGACCTGGCGGTCGCGCCCGGCCGAGCAGCTTCCGGATTGGCCAGACGACAAGGCGCTCCTCGCGGCGCGAGCCGAGCTCGCGACACTACCCCCACTCGTGTTCGCAGGAGAGGCGCGTACCCTGCAGCGACGCCTCGGGACGGTCGCTGAGGGCAAGGCGTTCGTGCTCCAAGCAGGCGACTGTGCCGAGTCCTTCACGGGCGTGACCGCCGACGAGATTCGCGACAAATTGAAGGTGATCTTGCAGATGGCAGTCGTGCTCACGTACGCGTCGGGCCTGCCGGTCGTCAAGATCGGGCGGATCGCAGGGCAGTTCGCGAAGCCGCGCTCATCGCCAAGCGAGCGAGTCGGTGACGTCGAGATGCCGTCATTTCGTGGCCACATCGTAAACGACGATGCACCATTTCCCGCCGCCCGCGTCCCAGACCCCAACCGGATGGTGCGTGCCTACAACCACTCCTCGGCGACGCTGAACCTGCTCCGTGCGTTCACCAAGGGTGGTTTCGCGGATCTCTCCCAGGTGCACATCTGGAACCAGCAGTTCGTTGCCTCGAGCGCGGAGGGCCGGCGCTACGAGGCGATCGCCGGCGAGATCGACCGGGCACTTGCGTTCATGCGTGCCTGCGGAATCGACCTCTCCGCTGAGGCGCCGATCCAGCAGGTGGACTTCTTCACCAGCCATGAGGCGCTCCTCCTCGACTACGAGGAGGCGCTCACACGACGCGACTCGCTCACCGGCGACTGGTACGACTGCTCGGCGCACATGCTCTGGGTCGGCGAGCGCACGCGCCAGCTAGACGGCGCCCACGTCGAGTTCCTCTCCGGCGTGAAGAACCCGATCGGCGTCAAGCTCGGACCGGCCACCACTCCCGAAGAGGCACTCGAGCTTTGCGAGCGGTTGAACCCCGACCAGATACCAGGTCGCCTCACACTCATCACCCGACTCGGTGTGGCGAAGGTCACGACGTCACTTGGGCCGATCGTGCGCGCCGTCACCGACGCCGGCCACCCAGTCGTTTGGGAGTGCGACCCGATGCACGGCAACACCTTCACCTCTGAAGGGGGCCGCAAGACCCGCCACTTCGACGACGTCCTCGGCGAGATCCGCGGCTTCTTCGCTGTCCACCACGCAGAGGGAACCTGGCCCGGCGGTGTGCACGTCGAGCTGACCGGCGACGACGTCACGGAGTGCCTGGGCGGGGTGGAGGACATCTTGGAGGAGCATCTCCCCCTCCGCTACACCACGACATGTGATCCTCGGCTGAACGCCCGCCAGTCGATTGACCTTGCTTTCCGAGTCGCCGAGCTACTTCGCGCCTAGTGCGGCTCGCTCGACGGTCGCACCGAGCGCCAGGTGCGGTCTCCTACCTGGCGGCGGTAACACTAATTGGCGCGCTCGGCGTGGCCCTGATCGACGGCAGCCCGGTTACCGCGACCACAAGCGGAGCAGGCACGAGCACCGTGTCCGTTGCTTCGACGACGGCCGAAGATACCTCCACCGCGGCCGTCGCTCGCTCTTCGACGCCGAATACGGCGGTCCCAGCGGTGACGCTTTGCCGTCCTGGACCGACACTCCCGACTACTACCACCACCGTCCCCCCGACCACAACGACCGCGCCAACGACAACCACAGTGCCGGCGACGACGACAACCACAGTGCCGGCGACGACGACTACGACGGTCCCGCTCTCGAGCACTTCTACGACAGCGCCGACAACGACTACGACAACGACTACGACAACTACCACGACGACTACTACAACGACTATCCCGGCGACGACGACCACGACGGTCCAGATACCGGTTACGCCGCCAAACCCTGACGCCTACTACCTGATCAGCTCGAACGGGAACATCAACGCGTTCGCCGGTGCCGCGACCTTTGGATCCAAGCTCGGCGCCGTGCTCTCGGCGCCGATCGTCGGCGGTGCCACGACCCTTGACGGTGGTGGCTACTGGATCGTCACCGCGCACGGCAACATCTACAACTACGGCGACGCGCTCTACCTCGGGGCCCCCGTGCATCAAAAGCTGGCGGCTCCGATCGTGGCATTCGCGACAACACCGGACAACCAGGGCTACTGGCTGCTCGCCGCGAACGGCGCTGTGTACAACTACGGCGACGCCGCGTTTTGCGGCTCTGCAGTCCATGCCAAGGCCAAGTACCCCTTCGTCGGCTTCGCCCCGACACCGGACGGCCTCGGCTACTACCTCGTGACCGGCCGCGGTGTCGTCTACGACTACGGAGACGGCATCACACTTCCAGCACCGGCTCGTCAGACGACGCACCGGAAGATCACCGCGATCACCGCCGATCCGAACGGCGGCTACTGGCTCGTCTCGGCCAAGGGTGCGATATATCCCGCCCTCGGAACACCATTTTTCGGCTCGGCGATCCATGAGAAATTGAAGAAGGTGCCAGTGGTCTCGATATCGAGCTCCGCGACAGGGCTCGGCTATATCGTCGCAACCGCGAACGGCAGCATCTATAACTACGGGGATGCACCCTTTGCGGGATCTGATGCCCATGCCCGTCCGAAGCGCCCGGCGACGATCGTCGCAGTGCTGCGAGCCGTTGCAGTCCCTGCGGCCTCGGTGCCTGAGGTCCCCCACCACGTCTTCGGCTACGACGTCTCGAACTTCCAGTGCACGAAGAAGGGCTCGAGCGCGGTCGGCAAGGGGCTTCCGACGACTTCGGCATTCTCGGTCCTCGAGGCCGCTGGGTGGCTCGACAGCGCCAACAACTCCTGTCTAAAGGCCGAGGCCGCATGGGCGACTAGCGCCGCTGGGGCGGATGCGACGCCTTATGACCTGTACCTCTTCGTGAACTCGCCCGACACCACCGCCGCAGCCACTGCGCTCGCCGCCTCCGGCCCGAAGGGCACGTGTGGATCCGAGAGTGGCATCACCGAAGCTGAGTGCATCGCCTACAACTACGGCTACAACGGGGCACGGTCGGCGTTTAACTACGCACATGGCCAGGGTGTGACTTCCACGCTTTGGTGGCTAGACGTCGAGAACCCGAACCTCTCGCCTACCGCGTTTTCAAACTTCGCGGCCAGCCAGTACTGGTCGGACTCAAAGGCGCTGAACGACGAGACCATTCAGGGCGCGATCGACGGGATTCGAAGCGAAGCCGTTGGCGTCGGGCTCTACTCGACGAGTGTGCAGTATCCCAAGATCGCGGGAGCCTACGTGCCGACCGGGCCGCGGCTGCCGATCTGGATCGCCGGCACGCCATGGACAAATCCGCCCTTCGCCGAGAGCGGGCTGCAGCCAACCACGGTGCTCGCCTACTGGTGCGCGGGCAACGCCAGCTACACCGGGTTCCCCGGCGGCATCATCTTCGCGAACGGCGTGCCGTGGATCTTGCAAGAGACCCCTGGGCTCCAAGCAAGCCCGTACGGCCTCGACCCTGACTACACCTGCTAGCCCCACCCGATACGCAGCTGGTAAAGGTCGACTCGGCACGGTGACCGGCGCCATCGGAGCCCTACTCTTCTTCGTCCTCTGGCCGCTCCACACCAAATTCGCCCCGGAAGAACAGCAGCGGCCTTCGCATCGCGAACGCCTCACATGCGTGCACCCTGCCGATCACAACAAGGTGGTCGCCCGCTAAGTACTCGGCCTCGATCGTGCAGTCCACCCACGCGAGATCGCCCTCGATGATGGCTCCACCCGACCGGGAGGGTTGCCACGATATCTCCGCGAAACGGTCGATCCCGCGGACCGAGAAGAGTCGGGCGATATCTGCTTGCTCTTCTGCGAGCACATTCACACAGAAGTGTCCCGCGCGCTGGATCCTCGGGTACGTGGTGCTCGTATGAGCAGCACAAAACGCTACGAGCGGCGGGTCGAGCGACACCGAGGTAAATGAGTTGGCACTCATCCCCACCTGCTCGCCGCCGTCGTTCGCGGTGATGATCGTCACGCCGGTCGCGAAGTTGCCGAGCACGTCTCGAAAGGTCAGCTGGTCGACGGTATCGCCCACGGGTGTCGCCTCGTTCTCGTCCGCCATCGCCTGTCGTGTCCCCTCTAGCTGGAGTCCTGCAATCGAATTGACGTCGCGTCGGTCGCCAAGCGCGCCACCACGCTATCGGCGCCAGCCGTCACCTGGCGATACCCGGGCACAAGCGCCGCTATGCCAGCTCGTCGACGAATGCCTTTAGCTGGCGGAGGTTCCGGCACTCAAAGACGCCGTCACAGTAGGTCTCGTACTCGTTCATAATCGAGTCGCCACTTCCCCAATACGCGCGTGGCTCCGGATTCAGCCACAAGACCCGATGCGCCCGGAAGGCAAGCTTGGCGAGCGCCTCGGTGCGAGCCGAGTGGTAGTTGTTCCGCGCGTCGCCAAGGATCAACAAGTTGGTCCGCGGACCGATGTCGGAACCGAAGCGTGCCTGGAAGGCGGTCAATGCCGCGCCGTAGTCGGAGTGCCCGTCTGCTCGGACCACGTCGGCCTCTCTCGCGATTCCCTCTATCGCTTCGGCGAGCGAGGTCGAGCCGTTGAAGAGGTGCGTGACCTCGGCCACACCGTCGATGAAGACCGCGGTACGGACCTTCGAGAACTGCGTCGAGATCGCAAAGACCAGATGAACCGTAAAGCGCGCGAATGCGGCCACCGAGCCCGAGATATCGGCGAGCACGAAGAGCTCGGGACGATTGACGTGGGGAGACTTGAATCGCGGCTCGAGCGGCACACCGCCTGTAGACATCGAACGCCGGATCGTCGCTCTGAAGTCGAGCGGACCCTTTCTGCGGTGTCGGCGCTTTCGGGCCAGCCTGCTCGCGAGAATGCGCGCCAGTGGGAAGATCGTCCTTCGCATGGCGACCAGCTCGTCGGCGGTCGCGTGCATGAAGTCGACGTCGTCGAGCAGCGGCCGCCGGAGGCTCTTCGCGACCGCTGCGGCACCCCGCTCGGCCACGAGCAGCCGACGGATCTCTGCTTCGATCAGCGAGCGGAGGCTGGCGATACGAGCGGTATAGGCCTGCCGGGCGACGTCTTGGCCAATCCTGCCGAGGCGGTTCGCGGTCGTGGCGAGCAGATTCTCGCTCGGATCTACTTGCATCGCCTCGAGCAGCGCCGCGAGGAGCGTTTCGGGCGACAGTCCGTGCAGCGTCCGGTGCAGGTAGTACGAGACACCGACGGGCCGGGATGGGTCGACGCCTGCGTAAAGGCCGACGGCGAGCTGCGCCACCTGGGAGAGGTGGCCCATGTCGCCGCTCGAAAGCGCCGCGAGCGCGAGGCCGGTGAGCTCGGCTGGCGTGATCGAGTGCCCATCGCCCGCCGACTGATCGCCGCTCGTCTGGCCAGAGGGCGAGCTCGGGGATCGCTCCTCGTCGTCGTCGCCGTAGGCGAGCTCACCCCGGAGGTCACCGGTTGGGCGAATCGAGAAGTAGACCTCAAACGTCGAGTCGAAGGCGGCTCGGTGGTCGGGGGACTTCACCACCGTTGCTGCGAGCGCACTCTTTAGCGTCTCGCGATTTTCGAGCCCGACGGCGTCGGTTGCCTCAGCGGCGTCGATCGACTCACGAAGCGAGATCGGGAGACCAGCTGCGCGGAGCTCGCCGAGGAACCCCGAGAGGACGTCGAGCACGGCTAGCGCCTCGACGAGGTGCCGGAGAGCTCCTTGGTCGCTACGTCGATGTCCGCCTTGTACTTCAAGAGCAGGTTCAGCGTCGCGGTCGTCGTGTCCGCGTCGACGTGCTCGATGCCAAGCAGCACAAGTGTCCTCGCCCAATCGAGCGTCTCAGAGATCGAGGGGTGCTTTTGCAGCTCGAGCGAGCGCAAGAGCGAGACGACTCGAACGACCTCATCGGCGAGCTCTGCCGAGATACCTGGCACCCGTTCGGCGACGATCGCGCGTTCACGATCGGTGGTCGGGTAGTCGAGATAGAGGTAGAGACACCGGCGCTTTAGCGCCTCAGAGAGCTCGCGGGTGCCGTTCGAGGTGAGAAAGACGAGCGGCATCTGTGTCGCCTTCACGGTGCCGAGCTCGGGGATAGAGATCTGAAAGTCCGACAGCACCTCCAAGAGCAGCGCCTCGGTCTCGACTTCCACGCGGTCGATCTCATCGATCAACAGCACCACCGGGTCGGGGGCCCGAATCGCCTCGAGGACGGGTCGCTCGAGGAGGAACTCCTCGGAGAAGATGTCGTCTTCGAGCTTCGACCAGCTCGAGGGGACGCCGTCACCTGTGGCGTTGGTCGCACGCTCGAGCTGGATGCGGAGCAGTTGCTTGCGGTAGTTCCACTCATAGAGAACCTTCGCCTCGTCTAGACCCTCATAGCACTGGAGGCGGATCAGGCGATGTGCGAGCGCGAGCGCGACCGACTTCGCGAGCTCGGTCTTCCCGGTCCCTGCCGGGCCCTCGACGAGCACCGGCTTGCCGAGTCGACCCGCAAGATAGACCGCCGTGATGATCTCGGCGTCGGCGAGGTACCCGACCCGTGCAAGTCCCCGCTCGACATCTCCAGGCGACGCGAAACTCGACGTCACCTCCCTCACCTGCGCACCTGGCCGTCGCCCTCGATCACGTACTTCACCGATGTCAGCTCGCGAAGGCCCATCGGCCCCCGTGCGTGCAGTTTCTGGGTGGAGATACCGATCTCGGCACCAAGTCCGAGCTCACCGCCATCGACGAATCGCGTCGATGCATTCACCAGCACCGCTGCGGCGTCGACTTCGCGAACAAAGCGGCCCGCGGCCTCGAGGTCACGAGTGACGATCGCCTCGGAGTGGCCAGTCGAGTAGGTCGCGATGTGGGTCATCGCAGCGTCGAGGGACGGCACCACCGCGATCGCCATCTTCAGCGCCAGGTACTCCGTCGCGTAATCCTCGGTCGTCGCCACACCGACGGCTGGCAGGATCGCCCGGGTCGCTTCGTCGCCGACGAGCTCGACAGTGTCAAGCGCAATGGCGATCCGCGAAAGCAATTCCTCGGCGACCGCTTCGTGGACAAGGAGCGTCTCCATCGAGTTACAGACCGACGGCCGTTGGATCTTCGCGTTGACGATGATCCGTTCGGCGACGTCGAGATCTGCGCTCGCGTCGACATAGACGTGGCAGTTTCCGTCACCGTCGATGACGTAGGGAACCGTCGCCCGCTCGAGAACCAGCGCGATCAGCGAAGGTCCGCCGCGAGGTACGAGGAGATCGATGACACCTCGCATCCGGACGAAGGACTCGACGGTCTCACGTGAGATGTCCTCGACCAGGATCACGGCATCGGCGGGCAGGCCGGCACCCTCGATCCCGCCGCGGAGTGCTTGGGCAATCGCGATGTTCGAGTCGATCGCACCGGCGCTACCTCGAAGCAGCACGGCGTTGCCGGACATGAGGCAAAGAGCGGCAGCGTCAGAGGTGACATTCGGCCGGTTCTCATAGACGATGCCGATGACGCCGAGCGGCACACGGACACGCTTGATGCGAAGCCCGTTCGGTCGGACGTACCCATCGACCACCTCGCCAACAGGATCGGGCAGCGCAGCCACGGAACGAAGCCCGTCGGCCATCGAGGTGATCCTGCCGAGATCGAGGCGGAGCCGGTCGATCAACGTCGCATCGGCTCCTGCGGCGACGGCGCGCGCGATGTCCCGCTCGTTTGCGTCAAGAATTGCCGGTGCGCTCTTTTCTAGCGCCTCTGCGGCTGCGTTCAGCGCTTCGGTCTTGGTCTCACTCGAGGCCCTCGCGAGCTCGCGCGCCGCGAGGCGGGCCCGCATGCCGAGCTCCTCTAGAGGTGATATCGCCATGAGGCAGGCTACCAAGGCCTGGATCGCACGCCGATGGTCACGAGACGGTCCCGCCACGCGGCTCTGCGCCACTCAAGATGACTAGGTCGTCACGGTGCACGACTACAGATCCGAGGCCGTAGGGAAGCTCGGCCGAGTGCTTACCTACCCACTCAGCACTTCGTGAAGCGCCGAGCCGGGCAATTCCCTTCGCGAACACCGTCCCGTCCTCTCCTGCAAGCTCGACCGCGTCGTCAGATTCGAAGGCACCCTCAGCTCGAAGCACACCAGCGGCGAGCAGCGAGGCCTCATGGTCAACGAGGGCACGACGTGCCCCCTCGTCGACGAGCACCTTCCCCGAGGACGAGAGCGCGAAGGCGATCCAGAGCTTTCGTGCCGGCAGGCTCCTCGGCGAGGGGAGCACGACCGTTCCGACACCAGGGTGCTCGGCGATCGCTTCGGCGAGCACCTCTGGGCGCGAGGCCTGCGCGATCACGACCCGTACGCCTGACCACGCGGCCATGCGCGCGGCGGCCATCTTCGAGGCCATGCCTCCGCTGCCACCTCTTGGACCGGGTCCGCCCGCTGCGGCGTCGACCGCCGCATCGAGAGCCGTCACAATCTCTACGAGCGTTGCAGTGGCGCTCTTTCTCGGATCCGCGTCGAAAAGGCCAGCCTGGTCGGTGAGGAGCACGAGCAGCGAGGCCCCGAGCAGGTTGGCAACGAGCGCGGCGATGCGGTCGTTGTCACCGAGTCGTAGCTCGTCGTCAGCGACGGCGTCATTTTCGTTCACGACCGGCACCACGCCGAGCTCGAGGAGGCGAAGGAGCGTCCTTCGAGCGTGTACATACTGGCGCCGCTCGCCGAAGTCGAGGGGCGCCAGTAACACCTGGCCGACCGCTATCCCATGTGCGCGGAGCGCCTCGTCATAGACGCGCATCAAGTGGTGCTGGCCGATCGAGGAGAGCGCCTGGAGCGTGATCGCATCCGACGGACGGCCTCCTGCGGGCCGAAAGACCGAGATCCCAGCCGTCACCGCACCCGACGTCACGATCACGACGTCGTGGCCCGCGGCCCGCGCCAGTGCGACTTCGCCACAGAGCTTTCCCACCGCGGCGACGTCGACCGCACCGGAGTCATCGGTCACCGAGGAGGTCCCGATCTTGACGACGACGATCAACGCGATTCACAGCGGGTAGACGAACGCCCACAGACGGGCCTCACGACTCGGGCTCCCACTCGAACTCCAAGTCGCCGATGGTCACCGCATCTCCTGCGCGCGCACCCGCCCGAGCAAGTGCGCGGTCGACGCCCAACCGACGAAGGCGGCGCTGCACGAGGGCGAGCGCGTCGGGATCATTCAAGTCCGTCACCGCGACGGCGCGAATCGCCTGGCGACCCTCGACGACGAAGCCCTGCCCGCTTCGCGTGACGAAGAAGGTCTCTTCGGTCGGACGGTGCAGAGTCGGCTCGACAGGAGCCTCCTCCTCGACGAGCCGCGCCGCTTCGACCAGCTCGGCAAGTTGGCGCACGAGTGTGTTCACGCCCTCGCCGGTAACTGCAGAAACGCTCTGATACGGCGATGCAACGTCGGCATCGGCGATATCGGAGCGTGATCCTATGACGAGGCGGGGCCGGCCGACGAGCTCAGGGCGGTACCGCTCGAGCTCAGCGAGCAACACCTCGACCTGCTCAGTCGGAGGTCGCTCGGCAAGCGGCGAGAGGTCAGCCAGGACAAGGAGCACGCGGGCGCGTTCTATGTGGCGGAGGAACTGGAATCCGAGACCGCGCCCCTCGCTCGCCCCCTCGATCAAGCCGGGGATGTCGGCGACGGTGAACTCGGTCGCCGTCGCTCCGTCTCCGGCGCGAACGACGCCGAGGTTCGGCTCTAACGTCGTGAAGGGATAGTCGGCGATCTTCGGCTTCGCGGCCGATATCCGGCTGATCAGCGTGGACTTGCCGACGTTCGGGAACCCGACGAGCGCCACGTCGGCCAGGAGCTTCAGCTCGAGATCGAGCCAGCGCTCGGTACCGAACTCACCTTGTTCGGCAAAGCCGGGCGCTCGAAGCCGGTTGGAGAGAAAACTCGCGTTTCCCCTGCCGCCGTGACCGCCGGTTGCCGCAAGCAGCCGATCGCCAGGATGAGCGAGGTCGGCCAGGATCTCCCCTTCGAGTGTCCGCACCACGGTGCCGGGCGGGACGGAAACGACTAGATCTTCGCCGTTTCGACCGTGACGTTTGGAGCCACTGCCATGCCCGCCGCTGTCGGCCTTCCGGTGTGGATGGTCCTTGAAGGCGAGCAGTGACGCCGCCCGAAGCGACGCCTCAAGGAAGATGTCGCCACCTTTGCCACCGTTTCCACCGTCTGGACCGCCTTTTGCGACGTGTGCCTCGCGGCGAAACGCCACGGCGCCTGCTCCGCCATCGCCAGCCTTCAGGTGAACCTGGGCCTCATCAACGAACGCGGCCACGCTGTCCTCCGAAGACGCTTAGTTGTGGTGCACTATCTGGTGCCAGCTCGAGCAACAGCTGCTGTCTCGAGACGCGGCACGAAGAAGGTGTTACGCCTCCGAGGCGACCACATCAACGAGTCGACGACCACGTCGCGCTCCGAAGTGGACGCGGCCCGTGGCCTTGGCGAAGAGTGTGTCGTCTTTGCCGCGGCCGACATTCACTCCCGGGTGGAAGTGGGTGCCACGCTGGCGGACGATGATCGATCCGGCGCTGACGGCCTCACCGTCGGAGGCCTTGACGCCGAGACGCTGTGCATTCGAATCGCGGCCGTTCCTGGTGGAACCGCCACCTTTGGTCTTGGACATCTCTCTCCTAGTTGGCGGGTGAGATCGATGTGATCTCGACCGTCGTGTAGTGCTGACGGTGACCCCAGCGGCGGCGGCCTCGCGTCTTGGACTTGTAGTTGTATGCGTCGATCTTCGGGCCCTTGGCCTCTCCGACGACACGCCCTGACACCGCAGCGCCGTCCAGCTTGCCCGAGCCGGCGGTGATGTTCTCGCCATCGACGAGGAGGACCGCTGGGAAGTTCACCTCTTCGCCTAGCTCGGCCTTTAGCAGCTCAACCTCGATCGTCTCACCGACCTCGACTCGCTGCTGCTTTCCACCAGATGCAATGACTGCGTACATAGGGGCACGATCTTACACGGACCTGGCGGCACCCCGAGAGCCGAGTCGCCACCGCCTTCGAAGAATGCGTCTCGAACCACCGGCCGGTTCGAAACTCCACCGAAACCGCTCCGCCGAGGAGTCGCTCGGGCAAGCCGGGGGAGTTAGACAGCTATGTCGGTAAAGACGATGCCGCGTCCGTCACACATCGGACAGGCGTGCGAGAGCGACTCGACCAGACCTTCTCCGACGCGCTTTCGCGTCATCTCGACCAGTCCGAGCTCGGAGATGTCGAAGATCTGGGTAGGTGTCTTGTCACGCGAGAGCGACTGCCGAAGGGTTGCCGCGACGTCCGCGCGATTGGACTTGATCTCCATGTCGATGAAGTCGATGACGATGATCCCGCCGATGTCACGAAGGCGGAGCTGACGGGCGATCTCCTCGGCGGCCTCGAGATTGTTCTGGAAGACCGTCTCCTCGAGGTTCGACGAGCCGACGTTTTTACCGGTGTTGACGTCGATAACCGTCAAGGCCTCGGTTCGTTCGATGATCAATGAGCCCCCTGACGGTAACCAAACCTTCCGGTCGAGTGCCTTGTGGAGCTGCTCATGTACATGGTTGCGCTCAAAGATCGAGATTCCCTCGGCCGCAGCGTCGTAGTACTCCACGCGATCGGCGAGCTCGGGGTCGATATCGGCGACATAGGCACGAACGAGGTTGAACAGATCTAAGTCGTCGACGACGATGCCGCGGTACTCGTCGTTCAGCTCTTCGCGGATCGCTCGAAGGGCGAGGTGCGGCTCGGAGTAGAGCAGCGATGGCGACGGGAGGCGCTTGGCCTTCTCCTCGATCTCGATCCACTTTTCGACGAGCGACTCGACGTCACGGCGAAGCTCGTCGACGTCAACGCCCTCAGCTGCCGTTCGCACGATCACGCCGTGGCCTTCTGGCCGGATCTCGTCCAGGATGGAGCGGAGACGCCTGCGCTCACGATCGTCGAGTCGCTTGGAGATGCCGGACGCGTCCGAGTTCGGCACGAGGACGACGAAGCGACCAGGAAGCGACACCTCCTGGGTGAGCCGGGCGCCCTTTAGGCCGATCGGGTTCTTCGTCACCTGGCAGAGGATCGATTGCCCTGGCCGGAGTAGGTGCTCGATGCGCGTTGCTCCCGGCTCCCGGTCGCCGATATCATCCCGATCGAACTGCACGTCGCCCCAGTAGAGAACGGCGTTCTTCGGGGTGCCGATGTCGACGAAGGCTGCTTCCATGCCGGGGAGCACGTTCTTCACACGACCCCGGTAGATGTTGCCGTCGATCTGGTTTGCGTCGTCTTCTGCGCGCTCCACGTGGTGCTCGATCAAGGACCTGCCCTCGAGCACGGCGATCTGGGTCACTTCAGGCTCGACGTGGACACACATCAGGTAGCGACCAACCGGCCGACCCTTGCGCTCGCGACCTTTTCGGCGACGCGATCCGCTGGCGGTCTCCTCGGCTTCCTCGCCGGGGAGCTCGGCCCTGGGCGCCCTCACCCGTGGTGGCGCGCTCGGCTTCGAAGCGGCACGTGGCGGACGATTGGCCGCTACAGGTTGCTTTTGCGCTGCATCGTTTGGACGGGCCTCGCCATTGGCCTGGGCGGTGGTGGTTCGCTGACCAGAGCCGCCACGGCCACGGCCGCCCCGACGCCTGCGGCGCTTTGGGGCGTCGCCGTTAGCCGACCCGTTCGCCGACCCGCTTGACGACCCATTCGATGACGGTGCAACCGCTGACTCAGGCTGCACGGGTGCAGGCCGGGAGTCGCCTATTCGAGGCCGGTTCGGCTCTCTTTGGACCTCAGCTGCGGCATCGAGCGGTTGGGGGGCAGGCCGCGGCGTTGGCTGCGGCTTCTGCTCGGGTAGCTGACCAGGCAATCCCTGGTCGATGGTCTCGTCCGACATGGACGGCGTCCCTTCTCACGTGCATCGCCCGGCGCGCCGCAGCCGGCGCGCAAACGAGGAGCCGGCACGATGCTTCATCGGCTCGCTCGGCAGCGCCGCGGCGGTAACAGAAAATTTCGGATCGGTTTGCACGAGATGCAGTAGCGGTGCTCTCCGGCGCAGCCAACGGTGCTGCATCCGAGCTACGAACGCAGGCAACCGTCGTGATTTCAACAAAGCGAGCCGGACGTCGCATCCGGGCAGGCCAGAAGCTTTTCATTGTGTGGCCACTCTACCGCCGCTCCCAACGGGACGGGTACCAGCTCCGGTTAGGGCTTGACGTCGCCCGAGATCGGATGCGCGAGCAGGTAGTTGAATACGTCCCTCGCTACCGGGGCTGCCGCTTCTGCCCCATATCCACCCTGGTCGACCTCGATAACGACCACATATTTCGGCTGCTTCCCGGCGGGACCGCCGAATCCGACGAACCAGGCGGTCGAGGCGGTATGGACGTCGCCGGCAGAGACCGTCGCGGTGCCGGTCTTTCCGTAGACGTCGAACTTGTCAAAAGGAAAACCTTCGAACTGCAGGTACGCGGTGCCAAGCGAGTTCTCCGTCACCCCCTGGAACCCTGCGAGCATCGCGTCGTAGGTCGAGGCGGGCAGCGAGACGTGCCCGACCACCTTCGGCTTCACCGTCGCGACAACCTTCCCCGACGGGGCGACGATCTCGTTTGCTAGTTCTGCTGCGTAGCGCGTCCCGCCATTCGCAAACGTGGAGTAGGCCTCGGCGAGCTGCAACGGACTGACGAGGGTCTCCCCCTGGCCGAAGGCCATCTCGACGTTGTCACCCGCGTAGTAGGTGTTGTTCGGGTACGCGGCAGGGTCCTCGGCGTGCAGGGCTTTTCGAAGGGCCGGCGAGTCGATCTGGCCCGTCGCTGCGCCCGGGATGTCGATGTCGGGATTCTCGCCGAGTCCGTAGTCGCCGGCGACCTTCTCGATTGCGTCGACCCCAAAGCGCGCCTGGTCAGCCCAGAACCAGGCCCCCAGCTTGTAGAAGAAGATGTCATTCGAGGCGGCTATCGCCTGGCGCACGGTCAAATAGCCAGCCCCATGGCTCTCTGCAGTGTCGAGGAAGGTCTGATTGCCAAGCGTGAAGGATCCAGGGTCGTCGATCTCGGTGCCTGCTGAGATCAGGCCGTCGTCGAGGGCGGCGGTAGCGGTCGTGAGCTTGAACGTCGATCCGGGAGGCTGGAGCCCGTCCACCGGGTAGTCGATGAGCGGATCGCCGTAGCCGTTCAAGAGCTTGGAGTACTGCGTCGGCGAGATCCCTCCGGACCAGAGGTTGTCGTTGTAGCTCGGATATGAGCTCATCGCCAGCACCGCGCCGGTCTGGTCATCCATCACCACACCCGCAGCCCACGGGGCGGGCGTCGCGGCGGTGCCGTTGCCGGGGATTCCGGCGCGCACGAGCGGGATCTCGTCAGCGAGGGCCTTTGTGAGCTCTTGTTCGAGACCGAGATCCATGTTCAACACCAAGGTGTCGCCACGCGTCGGCTCGGTCGTAGAGCTCGTAGAGACGATGTCGCCCAAGGGGTTGACCTCTACGTGCTCGATGCCGGGCCTGCCGTGCAACGAGAGCTCGTACTGCTCCTCGAGACCGCTCTGGCCGATCGAGTCCTGGTTGGTGTAGCCGTACTTGGCGTAGCTCGGAAGTTCGCGCGACGAGATCTGGCCCGCGTAGCCGAGCATCTGTGCGGCGAGCTCGGTGTAGGGATATTGGCGTGTGTAGCCACTTGCGACACTTACGCCTGGGAACTCCTCGGCGTGGCCCTCGATATAGATGACGTCCTGGGAGGTCACCCCTCCAGGCCCGGTTGGTACCGGGATCGGCGTGTACGGCGAGAACTGGTCGTTGGCGAAGTACGACGTGATCGTGGCAACCGGCACCTTCAAAAGCGCCGAGAGCGTTCCCTTCTCGAACGGGTTCTGGCCGAGGGCGAACTTCGAGATCGTGACCTCCTCAACGGAGATGTCGGTAGCAAGGAGCTGTCCCGACCTGGCGACGATGTCGCCGCGAGGCGGCTGCAGCTCGATGTCGCGGGTGGTCACGGCACGGGCGAGCGTGTTGAGCGACGCGCCGTCGACGACCTGAATGGTCCAGAGACGAACCAGCAAGACCCCAAAGAGTGCCGCCACTACAACGGCGAGCATCGTGAGGCGGATCGTTAAGTGTGAGCCGGTCCGCGTCGAGGCCGCAACGGTCGGTGTCGGCGGCGTGGCGACTTCGAGCGGCGGAATCGGAGCGGCACCGAATCGCCGGTGCTGCTGGGCGAGCGCCTCGAGCCCGCGGGTCGGATATGACGCCCGGCGAAAGCGACGGCGAGCCGTCCGGCGGCGGCGAATCAACTGAGTGCGCTCCCCCCACTCGGCACCGACGACCACCCGCCTCGTCGCGCGCCGAGAAAGCACCACCGCATTATCGATAGCACTGGAGCACTAAGTAGTACCGCTCCGACTGCGATAACCCCGAGCGCCCGGCCGGTCTGGGCGCCGAGCAGGCCGGGTTGGCCGATCGCGGCGCCGAGCAGCACGTAGAGCACCTCGGTCGCGACCGCGAGCAACGCGCAGCGAACGACGTCCGCCAACCCCCCGTCGCTAGCCGCACTCGCCCTGGCTATTAGCCCTGCTGCGAACCCTGCGAGCACGAACGTGAGGGCCGAGAGCCCGAAGGGGAGCTGAACGACGAGGTCTGCGGCGACGCCGGCGACGAATCCGACAATGGCGCCTCGTTGTGGACCCTGCACGAGACCCGCCGCGACCGGCAAGATCACCAACACGTCAGCGTGAGCTCCCCAGGCCACGATCTGATCGAGGACGGCCGCCTGAATCACAAGTGCCAACACGGCGACTGCCGCAAGACGGATCCACTGCACCATGACGTATCCCTATGCCGGCGGCAGCCACTGCAAAACAGCGACGAATTGGAGTGACGTCAAATCTACGTTTGGTGTGACCTCGCCGGCGAGCGCGCCCGACGACGAAGTGTGCACCGAGGCGACTCGCCCGATGGGGAGCCCCGCCGGGTAGTCCGACGCCGGCGAGCCGTCAGTCTGTCCGGTCGTCTCGAGCTCGCTACCGACAGAAGCGGCGCCCGAGCTGGTACCGAACGGCCCGAGCACGAGCGACCGGCCAGCGCCGTTGCCTTGGATCTGGAAGAAGTCTCCGGTTCGCTCGTCTTGGACTTCGATGGTCGTTCGGGAGTCCGTGACGAGGAGCACAGTCGCGGTCGTCGCAGAGGCACTGAGCACCGTGCCGATGAGCCCAGAGTCAGCAACGACCGGCTCGTTCTTCCCGATTCCAGACGAGGTCCCTTCATCGATCTCGATGGTGTCCTCGAAGTCCGAGCTCGCGCCGGCTATGACCTCTGCAGGGATCGTCGAGATGTTGCCGGCAAAGGGCAAGCTCGTGAGCTCGAGGCGCGCGGCCTCGAGCTTGGAGGCGTAGTTCGACTCAGCGAGCTGCGCGGAGAGCTGCCCGATCTCGCTTCGCAGTCGGGCGTTGTCGGTCTGGAGCTGGCCGTAGTGGAACATCGCGGAGACCGCGTCGCCAAATGGGTGCATAGCCGACGCGAGGCCACGCTGGAAGGGATCGAGCGCATCAGCCACGCCATTTCGCACGTGGGTGATAGCCCTGCTCGCCTCGCCGTGATAGTCGAGGCTGAGCACCGTGAGCGAGGCGAGCACGAGCATCAGCAACGTGACGCGCTGGCTCGTTCTCCGAGTGGCTGCCACGGGCGCGCCCGCGCGGTCAGCGGCTAGACGAAGAGCTAAGGACCTGACGAAGTGCGTCGAACTCTTCGAGACACATCCCCGATCCAAGGGCGACACAGTTGAGCGGATCGGGAGCCACGATGATCGGCATGTTGGTCTCCGCTCGGAGCCGGACGTCGAGTCCATGGAGCAGCGCGCCACCCCCGGTTAGGACGATGCCCTGGGTCATGATGTCGGCGGCGAGCTCGGGCGGCGTCTTGTCGAGCGTGCTCTTCACCGCGTCGACGATCGCCGAGACTGGCTCGTCGATCGCGGAGCGGATGTCGCGGGTGCTCGTGATGACCGTCTTCGGGAGCCCGGTTACGAGGTCGCGGCCACGGATCTCCGCGTGCAGCTCCTCTTCGAGCTCGCACGCCGACCCGATCGCCATCTTGATCTCCTCGGCCGTACGTTCACCGAGCGCGAGGTTGTACTCCTTTTTCACGTAGGCGATGATCGCGTCGTCGAGCTCGTCGCCGCCGATGCGGATCGACTGGCTGGTGACGATGCCGCCGAGCGAGATGACTGCGACTTCTGTCGTGCCACCGCCGATGTCGACGACCATGTTGCCCGTCGGCTCGTGGACGGGAAGTCCTGCTCCGATGGCAGCGGCCATCGGCTCCTCGATGATGTAGGCCTTGCGGGCTCCTGCATACTCAGCGGCCTCTTGGACGGCACGCTTTTCGACGCCCGTGATACCCGACGGGACGCAGACCACCATCCGTGGCTTGGAGAATCGGCCGGGGTGGACCTTGCGGATGAAGTAGCGGAGCATCATCTCGCAGATCTCGAAGTCGGCGATCACGCCGTCTTTCAGCGGTCGGATCGCCTGGATGTTCGACGGCGTACGGCCGATCATCCGCTTGGCCTCGATGCCGACAGCTAGCGGATGGCCGTCTTTGACGTTGATCGCGACCACGGAGGGTTCGTTTAAGACGATGCCCCGTCCACGCACATAGACGAGCGTGTTTGCGGTTCCGAGGTCTACGGCCATGTCTCGGCTGGCGAAACCGAACTTACTGTCTGACATACGAACCCCAGGCTCTCGTGACGTTCGCGAAAGAGTAGGCAAGGAAACGGAGCTGAACAAGGCCCCCCTGCTCGCAAGCTTGCGAGGGAGGCTCAAACGAGGTCGGGAAAGAAGAGTTTGATCTCTCGCTGTGCCGAAGTCTCTGCGTCTGAGCCATGCACCAGGTTCTCGCCGACCTCTGTTCCAAAATCACCCCGAATGGTGCCAGGCGGGGCCTCGGCCGGATTCGTCGGGCCCATCAACGTGCGAACGATCTTCCAGGTCTCCTCCGGCCCCTCTACGACGCAGAGAAACGACGGGGATCGAGTGATGAACGAGACGAGATCGGCGTAAAAGGGTCGCGCTACGTGCTCGACGTAGTGCTCAGAGGCCTCGGCTTCGGTAATGACGCGAAGCGAGCCGGTAAGGAGGCGGAGGCCTTTTCGTTCGATCCGATCGATGATCTGTCCGACGAGGCCGCGCTCGACGGCGTCGGGCTTACAGATAAGCAGTGTTCGACTCATAGCCGAAGAGACCCTAGTCGTCGGAAGAACGCCCGTGCGGCGCCGACGACGTAAAGAGACCCGGTCACGAGCACGAGGTCTTCGTCGCCCGCGAGGTCCTGGGCAGCTCGAATCGCCTCGTCGACATCCTCGATCGTGGTCACCTCGTAGCCGACCGCGATCGCGGCATCCGCGACGATCTTGGCGGCCTGGGCTCGTGGCGAGGTGGGCTGCGTGGCGACGACGTGTGCGATCCGAGCCGGCCCGATCGCGTTCAAGAGCTCGATTGGGTCTCTCCCTCGGAGGCAGCCCATGACCACGACCACGTTCTTCGCCGCGGCAAAGTCCTCGCGGAGCGCGTTCCCAAGCACGGTGGCGCCCGCCGGGTTATGGGCGCCGTCGAGCACGACGAGTGGCTGGCGCGACACGACCTCGAGGCGACCAGGCACGGTCACTTCCGAGAACGCCTCCGTTACGACGTCCCCGGCGAGCGGAGCGCCGAAGAAGGCCTCAGCTGCAGCGAGCGCTACCGAGGCGTTCAATCCCTGATGGGCACCGAAGAGCGGGACGAAGATCTCCGGATAGCGACCCTGTGGCGTGCGGAGATCGACCACCCTTCCGCCATAGGCGATGCGAGAGCGCTCGCAAGCGAACTCGACGTCTCGTCGCCAAAGCGCCGCCGCGCCCGCGTGCTCGGCCTCTTTTTCTAGAACGCCAACGATCTCCGGATCTGTCTCGCCGACAACGACAGTCGCACCAGGCTTGATGATGCCCGCCTTCTCCCTCGCGATGTGCGCCCGGGTCGGGCCGAGAATCTCGACGTGATCGAGATCGACGTTGGTCACGACCGAGACCACGGCGTCGATCACGTTCGTCGCATCCCAGCGCCCGCCGAGGCCGACCTCGACAACTGCGGCGTCGACAGCGACGTCGGAGAAGTAGCGGTAGGCAAGTGCAGTCACGAGCTCGAACCACGTCGGCGGTAGCGAGACGAGATCGCGTGCTTCGACGAATCGCTCGAGGGACTCGAGCGCCAAAAGGCCCTCGAGCAGATCGGCGTCGCTGATCGGTTCGAAGTTCCGGCTGATCCGCTCATTCATCTGCTCGAGATGTGGGCTCATGATCGTTCCTACAGCGAGGCCCTGTGCGCGAAGCAGCGCCGTCGCCATCCGCGTCGTCGAACCTTTGCCATTCGTGCCGGTGACGTGGATAGCTGGATAGTTCGCCTGCGGATCGCCGAGAGCAGCACAGAGCGCCCGGATGCGATCGAGCGTCGGCTCCGCGGAACGACCGGCGAGACCGCGTTCGATCGCTTCGAGGTTTATGTGGCGATCGAGCCACGCGAGCAGCTCACCGAGCGAGCGCTGCGCGTCGTCGCTCATTTGAATCGCGCCATCAAAGGCGCCGGATCACGAAGCGACGCGTCTTGGCCGGTCACTCTTCTCAACGGCCGTACGTGGCAGAAGTGCCGGTGCGACTCGCTCAAGCACGGTGGCCTGATCGACGACGCATCTTCCGACGTCGGAGCGACTCGGGAGGTCGAACATGGCCTCGGTCAGCACCTCTTCGAGGATGGCGCGCAAACCACGGGCGCCAGTTCCGCGGAGCAGCGCTTGATCAGCAATCGCCTCGAGCGCGTCCTCAGTGATCTCGAGCT